>CETQ01137139.1_pt1 | contig 132740 bp, 134 predicted proteins | sample 531261 | NCBI WGS metagenome assembly CETQ01 (sample SAMEA2622376, study PRJEB7988) | marine metagenome | biome: marine biome (ENVO:00000447); feature: surface water layer (ENVO:00002042); material: "saline water (ENVO:00002010), including plankton (ENVO:xxxxxxxx)" | depth 5 m
GTTGAGCCGGTCCGGCGAGAGGGGCAAGGCCCCTCTATGAGGACAAGGGGCTTTGAAGTTCTCACAAAAGTTCAAATAAAAAATTGTGGGACAACAGCGGGCCAAAGCCCGGTTTTTGTTTCTCCGAATGCACCGCCGGTGTGTCAGAGGGTAAAGCTCGATACTTCCTGTTTCAGGCTGGCGGACTGTGAATGCAGTTCGTCCACGGCCCGGGCAATGGAATCGGTACTTTGGGAGCCCTGACTGCTGAGGTCTTTGGCGCTGGTCAGGTTGGAGTTGATGTTATTAATAACGGAGGTCTGTTCTTCAATGGCGGAAGCGACCTGCAGAATACGGTCACTGATACTGACCATAAGGTCGGAGACAGCGCTGATATTCTCTTCAGACTGAGTGGCGTACTCGACCGTTTTAACGGCTTTTTCCTGACTCTGATTCATGGTTTCCACAGCGCGGTTAACACCGGCGCGGAGCTTTTCAATCATCACGTTAATATCGCCGGTGGACTGCTGTGTCTTACTGGCCAGGGTACGTACTTCATCAGCAACAACCGCGAATCCACGGCCCTGTTCACCGGCCCGTGCTGCTTCAATGGCGGCGTTCAATGCCAGCAGGTTGGTTTGCTCTGCAATACCTTTGATGACATCAAGTACCGAGGCAATATTGGTGGTTTCTGCCACCAGTTCCTGAATAACTTCGCCGGAATGATTAACATTGTCGGCCAGCGCCTGAATTTCTGCCATCGCATGGCGGAACTGTCCACTGACTTCCGTGGCTGTTTTATCAGCGGTTTTCGCTTCGTCCGATACCTGTTGTGTATTGGATGAGACTTCTTCAATGGCCAGACCCATTTCATGGTTGGCCGTGGCCACGGTATCCATCAGTCCGGCGTAATCTGTGCTGATGCGCTGGCTGTCGTTGGCCGTGCTTTTCAGACCATCACTGGTTGAGCTCAGGCCGTTGGCTACCTGCTGAATTGTACCGATCATCTGCTGCATGCCACTGATAAAGCGGTTGAAATTGTGACTCATGACACCGATCTCGTCTTTGCCCAGGTCCGGCATGCGGATGGTGAGATCGCCTTTGCCTTCCGCCATCTGGCCGAGCACGGCACTGAGTTGATTGACCGGGCCGGTAATCAGGCGCGGGAAAAACACAGCGACCACAACAGCAATAACCAGCGCGACCAGTAACAGTGTGAAAATCGTTGTCATGGTGGCTGCTTTTGCCGCCTGTGCACTTTCGGTCAGACGCGCAGCTTCTTTGCCGATATTTTCACCCAGGCTGTCGAGGATTTCGCGGATAGCTTCGAATTCCTGTTCCAGACTGGTAGTACTGATTTCCGCAGCGGCCGTAACGGAAATAAAACCTTTCATTGAGCGGTCGACAAGTTGTTCAGTTTTCGGGCGCCATTCATTAAATGCCTGCAGAAAATCCTGAGCCAGCTGTTTGGTTTCGTCAGAAATATCCAGAGTCTGCAGACGGGTCAGGCGTTCCTGTACCTGATCAAGGTTTTCTTTATGCATTTCGACAAACAGTTCTTCCATGGTGCCGAGCGCCAGAGTACGTTCGGCGATCTGGGCCTGATACAGATCACGGTCCGCATTCAGTACCAGCTGCAGTGCAGGCAGATATTCGTTGTTAATATGGCCATAGTCTTTTGTAATACTCTGTAATGCACTGAGCTGAACATAAGATAATACTGCAAGCAGTATTACCAGTACGGCAATGGGTGTAATCAGTTTTTTAGCCAGGCTAAGGTCAGACCACTTCATTCAGACCTCCGGTCGTTAAATCAGGAAATACCGCGTGGCGCGGTTACTCATTCAGATTAGTTGAGAGTCCGTTTTAAGCAACCTGAATAGCTGGGTTTAGTATTGATATAAATATTATTAAGGCAGCCGGGTGTCCCCCGGCCGCGACTGTCTGACAGTTGAAAGAGGGGCCTCAGGCCGGAGGGTCTGAACGTAAATAATGGCTGCTGTTGAGACGGTACCAGCCGGCGATACTGTAGCGGTCACGTTCTGCGGCCAGTACCTCGTGAGGAAATTCTTCACTTAAGAAAACAACCAGGGTGCCGAACCTGGGGAGGACCCTGGTCAGTTCCGGCTGTTCTCCATGACCGTGATACATAACCAGCTCGCCATGGTGCCGGGTTTGCCAATCGGGATTCAGGTAGAGCACGGTGGTCAGAATACGGTTGGCCTGACCTTTAAAAGCATCCTGATGTTTTTTATAAAAATCCCCCGGCCGGTAGTGTGCAAAGTGGCATTCGTAACTGAATAATCCAAGAAACAGTTCCCGGTTGAGAAACTGTTGCAGATTATATGCAAAAGTCAGCCAGGATTGTTCATGCGGGTTATCGTTAGTTAACCAGTGGATGCGGTCACGCCGCACAAATGCATTCAGCTGATGGTCCTGAAGGCGGCCGGTACCGGCCCGCTGAAATTCGTCTGTGTCCATATTGGCGAGACGATACAGCAATCCGGATGAAAGACGCACGGGAACCGCATCCCGTTGTACAGAATAACCCTGCTGGCGGATGTCAGCCGCAATATCAGTGAACAGTGCTGACTGAGCAGCATCCGCCAGCGTCTCATGAACGGGATTCACGGTATGTTGTCGTCCTGAAAAAAGGGAAGCGGTTTTTACGCTATTTCAGGCACTGAGAAAAACGAAATATATTACTGGTGTGGATAAAATATCCTGCATGCCGGGCGGGGGTTACCCCGCCCAGATCACCGACACCGCCAATATCAGGAACAGCGCGCTGGTCAGATAACGCGCCAGATGCAGTGGCATACGACGCATCAGCCGCTCACCAAAATAAATAACCGGAATATTAGCCGCCAGCATTCCCAGTGTGGTACCTGCTGTCACCCAGAAAACGGAGCTGTATTCCGCGCCCAGCAGTACGGTGGCGACCTGTGTTTTGTCGCCTATTTCGGCAACAAAAAATAATGCACAGGTCGCCAGAAAAGCGCCCCATGCTTCATGGGTATTGGTTTCGTCATCTTCTTTATCCGGAATCAGAACCCAGAGCGCCATCAGTGCGAAGCCGGCTGCTAATATCCATTCAATATGATGGTCATCTGCCCATTGCTGCAGAGACTGTTCCAGCCATACACCCAGCCAGGCGGATAACGCATGATTGAGCAGAGTCGCGAGCAGTATACCCATGACAATCGCGGGCTTGTTACGGAAGCGCAGGGTCAGCAGCAGAGAAAGTAGCTGGGTTTTGTCGCCTATTTCAGCAACGGCAACAATCACTGTGGAGGTCAGCAGGGTGGAAACGGCAGAAGGCGAATCGGCGAGGGTATGGCTCAGGCTATGGATCAGGTCAGTCATGTAATCATTTTCCGGGCGGAATATTTAACCAAAGACAGACAGCAGAATGCCGCCCTGGTCACTCCGGTATCTGTCTCAGGTCTCATCGAACCGGGATCGCAGTGATCCGGGTTCCCGGTGCCATAAGCTTGAGGCTTAATTATGTTGACAGCGGGACCGGCAGGTTGCTTGAACTCAGCCGGCAGATTACTCCCCCAAGAGTGGCGCTAATAATATACCAGCACGGCGGCCTTGTCATGACCATCAGAGATTTTTATCCCCGGCGGAAAATTAATTCGATTTACCTGACAGCCGGGCGGTGAAACGATGCGTCCCCTGTGAATATGTGCGCATGAATATATCCGCATCATGTCGGGAAGGACGAAATGAGCAGCAGAAAAGAGCACCACAATGACGAATATTTCGATGACGTCAGTCAGGCAAAAATAAAAGCCCGTGGCCGCAGTGCCGACTACGAAAAAAAGCGCCGGCGGGCAGAGCGGATACTTGAACAGGCCAGATTGCGCGATATGCTGGGTTATGATGTTGATTATCCGGATGTCTGAGGGGCTGTTCTGAGGCCTGTTGTATCATCCGTTTATTTTTAGCCAGGACTTTCTGACTGCAGCATGTCCTGGCCTTATAACCTATGCGGGAGCAATACTATGCTCAGCCAGCCTGCCTTCAGTGATATTTTAAAAGCCCTGATCCGCTCGCCGTCAGTAGTCGGTGCAGAGCATTCGTTCTTCCGGGTGTTGCAGCGTGAGCTGGAAGAGCGGGGCGCCCGCGTAACCTGGTATGAAGGTCTGCTGGTGGCGCAGGGCAAAGAACCTGACAGTCTGATGTTATCAGCCCACATTGATCGCCATGGGCTGATCTGTACCGGGCCGGACGAATTTCAGTACGCTGCCTTTGTGTCCGGTGGCCGATCTGATCTGCTGGGTAATTCCGTGTCTGAAGAATTAATGAAGACCATCGTTGACCGTTTTACCGGCGAAGATGTCTTTGCCTATGAACCCTGGTCGGGCGCGTATCGCGGCCAGGGGGCTATCCGCTCGGCTTACATCTGCCCGCAGCGCAACAACCTGATTTTTGAATTATCGGACATGGCCCACCTGGTGGCCGGTACGCCAGTGGCATTCCGTGACCGGCTGGCGGTGGAAAACGGGCGCCTGAGTGGGCAACTGGATAATGTGCTGACCGCCGCCATTCTGGTCTTTCTGTTTGAACTGGGATTTACCGGCACTGCGTTTTTTACCGCTCAGGAGGAGGCTGGCCGCAGCTGGCGTTATCTGCTGGAGTGGTTCCGCCGTTTTGGCGGTTCAACCAACCAGTTACTGGTGGTGGATACCAGCCCGTACCCGGATACAGACGCAGCGGAGCAACAACAGGTGGTACTGCGGCACAGTGATGCCAATGCCGCTTTCAACCAGTCATTGACCACGCGTCTGGCGGATCAGTGCGGGAATCTTGGTATCAGTTACCACTTTAAGGATGATTATATCCGTGTGCAGAATGAACAGCTGGCCGCTGCCGGGCAACCGTTAAAGTCACTGGGCAGTACGGAAATGGGGCGCATTATTGCTGCCTCCGGTGGGCTGGTTGACGGTACAACCCTGCAGATTCCCACCACGGGATACCATACAATGCATGAAACCGCGGCCATCAGTGCCTGCCAAGCGTTTTTACAGCTGATATGCGCGCTCGCCGATCTTCCCTGTCCATCACCGGAGGCCGGATAAACAATGCACGAAGCACTGCCATTGCCCGCCACAGATCAGGAAGCGGAAATGGCTTTCCTGTTCCCCTCTGGCCGCAGTTCCCGGTTACCTTGTCTGGTGTATGAAACCGCCAGAGATTTCCTCTCCGCACCGCGTCAGTACTGCCTGTTAGAGTTTGACGCTGACGCCTGGCTGACATCCGCTTCAGACCCAGGTGAAGCACTGGAATACGGACTGCATACAGAGGCTGGTGAAGAGGGGTTAACCCGGCTGATTTTCAACTGGCCGGACCGTTGTGTGGAGGTTATCTGCCAGCAGGTCAGTGTGCTGATGCAGACCAGCCATGAAGCCAGTGCCATGGACGTTATCGGGCTCTGGCTACAGTCAGGGAAATGATTATTCGTCGACCAGCAGGGTCCGTTCGGGCTTATCCGTTACTTTCAGTATGTGATAACCAAACGTCGTTTTAACCGGACCACAATACAGTGATTCGTCATCATGGCCGGCCAGGGCTTTAAGTAACTCAGCCGGCAGCTGGTCGGTATTGTGGTAACCGGCAAAGCCCTGCTGTCTGGCGGACGGACAGGCCGAGTATTCACTGGCCAGCTCCGCAAAGTCTGCGCCCAGTGACAGTTCCTTCATAACGTCATTGGCCAGTAGCGGGCTTTTCAGCAGAATATGGTGCAGGGCAAGTGTGCTCATAACAGATCCGGTTCATTCACAGGGTGTTCCCTGAGTTTAGTTTATGAACGGGATTTTTCGAGCAGAATGCCGGCCGTGACGGAGCACAGACAAAAGCCCAGAAACCAGTAAAAGCCCGGCTGCAGGGTTGCCGACACTTCGGCCGTTGCCTGGGCGGTAAAAAACGCGACCAGCATCGCGATGACAAAGACATCCGCCATCGACCATTTGCCCAGCACGGCGATTACTTTCCACAGCCCCGGTTGGCGGCTGAACCAGGCCGTCAGAATCAGGGCCAGCTTGAGCAGCGGAATAATCACTGAGAAAGAGAGGATCATCACGCTGACCAGCGTGTAATCCAGTTCGTGCAGTTTGCTGACGGTTTGCCAGACAGAACGGGTTTCGTGAAACAGGCTGGTGGATATACCAAACATCCGGAGGCTGGCATCCACCGTCATAATAGGCTGGGTGACCCCGGGCCAGAGTAGCAGAAAGCTGCCCAGCGTGAGCACAAGGCCGGCCTTCTGAGCCAGACTGTGCGGCTGGCCGGCAGCATTCCCGGGCTTCATTGGTCAGGCAGGGTAACGTTCAGCTCCAGTACGGATGTACTGCCCTGATTTTCCAGGCTGACGTTAATATCGTCGTCACCGATCGGCACGTATTTGCGGATAACGGCCAGCAATTCCTGCTGCATCTGTGGCAGGTAATCCGGGCCGTTGTTACGTGCCCGGTCATGGGCAACCAGAATCTGCAGGCGTTCTCTGGCGACGGATGCGCTGGTTTTCTGCTCCTTGCGGAAATAGTCCATTAAACTCATACATCAACCCCCAAAGACACGTTTCAGGAAGCCTTTTTTCTGTTTTTCCAGAAAACGGTGGGGCAGGTCTTCACCCAGATAGCGGGCGACGGCATCGGCGTAGGCCTGGCCGGCATCGCTGTCGGCGTCATGCACCACAGGAACGCCCTGGTTGGAGGCTTTCAGTACCGCTTCCGACTCGGGAATCACGCCCAGCAGCGGAATCGCCAGAATGTCTTCCACATCATTGACCGACAACATTTCGCCACGCTCTACGCGATCCGGATTGTAGCGGGTGAGCAGCAGGTGTTCTTTGACACTCTTGCCCTGTTCAGCCATACGCGACTTGCTCTGCAGGATACCGATAATACGATCCGAGTCACGTACGGAAGACACTTCAGGGTTGGTGACGATGACTGCTTCTTCGGCAAAGTAGAGCGCCATCTGAGCACCGTGTTCAATGCCTGCAGGAGAATCGCAGACGATGTAGTCGAAATCTTTGCCCAGTTCATCCAGCACTTTGGAAACACCCTCATGGGTGAGGGCATCTTTATCCCGTGTCTGGGAAGCCGGCAGAACAAACAGGTTATCGAGGCGTTTGTCTTTGATCAGCGATTGTTTCAGGGAGGATTCGCCCTGAACAACGTTGACAAAATCGTAGACCACGCGGCGTTCACAACCCATCACCAGATCGAGGTTACGCAGACCTACATCAAAATCGATAACAACGGTTTTATGTCCTTTCATTGCCAGTGCGGCAGCAAACGCTGCACTGGTGGTGGTTTTACCCACTCCGCCTTTACCGGAGGTGACAACAATTATTTTTGCCAAAGCCGTATTTCCCTGAAATATCAATGTGTGGCGCAGTATTTATCAAACACTGGCTATGTTCAAGTTACCATCAGTGAGACTGATCACAACGCTTTTCTGATGTTCATCCGGCGGCGTTTCGAACAACCGGTACTGACCGGCGATGGCGACCAGTTCTGCATCAAACTGCTGACAGCCAATAACGGCACTTTGTTCACCTTTAACCCCGGCCAGGGCACGTCCGCGCAGCGCACCATAAATGTGGATATCACCGGTGGCGAGTACTTCAGCCCCGGCACTGACCATGCCGAGAATTATCAGATCGCCATCGGTAAACAGCTGTTGGCCGGAGCGGATATTGCCGGTATGAATTTTCACACTGCGGCTGGGGAGCGTGGCTTCCGCCGGCGCTTCGGCACTGGTTTTACGGGCGCTGGCCTTGCCCAGATCCGCAAGGCCGGCTTCTTCGCACTGGGCTTGCCAGGATGGGTCACAGTTGCGCACCGCCACGGGCAATAAACCATTGGCCCGGCAGAGGCCGGTTAACTGCGCTATCGACAGCTGGTCAGCGTCCAGCGCCTGCAGATCCAGAATGCAGGGCAGATTGGTAAACAGGGCAGGGGCTTCATTTTTTTTCTGCGTCAGTACCGATTCTATGGCGCTGATATCGGACGTACTGAACTGCAGTATGGTCAGCGGAACGGATCCGGCTTTCAGGCTGACAGCGGCCATATCAGACTCTGGCCTGCAGCGGGAAGTGGTCAAATTCGATATTACTCAGGCCTTCTGCCTGAACACGGCGCAGATTATGGTGATTATCTGCCTGCGGTGTGGCGAGTACATCCCGGTAATGTTCACCAAAACAGCGCAGTGTCTGTTCTGTACTCAGTGCCAGACGTTCTGCCAGCGCAAAGACCCGGGCTGAGCCCTGGTTCTGATCCGCGCTGTTGCTGACATTGCCGTTGCGGAAAGCGGTGGGGGTAAATTCAAACCAGGTATCAATAAATGACAGGGTGTCGGCAAAGCGGTGGGTGTCTTGTTCAATGGCCTGTAAAAAATCGGCCTTTGCCTGATTAAAATCGCTCACAACAGTTTCCTCAGATCACTATAACTCAGTAAAAGTGCGCTAAGGCTACCATTGTGGACAGGATTCTGCCATGTATCTTGATTCTTTTTCTGTATGAATATACAGTACTTTTAACCAGTACAGCACAGGTGATCAGGCCCGTGAATCTCAATAATCCGGTGAAGGCTTCCCGCATTGATAATGTCGCAGGTGACGTCAGTCCGTCTGACGCAACACTGGTGGCAGAGCAACAGCGCAAAGTTATTCATATTGATTGTGACTGCTTTTTTGCATCGGTTGAGATGCGTGAAAACCCGGCTTTACGCGATGTGCCCATCGCCATTGGGGGGGAAGCGGATCGCCGTGGCGTGGTGGCCACCTGTAATTATCCGGCGCGTGCTTTTGGCGTACGCTCCGCCATGGCGACGGCCCAGGCCCGCAAGCTTTGTCCTCATCTTAAGCTGTTGCCCGGACGTATGGCGCTTTACCGTGATGTGTCGGCGCGCCTGATGGACATCCTGGCCGATTATGCGCTGCAGCTGGAACAGGTGTCTGTGGATGAAGCCTATCTGGAAATTGCCCCACAACGGAATGCCACAGCCATTGCTGAAGAAATCCGGCAACGGGTCAGAGAAGAACTGGGAATCACGGTATCGGCCGGTATCGCGCCGAATAAATTTCTCGCCAAAATTGCATCTGACTGGAATAAACCCGATGGCCAGTGGGTGGTGCGCCCTGCGCAGGTGGATGAGTTTGTCGCCGCGCTGCCACTGAAAAAAATCCCGGGTATCGGCCCGGCCATGGAAAAAAAACTCACGCTGTATAAATTGCATACCTGTGCTGACGTCCGTCAGTGGCCGCTGATGGAACTGGTGCGCACCTTCGGACGTACCGGTGCCATGCTGTATGAGCGTGCGCGCGGCATTGATCACCGCCTGCTGAACAATGAACGGCTGCGTAAGTCGGTCAGCGTAGAACGCACCTTTGCTCAGGATCTGGCGGGTGAAGCTCATTGCCTGGCGCAGATTCCGCAGTTGTGGGAACGCTGGCAGGAGCGGGTGGAGCGCAGTGGCTGGCGTACCTCAGCGCTGGCGCCGTTCGTCAAAGTGAAGTTTGCTGATTTCACTCAGACCACGCTGGCAGACAGTCATGAAGAAGCCACCACAGAGGGATTCAGCCGCTTACTGCAGCTGGCGTTAAAGCGGGAAAATAAAGCCGTGCGCCTGTTGGGAATCGGTGGCCGGCTGCCGGAAGTGGATCCGAATCAGCTGACGCTGTTCTGAGCGCGGGCCGCTTGCCCGGTGGCGTGGCCGGGATAGCCGGCGCGCTTCAGAGGACGCCGTTGAACATACCGGCCGGCCAGAGGATCAGTGATGTCTGACTGATCAGCAGACCCAGCGCAGCGCCGACCAGTACATCGGTCGGATAGTGCATGCCCAGAATTACCCGTGACAAAGCAACCAGAATGGCGAAAGGCACGACCAGCCAGAACAGTGCCGGAACAAACACGCAGAAAAGAACCGCAAAGTTGACCGCATTCATCGTATGCCCGGAAGGGAAGCTGTACAGATCCAGTGGTGCCGTGTGGGCACTGATGGCATCCCAGGAAATAAACGGGCGCTGACGTACCAGGCGATTTTTCAGCTGACTGTATATCAGTACACAGGTGAGGCCGGTCACTGCCATGTGGCCAATGGCTTCTGCCGCCGCAGTGCCCATGAACAGTGGCAGGCACAGCGCCAGTGTGTACCAGAACACCCCATCACCGAGACGGCTCACCGCCTTAAAGAAAAGACGGACGGATGTATAACGTCCGGTGCCGTTGAGGCGCTGGCAAAGGTTCAGTTCGAAGCGATCAGCTTTGCTGAACAGCAGAGCGCTTCGTGCTGGCAGCGTTTTGCTCATGTCCATGGGTCAGATCCTCTTGCCGGTCTCCTGCCAGATGGCGGGAGAATTCTTCAACAATGCGCTCCCAGCCAATGGCCAGAGCATGGTTTCGCGCGTTGGTGCGCAGTGTCCGTAACATATTGGGGCTGTCCGTCAGTGTGGCGGCGCCGTCGATAAACTGTTCGCTGTCGGCAAACGCGGCGAGCATGCCGTTTTCTGCATGACGGATATGTTCATGGCCGGCGGCGTAATCAAAACTCACCACGGCCAGACCACTGGCCATGGCTTCCGTCACCACATTGCCGAAGGTGTCGGTCAGGCTGGGGAAAAGAAACACATCGCCGCTGGCATAATGTGCAGCGAGTTCTTCTCCGCGTTTCATGCCACAGCAGATCACTTCCGGCTGCTGCTCGCGGATAGCCGGTAACAGCGGGCCATCGCCCACCAGCACCAGTCGCACCCGCTCATCGGCAGCGTGCAGGCGGCGATAGGTTTCCAGTGCCAGCTCAAGATTTTTTTCGGCGGCAATGCGGCCGACGTACAGCAGTACGACATCATCCGGACGTGTGCCCCATTGCTCGCGCAGAGCATCACTGCGTTTGCGCGGAGAAAAGAGCGCGCTGTCCACCCCGCGGGAAAATACATGCACGTTATGAAAGCCGTGGCCGCTGAGCTGATTACGCTGAATACCGGTGGGCACCAGAGTGGCCGCGGTACGGTTGTGGAAATGGCGCAGATAACGGTACGCCAGACCTTCCAGCCAGCCCAGCCGGTAGTGTTCTATGTACTGATGAAAATTGGTGTGAAAACCACTGATGGTGCGGATGCCGGCTTTGCGGGCGGCACGCACCGCGGCCCAGCCCATGGGGCCCTCGGTGGCAACATAGATGGCCTGAGGAGCGAACGCTTTTAATGCTTTGGTGATGCGGTCGGACACCGGCAGACCAAAGCGCAGGCTGTCGTAGCCCGGGATGGGCAGCCCCGGCAGGCGCAGAAGATCGTCGGCCTGGCCGTTATCGGTATCGCCTTTCCCCTGATGAGGGCGGATAAGCTGTACCTTAACACCACCGGCCCGCAGGCCATTCACCAGGTGTCCCAGCGTATTGGCAACGCCGTTAATTTCCGGGGCAAAGGTTTCTGTCACTATGGTGACCCGCTTAAGGGCGGACTGACTCATAAAGCATCACTGGTTAACTGTCTGAGTGATACTTTGCGCATGCTATGTGACAGTTATCTTGCAGCGCCGTGACAGTCTGGTGAAGTCAGACCAATATCAGCAAAAAGCGTGGGAAAGCCTGTGGCCCGCGGGCCACAGGGTCAGCGATTGCGTTCTTCGCGATAGTAAGAGGGGGCGTGCTGGGTCCAGCGGCGGAAGGCTTTGCGGAAATTAGACGGGTCCGAATAGCCCACCAGAGCAGCCAGTTCTTCAATCGGTAAATTGGAATTGCGCAGGTACTCGATGGCCATCTCTTTACGGACTTCATCGAGGATTTTCTGATACGAGGTGCCGACGTCCTGCAGGCTGCGGCTCAGTGTGCGCGTCGATGTGGCCAGTTGACTGGCGACCACATCCACCGGCGGAAAGCTACCCGGATGACTCAGCAGTATGCGGCGTACCTTGGCAACCACGCCTTCTTTCGGCCCCATGCGGGCCAGAATATCGGCGCACTGAGCTTCTGCCATCGCAGCTGTTGCTGTGTCGGCCATGGCTACCGGGGTATCCAGCAGACTGGTGTCCAGGATGATTTCCGTGCGCGGCTGATCAAACAGGACCGGGCAACCGGTGAGTTCTGTGTAAGCGTCGCAATAGTCCGGACGCGGTTGATTGAGATGCACTTCTTTCGGCGTCAGAGGCTGGCCTGACAGAAAGCGGGCCAGTGATACAAAAATACCGATAAAGACATCGCACAGCATGCGGTACATGGGTTCATAGGGAATGTGGGATGTCAGCCGGATGGCCGTGGTGTCGCGCTGTTCAACCATTTCAAAGGTAAACGCCGGATCGACCAGACTGTGGTATTTAAGGCCCAGGCGTACGGCGCTGCGCAGATCCGCACAGCTGAGTATGGCGTAGCCCAACATGCCCAGCTGGTTGATATTGATGGACGTACCAAGATCCAGCCCCAGCTTGCTGTCGGGGTAATGGCGGATCAGATTTTCTGTCAGTCCGATCATTTGTTGATAAGTAAGACGTGCGGATGGGTCCGACAGTTGTGTTTCTGTCAGTCCTGTACCCTGTAACAGGGCGTCAGCACTTATTCCCCTTTGCCCGCCAACCCGGATCATTGTCGCCGGGATATTCACCGGAACCAGTGGTTCGGTCAGACTCCATGTTCCTCGGATCATCTGAGTACCGTTATTGTTATGTTATGAAATTTGCTTACCTTTATGCAGGCTTCTGTGGCCTGTTGGCAGCGTATCCTGAATACAGAATGACAGGCTTGTTTGTTAAATCAAGTGTGAACTGGTCAATTTGAGACAAGTGGTCAGGAATCATGGCGTAATGGATCGGGTGAGATAGCGCCGCCAGCGCACTTAATGATTGCGGAAAGGAAAGTGGTGGCGTCCCAGCCAGCGGCCGAATTCAAGCACATGCTGGCCGGAGCGTTTATTCAGCAGGTTCAGGAATATCTGGTTCAGCTTGCGGTTATTTTTGCGCGCGATCAGAAACGCCAGATCACTGCGCCGCCATTCAAAATCGGCAATGACGGCCGGTAATTCGGCGCGCTGCAGTAACTCATGAATAGCAGTCGCGCTGTCACGGGTCATCAGTAACACCCAGAACTCACTGTGGATACGGTCAAGCACCTTGTTGTTAATGCTTTCAACGTTAATCAGGGCATTAATATTGGCATCACGCTGTTTGTCATGGGCGTACAGAATCAGACCGGCGAACGCAGCTGAATCGCCTTTGTTGATCCAATAATAACGCCCGTCCCATTCGCGGTAGACCATGCGGTGAGGCTTATCGGCAGCGGGAAAAGCCTCATGCAGCAGGCGGTCAAAATCCTCTGCGGTATCATGGGGGACGTCTTTGCCTACGTGCTCTGCCCAACTGTAGAGATTGGGCCAGTCCTCGTCATGAGCACTGTTTTCCACGCCATCAATGGCACTGACGGATAATGTGCGGTTGAATTCCCGCTCGGTGATGAGTTTTTCCAGAAAGCCACACAGGGGTTTCCATTCTTCTCCCTGACCGGCCAGTGATTGTTGGGCGGCGCTGGCAACGGCATGCAGGCTCAGCCAGCGGTGGCTGAGGTAACTGTGTGGATTCAGTATGCCGATATTGCCAAGATGGGCTTCTTTTGCCGCCTGAGCGGCATACCAGGCGGGAAACATTTTCTGAATCAATCCGTTCAGGAAGGTTTCCAGGTCCATATTGGAAGGGCTGTTTCTGTTGCTCATAGGTAGTTGCCGGGCAAATTATCGACTCAGGTCTATGCTTCTTTTAAGTAAAGCAGCTCCGCGCAGAATCGCACTGAGATGTTTATTAATATTCTGGAGGTTAGCGATGACGGATAAACAGATTCCTTCGCCGCTGGAGGTGCTGGCACGCATCGATCAGGCGCTGGAAAACTCCGGGCTCAAAACGGTGAAAACGGAGCGTGAGCCTCTGCCTCTGTTCCGTCAGCTGCTCAGTGAATGGCAGCTTGATCATGGTGCCGGTGACGTTGACTGGACTGGAGATCTGTCTGCTTTGCTGACACTGAACACCTTGTCTGAACTCCGTCATACCGTACGGCGCTGTTATCAGGAAGCCTGTCAGCTGAGCCGCGCCCACGGCCGCCTGACGCAATGGAATCAGAAGGAACTGGAAAAAGAATACGATGCCATTGTGCAACATATTGATCAGTATCGTCTCAGTCAGTCCGGTACCTGAGGCTCTGCCATCAGCGTTGTGAAGGCCAGTGGCTGAGGTTACACCTGGTTGGTCTCTCCGTATAATGGCCGCTTTTTTGCGGAGTCGTGTATGTCGGTCGTATATCTTGCTGTAGGCAGTGTCAGTGGTACCGCCATTGCTGTCGGACAGGCGGTGAAAGCGCAGTTAGAAGCGTGGGGGCATACTGTGGTTCAGGATGAGACGCCGGACGTTGAAGGACTGAACGCCAGCGGCTGTGACGCTGTGCTGATTTGCACAGCCACCACCGGACAGGGTGATATACCGGCCAACATCATACCTTTTTACGTTGATCTGGAAGCCCGCTTCCCACTACAGAATGGCCGTCCTTTCGGCATTATCAGTCTTGGAGACAGCTCTTATGACACCACCTTTTGTCAGGCCGGTGCCTTGTTTGAAGAGCGTTTTCTGGAACTGCAGGGCAGTCAGCCTGTGGCGCGGCTGACCATTAATGCCATGGAAACCATTACCCCGGATGAAGACGCATTATTCTGGCTTCAGGCGTGGCAGGCCGCGGCTCTGAAAGGATAAGCCTGGCGCTGCCCGTTATTGCGGAATGCGTGCCGAGGCGATGTTATGCATCAGCGTATTCAGGCGGATGATCTGCTGGCGCTCGGAATAAGCGGTGCCTCTTTCACTGAACTGATTACGGGCATCGTCCAGAATTGCCACGGCATCCAGCGTTTCATCGTCGCCCAGCTCTGTGCGGGCAGTGTTGATCAGTGAGAAGGCATTGAGATCGGTGGCTGTTACCAGCCCATACTGTTGTAACTGCGTCTGCAGTGACGAGGTCTGCTCAGAGGTCAGCGCATGAACATCAAAATCCGTGGCCACGGCACTGACCAGCAAAGCCCGTTGTGACGGAGCGTACAGCCCCGTGGTTTCAGCAGACTCAGAGTCTGCCAGCGGCGTCGCCGATGCCGGTGCTGCCTGCTGTGCACTGGTGTCGTTATTGGCCGCAGGCTGATGTTGCAGATAGTTGGTCAGGGCGCTGAGCATAGTCCGGTTCTCCTCTCTGAAGGGGACTATGCAGTGCCTGTGCCAGAGCCGTTCAGAAGCGGTATTGTGCGCTCAGATAGGGCCCGAAAGCGGCAACTTCCCAGTGGGGAGCGTCAGACTTTGCCGCCGCCTGCTGATAATTGCCGCTGCGGTATGCCTGTTCAGCCTCAATCATGGTTTGCGGGGCGGTATAGATTTTGACTTCCGACGCCACCACGCCAGAGAGAAACGTCATCCAGCCGTCGTCCGGGCGTTTATCGTCATAGGCAACCGCCAGCCCGGCGAGTCCGTTGACCAGTGCGGACAGGGCATGACTGGTAAAGCTCTGCTCATAACGTTCACGTGCGGCGGCGGCGGCCAGCCAGCTTTCCGCCTGGCGGAGTTTGGCGCTTTGCTGGGCGGGCGTCTGCTGTGGCATTGACTCCAGGGCACCGGCATATTCATGCGTGCGCATCGGGTTCATCAGCATGTCGGCGGCGCCTAAGAAGCTGGTGGTGAATCCCACCACCCGGTCGTACTTGTTGTGTTCTCCTTCCGTCTGGCTGTAAGCGATGCCATTGACAGCCGTCACAGCACTGAAAAGCCCCAGCCAGCCATATTGCCAGCTCCGGGAATGTTGTTCCGTCAGGTCAAGGCTGTTTTGAATAAAACTAATCCGAATGTCTGAGTCACTGGTTTCGGCCATGGCCGGCAGAGCCATGGCAGTACAAAAAATGACGGCGACCGCCCGTCGGCATGCAGTGGAAAAGCGCATAATTTGGACCTTTTTTAGTGTTTTTCAGTTTATTTTTATTATTATCAGCAAGTGGTGGATAATTCTTGTACTAAAGTACAATTTTTGGCGGCTAAATGCACCTTCAGGTTGGTTTTTTTGTGAGCGGTGCCTATCTTGGCTGAATTGCCCATGTAAACCTGTCGCCAAATGCGCATAATGATTTTATCAAAGCAGTTACCAGCACGTGCAGGAGTAGAAAATGCCAGTGGCCGGTCCCGCAGCATCAGAGAACGACAAACCATTAGAGTATCAGGGAAGAAAGGCCAGCAGAGCAAAAAGCGAACAGCGCCGGCGGCTTATTCTGGAGGCGGCACTGCGCATTGTCGTCAGTGAAGGTGTCCGTGGCATCCGGCATCGTGCCGTTGCCAAAGAAGCGGGTGTTCCGCTGGCCGCCACGACCTATTACTTTAAAGATATTGATGAGCTGATTGTTGATACTTTCACTCTGTATACAGAGAAAGCGCTGTCAACCGTCAATGAATTTACCCACCAGTTCTACCAGCCCATGACCACGATGGCCGGGCAGGATATTACCACCCCGGATGGTCAGAAAGCGCTGATCAGCTTTATGGTCGAGCAGCTGACGCTGTATATGCGTGAGCAGATTGTTACCCAGCGCGATATGCTGGTGGCAGAGCAGGCTTTCCGCTATGAAGCGATCGTCAACAGCCGCATCCGTGAACTGGCCAGATTACACCGCAAGGTGCTGTTTGAACGGGCGGTGGAATTCTTCTCGCGCGTGGCGCAATCGCCGGAACCGGAAGCCGATGCGGAAATTCTGCTGGCGTTGTTCCATTCGCTGGAATACCGGGCGTTGCTGATGGGTGAGCCGGATGACCTGACGCGTTTCTCAAGCACCATCCGGCGCTATGTGTCGCTGTTATTACCGAATCTTCTGGCTCAGGTGCGCTGAGCCTCAGAGGGCGAAGTGATAGCCGTGGCGGGCCAGCATCATACGCATCAGGCGCAGCTCTGTCGCTGACACCTGGTGCGTGGTATTACAGTGTTCGCACAGATAGAAGTGCTGACTTTTCAACAGATGCAGGCTGATATCTGTTTCCTTCCCGCAATGATCACATCCCATAGGAATCATGACCTTATCAGACAGGATAGTGCTGACGTCGCCGGTCGCATTTTCGGGAGAACTGACCGGCAATGCTTGGCTCATGTGTGACACCCCTCGGAAGAAATCTGGCTTTAATTAACAACTGTTCTCAGAATAGCAGCCATGGCTGCATGGCTTGTGTCGTATCAGAGACTTATCGTTAGTATTCGTAACGACATTTCACAGCCGGTACGTTTTGCCCACTTAAACTGTAGTTTCTCAGTTACTGTGAAAGTTCCGCCGCGTGGCCTTTAATGTCTGAAACGCAAGTGCCAGAATCTGCCTGGGCTGGTTCTTTCTTATTGGAAGTCAGTGTCTTTGTATCATTTCTGTTAACCGCTCGCCAATGGCTAAAGACGACGTTAATCCCGGGCTTTCAATGCCAAACATCTGAATCGCCGGCGGAGAATCATGGCTGCGGCGGATATCAAAATCGGCCGCCGGCTGGTCGGCGCCATGCAATTTTGGGCGTATACCGGCGTAGTCCGGGTGCAGCCGGTCTGTATCGAGCGCGGGAAAATAACGCTGGATGGCCTGGGCAAAGGTTTTTTTCAGCGCACTACTGACATGGTAGTCATCAATGCAGTCTTTATCCAGATATTGAGTATCCGGACCAAACCGCACCTGGCCGCCGAGATCCAGAGTTGCGTGGATGCCCAGTCCGGTCAGGTTTTCCGGTGGCAGTGGGTAAATAAGGTGCGAGAAAGGGGCAGCACCAGGGTAGCTGAAATAGTGGCCACGACAGGGCCGGAGTTGTGCCAGCGGCGCCACGACAGGTTCAATCCGGGTGGCGACTGCCTGTGCATGCAGCCCGGCGCAGTTGATCAGAGTGGCGGCGCTGAGACTGAAAGGACCGTCGCTTGTCTCTGTATGAATCCGCCACATTCCCTGCTCTGGCCGGGCGTTAAGAAAGCGGGTATGGCGCTGCAGCAGGGCGCCGTGGCGTTCTGCCTGGGCAGCCAGGGTCTGCATCAGTGCATGACTGTCGACAATGCCGGTCGAGGGGGAAAAGAGAGCGGCCTGTGCGTCGACCTCCGGTTCCATTTGCTGCAATGCGCGGCGATCAAGCCGTTGCAGCGGAATGCCCAGTTGTTGTCCTTTTGTGAAAAGTTGCGTGAGCCGGGGATTATGCTCATCCGGGGCAACGATCAGTTTGCCGATCGCTTTATGCGGCACGTCATAGGTTTCACAGAATGAATACAGGAGTGCTTTTCCGCGCAGGCAGAGTTGTTCTTTCAGTGATCCGGGCGGGTAATACAATCCGGCATGAATAACTTCGCTGTTGCGGCTGCTGGTTTCGGCGCCGAACAGGGCATTCTTTTCCAGCAACAGAACGCTGCCGTGTTGGCTCAGACACCAGGCAGAGGCCAGCCCGACGACGCCGCCACCAATAATGCAGTAATCAAAATCCGCCGCCATGATGTTTTTCTCAGCTGTCAGAACGGCCGCTTATTGTACTCAAGGCCCCGGGTTGTCCAAAGCCGTCAGCGCAGGTAACACCGTATGCCGACTTCTTTAACTTACCCCTCCTGCTTTTCAGCGCATTCGAAATGGCCGGGATTATCGCGGCAGCGTAAACGAAACATCAGCTTCAGCATGCGTTGATCGTATACTCCTTCCTGCGCCAGTGACAGGCGGATCTGCCGCAGCATTTCCTGATAGTCGGTTTCCATCTGCTGTGGCAGGTCAAGCCAGTAATGAGCAGGAATACCGGCTTCTGCCTGGCGGATATGCTCCATGGCTTCGTCAAAGTGGGCGAATGCATAGGTACGGCTTTGTTGCGCAAAAGCGGCGGGAAAACGGTCCTTGTGCAGCACCAGCTGGAAATTCATCTGCGCCAGACTGAAACGATAAATGCCACCGTCCTGGCCCAGACCTTTGTACATCTCAAAGGGCTCGTAAGCGATGGCCGGGGCGTAGGCAATATCCACATCACCATTGTTAAAGCGTGGCGCAAAGGTAGCGACGGTAGACGGCACCATGGTGGCGCCCACATGATCGACGACCTCCCGCGATGCCGCATCGTAATCCAGGGTGGCGATGCGCTTGCCGGCAGCGGCTTCCACCGAGTTGATGCGTTTATCCCGCACAAATACGTATACAGCGCCCCCCGGCATAATACCGGCAATCTCATAATTATCCTGTTGCATATAAGGGGCGGCCTGCGGAGCCGCGAGCATACCGATCAGCGCCTGCAGCTGCTGATAATCGCGCAGGCCACCCAATGCTTCTATGCTGGCGGTGAAGGTGTTGTAGGGGCGCACCCGGGTACCGGTCACTCCCACAGCGTCACACTTGCCGGCATTGAAGTCGGCCAGAGCGACGGCTTCACTGGTATAAGCCTGCAGATCAAACTGCACTCCCCACGATAAGGCGCTGGTCTGATAATCGCGCATGGCATCGAAAACCGGCCCTTTACGGCCGACAGGGTCAAAGATGCAGAAGCTGCGCTCAACCACAGAAGCGGCGTTTGCCGGCTGGGCCTGCAGTGGAGAAATATGCACAGATACTGTGGCAGCCAGTAATACGGTGATCACTGACAGGGCACGGATTGTTGTCCGGGGAAGCATGGTGAAGGCCTTTTATTATTATTAATACGTTATCTGGAACGCATCATACCCGGGCTGGTATGAGTTTGCAGCCCTGAGTAATATACGCGACCCGGCGTGATTCTGAGCACAGAATGGCGTTGCACTGATCAATCCATCTCAGGTCTGGCCGTTGCCCGTCAGGCCCTTTATCCGGCAGGTTAGCTATTCATGAACGCAGAACAGTTTGAATCCATCTCTTTATTTGTTGGTATCGGTGCGCTGATCACACTGATGGCCTGGATCGTTTACGATCTTGGCAAGCGTTCGAATGCCGGTAAATTCGGTATGTTCGTGCTTTTCTTTGCCCTCGGGCTTGGCGTAGTCGGTTTTCTGATCAAGACCGTGATCGTGGAAGTGATGGATCTCTGAGCCGTTCGGCTGAGATAAATTGTCGTCAGTGGACAGTGTGGACGTAGTCCGCTGGCAGGCGGCACGTTCCTTGACTATACCTTGGAAATACTTCCCGTTTCCGGGGTTACAAGGAGTGGTTATGACTGCTGCAAGGGCTCTGCCTGTTACTGATTTCCGTCCGGGATTCCGCTTGCCCCCATCCCTGATGAAAGGACTGCGCGGCAGTGCCTGGCTGAGCAATGTGCCTCTGCACGCCGATCAGCAGAGTCTGGCGGGCTGCACGCCTCAGATCAGCGAGCTGATTGAAGATACCTTACCGCTGGTCTGGCATCTTATGTCCCGTAATGGACTGACCGGTGCTGTTCCGGTGTGCTTTATTTATATCAACCCCCGCACTCCGTTAGCCGATAATGCCGCGGCGCTGCTCAGCCTGCTGGATCAGCTGGATGGTATGGAAGCAGCGGTGGTGCCTGTGTCAGCCAGCCATACCGCGATCCTGCACAGTGTCCGTCTGGCGCTGCCTGAACTGACGGCCAGACGGCTTGAACAGATACAGTTTCTGTACATTGGTGATAACGCCAACCGGCGGGCGATGGAAGCCATGGCCAGTGAAAGCCGGATGCGCTTTGCCTACCACGCTCTGTATTGATTTAAGTTGGCGCTGGCTGTCCCTGAATTGCTAAACTGTCGCTTCTGACAGAGGAGCTAGATAATGCCAGAGCAAAAACTCAAAGAGCAGTTGCAGACCCTGCACGATACGCTCAGCCAACATCCGGATCTGGATGAAGAAACTCAAACCCTGTTGCAGAAAATTGCTACAGACATCGACAATGTCGAAGCAGACTCAGCTGCTGATCTGAGCGAGCGTGTACAGGAGCAGGCTGTGCAGTTTGAGCAGGAGCATCCCACTCTGGCCGGCGTTCTGCGTCAGATCGTGGATACACTCGGACGTATCGGCGTCTGAGTGCTGAAACCTTTCTGAAGGAGAAGTCTTATGCGCCATATGCCTACCCTTGCAGAAGTCATGACTGCCTTTCCGGTTCATGTCGAGGAAGCCTTGCCGCTGACTCAGGCTGCGGAGGTGATGCAGGAGCACGATTGTCACCATCTGCCTGTGATGGATGATCAGAATCAGGTAGTGGGTCTGCTGACCACGGAAGACCTGCGCCTGGCGGAGACGCCCGGGCATTCGCTGGCCGATGCCGGCGAGCTGACGGCGGGGGATCTGTGCCGGCGGCAGCTGAAGCAGGTGGATCTGCACACCCGGCTGGATGTGGTGTTAATGGGCATGGCTGAGCAGGGCATTAATGCCGTGCTGGTGATGCGCCATGACAAGCTGGCCGGGATTCTTACCAGCCAGGATGCCTGTCGTGGTTTTGCTCACTGGTTGCAGAAAGAATATCTGCCGGATGATGATCCTGGCGTAGCCTGATCATTATTTGCACCGCTATGGAACATTTCCCAGGTTCCATTGTTAACAAATGGCGCATGTAATGCGCCATTTGTCGTAGAACGAACAGAATAAAGCTTCGGGTTCTGGCGTAAATCCCCGTAATAAGAGCGTTAAATAAACATGGTACGGTCCTTGCGAAGACATAAGTTCAGGAGGAACAGCCTATGTATAAAATCGCCGAAATGCAGGACTACCGCCAGCCAGCCCCAGCCGTTAGTGCGTCTGCCTGGTTGCAAAGTGTCACCGAAATTCTTGAAGGTCGCTATCACGACGACGAGAGCATTCAGCAACTGCTGATGCTGGTAGCAGATCAGACCGGTCTGGGCAATATCTCAGTTGCCTTACCTGACTCCCCGAGTCGCTTCAAAGCGCAATATTGTTCTACTGGCGTGACGAATGGTGTGTACAGCTTTGCTGTACAGCACGCGCTCTGTCGTCAGTTTGAATCCCGTGAATGGCTGGTGATCAAAGAGGGCAGTGAACGCCCGGAACGTTTTGATCCCAGTGTTGACGGCCTCAGCAAAGCCGACCGTTGCCTGCTGGTCCCCCTGATGCTGCGTCAGTCTGTACTGGCAGTGATGGTTCTGGATCTGCGCGCCCGTAACAGTGAGCTGGATCTTGCGCTGGTAAATTTCTTCGGAGCGCAGATCGCCCACGTACTGGCCACTCAGGTGGTGCCTAACTTCAAAACTCTGTACGCACGCCCTTATCAGCGTGTGCAGGCCGATGAGCTGAGCGAGATCCGTGCCGCCATCGAGAAGTGTAATGGCAATAAAACCATGGCGGCGAAGGTGCTTGGTCTGACACCAAGACAATTGCGCTACCGTCTGTCGAAGCTGTCAGAAGAAGCCTGATCCACCCATGGGGACCTGTTCTTCATAAAACTGTCATGGTCTGAAAGGCACACTGGGCCGATTGTGCCCGGAGTACCTTTCAGATCATGATACCCGTTTGTTCAGCACCGGAACGGACAGAGCCAATCCGCTTAGCGATTGTCACTGAAACCTACGTTCCTGACGTTAATGGTGTCGCCAATTCGTTGCGTCAGCTACTGAGGGCGCTTGATCCTCAGCGTTTCCGTATTCAGATCATACGCACCCGTCCGCGCCAGGAGTGGACGCCGGAACATAGTGAAGTCTGGTGCCGTGGGGTCACCATTCCCATGTATCCGGATCTGCAGCTGGGGTTACCGGCGCGGCGGAAAATCCGCCGGGTATGGGAAACCTTCCAGCCCGATATTGTGTACATTGCCACAGAAGGTCCGCTCGGCATGTCGGCGCTGAAAGAAGCCGGCCGGCGCGGTCTGCCGGTACTCAGTGCGTTTCATACCAACTTTCACCGTTACAGCAGCTTCTATGGTCTGGGCTGGATCAAAACCCTGACCCTGAACTGGCTGCGTCGTTTTCATAACCGCACGGCGATGACCATTGTGCCGGCCGCCGATATTGCCCGTGATCTGCGTGAGCAGGGATTTCATAATGTACAGGTGTTGTCGCACGGTGTGGATTGCCATCTGTTTCATCCCCGTCGCCGCTCAGTGGCATTGCGCGATCAGTGGCGGGCCAGTGAACAGACCCGGGTGCTTCTTTATGTCGGACGCATCGCCGCTGAAAAAAATATTCCGCTGGCCATTCAGGCCTGGCAGTCGCTGACTGCGCAGGGAGAGGACGTGCGTCTGGTGATGGTGGGCGATGGCCCCATGCGTGCGTCGCTGCAGCAGCAATACCCCCGGATTGTATTTGCCGGGGTGCAGACCGGCGACATGCTGGCACGTTACTTTGCCTCGGCGGATGTCTTTCTGTTTCCCAGTCAGACTGAAACCTTTGGTCTGGTAACGCTGGAAGCCATGGCCAGCGGCCTTGCGGTCGTGGCCTTTCCTCAGGCGGCGGCGGCCATTCATATACGCGACGGCGACAACGGTATGCTGGCCCCGTCACTGGAGGATGAAGCATTTATCCACGCGGCCTGTGAGTTGTTGAACCAGAATGTTGCAAATATGAGACAGAGTGCACGTCTGCAGGCAGAATCGGCCAGCTGGGAAAGCATTGGAGAATACTTCTCATCCCTGATTCAGTCAGAGTTGGCGGGCTCTGGCAGTGCTTTACACTGTGCTGATAGCAGAATGGTATAACCATTGCTAAATCCCCCTGTAGTTGATTTATAAATCATTAAAAACCGGGGGAAACGTATGGAATTTAACCGCCATAACATCGCTCTTCTGCAAAAAATAAAACGTCTGGCAAAAGACGAGCAGGGCTACGTGATCCACTTTGATTCCGATACGCTGGAGCAGGATCTGCGGGTCCTGGTAAAGAGCGGTGTCAGTGCCGGGTTGCTGTCGCTGATCGAGGAATTCCTGCCGACCCAGGAGCCACCGGCCGCCAAAACAGAAGCGCAGCGCGTTTACCGCGGCAGCCAGATTCTGATCGACGACGCGGAGCGCACACCCCGTTCACAACGCATCTATCGCGGGCAGATCGTGAACGCCTGATGCCAATCCCGTGCGGCACGGCAGACAGAGAAGCCGGCCTGCTGTCTTCCCGCGTTGCCGCAGGCTCTGACCTGAGGCTACTATAAGACCTGGGTTACTCTTGTACTGTCATAGCGGCAACAGAGTGATATTAGCCACTGTTGCATGCTGCCTGGCAGGCTGCGACAGGGATGTCTGCGGAGCACTTCATGTTCAGGTTTCTCTCGTCTGGCCGGGGTTTACCCGGCCTCACGGGTATTATTATCACCTCGATTATTATTCTGTTATCGCTCAGCCCGCAAGGCATGGGGCAGTGGATTCAGCGGCTCGACTATCTGTTTTATGACTGGCGTTTTGCTGCCGGTCTCGCCATGGCGCCGGAGGCGCCGGGTGAGCAGCCGATCATTATTGTGGATGTGGATGAGAAATCCCTGGCGGCTGAAGGGCGCTGGCCCTGGAGCCGGCTGAAACTGGCTGAGCTGACCGACAGACTGGCCGCTGCCGGCGTTGTGGTCACCGCCTTTGATGTGGTGCTGTCGGAAGCGGAGCGTAACCCGGTGGATGAGCTGCATCGTCGTCTTGGCAGTGAGGCCGGCAAGGTCATTGATCCGCGCTGGCGGCAACGGGTGGATGCCGATCGTCGCCTGGCGCAGAGTCTGCCGGCCATGGATGTGGTGCTGGGCTACTTTTTCCTCGATGAAGCCGGCATCAGCGTCGGCCAGTTACCACCGCCAGTGTATCGGCTGTCTGCTGAAGAGCGTCACCGGCTGGTGGTGACAACCCGGGCCGGTTACGCGGCGGCCTTACCTCAATTGCAGCAGGCCGCAGCGGACGCCGGTTTCGTAACCACGCTGAACGACGCAGACGGTGCGGTGCGCCGTGCGCCATTGCTGATACGTTACGGTCATGATCTCTACCCGTCGCTGGCCCTGGCCACTCTGATGACCTATCTGTTTGACCGCAATATCCATTTAGAAAAAGCCACCGTCGGAGAGGTTGAAGTCATACGGGGCGTCGGCACCAGTAGCGTCTTTGCCCGCACGGATGCCTCGGGACAGGTGATTGTGCCGTTCCGCGGCGGACGCGGGACATTTCCTTACCTGTCAGCCACGGATGTCCTGAACGGGCATGTCCCTGACGGTATGCTGGAAGGGGCGATTGTACTGATCGGCACGTCTGCCATGGGACTGGCTGATCTGCGCACAACCCCATTGCAGACTCAGTATCCCGGAGTGGAAGTCCACGCCAGTATTATCGATGCTTTTCTGAATGAAGGTTTTCCCTACCGCCCGGAATGGGAGGCCGGAGCGACATTGACCGTGCTGGTGCTGCTCGGGGCGCTTCTGTCACTTTGGCTGCCGTCGCTGGGGCCGCTGGCGGCGGTACTGATCAGTACGCTGGTAGCCGGGCTGCTGGTCGCGGGCAACCTGGCGCTGTGGGTGAATTATCGTCTGGATCTGCCGGTGGCCGCCGCCGTGATTCTTGCCGGCTCCCTGACGATGCTGAACCTGGCCTGGGGCTTTACCCGGGAAAACCGCAGTCGCCGGCAGTTGAAAGGCATGTTCGATCAGTACGTGCCGCCGGCGCATATTGATCGTATGGTGAAAGATCCGGAGGCCTATCAATTCAGCGGAGAAAGCAAAGAACTGTCGGTGTTGTTCAGTGATATCCGTGGCTTTACTGCGATATCCGAGGGATTCTCCGCGGCCGATCTGAAAGCGTTTCTGAACAGCTACCTGACGCCGGTTACCCGGGTCATCTTTGATTATGAAGGGACCATTGATAAGTACGTGGGCGATATGGTGATGGCGTTCTGGGGCGCCCCTCTGGATGATGACAATCACGCAGCCCATGCCATTGCTGCGGCACTTGAAATGCAGCAGGTGACGGCCCGCCTGAGCGCCACTTTTACTGCCCGTGGCTGGCCAGCGGTGGCCATCGGCGTGGGAATCAACAGCGGCTTAATGAACGTCGGGGATATGGGATCTTCCTATCGCCGCGCGTATACCGTGCTGGGAGATGCCGTGAATCTGGGCTCGCGGCTGGAAAGCCTGACGAAATTTTATGGTGTCGGGGTGATGATCAGTGAATTCACCCGCGACAGAGCGCCGCAATATACCTGCCGGTTTATCGACCGCATTCAGGTGAAGGGCAAAGAAGAAGCGGTGGATGTGTTTGAACCTCTGTGCCTGAATACGGAAGCCAGTGAAGAACTGACCAGCGAACTGGCTGCGTATGCTGATGCCAGAGCTCTGTACCGGCAACAGGACTGGCACGGGGCTGCAGCTGCCTTTGACCAGCTGTGCGCGGCTTATCCGGCGGCCATTTACCGCATATACCGTTCCCGTATCGATGAACTGCAGGGGCAGACACTGCCAGCCGCCTGGGACGGGGTATACCGTCATATGGAAAAGTAGCGCCGCCGTTCACAGTGACGCTCCCTGACGCTGCCTGTGACTGAGCGATCAGGGGCGCCTGACATTGATTCTGTGCCGTTGCTTATTGCTGGTCGGTCAAAGCCCCGGGGTAGGAGTTCCAGATCACCAGGCCATTGATACGCTGTTCTTCGGTGATGCTGGCATTGGTTTCTGATTTCAGGTCAAAGGCGCTGAGTGCATTGGGCGTTGTCTGTTCCAGCTGTGCATCCGGCGCGGTCAGAATAGCTGTGATGGAGCTGACTTCGGTATTGACCTGTAATTCTTCACCGGTCGGGGCATCCCAGTAGGTACCGTCTGAGATATCCGTGCTGATTTGGCTGATGCCGTTTTCGGTGGTCAGTGCCCCGGTGAAGTTAACATTCCAGTTGCCACCGTACGTTTCGCCATCGCCGGTCGTTACCCCCAGCTGGCCAGTACTGATGGCGCCAGAGGCCAGATCCAGCTGCATGCTGCCATAGGTGGCGCTTACCGGGTTGCCGTTGTTATCAGCCCCCAGGTAAGCACCATAGGCTTCAAAGGTCAGGGAACCTGTGAGATTGCTGGTGTAGTCGTTGATATTCACCGGTGTGGCGACCGCCCAATAGAAGGTATCCGTCAGAGTTCCCGGCTCATCATCAGCGGCCTGTTGGTAGCTGAGCGGCGTTTCACTGCTGCCATTCCAGATGCCCCAGCGAATGTTGGACTCATAAGGCGGGTTAATGTTGGTGGCCAGTTCACCTTGCCCCTGTTCCGTGCGGTCGATGGCGCCGTCCGGGGTATCACCGTCGAGACGGACAAAGGTCAGATTACCGCTGTCATCGTCCATGATATGGGCAATGGCAGCGCCATGTTGAGGCGAGCTGACAACCGCGCGTTCCGGTGAAGCCAGCAGGGCGCTGAGTTCCTCCCGGGTGATCAGGCCCGTTTCAGGGCTGACATCAACGCCGGCTTCCTGCAAAGCATCCAGTGCTTCGCTGAGCTGCTCTGAGGTGACGTCATCGCCGCTGTCCGGCAGTGAGGCAATAATACTGGCAGCCTGCTGTTGTCGTTCTGTCCGGGCGTTATCATCGCGGGCACTGGCAGCCGGTGCTTCGTCCAGCGCCGCCGGTGGTTGTAACAGACCATCGAAGCCGTCGCGGCTGATAATGCCGAAGGCGAAATCGGCATCCATGCCCAGATTATAATTGCCCATGGGGGTGGAGAGACGGATACCGCCTTCCCAGACACCGGCAATCAGGGAATCCTGTTGCAGCCGGACGCTGTACAGCGTGCCGCGTACCCCAATGGATGCCACCGGTGTTTCGACTTTGTAGGCTTCGCGGTTGCCTTTACCGATACTGCCGGTGAGTGTGCGGAAGCCGCCCTCCAGCAGCTGCAGCAGAACCTGGGGATCGTCGCCTTCATCTGTCGCCTGATGGTAGGCCTGAATCTTCAGTTCGCTGTTGGCTTTCAGCGCCAGTAATCCCTGATCGATAAAGCGGATCTGAATGCGGCTGGCCTCTCCGGTGACGATGGTATCGGTTTCATACACCGCATCCCGGCGTTTAAGGGGACGGCTGACACCTGCGGCGGAAACAGCGTTAGCTTCGCCTTTTACCATGATAACGTGACCGGAACGGGTCAGTGCCTGTACCTGCACAACCAACAACAGCAGGGGGAGCAGAATAAGTGTTTTGATGCCTGTTAATCGGATCATGTGTCATTTCCCTCACAGTGCCAGACTCAGCCCGGCTTCCACCAGATGACGGTCGTAACTGTATAAATCGATATTGCTGTTATAGCGCATCAGATTGGCCTGGCCGTAGACGGAGAACTGCGGGGTCAGGCGATAACGGCTGCCAATGACCCATTGCAGCAGACTGTCATCCCGGGTTTCACCGGCCGCAAAGGCATTGGTTGGCGGCAGACTGTCCTGATAACGGTAATCGCGGTACTGCAGTATGGTGTAAAGCTGAGCCGTTGTGGTGGCACTGTACTGGCCGCTCACGGACAATCCCAGTGCATCCCGACCACGGTAGTCATTTTCCGGACTGTCGGTCGCCAGCAGCAGGGCAACATCACCTGACCAGCGTTGGAGGCGGTAATTGATGCCGGCCTGCCACTGCAGGCGGGCGAGATCCAGCTCATCATCGGCCTGGTTACGCAGCAGGTTATAACTCAGGTCTGAATAAGTGCGCAGTTCGCGGTTGTACTGGCTCTGCCAGGAGAGACTCATGCCACTGTCGTTAAGCAGGGATTCACCACCAAAGCGGTAATGGCGGAAAGTCGCGGCCAGCCCCAGCGTGTGACGCGCGCGGGTCCAGTGAACGTCAGCATTCATATACAGGCTGTCGAGATCGAAATCGTTGCTGTCGGTGTTGTCTTTACGGCTGACGCCGGCCTGCAGGTTCCAGCGACTGCGGCGGGTCAGGGGCTGCATATAACCGCCCTGAGCGCGCAGCTGCAGATACGGACTGCTTTGCTCCCGGGAGGCTTCATTCAGTGTCACCGTCTGTGCCAGTGCCAGGATTTCAATTTCTTCAAGGTCCGTCGCGCTGTTGACGTTGGAGTCATAACCGCCAGCCAGGGTCAGACGGGCATAGGCCTGTGATTGTTGCTGCTGACGCTGACGTTCAATGGCAGCCAGAAACTGGTCAACGGTGGCAGCGACCGCCGGCGGTGGATTCTGCTGTTTGACCCGGCTCAGCAGACGCTCTGCCTCTTCCAGGTTGCCCAGCGTGAAGTAACAGCGGCCCAGTTCTGCCTGATAGCGCGGATGATCCGGGTGCGCCTGCACCAGTCGTTCAAATACAAAGACGGCCTGATCGGCGTGGCCGGTTTGCAGGGCGCTGAGGCCGTAGTAGAAGTCAAATGCTTCCAGCCCTTCATACCCGCCGGCGTTTGCCGTCGCCAGCCGGAAAGCCGCTGGGTAATCGGCTGCCACAACCAGCTGATTCAGCCGGTTAAGCAGCTGTCCGGCATCGGACGGATCGGTTAACGACGTGTCTTGTGCGGGGGCCTGTGCCTGGTCCTGGTCCGGATTCTCTGCCATTGCTGTGCCAGGCAGCAGCAGGGTGGCGGCCAGCAGGCCTGGCGTGAAACGTAAGAAAGTCACTTTATGATCCTGCAGTTCCCTTGTTCTGCGGATTAGTTTGCCCTGCGCAGCAGCAAATACCAATTGGCAAAGTGGATAAAGTGGCGTATTTCTTCCTGTTATCCCTGTCCTTTCTCCATTACCCGCATGCCCGGGCGCATTCTGTGAGCAATCTTTGCACCATTAACCATTGGCAGAGTACGGTTATTTGACCTGAATCAACCCTGGTATTCATGGGGTTACAGGCCGATTTTTAACTTGATTTGAGTCAATTCTGCCCCCCGGAGGCTTGCTACAGTTAACTCATCAACGCCGGACGAGCCCGATGACTTAAACAGCAGACAGGCTACGGAAAACCCGCACTGAGGTGCGTCATCCGCAACAACCGGCACAACGTGATGAGAGGTGATGCTTATGTTTATGGATGAAGTGGTTATTTCCGGTTTATTGATCGTTGGCCTTACCTGTGCCTTTTTTGGCGGCGTTTATTGGGCCGTGAAGAAAGACATGCAAAAACACGGTACTGGCGAGTAATCGCCAGTCGTTTACTCCGGACTGACAGGGTACCGGGGGCAACGGTTAACGCTGTTGTTGGGCTAAGGCCCTCCTGTTTTCTGCGCTGAGTACCTTGCCTCTGGGCCCTCCTTATTTGGTTGCGGCCCTTTTTTTTGTCTGTCAGAAACATCGCTGGCGGCAATGATCAGGCCTGATCCCGCAAGCACTGAGTCAGAGCTGGTGGACCGCCAACAGCAATGGCTGGTCAATATTCATTTCTTTCAGCCGTGCCAGAACCTCATCCAGGGATTCCCCTTCCGGTACCGGACCAATGCGCACTTTATGCAGCGGCTTAATGTCCGGTGGGGTATCCGGTGTGGTGATGCTGACCGGCCAGCGCAGTGGCATCAGGGCACGTTGCAGTGTCTGCTGCAGCTTTTCTGCCGCTTTGATATCCGATAACGCACTGACCTGGATCCAGCGCACACTGCCGTCCTGGGGTGGCTGAACGACTTCCACTTCCACCTCCGCAGTTCCCTGTTTATTTATGCCAAGTTTGACTGCGGCAGCGTAGGACAGGTCAATGACGCGGCCATCGTGGAAAGGGCCGCGGTCATTAACACGCACAATCACAGACTTGCCGTTATCAAGCCGGGTCACACGCACATAAGACGGCAATGGCAGGGTTTTGTGGGCGGCCGTGAACTGGTAAACGTCGTAAATTTCACCATTCGATGTGCGATGGCCATGAAATTTCATACCGTACCAGGAGGCTATGCCCCGTTCTTTATAACCGACAGCCGTGTCCATTACCCGGTATTCTTTACCAAACACCTTGTAGCTGACGGGGTTGCCCATGGCACTGCGGGGTTCGATTTTAGGGACAGGTTCCTGCAGTGTATGAGTGTCGGCGATCGGCGCCGGGGTGAAATCCTGGTCGTGCTGATAACGCGACGTACTGCAGCCGGCTATCAGCAGAGCGGTCAGACTAACCAGAGCGGCATGATGCCGTCTCTGGTTGCTCATTTAAGCGCCTCGCTGAGCTGATAAACAGCCATCGCATAGAGGCGGCTGTGGTTGTAGCGGGTGATTACGTAAAAATTATATTCACCCAGCCAGAACTCGGCGCCATGTTTACCGTAAAGACGGATCAGATTAGCAGGGTGGTCGCCGTCAACCGGTTCTGTTGGCTCAACGCCCAGGGCCTGCAGTTCAGACACAGTCCATTTGGGTTTAAGGCGATCATTAATAACTTCTTCGTAGTCGTTACCGCTGACCCTTACCCGTTGAGTCACAGCTTCACCGGCTTTCCAGCCATGGCGTTTAAAGTAGTTGGCGACACTGAATATGGCATCCGCAGGGTTGCCCCACAGGTCGCGTTTGCCGTCACCGTCGCCATCCACGGCGTAAGCCAGGTAACTGGTGGGAATAAACTGTCCGTAGCCCATAGCACCTGCATACGAGCCTTTGATTTCTGCCGGGTCCAGATTTTCTTTTTCTGCCAGTGAGAAAAAGGCTTTCAGTTCGCGCCAGAAGAGCGGACGTTTGGGGTAATCGAAAGCCAGGGTGGAAAGGGAATCCAGTACTCTGTAACCACCCTGGCGGGTGCCGTAGTAGGTTTCCACACCAATGATGGCGGCAATGATTTCTTTTCTGACACCGTATTGTTTTTCGGCCTCAGCCAGCAGTCCGGCATGTTTTTCCATAAAGGCTTTGCCGGCTTTGATGCGCTTTTTGGTCAGGAATATGTCCTGATACTCATCCCATTGTTTTACTTTTTCTGCCGGACGCTGAATGGCCTCCAGTACGGAATCCATTTTTTCCGCCTGCGACAGCCATTGGCGTAATTCATCCGGGTTTAATTGATATTCTTTGCTGGCCTCAGCAATAAATTCTTCCGTGCGAGAATGCTGATCATAATTTGCAACAGCAGACGATGCGGTGAAGAGTAACAGGCTGCCAATGCCGATCAGTTTTTTGCCCATAATATGCATGAATCTTCCTGGTTATTCTGATTACCGGATCAGCTCCGGCGGTGAGTGACCATCGACATCAATACGCCAAAGGCGGTCAGCAGACTGACTACCGATGTGCCCCCGTAACTCACTAAAGGTAAGGGTACGCCGACCACGGGTAATATGCCACTGACCATACCTATGTTGACAAAAACATATATGAAGAAGGTCACAGATAAACTACCGGACAACAAACGGCCAAAAAGAGTTTCACAGCGCGACGATAAATACAGGCAACGCATAATAATCAGAAAGTAAACACTGAGCAGAATCAGTACACCGATCAGTCCCATTTCTTCCGCCAGTACGGCGATAATAAAGTCGGTATGGCTTTCCGGCAGAAATTCCAGTTGTGACTGGGTGCCCTGTAAAAAACCTTTGCCATCAATACCACCTGAGCCGATGGCCGTTTTGGACTGAATGATGTTCCAGCCGGAGCCCAGCGGATCACTTTCCGGATTAAGAAAAGTCAGAACACGTTGCTTCTGATATTCACGCATGACAAAAAACCACATCAATGGTGCGCAGGCGGCGACCAGACTGATGCAGGAAATAATTAACCACCAGGACATACCGGCAAAAAACAGTACCAGCGCACCGGAAGTAAAAATCAGGATCGAGGTGCCGAGGTCCGGTTGCTTGAGAATCAGAACCGTGGGGATGGCAATAATAATGACGGCTTTCAGCAGATGAGTGAATTTCGGCGGTACCGGATGACGCGACATGTACCAGGCGACCGTTAATGGCAGCGCCAGCTTAACCAGTTCTGACGGCTGAAAACGCGGCAACCCGGGGAGCGCCAGCCAGCGCTGCGCGCCTTTGGCACCGACCCCAATGACCAGTACGCCAACCAGTGCCAGGACGCCGATCAGATACGCCCAGGGCGCCAGGGTGCGGTAGATACGTGGCGGAATCTGGGCTGCCGATACCATAACGGCAAGACCAATGGCAAAGTGGATGGCCTGGCGCTTAACCATGCTGATTTCCTGACCACTGCCACTGTAGAGAATCAGCAGACCGCCGGCGGCCAGTATCAGCAGCAACAGCGTCAGAGGCAGATCCAGGTGAATGCGGCGGAACAGGGCCTGACTGCGGCCGAATCCTGAATGGTGTTCGCCGCTGCCCATGGTGCGGCTGAAATCTGTACTGGCCATCAGCCTTCCGCGCCTCCCAGGTATTCGTTGATCACACTCTGTGCGATAGGACCGGCAGTGCGGCCGGCGGATTCACCATTTTCAATGACAACGGCAATGGCGATTTCAGGTTTTTCCACCGGCGCAAAGGCCACAAACAGGGCGTGGTCACGTAAGCGTTCGCGCAGAGCTTCAGAATCGTATTCCTCGTCCTGTTTGATACCCACTACCTGAGCCGTCCCGGTTTTACCGGCGAGCGGATATTTAAGATTCGGCAGCAGCCGCCGCGCCGTGCCGTGTAAACCTGAGACCACTTCTTCCATGGCATGGCTCATACGTTGCCAGTCATCCGGGTCTTTCAGCTGGATGTCCGGAATATCACCGTGGGCTATGTCATCCACTTCGTTGTTGTGTGCATAAATGAGATGCGGCACTTTCCAGATACCATGATTGGCCAGTACCGATGTGGCGGTGGCCAACTGCAGCGGCGTGACCAGCATATAGCCCTGACCAATCCCCATGTTCACTGTGTCGCCGGCATACCAGAACGAGCCGTGGCGTTGTTTTTTCCACTCCCGGTCGGGCAGCAGGCCGGGCAGGGCATTGATGACATCGACCGTCATATCACGGCCAAAACCAAACTGCGCGAGGAAGGGCGAGATGGAATCGACCCCGGTGCGTACTGCCATTTCATAAAAGAAAGTATCGCAGGATTCCACAATGGCACGTTCCATATCGACGATACCGTGACCGGTGCGTTTCCAGTCACGGTAGAGACGATCATCGTTCTCCAGCTGAAACCAGCCATGATCGTTGATGGTTTCCTGCCAGTCGGTGGTGCCGGAGTTCAGTGCAGCAAGGCCAATAAAGGGTTTGAGTGTCGACGCCGGCGGGTACTGGCCACGGACGGTGCGGTCAAACAACGGCAGATCCGGATTGTCGCGCAGGGCGGAAAAGTTTTTGTGGGAAATACCGGTGACGAACAGGTTAGGATCAAAACTCGGATTACTGTAGAGGCTGACAATGCCCCCGGTCGCCACTTCAATGGCCACTAAGGCGCCGCGCATGCCCTGCATTTTACGACGCGCCAGATTCTGCAGGCGCGAATCCAGATTGAGCGTAATGTCCTGGCCGGGCACCGGGTCCTGTTGCTCAATCACCCGGATAATGCGGCCACGGGCATTGGTCTCTACTTTCTGGTAGCCCACCTTGCCGTGCAGATCACTCTCGTACTGTTTTTCCACACCGATTTTACCGATGACCCGGGTGGCACTGTAATTCCGTTTTTTGTCCGGATCAGTGTCGATGCGCTGTTGTTCACGCTGGGTGATACGGCCAACATAGCCCAGCGCATGGGCAAAGGATTCGCCCTGGGGATAATGACGCACCAGCTGGGCTTCGACATCCACACCGGGCAGGTAGAAGCGGTTGACCATGACTTTGGCAATGTCTTCTTCGCTCAGTTTATGGCGCAGTACAACAGGCTCATACGGACGCCGGCGGGTTTTGCGGCGCTTCTCGAACTGTTCAACATCCCGTTCACTGAGACCGATCAGCTGATCCAGGAAAGCAAGGGTTTCATCCAGATTATGGATGCGCTCGGGCACCAGGGTCAGGCTGTAAGCGGGAATATTTTCCGCCAGCAGGACGCCGTTGCGGTCATAGATAAGCCCGCGGTTGGGTGGAATAGGGCGCAGCTGAATACGGTTGTTTTCGGACAGGTCTTTGTATTTTTCGTGCAGCGTGATCTGCAGATACGTCATGCGCCAGGCCAGCACACTGAGTAATGCCAGTACAAACACAGCTAAGGTAATGGCACGGGCACGGAAGAGGCGGTGTTCGGCAGCTTTATCCCGGAATGAATGCTCCCACATCAGCCAGCCTCACTTATGGTAAGGGTGACCCTGGAGAATGCTCCAGGCACGGTACAGCTGCTCTGCCACAAGCACGCGTACCAGTGGATGGGGTAAGGTCAGAGCTGACAGCGACCAGCGCTGCCTGGCGAGGGCCAGAACTTCCGGCGTCATACCATCCGGACCACCGACCAGCAGTGCAATATCGCCGCCCTGCATGCGCCAGTTTTCCAGTTGTGAGGCCAGTTGCGCGGTCGTCCAGGAAGCACCTTTGACGTCCAGCGCGACAACGTGATCCTGCGGGCGGATGGCTTTGCGCAGGGCATCGGCCTCCTGTTGCATGGCTTTGTCTTTGCTGGTGTTTTTGCCACGGTGGCCCGGAGCAATTTCGACCAGCTCAATGCTGCAGTCCGACGGCAGGCGCTTGGCGTATTCGCCAAAGCCCTGTTCCACCCATTGGGGCATTTTTTGTCCGACGGCCAGCAGCCTCAGTTTCATGCTTTTGCGCTTCCGCTGTCCGGTTCACCCCACAGGCGTTCAAGATCGTAAAAGTGCCGCGCCTGATCCGTCATGACATGGACGACGACGTCGACCAGATCAATCAACACCCAATCAGCGGCAGAACGGCCTTCAGTACCGTTCGGGCGCAGGCCGGCTTCTTTGACTTTTTCTTCCACGTTGCCGGCGACGGCCGCCACATGGCGGTTGGATGTACCGGTGGCGATAACCATCCAGTCGGTAACGGAGGTGCGTCCGCGGACGTCGAGGGTAACGATGTTCTGCGCTTTCATATCGTCCAGCGCTTCAGTTACCAGATTTTTAATTTGCTCAGCTTGCATTAATTTCTATCGATAGAGTTGTTGTTGATCAATATATTCCAGCACCGCGTCCGGCGTCAGAAAGGTTACATTGTCGCCCTGCTTGATGGCACGGCGCAAGTCGGAAGCTGAGACATCCAGCTCCGGCCAGTGGTGCAGACAAATGCGGCCGGCGTCATCGGCCAGCAGTTCGTCAATATTGCATTCCCTTTGTTCCAGCTGCTGTTCCTGCCAGTGACTGACATTACGTACGCCGGGCCGGCTGATCACCAGCAGGTTGGCCTGGTCGAGCAGTTCGCCGGGTTTGTGCCAGTGTTCGAAGCCCTGCCAGGCATCCTGTCCCATCACCCAGGTAAAGCCGACGTCCGGGTAAAGGTCGTGTAAAGCTTCAACGGTAATGGCACTGTAGCTCAGATCGTCCCGTTCCAGTTCAATACTGCTGGTGCAGATGCCATCCAGGCGGGCGCAGGCCAGTTCCAGCATGGCCAGACGCTGGCTGCCACTGGCCTGGGGCTGTGGACGGTGGGGCGGCACATGATTGGGAATCAGCAAGACCTGTTCAAAGCCCAGATCGCGCAGCTGCACGGCAATGCGCAGATGACCGATGTGAACCGGGTCGAAGGTGCCGCCCAGGATTGCCCAGCGTTTGTCGCGCTTACTGACGGACTTCACCGTTACCTAACACCACGTACTTCTGTGACGTCAGACCTTCCAGCCCCACCGGACCGCGGGCGTGGATTTTGTCGGTCGATATGCCGATTTCAGCCCCCAGTCCGTATTCAAAACCATCAGCAAAGCGGGTTGAAGCATTGACCATGACCGAGCTGGAATCGACTTCGGTCAGAAAACGGCGTGCCAGGGTGTAGTTCTCGGTGATGATGGCATCGGTATGGTGTGAGCCATGATCATTGATGTGATCCATGGCCTCTTCCGGACTGTCAACGATTTTCATCGCCAGAACCGGCGCCAGATATTCGGTATCCCAGTCTTCATCACTGGCCTGACGGATGTCTTTCAGCAGATCCATCGTACGCGGGCAGCCGCGCAGTTCAACGCCAATGGCGCCATAGGCATCGGCCAGCTCGGGCAGAATATCGCTGGCTACGGCCTGATGCACCAGCAGAGTTTCCATGGTGTTGCAGGTTCCGTAGCGGTGCGTTTTGGCATTAATCGCGATGTTCACGGCTTTGGTTTTATCGGCAAATTGGTCGATGTAGACGTGGCAGATACCATCCAGGTGTTTGATAACGGTGACTTTGGCATCGCGGCTGATACGTTCAATCAGGCCTTTACCGCCACGGGGAACAATCACATCGACATAGTCGGGCATGGTGATCAGCTGACCAACGGCATCACGGTCAGTGGTTTCCACTACCTGTACGCAGGTTTCCGGTAAACCGGCGGCCTGCAGACCGGCGCGGATGCAGGCTGCCAGCGCCTGATTGGCTTCGATGGCTTCAGAGCCGCCACGCAGAATGGCGGCGTTGCCGGATTTCAGACACAGCGAGGCAGCCTCAATGGTAACGTTCGGGCGGCTTTCGTAAATGATGCCGATAACGCCCAGTGGTACGCGCATCCTGCCTACCTGAATGCCGCTGGGGCGATATTTCAGATCGGTAATTTCACCCACCGGGTCAGCCAGTGCGGCGACCTGACGCAGACCTTCGAGCATAGTGTCGATGCGCTCGTCGGTTAATTCGAGCCGGTCCAGCAGTGCGGCATCCAGGCCATTTTCGCGGCCCCGGGCCATATCGCGCTGGTTGGCGGCCTTTACCTGTTCGCGTTGTTCGCTGATCATATCGGCGATCGCGGACAGGGCATTGTTTTTATCTTCAGTGGTGGCTCTGGCCATGGCACGCGCCGCCTGGCGGGCGTTCTGTCCCAGAGTCTGCATGTACTCAGCTACGTTCATCAGTAAAGCCTGAACTCAATAACGGATAAAGTGCGCTAGTATACACCAAGAGGTACAGGATAACGCCATCCGCACATGGCCCGGCTGACAGGATTTCTTCCTTTTATGGAAAAAACACATTTTCACAATCTGGTGATGCTGCAGGTAAAGGTACTTTATTCGCTGCTGATGGCTCTGGGCCTCAGTGTGATTGCGACGCTGGATCTGCTGGAAGATAAAAAACAATTTGCCCTGATAGCAGCGGCTTTTTCCTTTGCTCTGGTGCTGTATGCCAGCTATCTGTTGCTGCGCCGGCGTAAACGCTCGTCACCTTATCCGGAATGGATTCTGGCCGGTCTGTTGCTGGTGTTTACCCTGTTCGGAATGCACCAGAGCGCGGAAGTGGTGCACTGGGTCTATCTGGTGCCTGTGTATATTTATTTTCTGTTTCCGTTCCGCGCCGCCAGCTACATTACGCTGCTGTACAGTCTGGCGCTGGTGATTCTGGTGCTGGATGATTTCAACAGCTATACCCGGCTGCAGGTCCTGTTTACTTATGCGGCCTGTTTTACCTTTTCGGTGATGTACGCTCTGGTCAATGAGCGCACTAACCGGGCACTGGGAGAAATCGTTAATACCGATCCGGTAACCCAGGTGTATAACGAACATCAGTTATATCTTGATCTGAATAAAGAAATGACCCGGGCTGACCGTCAGCGCAGTGATCTGTGTCTGGTGGCGGTGGCGACGCCGCCGGAATGGAGCAGACTGAAGGAAGAAGAATATGAGCAGCGGCTGGGCTATCTGGGTAAGAAACTGCGCCAGTGTCTGCGCCGCTATGATGCCTGTTACCGGCTGAATACGGATGACTTTGTGATCATGATGCCGCACAGCAATCTGCAGCATGCCAGTGATCTGATGGCGGTCCTGCGGCAAAAACTGAACAATGAAAAAAGCGGCACAATGAAAAACCTGCCGCTGCACAGCGGGTTATACCAGCCTGACGATGATGCCGGGAGCCTGATTGCCCGTGTTGTGGAGGGGTTGCATCATGCTGAATGACCTGACGCAGGAAGAGCTGCTGCCGAGATTGCAGACGCTGGTGTACCTGCTGGCAGCCATCGCCATTGCCATACTGATGTACGATCAGTACCGGCAGGGACTGTATTCTCTGGTGTTGAGTAATGCGATCGCCATTCCGGCATTCATTTTCAGCGGCATTTATATCTATATTAACCGTAACCGGGAGCATTTCTCCCGCATTAACTACCCGTTAATTATCACGCTGGCGGGGCTGGCTTTATACCAGTTACCCCGTTATCCGGAGCTGATGACGCATTACCTGTATGCTTTACCTCTGTTCAGCTATTTCGCTTTACCGCTGACGGCAGCCACCATCGTAAATATTGTTACTGCCCTGCTGATGGTTGTTCTGCTGTGGGTGGATTTCGGGTTCGCCAGAGCCTTGCGCACCGGCGTCAATTATTCCCTGTTACTGGGGTCGGCCTGGTGCTTTGCTTATCTTATGCTGTTGAAAATATGGTCACTGAAACGCCTGGCACTGACAGACCAGACGTCAGGGGCGTACAACCGGCGGCATTTCTTTAATACCCTGGAACGCGAGATCGCCCGCAGTGAACATTCGCGTCAGAGTGTCAGTCTGATCGGTCTCGCCATTGATGATTATCGTCAGCTGATTGATATCCACGGTAACCGGGTGATGTCTCAGTTCCTGCCGCGCTTTACCGCCAACACCCAGCAAATGATCCGCGCCGGCGATGAGGTATTCCGCCTGGGTGATGATCTGTTTGTGCTGATTCTGCCGCACTGCGCCGAAGACGGTGCCATCGTGCTGATGGAGCGTATTAAACGCAGTTTACAACAGCAGACCTGGAAGCCGTTCGCAGAGATATCGCTCAGTGCTGCGGCGGTTGGTTTACTGCAGGGTGAAGACGCCCGCGATGTGGAAAAACGTTTGCTATCAAAACTGAAAAAGCAGAAGCGGGCCAGCCTGCAGCTCGCTGCGTTCAGTGAATAAGTTGCGTTCAGTCGTCGTTCACATCGGCGCGGATCAGACGCACCAGGGTCCGGGTCCGGGCCCGCGGCAGTGCCAGTGTGTCGTAAAAACCGGCCGGGTCATGGACTTCGGTGTGAGAAAACCCGTCCTGCCGGAAGCCGGCGTGGATGGCGTCATCCGACGGATAATGCAGAGGCCACTGGCCGCGGGTGAAAAAGCCGACCAGTTTCTGGGCGAACTTCACGTAACGGTAAGACGGGTGATCGGCGAAGTCAGGATACAGGTCGGTGACGTAATAGCCGCCGGAAAAACGCTTTAACCCGCTGGCAATGCGCGACCATACAGCGCGTATGACCGGCAGTTCAAAATAATTCACCAGACCTTCGGTGACGATCACCGTCTTTTCCACCGGATTCAGTTTATTCAGCAGTGAATGAATCGACTCCGGCCCCTCTGGCTGCAGGATATTGCAGGCATACACCTGATGTTCCGGTCCGGTTTCCAGTGTCGCCAGCAGTTGCGCCTTGCGTGCTGCCATGGCCGGCAGATCGGCCTCCAGATACCGGATATGAGGGAAACGCTGGCGCAGACGATAACCCCGGGGAGAAAGCCCGGCGGCGATTTCCACCACCTGGGTGACACCTTCTTTTTCAATCAGCTCAGTGAGCAGGTGATCGATGACCTGATGGCGCTGCAACAGAAACGTATCAATATCGGCACCGGCGACCAGGCGCAGAAACGCATTGACCGGCGCCAGTGCCAGCGCCGCGAAACGCCCGGCCGGCGTGACAAACTGTTGCTCAGACAGACCATGCCGGTACCAGACATAACCGGTATAGTGAGCACTGATACTGATGCGGGAGGTGTCCGGAGCGGACTGGGCAGAGCGGATATCAGAGGTCATAAGAAAGAATTATTGTTGTTTTATGAAAGCCGCAGAATAAGGGCTACGCCCTGACATGTGAAGTGGAGGTATAGCGGTTGACGGAATTTTTGCAGGCAGCGATGCAGTCTCCGCTGGCTTTGCTGTTGATGGTTTTTCTGATGGCCGCGGTGGAGTCGCTGGTGGTCGTGGGGTTACTGGTGCCGGGAATTGCCGGGCTGGTTGCGCTGACGCTGGCCGCCGCCTCGGCCGGTGTGGGCCCGGGCTGGTGGTGGCTGGCCGGTGCACTGGGCGCCATGGCCGGCGACGGCATCAGTTTCCATATCGGCCGTGCCAGTCGCCGCGGGCTGCACCATTGGCCTGTGCTGCGGGACCATCCCCAATGGTTACAGCGTGGCTACCGTTTCTTTCACGATTATGGGGTTGTCAGCATCGCCATCGGCCGTTTTGTCGGCCCGCTGCGGCCGCTGATTCCGGCCGTCGCAGCGGTTTGCGAAATGCCTGTGGGACGCTTCTGGTGGGTTAATGTGCTGTCGGCCTGTGCCTGGTCTGCAGCCTGGCTGCTGCCGGTATACTGGCTGGGCAGAGAGGCGCTGGAGCACATCTCAGGTACCCGGATGATGGTGATTTTTGCCGTTGTCTGCGTACTGGCATTTGTCATCAGTGGCCTGATGTCGCGGCGTTCAGAGCGCTGACGTCTGTGACTTATGATTATTGTTCCGTGCGGTCATCACCGGTGGCGGCGCGCAGCGCATTACGGGCCTGATTGAGTTCAAATTTCACGCCCGCCAGTTCCTGCTTCAGGGCTTTGCTCTGCTCTTCTTCATGCTGATGACGTTCGGCAATCTCAGTGAGTGCGATTTCAGCATCGCGCACCTGTGCCTTCCAGCGTTGGGTGAGCACATAACCGACCGCTCCACCGCCAATAATAAAACCTGCCAACAGCGCAAATACGAAAGCCATGATTTACCTCCTGAAAGTCATCCGCAGGATAACCGAAAATGCTCTCAGGTTCGCGTTTTACCTGCCAGCGGGTCATAAGCGGGCGAAAAAACTGATAAACTCCGCGCAAATTGACGGATGAGGATGTGCAGTGACAATCGGTGATCTGGTAGCCAAAAGCGGTGCGCAAATGCGGGTGTTTGATCTCGGGCGCCGAATTGAAGAAATTCCGGGCGATTTTTTTGCCCGCTTTGAAGCACTGTCCGAACCTTACCCGGTACCTTACCTGAAGCAGGCATGGCTGGGGATTCTCAGCTGGAATCCGGATGAACCCGGCCAGCACAATATCTGGTTTCTGAAGTTACCACTGGACGAGCAGAACATCCTGCAGCCCGGCCCCCGTGATGCTTTTCTGCAGCACTGGCTGAAGGTGGCAGCAGCACCGGATCAGCAGCATGGCGAAGCGCCCTGCAGTTACAAGCCGGACGCTAACCGTATGGCGTATTTTCATGCTCAGGCTCTGCAGGCGCTGGGGCAGCCAGCTACTCAGTATTACAGCACTGCGCGTGCCTATCTGAGCGGCGATATGGGTTGGGACAACTGGCAACAGCTGGGATTGCAGGGGCTGGCCGAAGTGGTTGCCCGCCTCAATGAAGACAACAACAGTCTGCTGCTGCAGAACGCACTGCCACATATGCCGTCTGTTCCCCGTAATGCAGTACTGGGCTTTCTGGAAAGCCAGCAGCCCGGCCAGTCGCTGACATCCGTGATTAATGACACTTTGTCAGCGGTCGTGGCGGAAGGAGCGAATGCCGGTGATCTGGCGGCCTTTGCCCGGGCGTTATCACAGAGTGTTAATGCCGATCAGCGCATACTGCTGCTGCAGGCGTTACTGCAACACCCGGCCAAGCACTCCATTGAACTGCTGGCCGCCATGGGCAGCCGTTGCTGGCAGGACCTGCGAGGCAATCTGTTGCTCAACTATCTCGAATGCCTGGCGCGTAATGAGCAGGGCGAAGGCGCTTTCAACGCGCTGGTTGGCGATCTGTTATCCCTGCCGGGAATGCGACAGCATTTTATGGCGGTTCTCGGCTCGCCAGAGCGCAGCGACACCCTGGTGAAAGCCATTGAAAAACTCTTCTCCATGGTGCGCGAAGGCGCTGCGAATGACGGAGCCGGCGGAAGCGGAGGCCTGCAGTGAGCCTCTGCCCCTGTGGTTCGGGTATAAGTTACCGGGACTGCTGTGGCCCCTTACATCAGGGCAAGCCTGCGCCAACGCCGGAAGCTCTGATGCGTTCACGTTACAGCGCGTTTGTGCGCCAGGATAGCGACTATCTGCTGAGCAGCTGGGCTGCGCAGACCCGGCCGTCACAACTGACTTTGGACGATGACCGTCAATGGTGCGCTCTGCTGGTTAACAGCAGTTCGCAGCAGGGCCGTGAAGGCAGGGTGAGCTTCTGTGCCCGCTTCCGGGATCAGGACGGTTATCATGAACTGGCCGAAACATCGCGCTTTCAGCTGGATGAGGACGGCTACTGGCGCTATCTGGATGGCAAAGCCGATATCCGCCGCTGGGCGCCGGGCCGCAATGACCCGTGCCCGTGCGGCAGTGGCAAAAAATTCAAGAAGTGTTGCGGCTGACAGGGGGTCAGCCATACCGCGCCAGCTTGGGCGCGGCAATCAATCGTGTTTAGGGTGGGCCATGCCTTTTTTCAGCATTCCCCAGACCATGGCAAACATCCCGGCGACCGACACCGCCATCAGCAGATTCACCAGCACCGCATGACGCTGGTAATAGCTGACGATAGGCTGCTCAGTATCACGGCATACCTGATTAACAAAGTCGAAGTGCCCGCCACTTTGCAGACAATCCGTCATGGCAGACATCTCGATACCATAAAGAATAAGAAGAATGATGCCCGGGAGGGCAAACAGAACTGAGCCGGCACGCAGCCACATACAGATACTCCGGGTTAAAGAAACTTGACATTTGAGGCCAAAACTCTGCATTTTACCCAAAGGAGCCCCGGAATAAATCAGAAATGACTTATTGGGGTCCATAAAAAAAATCGCGCCTGATTAAAACGATAACAACGAAGAGCTGCTGTTCCCATGAAAGGATTTATACCTCAAGTCCTGTTGCTGTGTGTCATTCTGACCGCACCGGCACAGGCTGCCAATGAAGATCTTCTGGGGGAGATCAAAGCCGACATCGCGGCCAAGCGACTGTCGAGTCCCGCCGGCAATAACGCCCTGGAAAAGATTGACCGTTTCCGGGCGGAAGATCCCTTTGATTACCGTATTGTGCCGCTGACGTATCAATGGGGCGAGGCCTATGTTGCGTTGGCTGAAAGTGCGATCGCGGCAAAAAATTACACTAAAGCTCAGGGCTATCTCGACAAAGTCTGGTTGGTGGCTGCCCTGACGCCGGGGCTGGAAGAAACCCAGGCAAAGCTGGATAAGGTCTATCAGGGCAAGCCTCAGGTGGCTGAAAAAGCTGCGAAAAGTGGCCCAAGCCAGGCAGAGCTTGAACGCCAGCGTCAGTTAGCGGCGGCGGCTGCAAAAGAAAAAGCCCGCGCGGAAGCGGAGCGCAAACGTAAAGCGGAAGAAGAAAGACGCCAGGCTGCGCTGGCTAAAAAGCAGGCAGAAGAAGCCCGCCAGCGTCGTCAGCAGGAAGAGCGCCAGCGCCGGGCGGAAGCCGTGGCAGCGGAAAAAGCCGCTCAGCAGCAACGTCTGGCGGCAGCGAATCAGGCGAAAAAGGCACCGGCTCCAGTTGCGAATAAAGCTGCTGATATCAGCAAAGCCGCCCCTCAGGCGGTGGCTGAAATTACCGAATTGTGGGAAGAAGCCAAAGAAGAATCGGCGCCTATTGCCAGTTATCCGGTCAAAGAAGACATGCTCAGTAACCGTAACCGCGATATCGTTGACACTCTGCAGCCGGTCTGTGAGGCCATTCTGAATAACGATGCATCGGTGGTTATTCACACCGGGAACAAAGCCGATTATCGCTGGCTGACGGTACGGCTGACACTCTGCATGCGCAGGCTGGACAGCACCTTCCGTCTGCGTCACAGCTTCGAACCTCTGGCGGACGCTGATCCGTTTGTGACGCTGCACCCACCACGGGAAACCTCTCTGGTGCGGCAGGTCTCTGATTAAACGCCTGTTTTCCGGCCGGGTTTCCCGCCTGGCCGGGAACTTCGGCCGCCGGATTCAGTCTCTCCCATCGCCGGCCTTTTACAGCCTGCAAAAAACATTCAGCGTGGTACAATGCGCGCCCGTATCCACATGACGGTTCTGAGCCCTGATATGCGTCTTCTGTTAGCTACTGTATTTACTCTTTTTTCTTTTATTTCACAGGCCGCGGTGATCGTGCCCAAAGCCCCGGATCTGGATGCATCAGCCTATATACTGATGGATGCGGAAAGCGGCCGGGTATTGGTCGAACATAACGCAGATGAGCGCTTACCGCCGGCCAGTCTGACGAAAATGATGACCAGCTATATCGCCGTACACGAGCTGGAAATGGGCAATGTGACAGAAAACACCCTGGTGCCGGTGAGTGAAAAAGCCTGGCGTAAGGGCGGCTCTAAAATGTTCATCGAAGTCGGCAAAGAAGTAAAACTGATCGATTTATTGCGCGGTATTATTGTGCAGTCCGGCAATGATGCATCGGTGGCGGTGGCCGAATATTTTGCCGGTTCGGAAGAAGCCTATGCAGGCTGGATGAATCAGTATGCCGAACGCTTTGGTATGGACAATACACATTTTGTTAATGCCACCGGCTGGCCGGCCGATGAGCATTACACCTCAGCCCGGGATTTAGCCAAACTGTCGCTGCATATCGTTAATGATCATCCTCATTACTATGGTCTGTATTCCGAGAAATATTTTGAATTTAACGATATCCGCCAGCCCAACCGTAATAAGTTGCTGTGGCGTGACCCGTCAGTGGATGGCCTGAAAACCGGCCATACCCAGGCTGCCGGTTATTGCCTGGCGGCGTCGGCGGTGCGTGACAATACCCGTCTGATCGCAGTCGTGATGGGTACCCGCAGTGATGAAGCCCGAGCCCGGGAAACTCAGAAGCTGCTGGCCTATGGTTTCCGCTATTACGAAACCCGTAAGTTGTATGAAGGTGGTGAAGTGCTGCAGACAGCGGGTGTCTGGCTGGGTGCTGATGACAGCGTTGAACTGGGTGTGGAAAAACAGCTTTACCTGACATTACCCCGTGGTCTGAAGGGAGAGCTGGACGTCAACATCGCCACCAACGAGTTTATTGAGGCGCCGGTCGCTGCCGGTGATCAGCTGGGCAGTGTAACCATCTCCAAAGACGGCGAAGTATTGGCTGAGCGGCCACTGGTGGCCTTGTCAGCGGTGGAAGAAGCCGGCTTCTTCGGCCGCCTGTGGGGCGGTATCAAACTCTTCTTTGCCAAACTGTTCGCCTGACATTCAGAACAGGCCTGCCACCGGATTGACCAAAAGTCCGGTGGCACTTGAATTCCACACAGGTTAAAACCATATATGGCTCTGAAGTTCAGAGAGGTCAATGCTGTGACTCAGCCCGAAGCTCCCAAAATTGAATTCCCTTGCGCCAATTACCCGGTCAAAGTGCTGGGCCACGGGAAGGACGACTATGATGCTGTGATTATGGATATCGTACGTATCCATGCGCCGGATGTTGATATTGAGCGTATTCAGGTGCGCGACAGTAAAAATGGCCGTTTCCGCGCCATAACCGTTTACATTACCGCCACCGGTATCGATCAGCTGAAAAGCCTGCATAAAGATCTGATGGCCCATGACTACGTACATATGGTGATCTGATGACCCGAATCCGTGAGCTGGGTGTGCAGCCGTATCAGCCGGTCTATGAAGATATGCTGCAGTTTACTGCTGACCGCCAGCCGGACACGGATGATGAACTCTGGTTTCTCCAGCATGAGCGGGTGTTTACTCAGGGGCAGGCCGGTAAGGCCGAACATGTACTTATGCCGGGTGATATCCCGGTGGTGCAGGCGGATCGCGGCGGGCAGGTGACATACCATGGCCCGGGACAGCTGGTGGTCTACCTGATGATCGATATTAAACGCAAAGGCTGGGGCCCCCGGGCGCTGGTGACGGCTATTGAACAGGCCATCGTGGCCACGTTAAAGCGCTGGTCGATCGAAGCCCATCCCAGGGATGATGCCCCGGGAGTGTATGTCGGGGCGCGTAAAATTGCCTCGCTGGGGCTGCGTATCCGTCATGGACGTTCTTTCCATGGGCTGGCCCTCAACGTGGATATGGATCTGGAACCTTTCCATCGCATCAATCCCTGTGGCTACGCGGGTATGCAGATGACGCAGATCAGGGATGAAACCGATCAGCCGGTTAGTCTGGATGACGTCGCATCGGAGCTGCAGCAGCAGTTACTGTTATTGCTGGAAGACGACCGCGCTGCTGACTGACGACCGTCCTGCCGGACCATGAGATACCCATAACATGAGATACCCATAACATGAGATACCCATAACATGAGATACCCATAAAAAAGCCTGCTCACAGCAGGCTTTTTTATGGGCTGGGTTCGCGGCTGTTCCGCTTACGGGTTGACCGTTTTGACCGGAATCAGGTTGTCCGCGCGGGGCTCATCGCCGGGAACCGCCGGCAGCTCAATACCCAGATTATTTTTATTAAACATCTTGTCGGCGCGGTAACTGGAGCGTACCAGTGGTCCGGAGGCGACTTCCATAAAGCCTTTTTCCAGCCCGATCTCACGATAGCGGCTGAACTGTTCCGGTGTGACGTAACGGTCAACCGGCAGGTGATGTTTGGTGGGGCGCAGATACTGTCCCAGCGTCAGTACATCGACGCCAGCGGCCAGCAGATCGTCCATGGCCTGATAAATTTCGTCGTCCGTCTCACCAATGCCCACCATCAGCGAGCTCTTGGTAATAACGTCCGGGTTGTGGCGCTTGGCAAAGGCCAGAACATCCAGGGTTTTACGGTAGCCGGCACGCGGGTCGCGTACTGTGCGGGTGAGCCGCTCAACGGTTTCCACATTCTGTGCAAAGACATCCAGTCCGGAGTCGACCACCAGCGCAACATGGTCTTCGACACCGTCGAAATCCGGGGTCAGTGCTTCGACTTTTACCTGTGGCGTACGCTGTTTGATCGCGCTGACGCAGGCGGCGTAATGGGCCGCGCCACCGTCGTTCAGATCATCACGGTCGACGGAGGTTAAGACAATGTACTGCAGGCCCATAAGTTCAACCGATTCAGCGGTATTGGCGGGTTCATCCTGGTCCAGCCAGCCGTGCGGGTTACCGGTATCCACCGCGCAGAATTTGCAGGCACGGGTACAGACCGAGCCCATGACCATAATAGTGGCAGTACCATTAGCCCAGCATTCTCCCATGTTCGGGCAATGGGATTCTTCGCATACCGTACTCAGCTTATGATCGCGGACATTGGTTTTTACGGCTTCAAAACGCTGACCACCAGGAATCTGGGCCCGCAACCAGGCCGGTTTGCGGCTGAGCGGAGCCTCTTCCGCGCCGGATTTACGGGCACGGATACCGTTTTTAATGGCATTAAACCCATGTTCGCTGCGGAATTTCTCACCGCTGCGGATGGATGGCTGCGGATCAGAGGTGGAAGAATCGCTGGCGGGATGTTTACTCATACAAGTGTACTCATGCAGAGCCCTGGACAGGGCGCTGGTTAACGGATGAATATCTGAACAATATTCTATCACAACATGGGGGCCTGACACTCCGCATTTGCCCTGACAGCAGCGTTTGAGACAGCTCGTTTCCTGAAGCAGAGAGGTTTTTCACGGTTTTCTCACAGCTGTTGTGCCATAGTCACGCCTCGAATTTACCCAGCGAGATTATGTATGAAAACTTCAGCTCTGGTCGCCGTACCGGCGGCTCTGCTTATTTCTTCTTCGGCATTGGCTGCTCAGGTGAGTTACAACGCCGCACTTGTGTCTGATTATCTGTTCCGTGGCCTGACGATGACGGATCATGATCCGGCGGTTCAGGGTGGGGCCGACGTGAAAAACGGCGATGCTTATGGCAGCGTCTGGTTTTCCAACGTTGACACGCCGGATGGGTCAGAAGGGCTGCCGGTGGAGATGGATGTTACCTTTGGTTATAACATGCGCTTCAATGGCGGATTTAATCTGGATATGGAAGTGCTGACGTATAACTTCCTGACCGACGGCATGGCGGATGAAACGGAATTTAAACTGGGAACCAGCCCGGCACGCGATCTGACAATTGATCTGTATCGCGGCGTGAAAAGCAAATACTGGTATCCGGAAATACGCTATGAAAAGAACCTGGATTACCGTCTGTACCTTGATCTGGCAGCCGGTTACTGGGCACCGGATGATGCCGATGATTCGGCCGTGACGCTGCGCGCAGAACTGGCCCGGGACTTTCCTGAACTGGGCCACGTTGATTTCTTTATCGCGGCGGATTACATCTCCGACGAAACGCCGTTCGGGAACGACGCTGACGAAGACGATTCTGATCTGACCTTCCTGTTTGGCGTGCGTAAAAATTTCTGATACGGCTGCCGTGCGCAGATAAAACAAAAAAGCCCGCAACGTGCGGGCTTTTTTACTGAAGTTTATGTCAGGCTTCTTTCAGCATGGCGAACAGGTCGTCTTTCAGATGCAGGCGACGCATTTTCAGCCCTTCCAGACGGTCATCAGAGGCCGCTTCTACATCTTCTTCAATGCGGCGTACTTCTTTGTCTATTTCATGATATTCATCAAACAGACGGGCAAAGTGACGATCCTTCATTTTCAGGGTCCGGATCTGCTCAGCCATTTCTGGGAATTCGTTATGCAGGCTGTGGTTATCAATGGTCATTGCGCTATCTCCTTGGTAGGTGGTTTCAGAGTGCCTTGGCACTGTTTTTTCCGCCTTGATACAGATCAGGCCAGTTCGCTGGCATTTGCCCGGTATTTGCTATATTTGATTCAAATCAAATAGATAAAAGTGTCAGGAGAAGACATGCCGCACCGGGTCGTAATTCTGGATGATGAACATCAGGCGCGTCGTCTGACGGAAAAGGCACTGCAGGACTATAACGTGCAGGCGTATGCGGAATATGAAACATTTATGACCGCTGTCGCCGGCGGTGCAGGATGTATTCTGCTGGATATTCAGATGCCCGAAATCAGTGGCTATGAAGTGTGCCGGCGCCTGCGTCAGCAGGAAGCCACCAGTCGTACACCGGTCATTTTTATTTCTGCCAGTACCGATCTTAATGCCCGTCTGAAAGGTTATGCCGCCGGCGGCGATGATTTTATTTCCAAGCCGTTCGACCTCGACGAACTGAAAGCCAAAGTCAGCCGCGCAGTGTCGAATAATCGTTTTCAGCGGGAACTGATCAGCAGTGCTGACGAAGCGCGGCTGACGGCGTTTGAGGCGATGACTCATTCCGCCGAACAGGGCGAGATCAGTCGCTTTATTGAGCAGGCCGGCGCCTCGGTTTCGGCATCGGAAGCCATCACCCTGTTAATTGCCAGTTTGCGCAATCTCGGCCTGAATGCCGTGGTCGCCCACTGGACTGACGAATCGCCTCAATATTATTCCCATCAGGCCGAGGTGCGGCCGCTTGAAATTGCGCTGTTAAGCAATTGCCGCGAAGGCACACGCATTATGGATATGGAACGGCGTATCGTGGTGAATTACCCCCATGCGTCGGTGCTGGTTAAAAATGCGCCCTGGGAAGACGATAAGCGCTACGGGCGCATCAAAGATCACCTGTGCGTATTGATGAGTGGCATTAACGCGCGCCTGGCGTCTCTGCACTCCGAGCGGCGCTGTGCTCAGCAGGATGCTCTGCTGGATGCGCTCAGCAATGTTCAGCAGGCGTTGTTGCAGATGCAGCAGCAACAGAATCAGCGTTTCGTCCGCGCCGGGGAGGAAGTCAGCGAACTGGAGCTGGAACTGAGCGAAGAACTCCTGTTGCTTAATCTGGACCCGGATCAGGAGGCTCATCTGAAATCCCTGGTGGGCAATCACGTGTCCAGACTGAGCGCCATTTATCGTGAAGGCGCGGACATTACCGGGCAGCTGCAGCCGGTAATGTCCACATTGGAGGCTATCGCCGGCCAGCGTTCATGACGCTTTGCTTAACGCCTGGCTGATCCACTGCTTCAGCTGTGGTGCCGGCAGGGCACCTGCCAGTCGGTCGATCTCGCGCCCCTGGTGAAACAGAATCAGGGTGGGAATGGAGCGGATGCCATACTGGCTGCTGACCTGCTGTGCCGTCTCGGTATTCACCTTTGCAAAGCGCGCCTGATGCTGCATCTCGCCACAGACCTCAGCGAAGACCGGTGCCATCATTTTGCACGGACCACACCAGCTGGCCCAGAAATCGACAATAACCGGCAGCTCATTCTTACTGATAAAACGGCCAAAATCGCCATCACTCAGCTCAACCGGCTGGCCACTGAATAAGGGGCCTTTGCAGCGGCCACAGACGCCCGGCTGATGCTGTTTGTCCTCCGGAATACGGTTAATGGCACCGCAGGATGGGCAGGTGTAATGCATGTTGTATCTCTCTTAAATCCGTGTCTGTTATCTATATAAGTGCCCGGTTATAAAGTTTCAAGCGCAATGACGACAGAAGCGCACTATTTTTGTTTATGTACCCCCCGGGGGATAGAGATTTACCGCTGACAGGTTACTTTAATAGCAGCATCGAACCAGGAAGATGAATATGAGAAACGTAACCGTTGCCGCGACACAGATGAGCTGCTCGTGGACATTAGAAGACAATCTCAATAAAGCGGAGCAGCTGATCCGCGACGCTGCCGGTCAGGGTGCGCAGGTGATTCTGATTCAGGAATTATTCGAAGCTCCTTATTTCTGCATCGAAATTCACGAACCTTACCTTAATCTGGCCTCCACGCTGGAAGAAAACCCGGCTTTTGCCCGCTTTCAGGCGCTGGCAAAAGAGTTGCAGGTGGTCTTGCCCTTCAGCTGGTTTGAGCGCGCCGGCCAGGCCCGTTTCAATTCGCTTGCCATGATAGACGCTGATGGCAGCCTGCTGGGCGTTTACCGCAAGACGCATATTCCTGACAGTGACGGTTATCTGGAGAAGTACTACTTCAGCCCGGGAGACACCGGGTTTAAAGTCTGGGATACCCGTTACGGCAGAGTGGGCGTTGGTATCTGCTGGGACCAGTGGTTCCCGGAAACGGCCCGCTCCATGGCGTTGATGGGCGCTGAGATGCTGCTGTTCCCGACGGCCATCGGCAGCGAACCGAGTCAGCCACAGATGGACAGCATGCCGGCCTGGCGTAACGCCATGTGTGGCCATGCGGCAACCAATATTATGCCGGTGATCGCTTCCAACCGCATCGGCACAGAAGACGCGCAGCACCGCGACCTGAGTGTCACTTTCTTCGGCTCCTCGTTTATCTGCGATGCCAGTGGTGAAGTGGTGCAACAGGCCGACCGTGACAGTCAGACCGTTCTGCTGCATACCTTTGACCTGGACGCTGTGCGCGAACAGCGTCAGAGCTGGGGACTGTTCCGTGACCGCCGTCCGGACCAGTATCAGGTCATTAATACTCTCGACGGCCGGGTGAAGTAACAGGGGAATCGTATGTTAATTAACTCGACGCCGTTTGCGGACGGTTTCTTTATGCCGGCTGAACACACGCCGCAGGCCCGGGTCTGGCTGGCGTGGCCGGTACGTGGTGATAACTGGCGCAATGATGCCGCGCCGGCGCAGGCGGCTTTTGCCCGTTTTATCACCCGGCTGGTAGAGCACACACCCGTGGCCGTGGCGGTGACCGCTGGTGGCGAGGCTTCCGCCCGGGCGCAGTTGCCGGCAGAGGTCAAGATCATTGTGGTGAAGTACAACGATGCCTGGATGCGCGACATGGGCCCGACATTCGTTGTTAACGAGGCCGGCGAAAAACGCGCCATCAGCTGGCAATTCAACGCCTGGGGTGGTGACGTTGACGGTCTGTACCCGGAGTGGGCGGATGACGATAAAGTGGCGTCCGTCGTGGCAGTGCATGAGGAAACCGATATTTATCAGGCGCCTTTCGTACTGGAAGGCGGCTCAATTCACGTGGATGGTGAAGGAACGCTGTACACCACTGAAGAATGCCTGTTGCATGAAAGCCGTAATCCGCACCTGAGCAAGCAGGATATCGAGCAGAATATGCGCGATTATCTGGGGGTGGAAAAAGTCATCTGGTTGCCTCAGGGACTGTTCAATGATGAAACCAATGGCCATATCGACAACATTCTGCACGTTGTGCGGCCGGGGGAAGTGATTCTTACCGTTTGTGATGATAAAGATGATCCGCAATATGCCATTTCACAACGCGCGCTGGCCTGTCTGCGCGATGAAAAAGACGCCCGTGGCCGGTCCATAAAAGTCTATGAAATGCCGCTGCCGGGTCCTCTGTATATGACGGAAGAGGAAGCACAGGGGCTGACCACGGATGAACATATTCCACGTCATGCAGGCGAGCGTCTGGGGGCGTCCTATGCGAACTTTCTGATATCCAATCAGACCATTTTTTACCCCCTGCTGGATGATAAAAATGACGCTGAAGCGCAGGCTGTGCTGCAGGAAGCGTTTCCGGATTATGAGCTTATCGGCATTGAAGCCCGGGATATTGTGCTGGGAGGCGGCAACCTGCACTGTATCTCTCAGCAGGTGCCTGCGGTCTGAGAGGGCAGGCTGCATTCAGGGGTGTTTACAGCCCCTGGGTGCGCTGATTGAACTCGTCTTTACTCAATTCGCCGGTGATTCTCATCGGCTGAACTTCCAGGTTGTCACGGAAAAACAGAATGGTGGGCGGGCCAAAAATGCCATGGCTCTGCATAAAGGCGATCTGGTCGTCTGAATTCGCCGTGACATCCAGCTGCAGCCACATCACATGTCCCAGGCGTTGCTGGACATCTGTCTGGGCAAAAATCTCTTCTTCCATGACTTTACAACTGATGCACCAGTCGGCGTACAGGTCGAGCATCACAGGCCCGCTGGCCGCGGCTATTTTCTGTTCGATATCGGTGACCGAATCGGTGCGGTAAAACAGGCTGTGCTGTGCCGGTTGTGCTGTACCTGCGCTACTCAGAGACGTCAGCTTCAGGGGCTGCAGCGGGTTGGTATTGCCCATCAGGACGCCGGCCAGGGCCATGACGCCGTACAGCAGTAATACCCAGGCAATGCCTTTGATCATTCTTTGCAGCCCCGTGGCAGCGGTCTCGAAAGCCCCCAGTACGACAGCGTAAATGATGGCCAGCATGGCCCACAGCAACAGACTGATGGTCCCCGGTAAGATGCGGCTCAGCAGCCAGACCGCCACCGCCAGCAATAAAATACCGAAGAAGATTTTAATTTGGTTCATCCAGTTTCCGGCTTTCGGTAATACCGATGCGCCTGTGGTGCCCAGAATAATCAGTGGTGCGCCCATACCTAATCCCAGCGCCAGCAGGGCGGCAAATCCGGTGAGTGCATCGCCGGTGGCGGAGATATACACCAGCGCGCCGGCCAGAGGAGCAGAGACGCAGGGAGACACCACCAGAGCGGAAAGAATACCAATCACAAAAACACTCAGCGCCTGGCCGCCTTTCTGTTTCTGGCTCATGGCATTCAGGCGGTTACGCAGCCCGGCGGGCAGTTGCAGCTCATACAGTCCGAACATAGCCAGCGCCAGCAGGACAAACAGAACCGCAAACAGAATCAGTACCCAGGGGGTCTGCATCCAGGCCTGGATATTGGCTCCGGCTCCCAGCAGACCAACCGTCAGTCCGGCCAGCGCGTAGGTGATGGCCATACCGAGCACGTAAACCGAGGAGAGAATAAAGCCTTTACGGCCGGAGGTGTTGCCCTGACCCAGTACGACACTGGTCAGAATCGGCACCATGGGCAGCACACAGGGCGTGAATGTCAGGCCTAACCCAAGCAGAAAGAACAGGCCGATAATGGCGGCAAAGCTGCGGTTGGCAAACCAGCTGTCATTGTCTGGCTGGCTGCTTGTCTGCGCCGCTGTGCCGGCCGTGGGTTCTGCATCAGCCGCTCGGGTTTGCGGCAGGAGGGAGTCTGCGGCCGTCAGATCCGCCTCTGTCAGCTGAATGGTCTGGCGTTGCGGCGGATAACACAGGCCGGCATCCGCACAGCCCTGATAATGCAGCACGGCTTCGCCCGGCTGCAGGGTCGCGAGCTGAAACTCAACATCAAGGGCGCCGTAGTAGGCGGTGACCAGCCCGAAGGCTTCATCTTCTTTTTCCTTACCGGGCAGGGAAAAATACGATGGCTGGACGGTTTGCCCGCCCTGGGTCAGGAAAATACGGTGCTGGTACAGATAATATCCGTCGGCGCTGTTCCAGCTGGCGGTAAGCAGGCCGGGGCTGACGTCGTAATCCAGCGGGAACGCCTGATCGACAGGTAAAAAGTCCGGCTCTTCACTGCCGACCAGAGAATCTAGAACTCCGGCGTAAGAACTGAGGCTGAGTATCAGTCCAGTCATTAATGTCAGCAGTTTCACCAGAAGCTCCTTGGAATGCCTGTTCGTTAATTTTGTGTTTGTTATTGACTGCGCTCAACGGCAATCAGTGCCAGAGCATCCAGCGCCGAGCGGGCGTCGCCGGAAGGCAGCAGGTCCAGCTGCTGACGTGCCCGGCGGATGCATTCATCGGCTTTGTTACGGGTATAGTCGATTGAGCCCCATTCATGCACCACATTCAGCACGTCGGTCATATCGTCCAGCCCGCCTTTACGGATGGCTGAGCGCACCAGTTTGCGCTGTTCGTCGTTGCAATGGGCCATGGCGTGAATCAGCGGTAAGGTAGGTTTCCCTTCGGCCAGATCATCACCGACATTCTTACCCATGGCCGCCGCATCGCCGTCGTAATCCAGGACGTCATCAATCAGCTGGAATGCTAACCCAAGTTCGCGCCCGTAGATGCGCATGGCTTCACGTTCTGCGGGTGACCGCTGCAGCAAACTGGCCATCCCCCAGGTGGCGGCCTCAAACAGCATGGCGGTTTTACCATGAATAACATCCATATATTGCTGTTCTGTGGTGTCCGGGTTTTTGACATTGGTCAGCTGCAGCACTTCGCCCTCGGCGATCACGCTGGTGGCCTTAGCAAGAATCTGCATCACCGGCAGGCATTCCAGTTCGACCAGCATTTCAAATGAGCGGCTGTAGAGGAAATCACCGACCAGAACGCTGGATGCGTTACCCCATTTGGCGTTGGCGGTGGGATTGCCGCGGCGCATATCGGAAGTATCCACCACGTCATCGTGCAGAAGGGTGGCGGTGTGCAGGAATTCAATCACAGTGGCCAGTTTCACTGCCCGCTCATCGCACTCACTGAATGCTCTGGCAGTCATCAGCACGAGCAGAGGACGGATGCGTTTACCGCCACTGGAAACAATATAGTCCGCAATTTTTTCCACCAGAGGAACGCGCGAGGCCAGTTGCTGGTGAATGAGATGGTCAACTGCCTGAAATTCCTCGCGGATAACCGCGAGAATGTCTTGGATCTGCATGAACAATTCAGCCTTATCGGAAGCCGGTCTTATACCGGGCTGTCATTGGGTCGGCCGCAAGTTTAGCCGCAGCGCGGCAGCGGGACAACGACGGTCCTGCGGAAAGGCAATATAAAGGTTATAATGATGCCTTGCCCGCGGTTGCGTAACGTCCCGGACTGGGGTATAGTCTCGCGCCCCGAAATTCTGCTCCCTGCCATATGGAAACCAGAGCGTTGCCAGTAGAAGCAGGTCGTCAAAGAAGCAGCCATAAACATGCCTGAACGCAGGCTGAAAGCGGAGAAGTACAGTATGTACGCTGTAGTAGTGACTGGCGGTAAGCAATACCGCGTTGAAGAAGGTCAGACACTGAAAGTTGAAAAACTGGAAGTTGCGACCGGCGAATCTGTCGATCTGGAAAAAGTACTCCTGATCGGTAACGGTGACGATGTTAAAATCGGTGCACCTGTTGTTGAAGGCGCTAAAGTAACTGCAGAAGTGGTTGCACACGGTCGTCACAAGAAAGTGAAGATCCTGAAATTCAAGCGTCGTAAGCACCACATGAAACAAATGGGCCACCGTCAGTGGTTCACCGAGCTGAAAATCACCAGCATTGCTGGCTGAGTTCTCTAACTAACGTGTAATCCCGGGGTCCGGGGATCGGCCAGATCAACGCATCCGCAGTGTTGCAGAGACCCCAGAACAGGAGAAGACCACCATGGCACACAAAAAGGCTGCTGGTAGTACCCGTAACGGTCGTGATTCCGAAAGTAAACGCCTTGGCGTAAAACTGTTCGGCGGCCAGGCTGCGAAAGCCGGTAACATTATCGTTCGTCAGCGTGGCACTAAGTTCCACGCGGGTTCTAACGTAAAAATCGGTCGTGACCACACGCTGTTCGCAACCGTTGACGGCACTGTAACTTTCGAAGTGAAAGGCCCGCAGAACCGTAAATTCGTAAGCATCGTTCCAGCTTCTTAATCCGCTGAAACCGCTTATCTGGCGCCCTGACTCCAATTTTTTGAGGTCGGGGCGTTTTTGTTTGTTTATAAGGTCATCATGACCACTGATCGAGGTTGAACATGAAATTTGTCGACGAAGCGCGCATTACCGTTCAGGCGGGCAAGGGCGGTAATGGCTGCCTGAGCTTCCGTCGGGAAAAGTTTGTTCCCAAAGGTGGTCCTGATGGCGGCGATGGCGGCGATGGCGGTTCTGTCTTTCTGGAAGCCAGTGAATCCATTAATACGCTGATCGATTACCGTTACACCCGGCATTATCAGGCGCAGAACGGTGAGGGTGGCTCCAGCCGTAACTGTACCGGCGCCAAAGGTGAAGATCTGGTGCTGGAAGTGCCGGTGGGCACCACGGCCATTGATGAAGATACCGGCGAAACCCTGGGGGATATTACCGAGCCCGGGCAGCGCCTGATGATCGCCCGTGGCGGCTTTCACGGTCTGGGGAATACCCGTTATAAATCCAGTACCAATCAGGCACCGACACAGACCAAGCCGGGCCAGCCGGGCGAATCCCGTAACATTAAACTGGAACTCAAAGTTCTGGCCGATGTTGGGCTGTTGGGGCTGCCGAATGCCGGTAAGTCGACCTTTATCCGTGCCGTCTCGGCGGCCAAACCAAAAGTAGCGGATTATCCGTTTACCACCCTGATTCCTAACCTGGGCGTGGTAAAAATTGAGAATCACCGCAGCTTTGTGGTGGCTGATATTCCCGGGTTGATCCCCGGCGCTTCTGATGGCGCCGGGCTGGGCACACGCTTTCTTAAACACCTGGTACGTACCCACCTGTTGCTGCATATCGTCGATATGGCGCCGTTTGATGATACGGACCCGGCAGAGGCCGTGCAGGCGATTGCCGATGAACTGGAGCAGTTTTCACCGGGGCTGGCACAGCGTGACCGCTGGCTGGTGCTGAACAAGCTGGATATGGTCCCGGAAGATGAGCGTGAGGCCCGTTGTCAGGATGTGATCAGTCGCCTGCAGTGGACCGGCCCGGTGTTTAAAATTGCCGCCATCAATAAAGAAGGTACCTATCCGCTGTGCGGTGAGATCATGCAGTACATCGAAGAGCGTCGCCGGCGTGCCGAAGAAGACGAAGAATTTGCTGAGCGCATCCTGGCTGAGCGCGAGCAGGTTGAGCAGGAAGCCCGGGAGCATATTGAAATGCTGTCAGAGCGCCGTCGTCAGTTGCGTGAACTGGAGCAGGATGACGACGATGATGACGATTACGATGTGGAAGTTATCTACACCCGCGAATAACCATGGTTTGCTGACGGAGCAACTGAACAGACAATGACAGGTGAAGCAAAAACCTCCCGTGCCGGGCTGGCGCAGCGTAAGCGCTGGGTGATTAAAATCGGCAGTGCGCTGCTGACCAATGATGGCCAGGGGCTGAACCGCGATGGTATGCGTGACTGGGTTGATCAGATTGCTCATTTACTGGATCAGGGTCATGAAGTTGTGCTGGTGTCGTCAGGGTCCGTGGCTGAGGGGATGACCCGGCTGGGCTGGAAGCAGCGTCCGGATGAAGTACACAAACTGCAGGCCGCTGCGGCCGTCGGACAGATGGGGCTGGTTCAGGCCTATGAAAGCGCGTTTGCTGCTCATCAGCGTACCACCGCCCAGATTCTGCTGACTCACGATGACCTCAGTGACCGTAAGCGTTACCTGAATGCCCGTACCACACTGCGTGAGCTGCTGACGCTGGGGGTCGTGCCCATCGTCAATGAAAACGATACCGTTGTGACCGATGAAATCCGTTTCGGCGATAACGACACCCTGGGAGCATTAGTGGCGAATCTCGTCATGGCGGATATTCTGGTCATTCTCACGGATCAGGACGGTCTGTACACAGCGGACCCGCGTTCCGTACCGGATGCTGAGCTGATCACGGAAGGGCGGGCGTCGGATTCACGCTACCTGTCCATGGCCGGAGGTGCCGGCACGCTGGGGCGCGGTGGCATGCTGACCAAGGTCAAAGCTGCGCGGCTGGCTTCACGCTCAGGGGCTGATACGCTTATTGTGGGTGGCCGCATAGATGACGTCATTGCCCGTGTTCATGCCGGTGAGGCGCTAGGGACACTGCTGGTGGCTGATGAAGAGCCGGTTGCCGCGCGTAAGCAATGGATTGCCGGTCATTTACAGACTCACGGGGAACTGGTGCTGGATGCCGGTGCCATAAAAGCCCTGCGTGAAGGCGGCCGCAGTCTGCTGCCGGTGGGGGTAACGGCGGTGCGCGGGCGCTTCGACCGTGGTCAGGTCGTTGCCTGTGTGGATGAGCAGAGCAACCTGGTGGCCAAAGGTCTGGTTAACTATGATGATGCCGACGCCGCAAAAATAATCCGTACCGCCAGTCGTGATCTGGAACAGGCGCTGGGGTATATTGCCGAGCCGGAAATGATTCACCGGGATAACCTGGCGATCCTGTATCCCCTGTAATCCTGCCTGAAGTAATAACAATGAGGAATCTCATGATCGAGAATGTCAAAGTCGCTGCGCTGGATGTCAGCAATGAAGCACCGTTTACTCTGTTTGGTGGCATGAATGTGCTGGAAAGCCGCGATCTGGCCATGTCCATCTGTGAGCATTATGTCAAAGTGACGGAAAAGCTGGGCATTCCCTACGTATTCAAGGCATCGTTCGATAAGGCTAATCGCTCTTCCATCAATTCCTACCGTGGCCCGGGGATGGAAGAAGGCCTGAAGATTTTTGAAGAAATCAAAAAGACCTTCAATGTTCCTCTGATCACAGACGTCCATGAGCCCTATCAGGCAGCGCCTGTGGCGGAAGTGGTTGATGTGATTCAGCTGCCGGCGTTCCTTGCACGTCAGACCGATCTGGTGGTGGCCATGGCAGAAACCGGTGCCGCCATTAATGTGAAGAAGCCTCAGTTCCTGGCGCCGCATGAAATGCGCCATATCATCAAAAAGTTTGCTGAAGCCGGTAATGAGCGCGTGATGTTGTGCGAGCGCGGTTCCTGCTTTGGTTACAACAATCTGGTGGTGGACATGCTGGGCATGGACGAAATGAAGCAGCAGGCACCGGTGATCTTTGATGCCACGCACGCGCTGCAACGTCCGGGCGGCCGTTCGGATTCCGCCGATGGACGCCGTCAGCAGGCATTCCAGCTGGCCCGCTCCGGTATGGCGCTGGGCATCGCCGGTCTGTTCCTCGAGGCTCACCCGAACCCGGCCGAAGCCAAGTGTGACGGCCCCTGTGCGCTGCCGCTGGATAAGCTGGAGCCTTATCTGGCTCAGATGAAGGCGGTGGATGAACTGGTTAAGTCGTTTGAAGCTGTGATTATCGACTGATTAGCACTTCAACAGATTGAATCGCTGGCGCGCAGCCTGTATTATGTGCGCCCTTAGTTGACAGGGTCGGGCTGCTTCAGCATAATCCCGCCCCTCTCAGAATGAATGAATAACCAAATTTGAGGAGCCGACTGTGGCAAATTCCGCTGGTTCTCGTAAACGCGCCCGTCAGGCTATCAAACGTCGTGCCCGTACTGTGGCTCTGCGCTCCATGGTGCGTACTTACATTAAAAAAGTACAATCTGCTGTAGCGACTAACGACTATGAGCAAGCCCAGGCTGCGTTTACAAAAGCTCAACCTTATATCGACAAGATGGTAAACAAAGGCATCCTGCACAAAAATGCAGCTGCCCGTACCAAAAGCCGTCTGAACGCTAAGGTATTCGCACTGAAAGGCTGATCTCCGATCACTCTTCAGTCGACAGAAAACCCGCTTTGGCGGGTTTTTCTGTTTCTGGGCCGGGAGTATGATCCCAGCGGTCGTATATTAAAGGGACAGGAATCAGAACATGGCCGAGTCGCCGGTTGAGTCATCCGCTGAAAAAAGCCCGGGCCTGCTGCGCTCATCCTCCATCGTCAGTGTGATGACTTTGCTCAGCCGGGTGTTGGGTCTGGTGCGTGATGTGGTGATCGCCCAGTATTTCGGTACCCGCGCCGATGCTTTCTTTGTCGCCTTCAAAATCCCCAACTTTTTCCGCCGCCTGTTTGCGGAAGGGGCTTTTTCCGTTGCTTTTGTTCCGGTTCTGAGCGAATACCGCCGCCTGCGGCCGCTGGATGAAGTCCGTCTGCTGATTTCTCGGGTATCCGGCGTGCTGGGACTGGCGCTGCTGGGGCTGACCGTACTGGCGATTCTGTTTGCCGATTACCTGCCATGGATTTTTTCCCCGGGCTTCCGGGATGATCCGGCCAAATTTGCCCTCACCGGTGATCTGTTACGTATCACCTTTCCTTATCTGCTCTTTATTTCTCTGACGGCGTTTGCGTCCGCTGTTCTCAATGCCTATGGCCGTTTTGCGGTACCGGCGTTTACGCCTGTGTTGCTGAATCTATGTCTGATCGCTGCCGCCGTCGTGATGAGTGACTGGTTTGCCGAGCCTCTGTATGCGCTGGCCTGGGGGGTATTCCTCGCCGGTCTGGTGCAGCTGGTTTTCCAGTTGCCGTTTGTCGCCCGGCTGGGGCTTCTGGTGCGGCCAACCTGTGTCCGTGAAGACGAGGGCGTCAGGCGGATCGGTAAACTTATGGTACCGGCCCTGTTCGGCGTATCCGTCAGTCAGATCAATCTGCTGCTGGATACACTGCTGGCGTCATTTCTGGAGAGCGGTTCCGTCAGTTGGCTGTATTATTCGGACCGGCTGAATAACCTGCCGCTGGGCATCTTTGCTATCGCTATCGGGGTGGTCATTCTGCCATCCCTGTCCGGTAAACACGCAGCGAATGATGGCGAAGCATTCTCTCGTACGCTGGACTGGGCGGTGCGTATGGTCTTTCTGCTGGCATTGCCGGCAGCGCTGGCGCTGGTGGTGCTGGCGACACCGCTGATGTCGACGATTTTTTATCATGGCGAGATCACGGCTTACGATATTGGCAAAATGACCCTGAGTCTGCAGGCTTACGGCTCCGGGCTGCTGGCCTTTATGCTGATCAAGGTGCTGGCGCCAGGTTATTACGCCCGCCAGGACACCAGAACCCCCGTGAAAATCGGTATTCAGGCGATGGTGGTGAATATGCTCCTGAACCTGGCGCTGGTGTTTCCACTGCAGCATGTGGGTCTGGCGCTGGCCACCTCACTGTCGGCGTATTACAACGTGTTTATGCTCTACCGCGGGCTGCGCAAAACCGGGGCTTACCGCCATCAGCCGGGCTGGCTGATGTTCATTGCCAAGCTGTTGCTGGCGAACCTTGCCCTGTCCGGCGTGATGTTCTGGTTGATGGGTAACACCGCGCAATGGCTCAGCTGGAGCAGCTGGGACCGTTCGCTGTGGCTGGCCCTGATCGTGGTATCCGGTGTTGCTGTCTACTTTTCGGTGCTGGTTGCGGCGGGTCTGCGTCTGCGTCATCTGCGGGGCTCAGTCTTCTGACTGCAGGTGAGTGTTCACTGACTGGCCAAATGGCTGTTACCTGAAGGGCAGGTTAGCTATAATCCGGCCTTTTCTTTTGACCAGGTTGATAATCAATGCGCTTGCTGCGTGGGCTTCACAACATTCCTGCAGAATTTAAAGGCTGTGCTGCGACCATAGGCACCTTTGATGGTCTGCATCTGGGCCACCAGCGCATTATTCATTCGCTTAAAGCTGTGTCAGAACGTCGCGGGGTGCCGACGCTGGTGATGCTGTTTGAGCCTCAGCCAAAAGAGTTTTTCGCCCCTGATGCGGCGCCGGCGCGCCTCGCTAATCTGCGCGAAAAACTGCAGGATCTGAAAGCGCAGCAGGTCGACTATGTTCTGTGCCTGCCTTTCAATCAGGCATTGCGTTCCATGTCAGCCGATGCCTTTATCCAGGATATTCTGATTTCCGCGCTGGGGATCAAGCATCTGATCGTGGGGGATGACTTCCGCTTTGGCTGCGACCGCCGTGGTGATTACCAGCTGTTGCGTGAGGCTGGTGATAAATACGGCTTTGAAGTGCAGGATACGCCGACCCATGAGCTGGATGCGGAACGCATCAGCAGCACCCGTATCCGTACCGAACTGGCGGCTAACAACCTGGTGCGGGCGGCGCATATGCTCGACCGCAGTTACCGTATGTCCGGGCGGGTGGCTTACGGCCGTCAGCTGGGCCGGCTGCTGGATACGCCCACAGCCAATGTGATGGTACACCGCAAAAAGCTGCCGATGACCGGTGTTTATGCCGTACATGCCACGGTAGAAGAGAGCGGTGAGAAATATCAGGGGGTCGCTAATATCGGTGTGAAACCGACGGTGACCGGTGATGCCAAACCCTCCCTGGAAGTGCATCTGTTTGATTTTGACGGCTCCCTGTACCACCGTCACCTGACGGTGGAATTTGCCCACAAAATCCGCGAAGAAAAGAAGTTTGATGGTATCGACGCTCTGCGGGCTGCAATCGAAAACGACAAGCAGGCCGCACGGCAATATTTTTCAGCTCTGAATGACTGATATCAGAGCGATAATCACGATGTATTAAAAGTGACTGAATATGAACGATAAAGTGGAAAGCCAGTACAAATCGACGCTGAACCTGCCAGACACGGATTTTCCGATGCGTGGCAATCTGGCAAAACGCGAACCGGATATGCTGAAACGCTGGGAAGAAACCGGTCTGTATCAGAAAATCCGCGCTGCCCGTGCCGGTCGTGACCAGTTTATTCTGCACGACGGCCCTCCTTATGCGAACGGCAACATTCATATCGGCCATGCAGTCAATAAAATTCTGAAAGATATTATTATCAAGTCGCAGACACTGGACGGCAAAGATGCGCCCTACGTTCCGGGCTGGGATTGTCACGGCTTGCCGATTGAACTCAAAGTGGAAGAAAAAATCGGCAAGGTCGGTGAAAAGGTAACAGCGGCGGAATTCCGTAAACAGTGCCGTGCGTATGCCAGTGAACAGGTGGATGGTCAGCGCCGCGACTTTAAACGTCTGATGGTGCTGGGTGACTGGGATAACCCCTATCTGACGATGGATTTTAAATTCGAAGCGGACATCATCCGTACGCTCGGAAACATCATCGATAATGGCCACCTGCACAAAGGGTTTAAACCGGTTAACTGGTGCCCGGACTGTGGTTCTGCACTGGCTGAAGCCGAGGTGGAATATCACGATAAAAAATCCGTCGCGATTGATGTGAAATTCGCCTTTGACGATAACGCTGCGCTGTTGAAAGCTTTTGGTGCGGGTGAGTCTCTGGCGGCTAAAACCATCAGTATCGTTATCTGGACCACTACACCGTGGACGCTGCCGGCTAACGAAGCGGTATCTGTGCATCCAACGCTGGAATATTCGCTGGTATTACTGAAAGAGCAGGACGAAATTCTGCTGCTGGCTGCGGATCTGGTTGGCGATGCCATGAACCGTTACGGTATTGCTGAAGACGGTTTCGAAGTGATAGCCACCGCCAAAGGTGCTGCATTCGGACAAATTGACGAAAGCAAAGCGGCACCATTTTCAGTTCAGCATCCGTTTATGCCGGCCCCAGATGGTGGTGTAAAACGCGTGCCAGTGATTACCGGCGATCATGTCACCGCGGATTCCGGTACCGGTTCTGTTCATACCGCGCCAATGCACGGTGCCGATGACTTTGTGGTGTCCAAACGTTTCGGCGTTAACTCAGACGATATGCTGGTGGGTGGAGACGGTCATTTCATCAGTACGCCTGCGCTGGATGCGCTGGAATTGTCCGGACTTAGCAGTGCAGATAAAGGCAATTTCCGTGTGCTCGGCATTCTGGCAGAAAAAGGCGCACTGCTGAAAAAAGAAAATATCAAACACAGCTATCCGCATTGCTGGCGCCATAAATCGCCGATTATTTTCCGCGCGACACCGCAGTGGTTTATCAGCATGAAACAGAATGGACTGCTGGAGCAGGCCATGCATGAAGTCGAGAATACCGTTGAATGGCGGCCGGGCTGGGGTAAAGCCCGGATTGAAAGCATGATGACGGATCGTCCTGACTGGTGTATTTCGCGCCAGCGTACCTGGGGTGTGCCGATCGCATTATTCGTTCATAAAGACACCAGTGAACTGCATCCGGATTCTTCCGCGCTGATTGAAAAAGTCGCAGCAAAAGTCGAAGAAAAGGGCATTGATGCCTGGTTTGATCTGGAAGCCTCTGAGCTGTTGGGCGACGAAGCGGATCAGTATGTGAAAGTACTGGACACTCTGGACGTGTGGTTCGACTCTGGTGTGACTCATACCGCGGTTCTGCGTCAGCGCGATGAACTGAAATTCCCGGCAGAAATGTATCTGGAAGGTTCTGATCAGCATCGTGGCTGGTTCCAGAGTTCGCTGCTGACCAGTGTGGCGGCTTACGGTAGCGCGCCATATAAAACTGCACTGACGCACGGTTTCACCGTGGATGGTGAAGGCCGCAAAATGTCCAAGTCTCTGGGCAATACTGTGGAACCGCAAAAAGTGATCAACCAGCTGGGTGGTGACATTCTGCGCTGGTGGGTAGCGGACACGGATTACAGTGGCGAAATGACAGTTTCAGATGAAATTCTGAAACGTACCGCAGACTCTTATCGTCGGGTGCGTAATACCTGTCGCTTCCTGTTGGCCAACATTAATGGCTTTAATCCGGCGACTGATATGGTCAGTGGCGATGAGTTGCTGCCGCTGGATGCCTGGATGGTGGATTACACCCGTCAGCTGCAGGACAAGGTGGTCGCCTGTTATCTGGATTACGACTTTAAAACCCTGACCAAAACACTGATGAATTTCTGTGTGACGGAACTGGGTGGTTTTTACCTGGATGTTATTAAAGACCGCCAGTACACCTGTAAAGCCGATGGTTTGCCACGCCGCAGTGCGCAGACGGCACTGTACCATGTGGTCGAGGCGATGAGCCGCTGGATTGCCCCTGTGCTGTCTTTCACCGCGGAGGAAATCTGGGCATGTCTGCCGGATCGTGGTGAAGAGTCCGTCATGTTGGCTGAATGGTATGCAGATTTCCCGGATACCGGTAAGAGCCTGTTCGATGACGCTTTCTGGGCCGATATTATCCGGGTTAAAGAAGCGGTTAACGGCGCACTGGAAAAAGCCCGTGGCGATAAAACCATTGGCGCCAGCCTGAGCGCAGAAGTGGTGCTGTATGCACAGCCAGAACTGAAAACCCAGCTGGAAAAGCTGGATGATGAGCTGCGCTTTATTCTGATTACTTCCGGCGCTGAAGTGAAAGACTTCGATGAACATGCCGGGAATGCCACTGAACTGGATGCACTGCGCGTGATGGTTAAAGCCTCTGAGCATGAAAAATGCGAGCGTTGCTGGCATCACACCGAAGACGTTGGCCAGAATCAACAGCACCCGACGCTGTGTGGCCGTTGTGTCGAAAACGTTGAGGGCGACGGTGAAGTCCGTCGTTTTGGCTGATGAGCAGACCAGGTTCTGCCCTGATCTGGGTGTGGCTGGCGGTCGTTGTATTTGTACTCGATCTGGTTACCAAGCAGATGGCGGAAGCCATGTTGAATTACGGGCAGGCAGTGAAACTCTTGCCGGTACTCGACTTTACTCTGCTGTATAACCCTGGTGCGGCCTTCAGTTTTCTCGCCGACCAGAGTGGTTGGCAGCGCTGGTTCTTTACAGCGATTTCAGTTGGTGTCAGTGTGATGCTTATCGTCTGGCTCAGACGTCTGCCGCGGGGACAGATTCTGCTGCCCTGTGCGCTGGCACTGATTCTGGGGGGCGCTGTTGGCAATCTGTTTGACCGGCTGGTGTATGGGCATGTCGTCGATTTTATATCGGTCCATTGGGAAAAGTCCTATTTTCCGGCGTTTAATATTGCCGACTCGGCGATTACCATTGGTGCTGTGTTGATGGCACTGGACGTACTGCGCGAAATTAAGCGGGAAAAGAAACAGGCATAACAGCCTGAAGAGAGAAAATAATGAGCATTACTGAAATCAAACAGGGCAGCAAAGTCAGCATGCACTTTGCAATCAAACTCCCGGATGGTCAGGTAGTGGATTCGACCTTTGAAAAAATGCCGGCTAAATTCGCCATGGGTGATGGCAACCTGCTGCCGGGATTTGAAGAGTTTCTGGTCGGAATGGCCAGTGGTGACCATAAGGAATTTGATATTCCGCCGGAAAAAGGCTTTGGTCAACCGAACCCGCAGAATACTCAGGAAATGAAGCGCAGCGACTTTCCTGTGGATATGCCGGTGGCGCCCGGCCTGATGGTATCTTTTGCCGATGCTCAGGGGGCTGAGTTGCCTGGTGTTATCAGTGAAATCAACGGCGACTGGGTCACGGTAGATTTCAATCATCCGCTGGCCGGCAAAACGCTTACCTTTGAAGTGCAGATCCTTGAGGTAGAGGATGCAGATTAAGCTGGCTAACCCCCGCGGCTTCTGTGCGGGGGTTGATCGTGCCATTGATATTGTTAACCGTGCGCTGGACCTGTTTGAGCCACCCATTTATGTACGCCATGAAGTCGTGCACAACAAATTTGTGGTGAATGGTCTGAGAGAGCGTGGGGCAATCTTTGTTGATGAGCTCGATGAAGTACCTGATAACAGTATTGTTATTTTTTCAGCTCACGGAGTCTCTCAGGCGGTGCGCAAAAATGCCCGCGACCGAGGTTTGCAGGTGTTTGATGCTACTTGTCCGCTGGTGACCAAAGTGCATATGGAAGTCAGCCGTTACAGCCGTGACGGCAGCGAGTGTGTGCTGATCGGCCATAAAGGTCATCCCGAAGTGGAAGGTACCATGGGCCAGTACGATGACAGTAATGGCGGACACATTTATCTGGTCGAAGATGAACAGGATGCTGCGGCGCTGGAAGTGAATAACCCGGACAGACTTTCTTATGTCACTCAGACGACGCTGTCGATGGATGACACCTCCCGGGTGATTGATGCGCTGCGTCTGCGCTTTCCGAACATTGAAGGCCCGCGCAAAGACGATATCTGCTATGCCACACAAAATCGTCAGGATGCAGTCAAGACACTGGCCTCTGATTCGGATCTGTTGCTGGTCGTCGGTTCGCCGAACAGTTCCAACTCCAACCGGCTGCGTGAGCTGGGAGAACGCATGGGAGCCAAAGCGCACCTGATCGACAGCGCGGCGGAAATACAGCCGGAATGGCTGAATGGTGTCAAGACAGTGGGAATTACTGCCGGCGCTTCCGCACCGGAAGTATTGGTCAGAGAGGTTGTGGATGCCCTGGTCGCCATGGGGGGCGAAGCCCCACAGGAATTAGCGGGCATTCCGGAAAATGTCGTGTTTTCGTTGCCGAAAGAGTTACGTTTGCAGGAGGTTGATTAAAGGTCAACCTCACTGCCTCCGGAGGTCTTTCTGGCCTGTTTTCCTGCGGAGTTAAAAATCAGATCGCCATCTTCTGACTGATTCCCCTGAGCCGTGGCATAAAGCTCAACGCACTGGCTGTAGCCCATGCCAGTGCACTGACGCACTTCAATTTCATAAAAGCCCTGTGGGGTTGTCATTTTGCTGCTGGCTACGCCAAGATCTGTCAGATCGTCAGCGTATTCCATATTGTCGGCGTAGTAGCGTTCCTGCGCATCGAGCAGTCGCTGCATCGACTCAATACCATCCGAGCGGTTAGCCCGCATTGTATAATTCTGATAATTGGGCACGACGATCACTGCGAGGATAGCAATGATGGCCATAGTGATCAGCAGCTCGATCAGGGTGAATCCATTTTTCATACTCATACCATTAAATAGCTTTTTTATTGGGAAACCAGATTGTACCTGTCTGAACGTAACGGGCGACCTGATCTTCATAAGTCACCGGGTCAGAATCGAGCAAACCATAGGTACGCTTATCCGGATCAAGCGTTGTTCCGGAAAAGTCCCGCGTAAGGATGGCAATTCTCAGGGCAACGACCTGGGAAAAATCCGTTGCTGCTGATGGCGTTTCGTAGTGCTCAACATCACCGGAATCGGAACCGATTCCTAATAATATCTGCATGCCTTCCACACCGTTGGCGATGGACTGCGCCGTGCCCAGAACATTACCGTTATTGTCGTAGGTGACACACCAGAGCTGATTGTCATTGGTTACATCTGCATCAGCAGTATTCGGACGAACCCAGTACACATCCGTTACCTCAATCTGGTCATCGATCAGAGCAGCCCCTACAGCCTCGCCTGTACAGGTCCGGCTATCTCTGGGACCTGGGTCAAGTCCACCAAGCGTACGTTGTATCGCCAGTCTGTCGCCGCCGGTAACATTGTTATTCGCGTTGAATGTACAATGTCCACCAGCTGCTGGAGGAGCTGCATTGCTGGCGTCGCACAGCTCGGCTACAGCGGGGACATCATTTGCGCCCGAGAGGTAATCGTTGTTATAGCCACCAATGGCCACTTCCTCACTCATCCAGGCCATCACCAGACGCCCGGTTTCCTGAGCCTGAGCCAGGCCTTCTGCAACCCCTGCACTGCGGGCACTGGTTACCATGATGTTCATAATAAAATAAGAAATAATGACACCAAGCGCAGCTGCAACCATCAGCTCGATTAATGTCATACCGGATTGATGGCGCTTAATATTCATAATTGCACCTGTCTGACGAGTGTGTCTGTACGGTTTTCAGCATCTTCATCAATAATATAAAGTTTATCACCACTGGCGTTTGTACCGGATGTCCGTACGTCCCAGGTCATTGAAAGCGTTGCGCTGTTTGTGGGAACGTCGACAGAGATATTAAGTACAGGGTTGCTGATAAATTCGGCAGCCTTTTCACGAACGTTGACGCCGTCAAGGGTATAATCTCTGGAGCAGGCAACATCCCAGAGGTCGAACTGAGCCATTTCCTGATTAGTGCAATCGTCCGGATCTTTGCCCCCGCCATCATAGTAAGCTGCACACATTCTGGGCGGGTTGGCACAATTGTAGTTACCGCCGGTATCGTAGAATGCTAAGCCATTGCTGTTGGCATTCATTCTGTCTGACAGATCTTTCAGCATCCATACCGCCTGAGACCGGTTGCCGGAATCCTGGCTCGCCTGGTTCGCTTTTAGTTGCATCGCACTGATGCCCAGTAAGCCAATGGTGGTGATGGCGATTGTCACCAACACTTCAATCATGCTGAAACCTTTTACCTGGTTTATGGGCATTTGGTTTCTCCTGTGATCTGAATTTGGCCGATGCGGTTTACTGCCAGGGTTCTGACTCTTCTGCCTGTGCATCCCGGCACATTGATAACAATGCTGGCATCTGCATTTGTTCGCCCGTTGATATCAAATGTCAGTGGGCTTCCGGTATCAATGTCCGCACTGTTGACTGTACCGGCGGCTAAATTATGGCTCCGCTCTCTCAGGACCTGATTGCTTGCAACATTAATTACCTGCCAGCCGCTTTTCCATTGATCGAGTGGTTCAAAACTGATTTCAGCAGAGGTTGTTACCGCCTGGCTACGCGCATAGCGCAGATCGAGTTCAATTTCCTGGTATAGTCTGTCTGCGGTTCTGTTAGGCAAAAAGCCTGACAGCAGTGGCCCGGACACTGCTGCCGCTATTGCAATGATAATCAGAACAATCATCAGCTCTATAATGGTAAAGCCTCTATTGCTTTGGCTTTTCATACACTACTCTTCCCGCCAATAGGTTTTTCGGAACATGGTAAAGTTACCTTCTGCCGGTAATATCTCAGTACCAATAGCAATAACGGGTTTAGATGATGCGCCTGTTGTTGGGTTAGCAGGAGGGAATACCAGTACAGGTTTCGGAACAATACCGCCCTGATTAAGTTCGATCTGCTGTACATTACGCTCAGTCGTATCCGGAGCCTCATAAGGATTGATCAGCAGAACACGTGCCTGACCCGCATCGGGTTCACAGCCTACTTCAATGGCGTTATTGCTCGGCCTGAACGTCGGGGCATAGATAACATCATTAACTGTCAGGGTAGTACTGAGAATTTTTTCGCCCTGATCCTGCAATGTAATATAGAAGCCATTTCGTTTCTGTTGCAGCGATGCCGAGTCAAAGGAATCATGATTTGCTAAGTCAGATATATCCACAGATTGGTAGCCATTTGTGGGAGCTTTGTTGATATCAAAATCATTAATAACAAATAAATGATCAGTAGTTTCTGTTGACAGTGGTCCCGCACGATACCCTGAACCAATAGCTATCTGATAGCGGGCAAGTTTTTTGAAGATATGTTTATCTGGATCATCAGGGTTAGGAAATTCAAACTGACCGTAATTGGTATAAATGACATCCGGTTGTGTATAGAAACGTGTATTTCCGGCAACCGTACCATCATTAAAGTCAGCGATGACACCGCCTTCTGCAAAATTACTGTGACCAGAGTTTCCTTCCTTAATATCAAACCGCCAGATGCGACCGCCAACATCGGCTCCATAAATCAGGTCCACTGTGCCGTCACCATTGTTATCCACCAGAGACAGGTCTCCGGCAAAACTGGATGTCATATCGGAAGAATACAGACCATGTTGGCTGCTGTAATTACCATTGGCCTTCCATAAAAGATCGAAAATATTTCCGCTGCCTTCATTATTGGCTTTCACCATATAAATGGCATTACCCACATCATGGGTAATCCGGGTGGTTGCGTTATCTTCATCGGTATCATAACCCCCACCAAAAAAGAACACCTCGGTTTCCTGACCTTTCCACATAACGGTTGCTGGCAGCATACGTGACCAGGTCTGTCCCAGCTCTTCAAACCCCGGATCCCCACTGGTAATCTGGGCTTCAAACCTTGGGTTATCAGCTTCGGATATATCCAAAGCATAATAGCTGTGGCCGCCACGGCGCATACCCGCTGCCAGAAATATAGTATCGTCTGCATCAACAACACCATCCCGGTTTTTATCGTCATGGTGGGTGCTCAAAGGACCGTCTATACCGTAGGCTTTCAGAAGATTACCTTCTTCGCGTTGATAGACTGCCAGATTGGGCAGTAGCTCTTTAGGCATAAAAGCCCAGAGTTCACCCGGATCATTCAAATCCGTTTTAAAAGCATGGATGTAACCAACATTCGTTCCGGTATACAGTAAGTCAGAAATATTACCACTGGTATTCCGGTAAGATACCAGCATCGGGTTGCCATGCAGTGGATCTGCTAACGTGTGGCGGGCAGCGCCGGTTGTCGGATCAATGCCTCGTCCCCATTGCAGAATAGATTTACGGTTTTCTGACGTCAGATTTGTGCCGTTAGGAAGATTGTCATCCAGCATCGCGGTTGTTATACCTGAGGTATCTTCATGAATCCGGTTTTCATTCTGCCTGATTGCGCCAAAACCTTTAAGGTTGGTGTACACGGCCCGGTTAGCTGTGAGCTTGTGTGCGATACCTCCTGCAGGAACATCGGCGCCATCGGGAGAGCCTGATGTCCAGAAACTTTTGGCTGAATCTTTAAAGTATCCGGTAGCAGGGTCAATTGCTGCCACTGAATCCTGGTCCTGGATAATACCGTCATGGTTCATTTTATAGCGCTTGATATTTCCTGACCAGCCAGGCATTTCTGATGGTTTGAATACCGAATAGTACAGCTCTTCCCTATGTTCCAGACTGTTGAAAGCGTTAACCGCAACCACTGGCGCCGCAAAGTTACCGGCTGTGTTGGCAATACCGCCGAATACTTTAAGTAATGCAGCCGTCAAGCCTGTTTCATTATCGGCTTTATAAAAATGTTTGGATGTACCATCACCATTCAGGTGTTCCTGGTTTAATGGATGGCCATATTTAGCAATATTATTCAGGTATTCTTCACCGTCGTCGCCGACACCTGAAAAACCGCCCACTGTGTGTACGTAAATTGGCTGGTTAACTTCGGAAGCATTAACGTCAACGGATCCCGTAATATCCTCATCGTTGAAATGATCAGTATTCTGAAGAAAATAAGCGAGCTCATCGGTACAGCCACCATTGCCGTTACAGTGCCGGCTGAGATCATTGGGGAGATCGGGGTATTTGGAATAATCCATTTTATCATTCACAAACCCATTAACCTGATTGTCAGATGAGGGCAATCCATCGGTAAACAGGACGATATGATTTTTCTGACAGGTTGCTTCTACCGGCGATTTATATTTTCCGCCACTCATACTGTCAGCCGCACTTCCCAGGCGACTAACAAAACGCCTCTGATAATTCAGACTACCATAGTAATTGAAATAAGTACTCATAGCTTCCAGGTTGCCATGGTAACTTGTTCTTACTTCACCAAATCTTGGGCTTTGACCTGTTATATACAGATATGCCTCATAGATACTTTCTGTAATCGGTGTTCCGCCCCCAATATTATCCAGGCTCATGGAATTAATACTGTCGATGAGCTTATTTTTGTCCGCTTCAGAATCCGTTGCAATGAAGGGTTGCAGAACATAAGCACCATCATAACGGTCCCAGGTCTCATCAAATCTCATAATGGAGATATTGATAGGCAGGGAAGGATCCAGTTGTGAGATAGCGTTGACCGCTGATTTCTGGACAATCTCCAGCCGGCTGTCTTCGTAATTCTCAGGCTCTGAGCTGTTGTCAGCTTCATATGCCATTGACCCTGACGTATCAATCAGAAAAACCACGTTAGGGTTTATCCGGTTTTTAGTATTGCGATAAATTTCAGTGTCATCCGCATAAACAAAGCGGCTGCTGAAAAGCCCGAATGCAATGATGGTTAACCAGTAAAGTTTCATAGGACACCTGCCGGATTTGTTGTTGAACCTGTTACGGAATATGTTAGATAAAAACTCATCAGGCTCCCCCCGGTACCAAACGCAGAATACCGATCTGCTGAGTTACAGAAATTGTGTTGTTTTTACTCTGAGCACTGGTGGTAATCGCCGCTGGTATCGCGTCACAGGCGCTTCCACAGCCCGGCGCTGACTTCAGGTAATAGCTGGTTCCGGACGGTACGGGGAGCGCCTTGAACGATGTTGTCAGGCCGGAAGAGGGGATGATTTTCGATGAGAATGACGGCTGAGTCAGCTGAGTGCCGAATTCCTGGAAAGGATTGAACGAAGGAATATTTGTTTGTTCTTCATTGATCTGATCGTTATCCAGTGCGTCCCTGTAGATAGATTTAGCCTGGTTGAGCATGCCGTTTTGCAGGGCAGTATTGTCACGCATCCGCTCAAATACATAATTCAGTGTACCGCGGGCGGCATTGGATACTTCATGCTGATGCTGCAGGTTACTGATCATGCGGATCTGGGTTGAAGACCGCTGCATGGCCACCAGAGCGACCAGTGTGATTGCAGTCAGTACAACCAGGCTGATAACCAGCGCTGAGCCATGTTGACCTTTGTTTCCCCGTGCTGTCATATCAACCCCTGTTATCTGGTTTCTCCAGCTATTACTTTAATTATTATTGCGCAGACAGAAAGGGGATCAGGATAAACGGTAGCGTTGATTGGACCGCTGGCAAACAGCGGTGTAAAAGTGTGCTGGTCTTCACACAGTCTGCTTACCGGCAGGGGATATTACGCCGGCTGGCGGTTTCAAAGATACCGTCCCCGTCGGAGTCCGTACCCGGCCTTATGCGTCCCAGTCTGGATATTACAAGAGAATCCGAGCGCACATCATCGGTGCTGTCGCCGTAGCGCAGGCAGTAGCCAAAGGAACCGGTATTGATGCCGGAAAAGCCGGTGGGGGAGAAGCTGATCACCCGCCCGGTGTAGGAGCGTGTCGCCTCAGTGCGGGCCTGGCGATAACGTCTTATGAGGATTTCGCCGGTATCCAGCTGTCTGTTATTGTTATTATCAGTAAACATGGAAAGCTCGGCATTCCAGTCGTTATCGCAGGCATTACCTGATAGCGGACAGAGAGTGACCTGTTGGCTCTGATGCACTGCCTGCTCTCTGGCAGAGGCGATGGCCTGTTTCAGCTCAGCGATGTCCTGACGTGCGATCAGACTGTTCAGCGTCTGATTGAGGAAGGGGACAGCATAGGTCAGTGTCAGTCCTATTACTGTTAATGTTGTTAGTAGTTCGATGATAGTAAAGCCTTCCATGGCCCGGTAACGCATAACGACCTCCTGTCGTACGTGAGTTACCGGACTATTTTAATGCTGCGGTGGCAAAAATCTCTCGGAATTGTGCCTTAAATTTCTCAATACCGATATTCAGTCAATCCCCAGCTTTTTACAGCGATAGCGCAGTGCCCGGAAACTGATGCCCAGCTTTTCCGCCGCCGCTGTTTTATTCCAGCGGGTGGCTTCCAGTGCCTGTGTGATGGCTGTACGTTCGATGTTTTCCAGATAGGCTTCCAGATTGTTGGTCTCAATACGCAGGTCGGCTGTTTCTTTGGGCACCGGGCTGGGATCGCCACCTGGCTTGAGGTGCAGATCGGAGAGGGTGATGCTGTCGCCTTCCGCCAGCGTGACCGCCCGCTGCAGTATATTCTCCAGTTCGCGTACATTGCCGGGAAAGGAATAATCGAGCAACGCCTGATAGGCATCCGGGTCGAGGGTAATTTCCGGCATATCCCACTCCTGCGAATACTTACGGATAAAATGCCGTATCAGCATGGGGATGTCCTCTTTACGATCGGCCAGCCGGGGAACATCTATCTGAATCACATTGAGGCGGAAGTACAGGTCCTGACGGAACGCTTCTTTTTGCACCATATCGCTGAGGTCTTTATGGCTGGCACACAGAATACGGACATTAACCGGGGTTTCCTGCTCAGCACCAACCGCTCTTATGGATTGTTCCTGAATGGCGCGTAACAGTTTGGCCTGCATTTCCAGCGGTAATTCAGCCACTTCATCGAGAAACAGGGTGCCGCCGTTGGCCGCGCGGAAAAAACCGGCTTTATCCGAATGTGCGCCGGTAAAGCTGCCTTTGTTATGACCAAAGAACTCACTTTCCATCAGGTCGCGCGGAATTGCACCACAGTTAACGGCAATAAAAGGTTGCTCCATGCGCGCACTCTGGTGATGAATCAGGCGTGCGACCAGTTCTTTACCGGTACCGGACTCGCCCTGAATAAACACAGGTGCCTGAGTGCGGGCGACTTTATAGATTTTCTGCTTCAGCAGATGCATGCCGCCGGAATCCCCCAGCAGTCCATCGGCGGAAGGGATGTTTTCAATATTCGCGGGGACTTTGGTCAGACGCAGTGCGGCTTTCACCAGCTCGCGCAAACGCTCGGTGTCCAGCGGTTTGGCCACCACGTCAAATGCCCCGGCTTTTAAGGCGTTGACGGCAAGTTCCATATTGCCATAGGCAGTAATCATGGCCACTGGCATATCCGGGTGCTGTGCATTACACAGACCAATCAGGTCGAGACCATTACCATCCGGTAATTTCATATCGGTAATGCAGAAATGGTAGGGGCGTTCTTTCAGCAGAGCCAGGGCTTCACTGACATTGGCGGCCTGGTAGCAATCGAGTTCCATGCGCTGCAGCGTCATGGAAATCAGGGTGCGGATGTCCGGTTCGTCGTCAATAATCAGCGCGGCATACTTGCTCATACAGGCCTGTCCATCAGTTATGCGGATTTCATAATAATACGGAAGCAGGTTCCGTTTGGAATGGGATGATACTGAATTCTTGCATGATTGGCTTCACACAGTTCACGGCAAAGGAAGAGTCCCAGACCCGTTCCGTTGTGTTCGGTGGTATAAAAAGGTTCGAACAGATGCGGCCTTTGTTCGACAGCCACACCGTTGCCGTTATCAATAATGTCGAGATAGATACTGTTGACGTCCGATATTGTGGCAATGATGGCAAGCCTTGCACGGTCTTCAGAGGCCTTGATGGCATAGCGCAGACCATTGGTACATAAATTATGCAGAATCTGCTGCAGTTGTCCCGGGTCAAAGCGTACCTGAATATCATCCGGGCAGAGAATACTGAGCTTATAGTTTTCTCCCTGAGTGGCATTGCGCAGCTGTTTGGCAAAATGCTGCAGCCAGGGCGCCAGCCGCAGCGTTTCCAGTGCAGACTGGCTGCGACGGGATAAAGACAGAACATCTTCAATGGTGCGGTTTATGCGCATACATTGCTGTTCGATAATCTGGGTCAGTTGTTTTTCCGGCTCTTTCAACTCAGGTGTTTCGGATAACAGTTGTGAGGCCTGACGCAGGGCACTGAGCGGGTTACGTATTTCATGGGCAATGGAGGCGGTAAGGCGTCCCAGAGAGGCGAGTTTTACGTGCTGGGCTTCCTGCGAAATAATTTCGGTGTTTTCGACATAAATCAGGTAATCGCCGGGCTCTGAATCGTTCAGAGGCACCCGTTTGAGGAGTAATTTATCACTGCCGCTTTCAATCACGGTATTGCCACCGGCATCGTTTAATAACCCTGGCAGGTTCTCCCCTTCAATCAGGTCAAACCATTCCATGGCTTTGTTGTTGAAAAAAAGAATCTCATCGTTTTTATCGCAGGCGATAATCCCGTTGGGCAGGCTGAGCAGCGCCTGGCGACTGAAATGCTGCAGGCGACGCAGCCGGGTTGCCTGGTCGGTGGCCAGAGACAATGCACTTTTCAGGCGGCGCGAGAGCGTCTGGGTAATACCGGCGATAACAAAACACAGCAGGCCGTATAAACCGCTGTTGATCAGATCATATGTCAGTTCACCCTCTGCCCAGTAATTCTGTGTATAAAAGACGGACAGCGTGGTCCAGGCCGCGACCCCAAAGCCCAGTACGCCGGGCGCGAGCAGATTGGAAACCGCGACCGGGATAAGAATCAGGCTGGAAAAACCACTTTCCAGGCCACCGGATGCATACATCAGGGCTGACAGTATGGCGATTTCCAGAAATACATAACTGATGGCGACCTGTGGGTCCGGCTGGCGGTTTGCCACGGCGGCAAACACGGCCGCGACGATGACATAAATGGTTGCGCCGGTCAGAAAAACACTGGGGTTACTGCCGCCGACAATGGAGTTTTGCTTATCCAGTGTGTTGCCGATGAGCAGCAGCAAAGCCAGGAACAGTGAGTAGTAACTATACAGGCGCAGCAGCCGGTTTCCGTGGACGACCAGGTCGGTGGGTTTTAAGCGGATGGCCAATAGAGACTCCTGACTTGCCGGACATGAATGGACAAAGATTGCGCCCGACGGGGATTTTCCCGACAATACAGCGCAACTATATCATGCTGCTGGTGTCGCGCCAGATATCAGTCCACTCCAGATTCACGGTAACTTATCGTCATGCCCAACACACAAAATTCACCCATTCGCATCGCTATGGCTCAGAACAACTTTCTGGTTGGTGATATTCAGGGTAATACCGATCTGATCATCCAGGCTGCCCGGGAGGCGGCTGCAGGAGGCGCCCGGTTAATCGTCTTCACTGAACTGGCCCTGACAGGTTATCCGCCGGAAGATCTGCTGCTGCGATCGAGCCTGCAGTTGCGGGTGGAAGCGGCCTTGCAGCGCATTGCGGATGCTTCATCCGACATTGCGATTGCGGTGGGTTATCCGTGGCGGGAAAATGGAAAACTGTACAATTGTGCCGGTATCTGGTGGGCAGGAAAACAGGTTGCTCATTATGCGAAACAGCATCTGCCGAATTATCAGGTATTTGATGAGGAACGTTATTTCTGTGCCGGAGATCAAGCCTGTGTAATTGAATTGTTTGGCCATAAATTAGCGCTGACGGTGTGTGAAGATGTCTGGTTTCCGGGACCGGTTGAGAAGGCCGCCGCGGCCGGAGCCGAATTAATACTGAATCTCAACGCCTCGCCGTTCCATATCGGCAAGCAGACAGAACGGGTTACCAGACTGCAGAATCATGCCCGTGCGCATGGCATTCCGCTGATTTATGTTAATCAGGTCGGTGGTCAGGATGAACTGGTGTTCGACGGCGCATCCTTTGCCGTGTCGGGGAACGGTGACACTGTGTTGCAGATGCCGGCCTATGCAACCAGTCAGGGGATGGTTGACTGGGACGGCAGCCAGTTGCGGGCCCTGTCAGAAAGTCATGAGGCGCATGAAAGCCGGCTTGCCAGTCTTTACCAGGCACTGGTGGTGGGCGTGCGCGATTACGTTAATAAAAACCGTTTCCCGGGCGTTATTCTCGGGCTGTCCGGTGGCATTGATTCGGCGCTGACGCTGGCAGTAGCGGTGGATGCATTGGGAGCAGAACGGGTGAAAGCAGTGATGATGCCTTTCACTTATACATCCGGTATGAGCCGTGAAGATGCCGCAGAGCAGGCAGAAACTATGGGCGTGAGATACCGTTCAATTTCCATCGAACCCATGTACCGGGAATTTATGGCGGCTCTGGCGCCTGAATTCGACGGCCTGGCTGCCGACACCACGGAAGAAAACCTGCAGTCCCGCTGCCGCGGCGTGCTGCTCATGGCAATGTCTAATAAAACCGGTGATATGGTGCTGACCACGGGTAATAAAAGTGAAATGGCGGTGGGGTATGCCACCTTATACGGTGATATGGCCGGTGGTTATGGGGCATTAAAAGACGTCTATAAAACCAATGTCTTCGCTCTGGCGGAGTATCGCAACAGTCTGTCTCCGGTCATTCCGCAGCGGGTGATCGATCGTCCGCCGTCGGCGGAGCTTGCGCCGGATCAGGTGGATGAAGACAGTCTGCCACCATACCCGGTACTGGACGCTATTCTGGAAAGTTATATTGAGCAGGACATGAGCGCAGAAGCCATCATTGCCGCCGGCTATGAGCGTGAGGATGTAATGCGCGTGGTAAGACTGGTGGATATCAACGAATACAAACGCCGTCAGGCGCCTATCGGTGTACGGGTAACTCCCCGGGGGTTTGGACGTGATCGCCGTTACCCGGTGACCAATGGCTGGAAAGCGGGTATTTAAACCCTGTTGCAGTCACAAAAAAGCCCGCCATCCGGCGGGCTTTTTTGTCTGTGACTGACAGCAATCTCAGTCTTCAGCGGAATCCAGCAGACCAAAACTGATGATGTTCCAGAACGAACGACGGTCAACCATGGCCAGCCCTGAGTTAACAAAACGCCCGTCTTCCAGCTGCGGATGATCAGGGTAGTTCAGTTTCAGCAGCGCCAGCGACTGATTGGCTTCCTGCTGCATGCCCAGTGCTTCGTAGGCCTCGATCTGAATCGCCATGGCATCGGCCACTGCCTCTGTTTTCTGATAATGCAGTAACACGTCGGTACAGCGGTTGGCGGCCGCCATATAGGCATGTCGTTTCATGTAGTAACGGGCAATTTCAATTTCGTGAGAGGCCAGTCGTTCACGCAGAAAGATCATCCGTGCTCTGGCGTCTGCCGTGTAAGGGCTGTCAGGGAAACGGATCAGTAACTCTGAAAAATGCTTAAACGCATCCTGCAGCGGTGTTGGATCGCGCCGCGCAGTCTCTTTATCGAAATAGCGCTCGACCAGCACAAAACTCATCTCATAGGTTGCCAGCCCGCGCATATAATAAGCGTAGTCGACCTGTTCATGCAGTGGGTGCAGGCGGATAAAACGCTCGGTATCGGCCAGTACGGCTTCCATATCGGACGTCATATAATGGGCGTAAATCAGCTCCAGCTGAGCCTGTTCGGCATAGCGGCCGAAAGGATACAGGGATTCCAGCTGTTCCAGGCGATCAATGGCAATCAGGAAGTTTTTGTTGTTCAGGGCATCCCGGGCTTCCTGATAGAACGTCTGTTCGGTTTTTTCTTCCGGTTTTTGCGGCGCAGAAGAGCAGGCAGAGATCAGAACGGCGAGAATAACCAGCAACCAGCGGGTGTTCATGGAGTGTGCACCTGAATATCGATATAATTTCACAAAGCGCCGTATTAAAGCACAGACCTGCGACAGCCCCAAACGCTGTGCGTTAGCCGGCGCATCTGACAGTCTACCAGCGGAGCCATATGAGTCATCAGATTTCACAACACGCAGAAGTTCCATACGAACTGGGTAATAAGCGCCTGGATCAGGTTGCCGCCCAATTGTTTCCGGATTACTCCCGCTCGCGCCTGCAGCAATGGATTAAAGACGGCCAGCTCAGGGTGGACGGGCAGACACTGCGTGCCCGGGACAAACTCACCGGGGGCGAAACGCTGACCCTAGACGCTGAGCTGACCGCCGAGGGAGACTGGCAGGCGGAAGATATTCCGCTGGATATCGTTTATGAAGATGACGACATCCTGGTGCTGAATAAACAGGCCGGGCTGGTGGTGCACCCGGCGGCCGGCAATTACGAAGGCACTTTGCTGAATGGCCTGCTGCATCATTGCCCGGCGCTGGAGAACATTCCCCGCGCAGGTATCGTACACCGGCTTGATAAAGACACTACCGGGCTTATGGTGGTGGCCAAAACACTGCAGGCGCAGACCAGTCTGGTGGCTCAGCTGCAGGATCGCTCCATGGGGCGGGAGTATGAAGCCGTTGTGCAGGGCGTTATGACGGGTGGGGGAAAAGTGGATCAACCCATCGGGCGTCATGGCACGCAACGTACCAAGATGACGGTCACGCCGACCGGTAAGGAAGCCGTGACTCATTACCGGGTGCTGCATAAATTTCCGACACACACCTATATCCGCCTGAAGCTTGAGACCGGCCGTACTCACCAGATCCGCGTGCATATGGCACACATCGGCTACCCGCTGGTGGGGGATGCGGCATACGCCGCCCGTACCCGTCTGACCAAAGGCATTGGTCCGGCCCTGCGTGAAACGTTACTGAACTTCAAACGTCAGGCGCTGCACGCGCGCAAACTTGGGCTGATGCATCCGGCGACGGGTGAACCAATGGAGTGGGAAGTGGAGCTGCCGGACGACTTTGTTGATTTACTGGCCGCCCTGGAAGCGGATGCTGATGAGTAATCAGCAGCCTGCTGCCGGCGGTTTTGTCCCCGACTGGACGTTGCCGGCAGGCGTTGCTGCCTTTGTCACTACCCGCTGTGGTGGTGTATCTGTGCCACCTTATGACAGTAACAATCTGGGGACGCACGTCGGTGATGATGCATTGAGCGTTGCCGAAAACCGCCGGCGCCTGGTGTCTGCTGTGGCCGGGCTGGATGAGATTCAGTGGCTGGATCAGGTGCATGGGGCGGACGTGATTGAGGCCGTTGGGGACGGCCAGGTCCACACCGCCGATGCTCAGTTCTCTGGCCGGCCGGGCCTCGGCTGTGCCGTCCTCACGGCAGACTGTCTGCCGGTTTTATTCTGCAATCAACAGGGCACACGGGTGGCTGCTGCCCATGCCGGCTGGCGTGGTCTTGCCGCAGGCGTGCTGCTGAATACGCTGGCCGTATTTGATGATCCCGCTGACGTGCGGGCGTATCTCGGTCCGGCCATTGGACCGGCAGCTTTTGAAGTGGGGCCGGAGGTCCGCAGGGCGTTTGCCGGGGCACCGGATGAGTGTTTCCGCAAGGGCAAAGGAGACCGGCTGTTGGCGGATCTTTATGGGCTGGCACGCTGGCAACTCGGTAATGCGGGCGTGTCTCAGATCTGTGGGGGGGATTTCTGCACTTACACCGAACGGCAGCGTTTTTATTCCTATCGTCGTGACCGGCTGACGGGGCGTCAGGCCAGCCTTATCTGGCTGGTCTGACAACATATCTGATCAGTTACAATACTGTTTAATCAGCTGGTTGGCTTTGGCAATTTCCTGCTTGCGCTGTGCATCATCCAGCGGAGCGATAGAGCCGTCTTCCTGTACGAATTTGCGACTGAAATTGTTAGTAATACTTTGTTTGTATTGTCTGGCCTGCCGGCAGTTTGACTGACGTTCGTCCTTACTCAGTTTCTGCTCCTGTGGTTTTTCACCTTCTGCTGCCTCTTCATCGCCGGACTTCCAGGCAGGCAGACTGTAAGCCTCAGCATTTTTGCCGGGCTTCTGAACTTTCACATTGTACCGTTCAGCTTTGTGTGAGCTGCCTCCCGGTGGTTGACTGCCAAAATGAGTCTGGCCTTTGTCATCGACCCAGCGATAAATATCACCGGCGGTGGCAACGGAAGATACGAAAAATAACATCGTCATTATGCAGGATGTGACGGATTTCAAATTTATCATCCGTAAGGCCTCACCGAGTAGTAAACAGGGCTTCACGTTCGTAAAAACCACGTGATTTGTCAAGGATTTAGAGCGCATTTCAACTGGACATAAACAGCGAAAATGCTAGAATTACGCCGCTTTTGCCAGCCGGCGCGCATCCACCAGTGTATAGCCGTCTGGCAATAACAGCTTCGGGTCCGGTTATCTCCGGCCCGGTTCAGACTCGGCGTCCTCGACCAGGCAACGAGCTTCTGATGAATAACTACAAGTTAATCATCCAGCCTGAGAGAGCCTTTATGTTGTTTCTGGCTCAAATCGCATTGAAAACAGATACCCAAGCTCCCCGTGGAGCATGTGAAAGAGGATAGTACGGTGGAATTACTTTCCGGCGGAGAAATGCTGGTTCGTGCACTGCACGAAGCAGGTGTTGAATACATTTACGGTTACCCCGGTGGCTCGCTGCTGCACGTCTATGATGCTCTGTACCGACAGAGCGCCGTAAAGCATGTATTGGTCCGTCACGAGCAAGCGGCTGCTCACATGGCTGATGGCTACGCTCGTGCGACCGGCAAGCCAGGTGTGGTCATGGTGACATCAGGTCCGGGCGCGACCAATACCATCACAGGTATTGCCACGGCGTTTACCGATTCAGTTCCTATGGTCGTCATCTCTGGTCAGGTGATGAGCTTTCTGGTGGGCGATGATGCTTTCCAGGAAACCGATATGCTGGGTGTGTCACGGCCGATCGTGAAACACAGTTTTGCAGTGACCCGCCCGGAAGATATTCCTGAGCTGGTGGCAAAAGCGTTTCATATTGCCAGCACGGGCCGTCCCGGTCCGGTGGTGATTGATATTCCCAAAGATATGACCATGCCGAATGAGCGTTATGAATACGCTTATCCGAAGAAGGTCAAACTGCGTTCATACACGCCCCCGCAGCGCGGTCATTCCGGTCAGATCAAAAAAGCGGTCGATCTGTTACTGAAAGCCAAGCGTCCGGTTATTTATTCCGGCGGTGGTGTGATTCTCGATGGCAGTTCCGACAAGTTGCGCCAGCTGGTTGACCGGCTCAACGCTCCCTGCACCAATACCCTGATGGGGCTGGGTGCCTATCCGGGAACCGGTGAGCGTTTTGTTGGCATGCTGGGCATGCACGGCAGCTATGAAGCCAACATGACGATGCATCATGCGGATGTCATCCTGGCCATCGGCGCACGCTTTGATGACCGCGTGACCAATGCGACGGATAAGTTCTGCCCGGATGCCAAGATCATTCACATTGATATTGATCCGTCATCCATCTCCAAAACCATTATCGCCGATGTCCCCATTGTGGGTCCGGTGGGCAATGTTCTGGATGAAATGACAGCCCTGCTGGACGAATCGGATGAAACACCGGACAGCGAAGCACTGGATGCCTGGTGGAAGCAGATCAACGAATGGCGTCAGCGTCACGGCATGCGCTATGAGAAAAATGACAATGGTCTGATGAAGCCACAGGAAGTCATTGAAAGCCTGTGGCAGGCCACCCGCGGGGATGCTTATATCACCTCGGATGTGGGTCAGCACCAGATGTTTGCTGCACAGTACTATAAATTCGATAAGCCTAACCGCTGGATCAACTCCGGTGGTCTGGGCACGATGGGCTTCGGTTTTCCGGCGGCCATGGGGGTGAAGATGAACTTCCCCGATGAAATGGTTGTGTGCGTTACCGGTGAAGGCTCTATTCAGATGAATATTCAGGAGCTCTCCACCTGTCTGCAATACGGTATTCCGGTGAAAATTCTGTGTCTGAACAACGGCTCACTGGGCATGGTTCGACAGTGGCAGGACATGAATTACGAAGGCCGTCACTCCAGCTCTTATATGGAATCGCTGCCTGATTTCGTCAAGCTGGTGGAGTCCTATGGTCACGTCGGCATCCGGGTGACAGAACGCAGTCAGCTGCCACAGGCGATGGAAGATACCTTTGGGAAGTACAATAACCGTCTTGTGTTCCTCGACGTTACCGTAGATGAACATGAACACGTGTATCCGATGCAGGTGCCGACCGGTTCCATGCGTGATATGTGGCTGAGCAAGACGGAGCGGACCTGATCATGAGACACATTATTTCTATTCTGCTGGAAAATGAGCCGGGTGCTTTGTCACGGGTTGTGGGTCTGTTCGCACAGCGCGGTTACAACATTGAAACCCTGACCGTCGCGCCGACGGAAGACAACACGCTGTCGCGTCTCACCATGACCACCAACGGCGATGACCGTAAGATTGAGCAGATCACCAAGCAGCTGAATAAGCTGATTGAAGTGGTGAAACTGGTTGATCTGTCTGAAGGTGCACACATTGAGCGTGAGCTGATGCTGATCAAGGTGAAAGCCGTGGGTGCTCAGCGTGCTGAAATTAAGCGCACCGCGGATATTTTCCGCGGTCAGGTGGTGGATGTTTCGCCCAGCGTGTATACCATTCAGCTGACGGGTACAACGGATAAGCTGGAAGCTTTTATTGAAGCGATTGGTCCGGGCTGTGTACTGGAAACAGTGCGCTCCGGTGTATCCGGCATCTCCCGTGGTGAAAAAATTCTGAGCCTGTAAGGCCAGCGTTTTTAAGGCGCACAATAAACAGCCCTCATTTTTTATGAGGGCTTTTTTGTGCCTGTCGTCCGGGGGGATTATTCCTGCTCAGGGTCGAGAAATGCCAGCGATAAAAAACCGGCAAAGGCGCCCAGTACACAAACCACTTCGACACTGCCACTCAGCAGCATCAGGGTGCCGGTAACAATCCAGCCACTTTTTACCTGCTCCAGACGGCGTCGGTAAAGCCGGGTCCGGGTCCAGTTGAGTTCAGGATAGTCATCGGGCAGGCGGTAAAAGCGCCGGATGCGATCCAGCAACGGAAGTTTTTCAGGGGATTTTTTCATACGGCCTCCTTTACTCTCAGCGTAAAAGAGGACGATATTTTTGCCCGTAGTACAGCGAAAAAATCTATCAATAACGGGTTAATATAAATGCAGGTTCTGATTCAGGCGGAGGCTGAGCCAGGAATGGGCGCCAGGCTGAACAGAAACGGTGCACTGCACTGTTTCTGTTCAGTCAATACTACATCCGGTAAACGGATTTGGTCATCACTTTAGAAACAGCCGTCATAGCCAGCTTCACCGGAAACGGAAACTTATGGCCGCCGGCGTTGAGGGCGGTGGTGGCGTGTTTGGCTTCGTCTTCCAGCATCTGCAGCAGCACAGCTTTACTTTTTTCGTCCTGCACCGGCAGGCTGGTCATATGCTGCGAAAGATGTTTGCACACCTGATCTTCCGTCGCAGCGACAAATCCCAGACTCATTTTATCGGACACCTTGCCGGCGGCAGCACCAATCGCGAATGACATGCCGTAAAACAGCGGATTCAGCACACTGGTTGAGCTGCCGAGCTCTTTCACCCGGTTTTCGCACCATACCAGATGGTCAATTTCTTCACGGGCCGCTTCTTCCATGGCGTCACGGACTTCCGGCAGTTTCGCCGTCAGTGCCTGCCCCTGATACAGCGCCTGCGCACAGACTTCGCCGGTGTGGTTAATACGCATCAGCCCGGCAGCGTGACCGGCTTCCTGTTCACTGAGTTCGTGATAAGGACGGCTGGCGGCGGGCGAGGGACGGTATTCCCGGGCTGCGCCCGGTACCAGGGTACGCAGGGCCTGGTCGGCGTTCTGGATCAGCTTATCGAACAGAGAATAGCGGCGGGCGGGTGCTTGCGCAGCTGTGTGTTCAGTCATAGTCACCTCCGGATTTTGTTGCATTTTAAGCTATATCCATTCTCTGTGCATCGTCCACATCAAGTGCGACGCACGGTAATGCGTCGCGTTGAGGAACACTGTTATTATGGAAAAATAACAGGAGGACATTATGCAGGACCTGAATGATCTTGAGCTGCTGCTGGAGCGCAGAATCCCCTTGCTGCTGGTGGAAAGCCATGAGGAGAGCCGGGCGCTGGAATTATTTACCCGTCTGGCTATCCGCCGCGGACTGGCCTTACAGCAATGGACACTGACCGACGGTCTGCGCCGTCTGGGCTTTGGTGAAGATGTCAGTAAAGGTGACACTCACCAGCCAACGGATGCTCTGCGTCTGCTGCGCGAGCGCCCGGAAGGGGGGCTGTTTATTTTCTGCGACCTGCATCCGTTTCTGGAAGAGCCTCTGGTCGTGCGCCTGTTAAAAGACATTGCATTGCAGCATGAGCGGCAGGGAAAAACGCTGGTGTTACTCAGCCATGAGCTTAAAGTCCCGGCCGAACTTCAGCGGCTGGCTGCGCGCTTCAGCCTTAAATTACCGGATTCAGGGCAGCTGATGGCGCTGGTGAAAGAGGAAGCTCAGCGTTATGCCCGGGATTCCGGTCATAAGGTAAAGGCAGACAGCGAAACCCTGGAGCAGTTGGTGGCTAACCTGAAGGGCCTGACTTTTTCTGATGCCCGGCGTCTGATCCGCGGAGCCATCATTGACGATGGTGCCATTACCCAGGATGACGTGCCGGAAGTCAGTCGTGCGAAGATGAGTCTGCTGGCGGAAGAGGGCATCATCAGTTTCGAATATGACACCGCGCGGTTTAATGAAGTCGCCGGGCTTAATGCCATGAAAGACTGGCTGGCCAAACGCCAGCAGGCGTTTCTGACTGCAGAGCGTAAATTGCGCCCGCGCGGCATGCTGCTGTTTGGTGTGCAGGGCGGCGGCAAAAGCCTGGCCGCAAAAGCCGTAGCCGGCTCCTGGGGGCTGCCGTTGTTACGGCTGGATTTTGCCACACTCTACAACAAGTTTTTCGGTGAAACCGAGCGCAATCTGCGCGAAGCGCTGACGCTGGCAGAAACCATGGCGCCCTGTGTACTGTGGATTGATGAAATCGAAAAAGGCCTGGGCACTGACAGCAACGACGCGGGCATCAGCCAGCGCATTCTGGGGACACTGTTAACCTGGCTGAATGAACATGACAGCCGGGTGTTTGTGGTGGCAACCGCGAATAATATCAAAGCACTGCCGCCGGAGCTGATGCGTAAAGGTCGTCTGGATGAACTCTTTTTCGTCGACCTGCCGGATGCTCACAACCGGCGGGAGATTCTCAGTATTCACATGCATAAACGTGGCCTTGAGCCTGAACGCTTTGACCTGGATCTGCTGGCGGACGCCAGTGACGGGTTTTCCGGGGCGGAGCTGGAGCAGGCGGTGGTGTCCGGCTGGCATGCTGCTTCAATTGCCGGCGATGAAGCAGGCCGTATCAGCACAGAGACGCTGTTGCAGGAAATTCAGCGCACCCGGCCGCTGTCAGTGGTGATGGCTGAGCCCATGGCCGCCCTGCGGGCCTGGGCTAAAGAGCGGGCGGTCAGTGCTGACTAAAGTTCTTCTTCGGCTGGCTTGCGGTAGCGCAGTTCCAGCAGCGCCTGGCGCAGGCGCTCGCCACTGGCCGGTTTGGCGATGACCTGCTGAATACCAGTCTGGCGCGCATCCTCTACCACTGCGCTGGTACTCAGGCCGGTGAGCATCAGACGTGCGGGTTTGGGTTCGATATCGGCATCATTCTGAATACGTTCAGCAAGCTGCAGACCATTCATCACCGGCATATCATGGTCGATGATAATGGCATCAAAAGGCTGTCCGATATTGATCTGATTACGCAGCATCGCCAGTGCTTCTTTGCCGCTGTAAGTGGACTCCGGACGCATGCCCCAGCGCCGCACCTGTTTTTCAATCACACTGCGCAGTGATGCATTGTCATCCACGATCAGTATCTTCAGGCCAATCAGGCTGTCATCGCGGGTTGTCGAGCGTTCCGCGTAGGTCGCATTGATGGGCAGGCAAAGGGTCAGAGAGGCGCCCTGGCCGGTCATGCTTTCCACCGCCAGATGGCCGCCGGTAATTTCGATCAGCTGGCGGGTAACCAGCAGGCTCCAGTGATCGTGATCGGTGGGCGTACCATCATTCTGTTGCTGCAGAATACGGAATGCATGCTTCAGCTCTTCCGGTTTGACCAGAGTATTACTCAGCTGCAGCTGAATACGCACGCCGCTGGCCACGTTGTCGGCATAAGGGCTGGCATGCAGAGCCAATTCGCCGTATTCGGTGTATGCTAGGGCGTGGCTGACCAGATTGTGCAGCATGGTTTGCAGGCGGTTGCTGTCACCGTGGAACTGTTCGGGCAGATCTTCAGCAATATCCAGAACCAGTTCGACCTGTTTACGCGTGGCTTCCTGTTGAAAGTGAGCCATCACCTGATTAAGCAACATGGAAAGGTTGAACGGCCGCATTTCCAGTTCCAGCGTTTTATTACGCAGGCGTGCCATATCTGAAATCTCATTGGCGATATGCAGCAGATCGCGTCCGGCCAGCGTAATGGTTTCAGAGAACTCCCGCTGGGCGGCACTCAGCGGCGTGTCACTGAGCAGTTCATTCATACCGATAACGCCGTTAATCGGTGTCCGCAGCTCATGGCTGATCTGCGACAGCAGGGTAGGCGGCAGCGGAGGCTGGTGTGTTTTCTGCTGGCTCACCGCCGGGGTGCGCAGCCGTGCCATGACCGCAAGAACCATACTGCCGATCACAATAAACGGCAGGGTCAGCGGCGCCCATTCGGTGAAGGTGTCCAGAGACAGGAAATTATAGGTACTGAGGACAGCCATCAGCACGCCGAAACCGGCGATCAGCGCCCCGCTCAGTAACCAGCGCTGGGCTTTGGGGTAGGCTGAGGTGCCAAGAGCCAGGGCCAGCGCAATAAGAAACAGGTTGGCGGTGACCTGAGTAGCAACCACCAGCATGGTGGCAGAGGCAAAAAAAGCGATGGTGATGATCAGAACAGGTATATGAACCATGGCCAGCACCAGCAGCCAGCGGTTCAGCAGGCGGGCGTATTTATCCTGCCATTCCAGATTGCGCACCGTCAGAGTATGAAATACCGCTGACAAAGCCAGAGCGGCTTCTCCCATCAGGTTGGACTGGCCGGGGGAAATACTGGTGAGCAGGGGAAATACCCCCATCCAACCGGGCTGGAAAATGGCAATGGTGACACAGTAACCCGCTGCAGAAGCGGCGATCAGCAGGTGGCGACGGCGGAAAATATAGATGAACCAGGCCAGGGTCGCTAACACCCAGCCCATACTGATGCCCTGAACCGTGAACATCTTCTGTTCGTTGCTTAAAAAGCGATCCAGACTCAGCAAGTGAACGTTGGTGGTCAGAATACCATTGGAGTGGAGCCGCACCAGAAAACTGCGGGTGCTTTGTGCCGGAATGATGAGCTCCACCGGATGAGCCTGAGAAAATCCACCGCGTAACGCTCGGGCGGGGTCACCACGGCGGATATGCCGGTAGGTATCAGTGGTGGATATATCGTAAAAATCAACGTTATCCAGCTCATTGCCCGACAGGCTGAGGATAACCCGCCGTTCATTGCCATAAGGATTCGTCAGACTGAGCCGCAGCCAGTATGCGGAATCGGTAATGCCGAATTTCAGCGACTGGGAATGGCTTGGAGTGAATCTCAGCTGCTGCTCACGGGTGAGAATCGTGGTGATATCCAGTTCGCCGGTGGGATCTTCCAGTACCGAAATATAGGGGGTGATGGGGTAGTCAAACGAGGTGTTGGGCAACAGCACCGGGTTGTTGGCAAACACCTTCAGACTCAGCAACATCAGGCATCCGAATACCATCAGGTATGCCTTCGCTCCTCGTCTCATTGGCTGTTCCCCATCACATGATTAAACGGCGTTAACGCCTGTCAGTTGTCTTGCTCGCGCTGAATAGCACGATACCCTATGTCAGAGCGGCAGAACATGCCTTTCCAGCTGACCTGCTTCACAAGTTCATAAGCCTGAGCCTGAGCCTCACTGACATTCCTGCCAAGGGCTGTGGCACACAGGACCCGTCCCCCGGCTGTCACAACCTGACCGGCGTCATTCAGCCGGGTTCCGGCGTGAAATACTTTCCGGTCTGTGCCGTCATTCCGGGGCAGAGAAATGACATCCCCTTTATCGTAAGCCTCCGGGTAACCACCGGCGGCCAGTACCACACCCAGGGAGGCGCGCGGATCCCACTGCGTGGTTTCTGTGTCCAGTTTTCCTTCCAGCGCCGCCAGACAATGCGCCACCAGATCAGATTGCATACGCAGCATAATTGGCTGGGTTTCCGGATCGCCAAAGCGGCAGTTGTATTCGATCACTTTCGGTGCACCGCTTTCGTCGATCATCAGACCGGCATACAGGAAACCTGTGTAATCGTTGCCTTCTGCCGCCATGCCTTCCACCGTAGGGACAATCACTTCGCGCATAATGCGGTCGTGGATTTCCTGAGTGACCACAGGGGCAGGGGAGTAGGCACCCATGCCCCCGGTGTTCGGGCCGGTGTCCTTATCGCCAACGCGTTTGTGATCCTGGCTGGTGGCCATAGGCAGAATGTTTTTGCCATCCACCATGACGATGAAAGAGGCTTCTTCGCCGGTGAGAAATTCTTCAATCACCACACGGCAGCCGGCTTCACCAAACGCATTGCCGGACAACATATCTTTAATGGCCTCTTCAGCCTGCTCCAGAGTCTCGGCGACGATGACACCCTTACCGGCGGCCAGACCATCGGCTTTGACCACAATCGGTGCGCCTTTCTCTTTCAGATAAGCCAGCGCAGGTTCGACTTCGGTGAAGTTCTGATATTCAGCCGTCGGGATTTTCTGACGGGCAAGAAAATCTTTGGTAAAAGCCTTGGAGCCTTCCAGCTGCGCAGCGCCTTTACTTGGCCCGAAAATTTTCAGGCCAGCACTTTCAAACTGATTCACTACACCATCAACCAGCGGTGCTTCCGGGCCAACAATGGTCAGGCCGATGCTGTTGTCTTCGGCGAACGCCTGCAGAGCGTCGAAATCCATGACATCAATATCGACGTTTTCGATGCCGTCTTCGATGGCGGTACCGGCGTTGCCCGGCGCCACGAAGACTTTTTCAACCAGCGGAGATTGGAGAGCTTTCCAGGCCAGGGCATGCTCACGACCACCAGAACCAATTACCAATATCTTCATAGTTAGCGTTTCCTGTTGCCGGGTCTTAAATCCGCCAGCACGGCGTTATAAATTTCGTCAAAATGCTCACTTAGCGCACTAAGCTCCGCTTTTTCCTCAATTTATGCCTTGTTCTGACGAATTTAATCTCCCGGTTCTGGCCAGGCCGTTAATAATCGCCTGACTGCATTAAATTTATTTTTACTTAAACGCCTGGTGGCGTCTTTTGCGTAAGAAAGCGTTATGCTTTCAGCGCCCCGGAGCGGCCTTCGCGGCAGAAAGCGTCATGCCTTCAGCGCCCCGGAGTGTCGTGAGCGAAGGTCTGGCCAGGCAAAAATTCCTGAGGGAGCGGAGTGTACGGGTTTGTACATGAGCATCCCGAAGGAGTTTTTAACACCGCCAGACCGAGCGCAACAGCTCCGACCGTTATCAGTGGCGGAAGTGGCGCATGCTGGTGAATACCATTGCTATTCCGGCTTCATCAGCGGCGGCAATCACTTCCTCATCACGGATCGAACCACCCGGCTGAATAATGGCTTTAATGCCATTGGCCGCGGCGTTGTCGATACCGTCACGGAACGGGAAGAAGGCATCGGATGCCATTACCGCACCTTCAACAGCAAGGCCAGCGTGTTCCGCTTTAATCGCTGCGATACGTGCAGAGTTTACGCGGCTCATCTGACCGGCGCCGACGCCGACGGTCTGGCGGTTTTTGGCATACACAATGGCATTGGATTTCACGAATTTGGCGACTTTCCAGGCGAAGATCAGGTCGTGCAGTTCTTTTTCGCTCGGTGCGCGTTTGGTCACCACTTTCAGATCGTCAGTGCTGATCATGCCGTTGTCACGGTCCTGCACCAGCAGACCGCCATTAACACGCTTGTAGTCGAAACCGGCAGCACGTTCGGCTGGCCATTGGCCACATTCCAGCAGGCGTACATTCTTCTTGGCTTCGACCACGGCCGCGGCTTCGCGGGTCACGGTCGGTGCGATAATGACTTCGACAAACTGGCGGTCAACAATGGCCTTGGCTGTGTCGGCATCCAGCTCGCGGTTAAAGGCGATAATACCGCCGAAAGCGGATTCGGTATCGGTTTCAAAGGCCAGGTCATAAGCTTTGCGGATGCCGCCGTCGTCTTCCGGCACAACCGCAACACCACATGGGTTCGCGTGCTTGACGATCACACAGGCGGGTTTGGTGAAGGATTTAACGCATTCCAGTGCGGCATCGGTATCCGCGACGTTGTTGTAGGAAAGCTCTTTCCCCTGCAATTGTTTCGCGGTGGCGATGGACGCCTCAGCCGGATGGGCTTCCACATAGAAAGCCGCTTTCTGGTGCGGGTTCTCGCCGTAACGCATGTCCTGCGTTTTGATAAACTGGCTGTTAAACGTCTGCGGAAAGGTCAGGCGCTCATCCGTGCTCAGAGTGTCAGCGGACTGATCAATGGTACCCAGATAGTTAGCGATCATACCGTCGTATGCGGCGGTGTGTTCAAAGGCTTTCAGCGCCAGATTAAAACGGGTTTTATACTGCAGACCTTTGTGATTTTTGAGGTCTTCCAGTACCAGGCTGTAGTCGTCGGTGTTGACCACGATGCCAACATAAGCGTGGTTTTTGGCTGCGGAACGCACCATGGTTGGTCCGCCGATGTCGATGTTTTCAATGGCCAGTGGCAGGTGACAATCCGGTTTGGCAACGGTTGCTGCGAATGGGTAGAGGTTCACCACGACCAGATCAATCGGGTTGATACCGTGCTCGGTCATTACCTCATCATCCTGACCGCGACGACCCAGTACACCGCCGTGAATTTTCGGGTGCAGGGTTTTGACGCGGCCGTCCATCATTTCCGGGAAGCCGGTGTAATCAGAAACTTCTACCGCCGGGATCTGGTTTTCAAGCAAAAGTTTGTAGGTACCACCGGTGGACAGAATTTCAACGCCGGCTGCGTGCAGCGCGCTGGCAAATTCGACGATGCCGTTTTTGTCGGAGACGCTGATCAGAGCGCGGCGTACCGGAGTAATATCCGCGGGAGTTTCGTTAGCTGGAATAAAATTGCTCATAGGGTCCGATTTTCCGGGTGCATTGAAAAGAAAAAGCGGCACACGGCCGCTGTTTACTCTGTCGTTACTTACAGCATTCCATACTGTTTGAGTTTTTTACGCAGGGTGCCGCGGTTGAGACCCAGCACCACGGATGCTTTGGTCTGGTTGTCGCGGGTGTACTTCATAACGGTTTCCAGAAGCGGGGCTTCAACTTCGGAAAGTACCATGTCGTAGAGATCAACGACCGGTTGCCCGTCCAGGTGGTCAAAGTAGTTCTGGAGAGCCTTTTCTACGCTGTCGCGCAGAGTCTGGGTCGGCTCGGATGGGGCGCGCAGATGATGCTGGGTGTCTGCTGAATCGGTCACTGTGTCAACCTTCCTTCTTTCTGTTGCTTCGCTGTTCAAAATATCGGTGTTCATGATGAAAACTCCCTCTTGTCTGTCTGTTCCTGTGGTTGTGGCAGACTGCTGTTACTGCAGGCAGGTACCAAACCATTGCTGCACAGCCAGGGTCTGTTCGGCTGCACTTTGCAGACCGTTAAAACGGCTGCGGAATTCATTGCTGTTGTGCTGGCGCTGCAGATACCAGCTGACATGCTTACGGGCGATACGTACACCCAGATATTCGCCATAGAAATCATGCAGATCCCGCAGGTGGCTGAGCAGAATCTGTTCTGTTTCTTCAACCGGTGGCGCAGGCAATTCCTCGCCGGTACGCAGAAAGTGCGCCACTTCGCGGAAGATCCATGGCTGACCCTGAGCCGCGCGGCCAATCAACACTCCATCGGCGCCGGTGTAACGGATTACATCGGCGGCTTTACGGGCACTGGTAATGTCGCCGTTGGCAAACACCGGAATACTGACACTGTCTTTGATGGTACGGATAGTGTCGTACTCTACGGTGTTTTTATAACCACAGGCCCGGGTTCTCCCGTGTACTGCCAGCGATACAATGCCGGCTTCTTCTGCAATCCGGGCGATCGCCGGCCCGTTTCTGTGCGCCGGGTCCCAGCCAGTGCGGATCTTCAGGGATACCGGCACATCGACGGCTCCGACCACCGCCTGTAATATATCTTTCACCAGACCTTCATCTTTCATTAACGCAGAACCGGCAGCTTTGTTGCAGACTTTCTTGGCCGGACAACCCATGTTGATGTCGATAATCTGGGCGCCATTAGCGACATTAAATGCCGCGCCTTCGGCCAGGATCTGAGGATCGCCGCCGACAATCTGCACCGCGATCGGCTCCGGCTCACCATCATGGTTGAGGCGCAGCTGCGATTTGCGCGTATGCCGCAGGTCGGCGTTGGCGGATACCATTTCTCCGACCACCAGTCCGGCGCCCAGACGGCGACACAGTTGCCGGAACGGACGGTCGGTGACCCCTGCCATCGGTGCCAGTACTACGGGATTGGGTAGTGTGTAAGGACCGATTGATAGCATGCGTTACTGGTTAAAAAATGTGCTGAAAAAAGTGGCGGTATGATACTCATAACCCCCGCCTGAATAAAGGGGGTTATGCTGTGTTTTACGTGAATTCTGTGGCTTGATTTGCCGCTTGTTTTCTGCTGACAGCCTATTGGTTAGCCTGCAGGCTGATGGAGTAGCTGACCGCCTCTGGGCCCGGATCAACCAGCTCCAGTGCAATATGGACCGGTGTCATAACCGGCATATCGCTCTGGCCGGCTAATTCCCCGGACAGATACTGGGCGGGGGTAAAGCGGCGGCTGGCGACCATATTGTCGTTCAGGTCACGGAACATCAGGGTGATATCGGGGAAGGGTTGCTCATAACTGGCTTTGTTCAGCAGCAGGGTGTCGACCACCAGGGCTTTCTGCAGCGTAGGGTGCGAACGGACGACCAGATTCTGCGTGGTCATGTCATGAATGTTCTGTATTTTGGGCAGCTGGCAGCCGGCCATTTCACAGGCACTGGCGTACCATGGCCGCCATTGTGGCGTCCGCGACCATTCATCGAATTTAAAATAGAAGGTTTGCCCGGCGGCGACCAGCAGCATCAAAACCACACCACTGAGCCAGCCCCATGGCACACGGCGTTTCTGACGTTCGCCCAGATCCAGTGGTTCATCCTGCAGGCTGGCTACGCGGCTGGTTGGCGGCAGATCAATTTTCAGTTCTTCGGACGGCATATCGACATCGCCGTTCAGTGAATAGGCCTGATCGTCCTGATCGTCGTCCAGAAATCCCTGAAAATCATCGTCTTCCGGTGGCGGCAGGTCATAGTTGAATTCGTCATTACCTTCCAGCCGGATACTGGCGGTATCCACACTGCCGGCGTCATTGTCTTCCAGCAGCGCCGCCGCCCAGGATTCATCATCAGCCGGGGCTTTGCCGTCGTCGTCGCTGTCTGCGTCGAGAAAGTCCAGGGAATCACTGCTGGCATTACGGATGCTGAAGATCGACTCGTCGATTTCCAGATCTTCTCTGGGTTTCGGGCGCGAACTTTTTTCCGGCGCCCGCAGATTGAAATCGGTAAAGGGATCGTCGGCCAGCTTTTCCGGAATCGGATCGTCTTCCATATCATCATGGATGAGACCGAAATCATCGTCATCATCGTCCGGCACTGTGCGTGGGGCAGGGGCGGGCTTTGGCCTGGCCGCAGGCTTGTTCGCGGCAACCGGCTGAGCGGCGGCCTGGGCATCAATAAAATGTTCGGCTGCCCTGAATACTTGCAGGCAGGAGCCGCAGCGCACCATGCCTTTGGCGACACTGAGATGCTCGTCGCGTACGCGAAAGCTGGTCTGGCAGTGTGGGCAGCGGGTCACGTGAACAGCCATGTTATTCCCTCAACGTTTAATCCCGGTAAGGACAACCCAGTCGTCCTGTTGTTCCGGCGGATTCATATCGAACCATTGGCTATAAGCCGCGGCCACTTCCCCGGCCTGCTCTGCCAGCAGACCGGACAGGGCCAGTTTGCCCCCGCTGCGGGTCAGGGCAGCGATATGGGGCCCCAGAGAGACCAGCGGGCCGGCAAGAATATTGGCAACCGTCATGTCCGCCTGAACATCCGGGGTGTTGTCCGGCAGATAGATTTCATACAGATCGTCACGGATGCCATTACGGCCGGCATTGTCACGGGTGGCAGTCAGTGCCTGGGGATCAATATCCGTTCCTATCATGTGGCGCGCCCCCAGTAACAGAGCGGCAATCCCCAGAATGCCGGAGCCACAGCCGTAATCGACGACCAGCTCTCCGCCTTTGACTTCGCGGTCAAGGTATTTCAGGCACAGGGCGGTAGTCGGGTGCGTCCCTGTGCCGAAGGCAAGGCCCGGATCCAGCATCAGATTCACCGCGTCTTTCTGTGGTGGTTCGCGCCAGCTCGGGCAGACCCACAGGCGTTCACCAAAGGGCATCGGATGGTAGTCGTCCATCCAGGCGCGGACCCAGTCTTTGTCTTCCACCAGTTCGGTTTTGTGCGCTGGCAGCTCTGTGCCACCTTCTGCACCGAAGCACAGGCGGATCTGCTCCAGCAGTTCGTCACTGTTGCGGTTGGCGTCAAACAGACCTATGACTTCCGTTTTATCCCAGATGGGTGTGGTCCCCAGTTCGGGTTCCAGAATCGGCTGGTCAGCGTCATCCTGCAGGGTAACGGACAGTGCACCGGCGCCGAGCAGTGCATTTTCAACGGCTTCTACCTGCGCACGGGCAGCATGAAAACGAACCTGCATCCAGGACATCAGGCCTGACCTCCCTGTGTTTGTTCAAGGTGGCTGATGGCCGCCCGCAGTGCGAGATCATATCCCTGAGTGCCGAGGCCGGCGATGACGCCGGTGGCGATATCGCTCAGGTAAGAGTGGTGACGGAAATCTTCGCGGGCATGCACGTTGGAGATATGAATCTCGATAAACGGAATCGCAACACCGGATAAGGCATCACGCAGAGCCACACTGGTATGGGTGAAGGCCGCCGGATTAATAATGATAAAACCGGTGCCATCGCTGCGCGCGGCGTGAATACGGTTAATCAGCTCGTGCTCTGCGTTACTCTGGAACTGTTGCAGCTCATGACCGGCGGCGGCAGCAGCTGCTGTCAGCTGCTGCTCCAGGTCGGCCAGTGTGGTGCTGCCGTAGATATGAGGTTCCCGGGTGCCCAATAAATTAAGGTTGGGGCCCTGAAGTACCAGTATGCTCGCCATAGCCAGAGTTCCTGCAAAGAAAGGATGGGGCCGGATATTGCCCCGAAAGCCCGCGAGTTTGCCGAAAAAGCCCGCTATCGTCCAGCTTTCCGCTGTTTTATGCCGGATGAAGTGCTATTTATGTGAACTGGCGGTGCATACCTGATTGCGGCCCTGATGTTTTGCCTCGTACAGTGCTTTATCAGTTTCAGCAATCAGCTCGCTGACGCTTTGCCCCTGCCATTGGCTGACACCGCAGGAGAAGGAGACCCGGAGGTCATTGTGGTCATGGATCAGGCGGGCAAAATTCTTGCGGATTTTATCCATGACGGCAGCCGCCTGTTCGAGATTGGCATCGATCAGAACCACGGCAAATTCTTCCCCGCCGTAGCGGCCGATCGGGTCGGTCTTGCGCAGGCTCTGGCGCAGAAATAATGACAGATTACGGATGACATCATCGCCGACCGGGTGACCATAGTGGTCATTGACCTGTTTGAAATGATCGATATCGATCATGGCAAAACTGACGGGAACATCATCCGAGGCGTTACGGATAGCCAGCTGCAGTGCTTCCTGCAGATGGGTATGGTTGAGCAGACCGGTGAGGCTGTCGCGGGCAATCAGATCACGCAGTTGGCGCGCCCGGGCGACCCGGTTTTTGATGGTGGCAACCAGATGCGGCGGGCTGACGGGTTTGGTAAGAAAATCGTCGCCGCCTTCGGCCATAGCCGCCAGCTGACGGTCTCTGTCTTCTTCACCGGAGACATAAATAATTGGCAGATGAAAATATTCCGGCTGCTGGCGGATAATGCGCGACAGCTCCATGCCATTACAGTCCGGCATGTACATATCCATCAGCACAATATCCGGGGCAAACGCTTGCAGCACAGATAAGACCTGCAGGGGCTCATTAACCACCTGTGTCACCATGCCGGCTTTGTTGAGTATATTTTCTGCGTGAATGCTCTGGGTGCGGGAGTCATCCACAATCAGAATTTTCTGAGCAATCACAGGTGCGGTATCCAGCTCGGATTCCAGCTGGCCGATGATGGCATGCACGTTATTTTCATCGAAAAACGCCACGCCGCCGCAGCGCAGCGCCTGTATCTGTTCCAGCAGGCAGGGAGGGTCATCCTTCCAGGTAAAGATAACCGGCAGTGGGGTCTCACGGGTATCCTGCAATTGCCGGGCGATGTTCAGGCCTTCGCCACCGGAGCCAAAGTCATGGTCGAGAATAATGGCAGACGGGTGTCGTTGCTCCAGTGTCTGGGTGAGGTCATGGGGCGTACGCTGCAGTTCCGGACGGTAGCCGAAGTACTGCATCTGTTCTGCCATGGTGACGGCCTGGTCAATGTCCTGCAGAGCAATATACACAGGTTTTTTATGCGGAATGATTGCCGCAGACGAGTGCTTATCGGTATGCCGCAGAGCGGTTTTGCTTAAGCCGATAATAATGGCATTAATGGCTTCCAGCAGTTCGCTGTCAGGGCTGTTGCCATTGGCGATGCGCATCAGCAGCTGCGACAGTTCAACCGCCAGACTCTGGTGTTTGGCGGCCCCGAAGCGCTTGGCGTAGCGGATAAGTTTGTCTGTGGCCAGAATCAGCTCACTGAGTGTTTCCGGTTGCCAGTCGCGCTCCGGAAGCTGGCGCCACAGATCAATGATCTGACGCACCTGATTGATCACGCGGTGAGAAAAATGTTGTCTGATCCGGTCAGCCGGAGACAGGCTGTCTGTCATAGCGGGTACTTCTCAGCAGTTATGCTTAAAGCATAGCAGTGTTCCGCGGTTCTTCCCGTTGAAAAGGCCGAGCCGGATCGGTGCTTTTATTGATATAAATAATTGTTGTTTGGGGTTCGTGACAATCGCCAGCGCCGTCTACGCTTAAGGGATGTTGTTTTCTGGTTTCCTGCGCTGATGGACTCATGCCCTGACTGGTACGCTGATAAGCCGTTGCAAAAGGCCCTGTTGTTGTTGCTCTGTATTGTGTCTGTCCGGGCAGGGTTGCTGGCGGACGCGGAACGCTGGGTGCCGGAGACGCTGATATCGGCCGCCTACCAGGACTATGGCAGGGAAGCCGGTGATACTGTGTCTGCCTGGCGGGAAGAACTGCATCGGTTAAGTGGCAGCAGCGAAAAAGAAAAATTAATCGGTGTTAATCGCTTTATTAACAATGCCTTTCCGTTTGTCAGTGATCTGAAACACTGGCAGAAGGATGATTACTGGGCCACACCGTTCGAATCCATCGCAACCCGTGGCGGTGACTGCGAAGATTATGTCATTGCCAAATATTACTCTCTGCGTCAGTTGGGGGTTGATACCAATAAGCTGCGCATTACGTATGTAAAGGCCATCCGGCTGAATCAGGCACATATGGTGTTGACCTATTTCCCGCAACCGGATGCAATCCCTTATGTGTTGGATAATCTGACCGGGAAAATACTGCCGGCCAGTGAACGCCCGGATCTGTCACCTGTATACAGTTTTAACGGTGAAGGCATGTGGCTCGAACGTATGAAAGGTGAGGGCATCCGTATGGGCAACCCGAATAAGCTGGACCTGTGGACGGATCTGAGGATCCGCATGAATGAACTCGGAATGGATTTATAAAAGGATGCCATCATGACCCTGCGACAACAGTTTTCATTGCTTACCGGTCTGCTGGTGGTGATCCTGCTGGCCGGCAACCTGGTTCTGACCATCAGCAATGGCCGTGATTACTTCCAGCAGCAGCTGAATGCCCGTGCTTACGATGCGGCCACGTCGCTGGCGCTGTCGATGTCGCAGATGACGGATCAGGATACCGTTCAGCTCAGCCGTCTGATTGACGTGTTGTTTGACCGCGGCTTTTTCTCTGCCATTGAATTTCATCCGGTCAACGGCGATGCCATCCACCGCCGCAGTCGTGAAGCGTTGGCGACACGACCAGCTCCGGCCTGGTTTATGGCCTCTGTTGATTTTGATATGACACCGGCACAGGCCGATGTGACGCGCCAATGGCAACGGCTGGGGACAGTGACTGTGACCAGTCATACTGACTTTGCTTACCGTGATCTGTGGGCCATGGTCCGCAGTGAAATGATCTGGTTTGCCTGGGTGCTTGTGTTATCGCTGGGTCTGCTGCATCTGTTGCTGAACTGGCTGTTCCGGCCAGTGCTGCTGGTCGAGAAACAGGCGCTGGCGATCTGTGAGCGCGAATGGCAGGTGCAGGAGAATATTCCCCGCGCCCGGGAATTGCGCCGTATGGTGCTGGCAATGAACAAAATGGTGCTGAAGTTACAGAGCATCTTCAGTGAACAGTCCGCCATGACGGAACAGCTGCGTGAAGAATCTTTTCAGGACCCGCTCACCGGTGTTCTCAACAGGCGCGGGTTTGATGAACGGCTGGCGCATATACTGCAGCGCGAAGAAGAACACAGTGGCCTGCTGGTTCTGCTGCAGCTGGGCGGCCTGGCCGAGTTTAACCGGGACGAAGGCCGTCAGGCGGCGGACGATCTGCTGCAGCTGCTGGGCAGTCAGATCCGCGAAGCGACCGCAGGGTCGGCCCAGGCTTTTGCCGGGCGGCGCTCGGGGACGGATTTTGCGGTCTACCTGCCTTGCTCTGACAGCCTGCAGGCAGATGAACTGCTGCATCAGGTGCACAGTGACCTGCTGACCAGTGTTCTTACCCAGCGCAACGCGCTGGTGTTCCACCTGGGCGGCGTATTTCTGCAGAACGGCCGGGATGATCCTTCTCATGCGCTGAGCTGTGCTGACGCGGCTCTGCGTCAGGCTCAGCGTCATCCGGACAGCACCGCACAGCTGTATGACGGCAGTAGCGCAGATAAAGAGTGGACGGCCGGTGAGTGGCGCACCCTGCTGACTGAAGCCCTGGCTTCTGATGCCCTGTCACTGCAATTTATGCCGGTACTCTGTCATCGTAATAACCGTATTCTGCAGTATGAAGTGCTGACCCGGCTGAGCTGGCAGGATGAAATCATCTCAGCCGCGCGCTTCTGGCCAATGGTGGAGCAGCATCAGCTGGCCGCGCGTTATGATCTGGCGATTATTGCCCGGGTTATCCGTCAGCTGGTGAAACAGCCCCCCAGGCCCGATGTGCGTTATTGCGTCAATCTGTCGGCGGCGTCGGTACTGGATGACGAATTTCATCACCAGCTGCAGTCTCTGTTAGCGGAATCTCCGGAGCTGGCCGGTTATCTTGCTCTGGAAGTGGCGGAACCGGCACTGCCCGGCGCCGAAGCCGCGCTGGCCAGGCTGGCTATGGTGCTGCGTCCCTTCCGGATCGCTCTCGGTGTGGACCAGGTGGGCACCGGCAATATGGCATTTGCTTATCTGCAGCGACTGCCGCTGGACTATATACGCATTGATGGCAGTTTTAACCGTGGCCTGCATCAGGCGCAGGACAGAAAATTCTTTATTCAGTCGATGGTGCAGATTGCCCACAATCTCGACCTGCTGGTGCTGGGGGAAGGGGTGGAAGAAAACGCAGATGTCGCCGTGTTGCGACAAACCGGCGTGGACGGTATGAGTGGTTACTACTTCAGCCGGCCGCTCCTGTCCCTGAGTGATGCACATCAATGGCAGCCACCTTCTGAGTGATATTGCGGCATTTTGCCGCTATCCCCGCGGTGCACTCAGGGTAGAATCCGGTTGCGCATCAGGGCCTGTTTCATGAGTATTCACAGATCCTGATCCTTGCTTATAACAATACGATACGGAACCTGATGATGACTCAAACACGCCGCTTTTCCCTGTACTCTATGTTTACTGCACTGCTGCTGTCACCGCTGGCCAGCGCCGACATTCTGATCGACGATCCCTATGTGCGTGAGCCGGTGCCCGGGCGCAATATGAGTGCTGCTTTTATGAGTGTCCGTAATACGGCAGCAGAGGATGCTGTCCTGGTCAGCGCCAGCGCCCCCTGGGCCGGAAAAATCGAGATTCATACGCACAGACATGAAGACGGCGTTATGAAAATGCGCCAGATTGAATCACTGACCATTCCCGCAGGCGGTCAGGTGTTACTGAAACCGATGGGGCTTCATCTGATGTTATTCAGACTGCAACAGCCGTTAGCGGATTCTCTGCCTCTGACGTTATGTTTTGCCTCCGGCGCCTGTGTGGACACAGTGGCGGAATTGCGCAAACCGCAATAACCGGCCGGTTCTGTTAAGCCGTCACTGGACGGCTTTGCCGGCCGGCGTTATTGTGCGGCCTGATTTATTGACGGAATCCGATTTATGGCCGCCTCCAGCCTGCTTGCTCTTATAGATGATATCGCCAGTGTACTTGATGACGTGGCAGCCATGTCGAAACTGGCGGCAAAGAAAACCACGGGGGTACTGGGCGATGATCTGGCGCTGAATGCGGAGCAGGTTTCCGGTATCCGTGCCGAACGGGAATTGCCCGTGGTTTGGGCTGTCACCAAAGGCTCACTGAAAAATAAACTGATTCTGGTGCCTGCAGCATTATTGATCAGTGCTTTTTTACCGCAGGCGGTGATGGTTCTGCTGATGCTGGGCGGTGCTTTTCTGTGTTTTGAAGGTGTGGAAAAGGTACTGCATACGTTTTTCCATCCGGCGGCTGCCCGGGAAGAAAAAAAGCAGCTCAAGAATGCTCTGGTCAAATCTCCACAACAACTGCTGGCCTTTGAAAAAGAAAAAATCCGCGGCGCTATCCGTACCGATTTTATTTTATCGGCTGAAATTATCGTGATCGTACTGGGTTCCGTAGCCGATGCTGATCTGCTGACCCGGGTCATTGTGGTATCACTGCTGGCGCTGGCATTTACGCTGGGGGTGTATGGCATCGTCGCAGCCATCGTTAAAATGGATGACGCTGGCCTGTGGCTGTCAGAGCGGGAAGGAGACCGCGTGGCGATCCGGCTGCAGCAGTTTATGGGTCGCGGCCTGTTAGCGGCTGCCCCTAAGCTGATGAAACTCCTGTCCGTGGTCGGCACTATTGCGATGTTTTTAGTGGGGGGAGGCATCCTGACCCATGGTTTGCCGGCACTGGAGCATCTCAGTCATGCCCTGACCAGTCAATTACTGGACGGTTTGTCAGGCTGGCTGGCGGCCACCGGGCAGGCACTGTTACCCCTGTTGTTTAATATGATTGCCGGGCTGGTGGCAGGCGGGATACTGGTGGCAGGCTTTACACTGATTAAACGTATCCGCGGGCAGGACAGCGCTGCTCACTGAACGGAGCTGGTGGCTTCCAGGGCCACCGATTGCCCTGATCAGTTATCCCAGCGCTTCTGTTCGTTCCAGTCTTCGGACATCATTTCTTCTTCCACAGACTTGCCGGGAATCGCATGGCCTTCACTGGCCCATTCTCCCAGATCAATCAATTTACAGCGTTCACTGCAGAAAGGGCGGTATTTATTGTCGGGCGTCCATTCGAGACTTTTCTGGCAGGTGGGGCACTGAACTTTCATAAGGTGTTAACCATTGGCAGCTGTTTGCAGGTATTGGTCGTGCAGTGTATCTAACTGTGCATAAAGATGCTGCAGGGTGTGACTGTTATCAGCAATATCATCGGCCAGCCGGCGTTTTTCTGCGGCCGGCATCTGGGCGGCGATAATCCGCCGGATCTGGATTTCATCAGCCTGATCGCGCTGACAGGCTCTGGATAACTGCAGTTCTGAGGGGACATCAATCAGCAATGTGCGCTGTGTCAGCCTGTGCTGGCCGGATTCGAACAACAGGGGCGATACCAGAACCGCATAAGGGGAACGGGCAGCCTGTAACTGGCGGATAATGCTTTCCCGGATGCGGGGATGGGTCTGGCTTTCCAGCCAACGGCGTTCATCAGGTTCGGCGAAGACTTTTTCGCGCAGCCAGGCGCGGTTCAGCGTCTGATCAGCGCACAGTACCTGATCACCGAAGTGTTCGCGTAATGCCTGCCAGGCAGGTTCTCCGGGCTGCACCACTTCGCGCGCGACCACGTCAGCATCCACCACCCGGATGCCTTTGCCGGCCAGGTAATCCGACGCGGCGGTTTTGCCGCTGCCGATACCTCCGGTCAATCCCAGAACCCAGGTCATGTGGATACCGCTGCCATAACTCAGAGTATACCCAGATACCAGGCGGTCAGATCCTGCCCCCACATGGCGGCAATCCAGCCAGCAGCAGCCAGGTAAGGGCCGAAGGGGATCGGCAGGTTTTTATCGCGGCCGAGAACAGCAATACCGGCTATGCCGACGACTGCGCCCACCACCGAAGATAACAGGATAATAACCGGCAGGGCGCTGACACCCAGCCAGGCTCCCAGCGCGGCCAGCAGTTTGAAATCACCGAACCCCATGCCTTCCTTACCGGTTGCCAGTTTAAACAGCCAGTAAACGCTCCACAGAGCCAGATAGCCACAGGCTGCCCCGTACACCGCATCGGTGAGGTCGGTGAACATACCTTGTGAATTCACCAGCAGGCCCAGCCACAGCAGGCCTAAAGTCATGGAATCGGGCAGTATCTGATAGTCGATATCGATCACAGACATGGCCAGCAGCAGCCAGGTGAACACCAGCATAGCGGCCAGTGGCCATCCCCAGGGATACTGAATAATCAGGGCAGCACTGAGTATCGCCGTGGCAAGTTCAACAATCGGGTAACGGACACTGATCGGCTGGCCGCAGGCTTTGCATCTTCCCTTCAGCAGTAACCAGCTGATCACCGGAATATTCTGCCACGGACGGACTTTTGCACCGCATTGCGGGCAATGAGAGTCGGGCTTTATCAGGTTAAAGGGTTTATTCAGATCGTCCAGTGCCGGATGTTTGGGCAGGCTGGTATCCATTTCTGCTGCGTCCCGTTTCCACTCCCGGAACATCATGATTGGCAGGCGCAGAATGACGACATTGAGGAAACTGCCGATGAGCAGGCTGATAATGACAATAAAAATGGCCGCCAGTAATGTTGAATCTGCCAGCAGAGAGAACAATTGCATTAAACCACGTTCCCCAGCTGGAAAATCGGCAGGTACATAGCGACGATCAGACCGCCGATGACAACCCCAAGGAAGGCCATCATAAATGGCTCGATCATGGCAGTCATATTATCGACGGCATCATCAACTTCGGTTTCGTAATACCCCGCGGCTTTATCCAGCATGGCATCCAGTGCACCGGATTCTTCCCCGATACTGGTCATCTGAACGACCATATTAGGAAAGACTTCTGTTGAGCGCATTGCAAAGTGCATTTGCTGACCGGATGATACTTCGTCACGGATTCTCAGTACGGCATCACGATATACGGCATTGCCAACAGCGCCGGCCACCGAATCCAGTGCCTCCACCAAAGGAACACCCGCTGCAAAGGTTGTTGATAATACCCTGGCGTAGCGGGCCACAGATGCTTTACGGATCAGGTCACCGAAAACAGGGACTTTTAAGATAAAGGCCTGAAAGTTATCTTTAAACGTGGGTGAACGTTTCATGGCCTGAGCGAAAGCAACGCCCAGTACAGCAAAGACGACCAGTGCCTGGACATAATAAGCCTGTACGAATTCTGAAATGGTAATAACGAATTGTGTGGCAGCAGGGAGTTCAGCACCAAAGCTCTGGAACATTTCCTGAAATGTCGGAACAACTTTAATCAACAGAATCGCGGTTACGACCACAGCAACCAACAACGTGATAATGGGGTACATCAATGCCTTTTTGATTTTAGCTTTTAAGGCTTCGGTTTTTTCTTTGTAGATAGCCACTTTATCCAGCATGGTTTCCAGGGCACCTGCCTGCTCACCGGATTCAATCAGGTTACAGGTCAGATCATCAAAGTAATCAGGATGCTGCTTTAGTGCTGAGGCAAAGTCGTTACCCGACGATACGCTGTCACGGATGTCGAACACCAGTTCTTTCATGGAAATATTATCAATGCCGTCAGCGACAATATCGAATGACTGCACCAGCGGCACACCCGCTTTAATCATGGTCGCCATCTGGCGGGTGAAAAAAGTAATATCTGTCGATTTGATTTTCTTTTTCTTTGCCCCTCCCCCCATACCGAGAATGGGTTGGGATACCTTACGCACTTTGGTGGGATTCACACCTTGCTTGCGTAACTGCGCTTTGACCATTGCCGGGTTGGCGCTGGACATTTCCCCTTTGACGGTCTGACCCCGGCGATTCGTTCCTTCCCAGGTAAATGCGCTTTTGGTTTCTTTTCTGGCCATGCTGAATCTTTACCTTTTTATCCGATATAGCCCAGGAATCAGTCAGTGGTTACCCGATTCGCTTCTTCGAGACTGGTGACCCCCTGGGCCACTTTCATCAGTGCCGATGTTCTTAACTCGTTAAAGCCTTCTGATCTTGCTGCATCAGAGATTTCAATAGAATTACCTCCTTCCATGATAATACGGGATATAGGGTCAGTAATTTTAACTACTTCATAAATACCAACACGGCCTTTATAGCCTTGTTTGCACTGGTCACATCCCACCGGTTTAAAGATTTCTGCTTCTTTCAGTAACTCTTCGGTAAAGCCTGCTTCAATCAGAGCCTCTCTCGGCAGTTCAGCCGGAGCTTTGCAGCTCGGGCACAGACGGCGGGCCAGACGTTGCGCAATGATCAGAGTGACCGATGTAGCAATGTTGAAGGCCGGAACCCCCATGTTCGCCAGACGGGTCAGTGTTTCTGCGGCACTGTTGGTGTGCAGTGTGGATAACACTAAGTGGCCGGTCTGAGCCGCTTTGATGGCGATGGAGGCAGTATCAATATCCCGGATCTCACCCACCATAACCACATCCGGATCCTGACGCAGGAAAGACCGCAGGGCGGCTGCGAAGTCGAGCCCGACTCTGGCATTCACGTTAACCTGATTAATACCTTCAAGGTTGATTTCAACCGGGTCTTCGGCGGTGGAAATATTGGTGCCTTCAACGTTCAGAATATTCAGGCCGGTGTAGAGGGAAACCGTTTTACCGGAACCGGTTGGGCCGGTAACCAGAATCATCCCCTGTGGCTTGGCCAGAGCTTCCATAAAGAGGGCTTTCTGATCAGGCTCATAGCCCAGCATATCAATGCCCAGTTTGGCGGAAGAGGGGTCAAGAATACGCAGTACAATCTTTTCGCCCCACAGGGTGGGGAGAGTGTTGACCCGGAAATCGATGGCCTTACTTTTGGACAGCTTCATTTTGATACGGCCATCCTGCGGTATGCGTCGCTCAGATATGTCCATCTGCGACATAACCTTCAAACGGGCAGCAATTTTACCGGCCAGATTAACCGGCGGGCTGGCCACTTCGTGCAGCACACCATCGGTCCGGTAACGCACACGGTAGCGTTTTTCATAGGGCTCAAAATGGATATCCGAGGCGCCACCTTTAATGGCGTCCAACAGCATTTTGTTTACAAAACGCACTATCGGTGCGTCATCACCACTGTCTTTATCTGTATCCTGTTCTTTATCCCGGGCATTGGGGTCTTCCAGGTCGACATCGTCCAGCTCACCGTCCAGATCATCGAAGGCGCTGTCATTGGCGGCCAGAAATTTGTCGACAGCCAGGGCCAGTTTATCTTCTTCGACCAGCACAGCTTCCACTGTCATGCCGGTATTAAATTTGATTTCATCAATCGCCATCATGGCAGAAGGATCACTTTGGGCAACAAACAGACGATTACCACGCTGGAACAGTGGCAGGGCCCGGTGTTTTTCAATCAGGTCTTTACTGACCAGTTCCTGGGGCATTAACTCAAAATCAAAGGCGGCCATATCCATTACTGGCAGGCCGAATTCTTCCGACGCCAGTAATGCAATATCCCTGGACTTAATATGGCCGGATGCCACTGCGGCAGCAACAAAGCTGCTTTTATCCTGACGGGATTTTTCCAGAATCTCCTGGGCCTGTTGGGCGGTGATCAGGTTCTGCTCAACGATACGTCGTGGTAAGCCGGTTAAAACCGCCATTCAAAGTCTCCGGGAAAGTGTTTTTTAACCTGAGAACGATACCAAAGGCTTATGAATAGCGCCAGTACTGGCCGGCATCAGACGGGCATCAAAGAGGTCGATGGAATGCTTAAAGAAAAGCGTCCGGGTGCAGGAGGAGGGGATAATAAAAACAAAAACGCCCGGCTGAGCCGGGCGCTTTATCAGATCTGATCCGTTTGGCAGTCAGACTGATTTCCGAGACCAGCTGATCTCAGAATTAACCACCAATGTTCGGCAGGAATTTAGCAGGGATAGTGCTGGAACCTGCATTAACGCTATAGCTTACAGCGCCATTACCGTTGGATACTGCATCGATAACCAGTGTTGCACCTTGCAGTGAAGGCTCATCAGAAGGACCGGCAGTGTCTGCGCAAGCAGTATCAGGAGTCGCACCATCAGCGTATGTGGTCGCTGTAATAACGCCAGCAGAATCAGATGTGTAGGCATAGGTTACGTTCTGAACCAGGCCCAGGCAGTTGTTAGCTTCACCGGTTTCCCACTGTACCAGCTCTGTCGCATCTTCAGGCAGGTCGAGGTTAACAGCAGCGTATTCTGACAGCGCCAGCTGGATTGGACGTACAGCACCGACCAGTTCAGGGCCGCTGGCCGCACGGATGGTGTAAGTCTGGTACTGTGGAATCGCAACAGATGCCAGGATACCGATGATCGCGATAACGATCATCAGTTCGATCAAGGTAAAGCCTTTTTGAGCTTTCATAGTCTTTCTCCACTCTCGGATGAGATTTTAGTTATTCATGCTTCTGGCATATCCATCAGCACGACGTCAGTTTAGTGACAGTGCGAAGAGTGTGCCAACGATATTTCACTGGCGCAAGCCCGTTTATTTGTGCTGCGTCACGTTTTTAAACGGGGACAGAAACCCCGCTGGAAGTACCGTAACTACTGGCGTCAGATAGTGACAAATATTGTCACCCTGGGCCGTTTTAAGCGCGCTGTTCACCTGCAATATAGGGCTAAAAAATGTAGCCTTCTGTAAGCTTTGTATAGCTTTCTGTTCAGGTCAACCGCATGGACAAATCCACGGCTTTGCAGTCTTTTGTCAGAGCGCCGATGGAAATATAGTCCACGCCGGTTTCAGCATAGGCCCGCAGCGTCGCATCGGTGATACCACCGGAGGCTTCCAGTTTGACCCGGCCGCTGCTTTTGCTGCGCGTATGGGCGACGGCTTCTGTCATCCGGGCCGGAGTAAAGTTGTCGAGCATAATGATGTCGGCGCCGGCGTCGATGGCTTCATCCAGTTGCTGCGTATTTTCCACTTCCACTTCCACAGGCTTACCCGGTGCGATCTGATGGGCCTGAGCCACCGCCTGAGTAATGCCACCACAGGCCATAATATGGTTCTCTTTGATCAGAAATGCGTCAAACAGACCGATACGATGATTGAAGCAGCCACCCACCGCGACGGCGTATTTCTGGGCGATACGCAGCCCCGGGATGGTTTTTCGCGTATCCAGCAATTTAACCCCTGTGTCTGATACCTCATCCGCATAAAGCCGGCAACGCGTGGCGGTACCGGACAAGGTCTGCAGAAAGTTAAGCGCGCAGCGCTCGCCGGTCAGCAGGGAGCGGGCGCTGCCCTGTAGTTCAAACAGGGTCTGATCCGGTGCGGTCCATTCCCCCTCGCTGACACGCCAGTGAACACTGACCTGGGGGTCAAGCTGACGGAACACTTCATCCACCCAGGCAATGCCCGCAATAATCGCCCGTTCCCGGGTAATGACACGGGCCGTGGCCTGCTCCTGTGCCGGAATCAGCCGGGCGGTAATGTCACCGTCGCCGACGTCTTCACGCAAAGCGCGGGTGACCGAGTCAGAAATATCTTGCTGGTAAAGGCTGAGTTCCATGGGGGTAAGCTCTTGTGCTGGATCTGAACAGGGCGGGCATTTTACATGGAATGCTCAACCCTGCACAGGCAGAGCCCTGCATGGCTGCCGATGCCGCCGGGTTTTATGTCAGCGCCGGGAACGGGTAATAAAAAGCCGGAGCAGTATTCTGCTCCGGCCTGTTTTCGCTTTCTGTGCTCTTGCCGCCCGTTGGCTGTGGCGGCTGAGCGGGGAGCGGATGCCTAATCCGGCTGTCTGGCAAAGTATTCGCGGGTCACTTTGAATACCATAGGGGCCAGCAGCAGCAGACCTATCAGGTTAGGAATCGCCATCAGGCCGTTCAGGGTATCCGACAGGTTCCAGACAAAATCAACTTTCATATTTGCGAAGGTCAGTACGGCAGCTACCCAGGCAATGCGGTAGATGATCAGCGTTTTTTCACTGAACAGATATTGCCAGCAGCGTTCACCGTAATAGGACCAGCCAAGAATGGTGGTGAACGCGAACACCACCAGGGCCAGGGTCACGACATAATTACCGCCGGTGATGGTGGCCGAGAATGCTTCTGAAGTCAGGATAGCGCCGGTCAGGCCGTTGCCATCGGCCCCTGTTGCTGTCCACATGCCGGAGGTCAGAATGACCAGTGCCGTCATGGTGCAGACAATCAGGGTATCAATAAATGTACCCAGCATAGCGATCAGTCCCTGACGTACCGGGTTATTGGTTTTGGCAGCGGCGTGGGCAATCGCGGCGGAACCTAAGCCGGCTTCATTAGAGAAAACACCACGGGCGACACCAAAGCGGATTGCGGCTGCAACGGCGGCACCGGCAAAACCACCGACAGCGGCGACGGGCTCAAATGCGTAGGTAAAAATCAGACCGATGGCATGGGGGATTTCAGCGATGTTGATGGCCAGAATAATCAGAGCAGCCACGACATAAAGTACAATCATCGCAGGGACTAATTTTCCCGCCACTTCGCCGATGCGGCGTATTCCGCCCAGAACCACAAAGCCTACCAGCACTGCGACGACAATACCCGTGGCCCAGGTCGGCAGGCTGAAGCTGTCATGCAGTACGGCGGCCATGGAATTGATCTGCACGGCATTACCGATACCAAAAGCGGCGACCGCACCAAAAATGGCAAACAGCAAACCCAGGGTTTTGCCCATTTCCGGCGCGAACTCCCCCACGCCATTGCGCAGATAGTACATAGGGCCGCCAACGAAGCGCCCATGACTGTCGGTTTCACGGTAGGTAACAGCACAGACGGCTTCCGCGTACTTGGTCGCCATACCAAACAGGGCGATGACCCACATATAAAAAATCGCCCCGGGACCACCCAGAGCAATAGCCGTTGCGACCCCGGCGATATTCCCGGTCCCGACGGTGGCTGACAGCGCAGTAGCAAGCGCATTAAAGGGTTTTACATCGCCGTCGTGGGAATCATCGTGGTTAGCAAACAACTGGCGAAAGGCATAGACAATTTTACGCCAGGGCATAAAGACCATACCGGTGGTTAACAGCACACCGGTCACGCCCAGCATGCCCAGCATGGGTGGCCCCCAGACAAACGCGTTAACCTGGCTGATCAGATTATTCAACATTTCCATTGGCAATTCCTTCTGTTCTCAGTCTTAAACCTTTGATGTCGCTGACTATATCTTTGCCGTTGGCAGATGCCAAACGGGCGAGGGCGCAAAGTTGACCAATGGCATGTCAGGCGTCAACCTGACGGCGGTGATAATAAAGCTTATGATGGCGTTAACCGGAAATCGCCCGCGCAAAGGCTGAAGATGACAATAAAGAATGGAAGACTGGTGGAAGCCAGCTGGTGTCCGTCACCGAACTTCGGCCCCCGGCCAGCGGGCGAAGCCGGCGACGTATCATTACTGGTGGTGCATAACATCAGTTTGCCTCCCGGGCAGTTCGGTGGGGGCTATATACAGGATTTTTTCCGCAACCAGCTGGATACACAAGTGCATCCGTATTTTACCGAAATTGCTCAGCTGCAGGTGTCCAGTCACCTGTTGATTGAACGCAGTGGTCAGGTTATACAATTTGTTAATTTTAATGACCGCGCCTGGCATGCGGGGCAATCCAGTTATCAGGGGCGTGATAACTGCAATGACTACTCGGTTGGCATTGAGCTGGAAGGGACAGACCATGTGCCTTACACCGATGCTCAGTACCAGGCTCTGACCAGAGTCTGTGCTGAATTGCTGGCCTGTTATCCGGCGCTGAGTCCGTACCGGATCACCGGTCACGAACATATTGCACCCGGACGTAAGACCGATCCGGGACCGGCATTTAACTGGCAGACACTGTTTGGCGGACTGGCTCAGGGCCAGCGTCAGGGGGGACAACAATGAAGTTTCTGATACTGTTTATTGTGCTGGTTACCCAGCAGCAGCTACCCATGCCACAGCGCAGTACCCGCAGCCGCACTTTTAACCGCTGGCTTGGGGTGTGGAAATCTTTCCGCTGGTTTCCTGCGATTCCCCGCCATCTGAAATATCTCCTGATCGTATTTGTGCCCACCGCGTTGCTGACTGCCGGTTTTATGATGATCAACAGCCTGTTCTGGGGACTGCTGGCATTTGCGCTGGAAATTCTGCTGCTGCTTTATGTGCTTTCACACGCCGGCATCAACCGTCATTTACAGGAATATCTGCATGACCTGAAAGATGGCGATACGCAGGGGGCTTATCATTGTGCTGAGCAGCATTTATCGGTGCCGGAAGTGACCGTGTCGGAAAATATGCACGAAATGAATGGTCAGGTGATTAAAGCGCTGATGCATCGCTGGTTTGAATACTTTTTTCTGATGGTGTTCTGGTACATGGTGGCTGACGTGGCCGGCGTGTTGTTGGCCTGGTTTACGGTGCAATATGCCCGGGCCAGTGACTGTGATGAAAAAGCCTGGCGTTATCTGCACTGGCTGGAGTGGATTCCGGTGCGCCTGCTGGGGCTGACCTTTTGTCTGGCCGGTAACTTTATGCGTGCCTTGCCTGTGTGGCAGAAATCTTTATGGAAAGTGCGCATTGTCAGCGCGGACGTTTTGCATACCGTTGGCAGCAGTGCTCTAACCCACAATGGAGAACCACGGGAATGGCACAGCGCAGCAGAGAATGGCGAGCAGGCCGCGGAAGAACTGCAGGAATGGCAGAATCTGCATATACGCAGTTCTTCAATCTGGATGGTTATGATTGCCGCGGCAACCGTGGGTGGATGGCTGTTATAAGTGCCAGACAGCCGCGATGCTGATGCACTGATAGGAATAAACGGCCACCGCCCGTTGTTATTCTCCGGTGGCGGGTGTCAGTCTGCGGGTTGGTCTTGCATGGCCATGACTCAGCGGATCGCAACGCCGACCGGCAGATCTTCAAACCAGTTCAGAAAGGCATTGATATGCGGAGGCTGAAACAGGCGTCCGTGTTGTGGCGCCATAATATTAATATCTAACTGACGGACGCGGCGTATCCAGTCAAGCTTGGCTTCATTGGATGGCATCCAACGCTGGTGGAATTTCTTCATTTTAGGAATATGAGTGTCCATGTTATCCACCCACAGAGGCGCGTCGGTTGACTCCAGTGCGGCGCCCACATCACCACTCATCAAGATACCGGCTTTGGCATCGTAGACGTGAAAATTACCGGAGGAATGCAGGTAATGCGCGGGAATAAACTGTAACTGGATACGCCCCAGAGTAATAGTGGCTCCCTCATCCGGCAGTGCACAGTATTCAATGCGTTCCATACCAAAATGACGGATAAAACTCTCCCATAACCAGGGGGAATAGAGTCTGGCATTGGGAAGTGCCTGATCCCAGAGTCCGAGAGAGGAAATAATATCCGGGTCCTGGTGGGAAGCGAATAAATGGGTAATTTTTTCTGCCGGAACGTATTTCAGAACGGCTGACAGCATAGGGGCAAATAATTCAATACCGCCGGGGTCGAGCAGCATCGCCTGGTTACCACTGATCACCATATATTGGTTAGTATCAATAATGCCCTCGGGTTTGTGCGGATCACGGCCAAACATGATCCACTGATGATCACCGTCTTCATATAATGTGGTTGCCAGCATGCTGTCTTCCTTATTTTTCAGAGCGCCGTATCAGGCATAGTTCTGCTTCTGATTAAGCAGGTTACGGGCCTTACTCAGATGAGTACGGATTTTATCGGCCGTGTCGGTAATATTCTGAGCAATGACTTCCAGCTGATTACGGAAATCACCGGCCGAGGCGGCTTCCACTTTGCTGGACGTGGCAATAAGGTTGGCGGTACGGATATGTTTATCACCTTCTTCCAGTTGCTGCTCCAGCTCGCGCAGGCCACGGTTCAGGGTGGCGGACAGCTCCTCGCGTTGCCGGTGGCTGCGCTGCATGGCGTTCTGCAGCGAATTCAGGTGGCTGTCATGCTGGCGCGCAATCCAGTCGAATTTCTCCGCCGCCAGGGTTGCACGCCACAATGCCACCGCCTGTTGCGACAGGGTTTCTGACACGCCATTAATGTATTGAGATTGCCGGATAATGTCGGAAGCCAGCTCATCAATAAAATGCGTAATAGCCTTAAAGCCAACGGTTTTGGAACCGGCGCGCACCGCCAGTGCCCGGGCATTTTTAGCGGTCAGCGCCAGTCCTTTCGCTTCCAGCATGGCCTGATGAAGCTCGGCGGCAATACTGGCAGCAGTGACAAAAATGGGTGTGGCCATGGCAGTTCCTGTGTTTATGGACTGGCTTCAGCTGAAGTATAGAAGCTTTTGCCGTTTCCTCAGTTTTTGCGTGATAACTCTGTGCCTGCTGCATGGGTTCTCAGCCAGCCGCGTACGCGCCGCAATATCAGGTTGCTGTCATCGTACTGCTGGGAAAATACCGGGATACGTATCTGCTGGTACTGTGACCGCTGGCGGTGGCGCATGGCGCCGGCGCGCTCTTTAATCTGCCAGTCAGGCTGAGCGGATTCCTCGGTCACCAGATCCAGCAGCGGAATATCCAGCCCGGTGAGTTTCTGCGTCAATGGCACCTGTTCGTAGGGCGATTCTTTGGCATCAATAATGACCAGCGTGTAGCCCCGGTCGGAGCCTTCGTTGTTATTGTTCTGAACCGTATCCGGACGTTGCAGCATAAAATCAGCGGCCCAGCCGGCACTGGCACCAGACGCGATAATGACAATATTCAGCTGGCCACGCTGATTGAGATACTGCACCCCCTGGCGGATACGGCTCTGCATTGAGCGGCGATAGATATCGGCCGGGTCTTCCTGCGCTTCCGCTGCGCTTTCTGTCTGTTCGGGTTCCGGCTCCGGTAAAGGGGGCAGGGCCTGCAGTCGTGGCAGGGCCGGCTCATTCCCTGTCGTTGTATTGTCATCGTTCTGGTCTTCCGCATCGGCTGGCGGGACATCGTCGGCACGAAGACCGTTGCTGTCTTCGGCGTCACTGGTCAGTGTTTCTGTCGGCGTATCGTCGCCGTCTTCGCTTGGGGTCTCTTCGCTGTCAGAGTCAGAGCCGTTCTCCGTCTCTGTGCTGGCGCTGTCGTAAACCGGGCGCGGCAGGCGGGCGGGCGGCGGTGCATCGGGCAGGCCAATACTCAGGGTTGCCCAGCCATGATCCGGCAGTTGTTCGCGCAGGGGCGCAACAATTTCCGGCCAGTGCCCATGCTGCCCCTGATCATGCAGAATCAGAATACCGCCCTGCGGTAACCCGGCCCGCTCCTGCATAAACAGGCCGTAAAATTCATTTTCTTCAGCCACCAGGCGTACCTGCTCATATTCACGCCCGTTGAGCTGCAGAAACTCAATAACGCCCTGATGACGTTTGCTGTCCACATCCGGCAAAACCCGGGGCGGGGGAGGCTCCGGGGGTTGCTGGCCATCGCTATCACCGGTCTCTGGCGCCTGAGCGCTCCCGTCCCCGGATTCTTTGGTGGTTTCAGCCGCCGCCTCGTCTTCGTCGGCGGCATAAACCGGTAACAGACTGCACAGTGCAATCACCAGTGCGGCAAGATGTCGCCAGCGGAGAGGTCGCTGATCGCCGCCGACAGCAGGTTTCTGCGGCTCTGGCCGTGGTGTATGGGGAAGATATCCGGTCATTAATGTCAGTTTTCTGGCTTAAACTTGAAGTAGCAGTAATAAAGCAAAAGCTATTCCTGCTCCGCTGGCTGGAGTCGGGGAGAGGGGCCGCGTACAATACGCGGCATCTCAAAATGCCGGACAGATTCATGACCACTGAAAACGATTTTCTGATAGCGCCATCCATTCTCTCTGCCGATTTTGCCCGTCTCGGGGAGGAAGTCGACCAGGTACTGGCAGCCGGCGCAGATGTTGTGCACTTTGACGTGATGGACAATCACTACGTCCCTAACCTGACCATTGGTCCTATGGTGTGTAAAGCCCTGCGTGATTATGGCATTCAGGCGCCGATCGATGTGCACCTGATGGTAAAACCGGTGGATCGAATTATCGGGGATTTTATTGAAGCCGGTGCCAGCTATATCACTTTCCATCCGGAAGCCTCAGATCATATTGACCGCAGTCTGCAGTTGATTAAATCCGCTGGCCTGAAAGCCGGGCTGGTGTTTAATCCGGCGACCCCGCTGCATTACATGGATTACGTCATGGATAAACTCGACATGGTTCTGCTGATGTCAGTTAACCCCGGATTCGGTGGCCAGTCTTTTATTCCCGGTACGCTGGATAAACTGCGTGAAGCGCGGGCGAAAATTAACGCATCAGGGCGGGATATCCGGCTGGAAATAGATGGTGGTGTTAAGGCCTCGAATATCCGCGAAATAGCCGCCGCCGGCGCCGATATGTTTGTCGCCGGATCGGCGATTTTTAACGCCCCTGATTATCGCACTGTGATCGACGAAATGCGTGCAGAAATCGCGGCGGCACAATAATGGTTCGCTGGAATACTGCTGTTCAGACTGTTTATGGTGACAGCGGACCGCAACTGGTTATGCTGGATCTGGATGGTACGCTGATCGACAGTGTACCGGATCTGCATACGGCAGTGAATGTGATGCTCACGGCCATGGGGCGGGAAGTAACCAGTGAACGTAACGTCAGTCACTGGGTGGGTAACGGGCTCAATATGTTGCTGCGCCGTGCTCTGGCTGACGGCGATGAAACGCAGGCTCAGGCCTTGAGCGATGATCTCCTGGCTGAGGCGCATACGTATTTTGATCCTGCCTATGAAGCCACCGTACACCACGCCAGTGGTGTTTATCCCGGCGTTAATGCCTGGCTGAATGCGACGGCCGGTGGTGTGCCAAGGGCACTGGTGACGAATAAATCGCGCCGCTTTACTGAACCTCTGATTGCATCGCTGGGCTGGCACGATCAGTTTGCCATGCTGGTCTGTGGGGATGATCTGGCAGACAAAAAGCCGTCTGCTATACCGCTGTTGCACGTGTGTGAAACGCTGGCGGTCGCTCCGGCCGATGCCCTGATGATCGGTGATTCACGCACTGATATGCGGGCGGCGAAAAACGCCGGCATCCGTGCTGCGGCTGTGACCTATGGCTACAACCACGGTGAAGAAATCAGTGCCAGTGAACCTGACTGGATGGTGGACAATCTTATGCAGTTATTGGCGGATTAAAACCCGCACTGTTGCTGAAGACTGCTTTGTTTTAATGCAGTTTGTCGCGGCGGCTGTGCCAGGCCTGCAGGTGTTCCAGCGCCATAGGCTTACCGATATAGTAGCCCTGTGCCATATCACATTGTTGTGTTTTCAGTAATTCCAGTTGCGAAATGCTTTCGATTCCCTCGGCAATGACTTCCAGTTTCAGGGCATGGGCGAGATCAATAATGGCGGCAATGATGTGGCTGTCGGTTTCGTTTTCAGTGGCATTTATGACAAATTCACGGTCAATCTTTAAAATATCGACCGGCAGCGTGCGCAGATAGGCAAGCGAAGAATAGCCGGTGCCGAAATCATCAATGGCAATTTTTACTCCCAAAGCTTTCAGTGATTCCAGAATAATATAGGCCGAACGGCGATCGCTGATCAGATCATTTTCCGTAATTTCCAGTACCAGGTGGCTGGCATCCAGACCGACGGCATCCAGTAAACGTTTGACTTTGCCGGTGAGGGCGTCATCCAGAAACTGTCGGGGTGACAGGTTGATACTCATAATCAGGGGCTGACCATTGCGTTTTTCCCATTGCGCTGCCATGGATATGGCTTCCTGCATAACCCAGTCACCGATATCGCTGATCAGCCCGCAGTCTTCGGCGATACCAATAAATTCATCCGGTGCGAGCAGCCCTTTTTCCGGGTGTTGCCAGCGTACCAGCGCTTCAACCCCGGCCACATCGCCGTGGATAACGCCGACCTGTGGCTGGTATTGCAGAATAAATTCGCCCTGCGTAATCGCCTGGCGTAATTCCGATTCTGTTTTCAGGCGCTGTATCATCTTTTCATTCATTGCGCGGGTAAAAAAGCGGAAGACACCTTTGCCTTCCCGTTTGGACTGATACATGGCCTGATCTGCACTGGATACCAGTCCGTCGGCACTGGTCTGATCGTCAGGAAACTGAGAAATACCGATACTGCAGCCCACATAAACTTCGGTGTTGTTTATCGCAAACGGCTGCTGAAACGCGCGGATGATTTTTTCAGCGACCGTAATAGAAGAGCGCTGGTGGGTCTGATTTTCCAACAGCAGAATAAACTCATCACCTGCCCAGCGGGCCAGCGTATCGCAGTTGCGGCAGATATTGCCGATGCGCTCGGCGACCATTTTAAGTACCGCATCACCGGCATTGTGACCCAATGTATCGTTTACATTTTTGAAGCGGTCCAGGTCAATAAAAAAGACCGACAGGTTTCTTCCTTCACGCTGATGAAAAATCACGCTTTCCTGCAGCTTTTCCAGGAAGGTTGCACGGTTGTAGAGGCCGGTGACTGAATCATAGCGGGCCATGCGGTAGAGTTTTTCTTCTGCTTTCTTCTGTTCCGTGATGTCACGGAAGAAAATATAGTAGCGACAGCACTGGTCATCGTAGGGGATGATGTTGAAGGATACCTGGATAGGCACCGGGTGCCCCTGCTTATTCAGTAATATCATCTCCTGTTCCTGGCCATAATCCGGCAGGTTATTCTGGATTTTATTATCAGACTCGGTCTGGCTGCCGGAAAAAAGATGTTTATCAAGCTGGTCAATGTGTTCGAAAATATAGCGTTGAGTAAGATCTTCTCTGGGAATGCCAATCACGGCTTCTGCCGCCGGGTTAGCATTAAGGATCAGACCATTGTTATCAAAGATAACGATGGCATTCTGGGTGTTGTCAAAAATGGTTTTCAGCTCGTAATCTTTTTCTTTCAGTTCTGATACCAGCTGGGTCAACATGGCGGACTGAGTACGTAATGCGCGCTCACGCAGGTCGGAAGAACTGATATCAAAAATCGATATAACACAGCATTGCTGGTTATCGTATATCAGGGGTTTTATCAGGATTGACTGAATAATGCGCTGGTGGTTTTTTTTACTGATGATGGATTCGTTATAAAGCGGAAAAGAGGCGTTAATCAGTTTGGCGGATAAAACGGACGGACAGTTAAGCTCCAGAGCTTTATAGATGGACCTGTCTATACGGCTGCCTTTCAGTTCCGGGAATACATCCAGCAAGGGGGTGCCACGGACATCCGGCTCCTTCAGTCCGGAACGTTTATCCATCCAGCTGTTCCAGGTCGCCACACAGCCATCCTGGTTCAGAACGATGATGCCGGCGTTGACGGTATCAATGATGTGTTTATACAGGTTTTCAATCACAGGGCGGCCCGATGAAATTCCGGTTTATCCCAGATTCATCTTCTGGCTGATGTAATCATACAGCTTCGCCAGAGTGTGTTTGGGCTGGAAGAACATCAGTTTGGCGGTGGAGTTTTTCTTCACTACCGTAAAACTGATGGTCAGAAAAAGAATCATATCGTCAGTATCATCGAGGAAATCAGCTTCCTCGCGGATATCATCAAAGTAACCATATTCACAGCCGGGCAATTCTGTGGTGATGGTGATACCTAACAGACTGGACAGGGCGTATATAACACCGGATACCGCGACATTGGTCAGATCGAGCAGCATCTCTTCTTCGGTGGCGGCAAATTCGACTCTTTGTTCATCACTGTCCGGCAGCAGGCCATTCAGCAGGTTCAGGCTTTCAGCTTCACTGAAGAAGAGCAGGGCTTCCCCTTCGATGTCACCATTAAATTCCTGCTGTACAAAAATGGCTTTACCGGCATCGCGCATGACTTCGGTAAAGGCCAGAGCTTCCTGCTTGGGAATCATATTGACTTCCGGCACATGCAGTTCAATACGGCTGCCGGAAATTTCCGCCAGCTCTTCAATCACATGGCCAAGCCCCAGATTGAGGGATTCTGCGAGAATATCGAGGGAAAGGGCTTCTGTCTGTGCATCCAGAGTCATCATCAGGCTCCTGTTTGCGTTAACGCAAAGAATGCCTGCAAACGATCGACAAATTTATCGACGTCAGCGGGATTAATGGTTTTCTGAATATAGGTAATCCGGATGCCTGATGCGTCGTCCTGCAGGTCATGACTGCGGTTACCGGTGACCAGAGCAATTCTGTTGGGGGCGACACCGGCTTCAATCAGCTGGCGGGCGGTATTCAGCCCGTCCGGCAGTTCCATATTCATGTCCAGCAGATACCAGTCAAGCCCGTAATTTTCTTTACGTGCCTCATCCAGAACCTGTTGTCCTGAGGTCGCTTCCAGAAACTCAGCGTCCGGCATAATTTTACTGACGGCTTCTTTGGCCAGCATACGGGCAAACAGGCTGTCGTCAGCGATCATGATCTTATTAGCCATAAACCTTCCTGGTTTTAAAATGATAAATAAATCAATAGATTCAGTATTTCATTATTCTGTTTTTGATCAGCTTAGTTGGCTTTCAGGCGCTTTCAAACAATATTGCTGTTTATTCCGGTAGTCACTGAACCGTTACATTCGGGCAGTGTTTTTTGTAAAAACGGGTAAGGCAATAACTGAAAAAGACGTATAAAAAATCCGGATAAAATCCGTCGTATAAGCAGGGTTTAAGGAAATGACAACACAGTCTGAAAAGGATAGTGAAATTGTTGAATCTCTGTGATCAGGTATTCAATGATAATTGTGTGAATAGGGGTGAAGGTCTGACAGCAGTTGGCTCCTGTCCAGCAGCCGGTAAGCAATCACATGGGTAATACCGGAGGCGCTGTCTTTTTCGATGCGGCCGTAAGCCTGCAATATGCGCGCTTGTGTGAGGGTTTTCAGTTGTTTTTCGGCCGTGGTCAGCCACACCACCAGATTGACGCTGCCGCTTTCATCTTCCAGCGTGACGAATGTAACCCCTGCAGCAGTGCCCGGCCGTTGCCGGCAGGTGACCAGACCACAGACAAAACCTTCATCATTATGTGGTTGCTGTTGCAGGTCAACAGCCCGCAGACTGTTACCCAGCTTGCCCTGTTCGCGCAGAATGGCCATCGGGTGGCGGCCAAGCGTCAGCCCCAGGCTTTGGTAATCTTCCAGCATATTGGCGGTTTCATCCGGTGTGTTAAGCGCCGACAGACTGTCATTTTGCCATTGGCTGTCGGTCAGAGCCTGACTCAGTAAATCGGCCTGTAAGGGTTCACTGACTGCCCAGCGGGCCTGATAGCGGTTATCGCTTAAAGCACCAAAAGCATTGGCCGATGCCAGCCGGTTGCTGTCGCGCTGACTGAGCCTGGCACGCAGGCGGCAATCGTTAATATCCTGAAACGCAGCCTGTTGGCGCGCTGCCAGTATGCGTTGGGCACTGTCTTCACTCAGACCATGAATCAGCCGTAACCCGAGCCGCAGCCAGGGCTTTTCTGTGCCTGTCTGAGCGGTATGCTGCCATTGGCTGGATTCCACGCTGACCGGCAGAGTCTCCACCCCGTGGGCGCGGGCGTCGTTAATCAGCTGCGCCGGGCTGTAAAAGCCCATTGGCTGACTGTTCAGGATGGCGGCGCAGAAAACCGCCGGGTGATGACATTTCAGCCAGGCACTGGCGTACACCAGCAGGGCAAAACTGGCGGCATGGGACTCCGGAAAACCGTATTCACCAAACCCCAGCAGCTGGCGCTGCAGACGCTGAATGTATGCCAGACTGAAGCCATTTTTCAGCATATTATCCTGCAGCCGTTGCTGCAGTTTCTGCATATGACCTTTCTTGCGCCAGCTGGCCATGGAACGCCGCAGCAGATCCGCTTCGGCGGCAGTAAAGTCGGCAGCAACCATGGCAAAGGCGATCACCTGTTCCTGAAATAACGGGATACCCAGCGTGCGTTTGAGGATGGGTTTTAATGCCTCCATGGGGTAATCGGGTTCTTCTTCTTTATTGCGGCGCTTTAAATAGGGATGCACCATATCGCCGTGAATCGGACCGGGACGGACGATAGAAACCTGTACCACCAGATCATAATAATTTTCCGGCCGCAGACGGGGCAGCATATTCATCTGGGCGCGGCTTTCCACCTGAAACACGCCCACAGAGTCGGCTTTCTGCAGCATGGCGTAGGTGGCCGGATCATCTCTGGGAATATCGGCCAACGTCATATTCAGCTGTTGCAGACAACGGCGGATGGCCGACAGCATACCAAGGCTTAAAATATCCACTTTCATTAAGCCCAGTGTTTCCAGATCTTCTTTATCCCACTGAATAACCGTGCGCCCGGCCATGGCTGCATTTTCTATAGGGACCAGATCGGTAAGCTTGTCGCGGGCTATCACAAAGCCACCGACGTGCTGGGACAGATGCCGCGGAAATCTCAGAATTTCTCCCACCAGATATTGCAGTTGCTGTAATTTTTCCCCCCTGGCGACCCGTTGCTCAACCAGATCATCCAGCCAGGTTTCTTTTTTGTAGCGGTAACCAAAATTGGCCAGCACAGGCTCCAGTGCCAGCAGGTCGAGGCCTAATGCCTGTGCCACATCACGTAAAGCACTTTTAGGCCGGTAAGAAACCACAGTGGCGGCCAGTGCCGCCCGGTCCCGGCCATATTTCTGGTAAATGTACTGGATGACTTCTTCGCGCCGCTGACTTTCAAAATCGACGTCGATATCCGGCGGTTCCCGGCGCTCGGCGGAGATAAAACGCTCAAATAACAGGCTCACTTCTGCCGGATTAACATTGGTGATTCCCAGGCAATAACAAACCACGGAATTAGCCGCAGAACCGCGCCCCTGACACAGAATCTGCTGACTGCGGGCAAAGCGCACGATATCGTAAATGGTCAGGAAGTAATGCTCATATTCTTTTTCCCGGATCAGTTGTAATTCTTTATCAATGGTGGCGAGTATTTCAGCACTGGCACCTTGTGGAAAACGTTTACGGCAGCCGGCTTCTGTCAGTTGCCGCAGGTAACGGGCAGCATCCTGACCGTCAGGCAGGGTATCGGTAGGATATTGGTAACAGATTTCGTCCAGCTTAAATTCACAGCGCCGGGCAATGGCGACAGTACTCTGCAATAATTCCGGTGGATAAATATGCTGCAGTTTATGCCATGAACGCAGGTGCCGTTCATTGTTGGTAAATAAATAAGGTCGGCAGTGTTCGATACTCTGATTATGACGTATGGCGGTGAGACAATCCTGTAATGTCTGTCGTTCTGCAATATGCATATGCACCTGACCGGCGCAGGTCAGGGGAATCTGCCACTGTTGAGCGAAGTGGCTGGCAGTAACAAAACGCCAGCTGTCATCCGCATCCAGCATGCGCTCTGTCAGCAACCATATCCGGTCTTTAAAATGCCTGAGAAGGTCGGCAGTAAAGTCCTGCGCTTCGGTGTGATGGTAAAAGGCCTGCTGAGGTTGCCACAGCAATAAGCAGTGCTGTAACTGAAACAACTGTTGCCGGTCAAAATGGTAATGGCCTTTGTCTGCACTGCGCCGTGTCTGGCTGATTAAACGGCAGAGTTCACTGTAAGCGGCTTTATCGGTAACCAGCACCACAAAGCGATGATGGTCACAATAAAACTCACTGCCAATAATCAGCCGGAAATGATGTAACTGTTCGCTCAGTTGTGGATTGTTTTCGGTTTCCTGCTGTAAATCCTGCAGCGCCTGCCAGGCGCGTACCACCCCGGCGAGGGAACATTCATCGGTAATGGCCAGTGCCTGATAGCCCAGCGCAACCGCCTGCTGTATCAGTTCGTGAGGGTGGGAGGCACCGCGCAGAAACGAAAAATTACTGACACAGTGCAGCTCAGCGTATGGAATGCTGCCGGGTTCATTGCCATTCGATGTCATCAGGCGAAGACCCCGTGGATAAACCAGCCCCGGGGGGAGCGGAACAGCCATAATATTTGTCCGTCCTGCTGGCAGACATAATAGTCACGGCGTATGGATTGCTCATCCCACCAACCGCTGCAGATGCGTTCCGGTCCGGCAATAATCTGCTGTGGCCGGGGGCAGGGCCGGGGTTCCGGCAGCAGCCAGACCGGCCGCGGGCCTGTGTGCGGGTGCAGAGCCCCTGTGCCGATGTTTTCGCTCTTTTCCTGGTGGGGCATCAGGCGACTGGCCTGTTCCGGACGGGGGTCAGGTTCGGTGTGCAGGCGCAGCAGTTGTTGGGGTTGCAGACGGGCTGAAAGGCGATTCAACAGTTGACCGGTTTCCTGTGTGCTGTCTTCCCCGGCGTATGATCCGGAGGCCGGTGCCAGCAGATTGGTCTGTCCGCGGCTGCGCCGGGTAAATTGTGTGACCCGCAGCACCAGACTCTGTACTGGCGCGGATAAACGGCGGTTCTCGAGAAAATGGCGCAGCATAAACACCAGCTGACTGTGCTGGTGCTCACTGTGTGCAAAACGGATCTGCCAGTCGGTATCCGGCTGCTGGCGATGACTCAGCTGCAATTCCAGCAGACGGGTGCTGAGCTGGCGACGCTGCAGAAATTCACTCAGGCGTTTGAGTAAGCGCTGCAGCGGAAACAGCAGTCCGTTGCTGTATTCCACCTCATGGATAAAGTTAACCTGTTGCTGAAACATTTCTTCGCTGTGAAAAGCCTCTAAAGGGTGAGACTCCATGCCCAGTAAGCGGCGTATGGTCTGACTGAAGGGAACGCCCAGACGGCTGGCCAGACCACTCAGCGGCAGCCGCTGGATATCCTGTAGCCGCTGAATGCCCAGACGCTGCAGCTGATAAACCTGCGGCGGCGTGAGCGGCAGACCCTGTTGCAGCTGTGCCAGTGTCAGCAGGGGTAAATCCCGGTTGTCACTGACAAACGGCTGGTTCAGGTGGGCGCGTATTCTGGCCATAAGCGGGGTCTGGCCGATGCCCGGCTGCAGTGGCCAGCCTTCATCCGCCGCCGCCTGCTGAATCTGATGCAACAGGGCGTCCGGTCCCTGAAACAGACGCAGCATGCTGGCAATCTCCAGCCACAGTCCGTGAGGCGGATCCGGACTGACAAAGGCACTGAACTGTCCGGCCCAGTGGGCTCTGGCATGAAGAATCTGCTGTTGTTGCTGCATGTCCATAGGCAGCAGCCTGAGCGCCGGACACAGACTCATGGCCGTATTCAGAGGCATGTCCTGCTCGACCCCGGCGGCCTGTGCTGCACGGTTGCACTGCCAGATATGGCGCTGCTGATGCTGAAGGATCAGGGCAACCGGCTGGCGTGCCAGCGGTTCCGGATCTGGCTGGTGACTGATCACCTGTTGCAGATAGAGTTGCGGAAATAACAGATACATCCAGCGGGCAGTCATCACAGCTTACCGTTATTGGGTCTGCAGTGAGTGCACTGGCAGAGCGGTTTTACCGCTGGCAGTATCCGGCAGAGTCAGCGTAAAGGGCTGGCCGGGCCACAGCCCGCGACGCTTGTAGCATTCAACCGACAACTCGGTGGGCGAACGGCGCTCAATACCTAAACGCACGGCGGCAGGCGAGCCTGATGGATCGAAGGGTATCCTGGGCCAGAGCCAGCAATAACTCTGGTGGCGGCTGCAGGCCAGCTGCAGACGGCGGATATGAGGCTTATTAAGCTGGCCGGGCCAGCCCAGAACGGCACTGCAGTGGCCGCTTTTCAGACCTTCTTCCAGACTCCACATGGCCTGTTGTTCATCTTTGGGATGCACCAGCAGAACCCGGCGGATATCCACGCCGGCCTGCTGCAGAGCCGCAGCCTGAGGCAGCAGTTTTGCCCCTTCGCTGTGTGGACTGCCGACCCACAGAATCCAGCGTGGCTGCTGACTGAGACGGGCGAGGGCAGGCAGCACCAGACTCACTTCGCCATGCCCGCTGTGGGCATAAATTTCACATACCTGTCCGGACTGCCAGCCATGACCGGGCAGGGCCTCATTCAGGCGACGGAAGCCGGTGTCGAGGACGCTGTGTTCAGGCTGACAGTCAGCGTTAGTGCGGCCCTGCCAGACCTGTCCGCTGGCAATGACCTGATCAAGGGGTAATGGCATACCGGTCTCTGGGTTGTATATGTTTATATATACAGTATTGTATGTATAAACAGTATTCAAGAGGCTAAGCAGAAGAGACAATAGCGGATCAGGTATTCACAGGTTCCGTTTTGATGACAGACATACAGGCACCAGCCTGCACCTCCGGCCGTCATGGCCCACGGGGCCGTGGTTATGGCCCGCTGTTGCTTATCCTGCTGCTTCTGTCTGCCCCGGTGGCGGCCATTGAAGGTTATGCAGAGGCGGCTGTCGGCCTCACCCTGGTGGATGTTGAACAGCCCCTGGCGGTGTATGAACAGGATCAGGACGTCACCATTGCTGCTGAAGCGCTGTTTGCCGGTGGCGGTGTACGCTGGCTGCCTTTTCTGAGTACCGGTCTGCGCATGTGGATCTGGGGTGACCGGCAGGTGAATACCAGTTCGCAGGAGCAGGAGCTGGACGGTTATGGCTTTGCGGCGGATGTGACGGTGCGGCTGCCACTGCACAGTGTCAGCCCGTACGCCCGCTACAGCCGGGTGTGCTGGGACATGATTATTACCGGGCTGGAATCATCATGGTCAGAAGAAGAGTGTTCACCGATGACGACCCTGGGCATCGGCTTTGGCCTTGATCCGGCAGGCGCCGGCGGACAGGGTATCACCCTTGAATACAGCCGTATGACCCTGAGAGATGATACCGAATCTGTGCAATTGATGGTGACTGTACAGGCGCCGTTCTGAACCGATACAACACGACAGATATGGATACGATTTCTGATGACAGATTATTCCCTGACTTACCTGCTGGTGTCTGTGCTGGCTGCTGTGGCCGGCACCGGATTACTGGCCTATGGACTGCAATATCAGCGTCAACAGCGCTGGCAGCAGGCGCAGACACAGACAGAACATGAGTTGCAGACCGAGCAGCAACAGCGTCACGATGCTGAACACAAACTGCAGACCCTGACGGAAGAAACCCAGCAGCTGCAGGAGACACTCAGTCAGACCCGGCTGGAACAGGTACGCTGGCAGGAACGTGCAGAAGCCCTGCAGCAGCAGGCGCAAAAGCAGGAGCAACAGCAACAGCAGCTGCGTGAACAGTTACAGGAGCAGCAACAGGAGCTGAGCGGAATACAGCGGCAACTGGCGACCGAGCGGGAAGGGCGGCAGCAGGAACAGCGCAGCGCAGAAGAAAAACTCAGCCTGCTGCAGCAAAGCAAAGAACAGATGCTGAAAGAGTTTGAGCATTTATCGCAGAAGATTTTTGAAGAGAAGAACCGCCAGTTCAGCGAACAGAGTCAGAAAGGGCTGGATTCATTGCTGACACCTTTTAAAGATCAGCTGGAAGGTCTGCGTAAAAAAGTTGATGAAGTCTATGTTGCGGATGCCAAAGACCGCACCCAGCTGAAAACCCAGATTGAAAACCTGCATAAACTGAATCAGGAAATGACCGCCGAAGCCCACGCATTAACCACGGCTCTGCGGGGAGAAAAGAAAATGCAGGGTAACTGGGGCGAGATGGTACTGGAAACCGTACTGGAGCGTTCCGGGCTGCGTAAAGATGAAGAATATGTACGCGAGCAGGTGCATCAGGATGACGGCGGTAAAAGCTATCGCCCGGATGTGATCATCAATCTGCCGGAAGGTAAGCACATCGTGGTGGATGCCAAGGTGTCGCTCAACGCTTACACCGACTATGTGAATGCCGCAGACGACGCACAGCGTGATGCCGCCGCCAGACGTCATATTGATGCTGTGCGCAACCATATCCGCAGTCTGAGTGAAAAAGCTTATCAGCAGCTGCAGGGCATTAACTCGCCGGATTTTGTGTTTCTGTTTATGCCGGTGGAGCCGGCTTTTATGCTCGCCTTTCAGCAGGACGAAAAATTATTCAATGATGCGTTTGAACAACGCATCGTCGTGGTAACGCCAACCACGCTGCTGGCCACCCTGCGCACCGTGGCCAGTATCTGGGCGATCGAACGGCGTAATAAAAGTACCGAGAAACTCGCTGACCAGGCCGGTAAGGTTTATGACAAACTGGTGCTGGTGGTGGAGAAATTTGAAAAAGTCGGTAATCAGCTCAATACCGTGCAGAAATCCTATGACGATGCCTGGACCTCGATGAAGAGCGGGCGCGGTAATCTGCTCAGTCAGGCGGATAACTTCCGTAAGCTGGGGGTACGGGCTAAGAAAGAGCTGGACAAAAAACTGACGGAAGAGGCCAGGGCAGAAGCGGATTTATTTGACGCTATTGAACCGGCTACCGATGAAAATCCCTGACACAGGGAAAAATCCGGGTTAAATCTTCTGTAACTAACTGTGTATTTTGTTATCCGGACTACAATTACTGATAGTTAATCATGAGTAGTATCAGGTCCGGTCAATTTAATGAACACAGATCCCGTCTTATGGCTGCTGGAAGCCGGCGCTATTACTGTTGTTGTGCTGGGTGTATTACTGCTGCGTCAGTGGCAGTGCAACCGCCAGCTGCTGGCGCGTATGGATCTGATCGGCGGCCTTACCAATCATGAACCCGGCCAGCATGACATGCTGGCGCATTTTAATAACAAACTTCTTTTTAAACGCGTCTATGATCACGCACCGGTCGGTAAACTGATCGCCACACCGGATGCGCGCATCATTATGGCCAATCCCAAACTGACGCAGACCCTGGGCTGCGAAGAAAGTGAGCTGATCGGGCAAAAGATATCCGATTTCACGTATCGTGAAGATCAGGCCGTCACACGGCGAGAACTCGAGCGCCTGTGTTCCGGCCAGGTTGCCAGTTACCAGATGGAAAAACGCTATGTGCGCCGCGACGGAACGCTGGTGTGGGTTCAGGTGAATGCCACGATTTTACGCGATGAACATGGCGAACCTGAATGCATCGTCGGTCAGGTACTGGATATTGATGAGCGTCGCCGGGCCATGGAAGCGCTGAAACTGAGAGAAAATATCGTCAACAACACCGGCGCCGGTGTGGGGCTGACTTATAACGGGCGTCAGCTGGAACTGATCAACCCGGCGTTTGCCCTGATGCACGGTTACCAGCCTGAAGAACTGCAGCAGCAGGATCTGCATCAATTACTGACCGCGGACAGTCTGCCAGTGTTTAAGCAGATGCTGGCTCAGGCACAAACAGATATTCACGTCAGTGGTGAACTGAACGCCCTGCGCAAGGGGTCGGGCTCTTTTCCGGTACTGGTTAACCTGTCGGTGGTAAAAGATGATGTCGGTGTATTGCAATACTGGATTATCAATTATCAGGATCTCACCATCCAGAAAGCCACCGAAGCGTCATTACGTATTCAGGAAAACCGGCTCAAGGAAGCTGAGCGGCTGGCGAATGTCGGCGCCTGGGAATGGAATGCGGTTGATAACATCATCTGGTGGTCGGATGAAATGTACCGAATGACGGGGGTAGAAAAGGGACATTTTGATACTGCTTCTGAACACTTTATCCGCCTGATTCATGAAGAGGACCAACCGCTGGTACGCGATGCTATCCGGCATTCGGTCAGCACAGGGGATGACTTCCGTGTGGAATACCGGCTGACGACTCCCGGCGGGCAGCAGAAGTCTGTTCTCAGTAATGCATCGGTTGAGCTCTGTGAAAGTGGTGGTTTTATCATGCGGGGGGCAAACCTGGATGTCACCGGTATCCGGCGTGCTGAATATCAACTGAAGCAAAGTCAGCAACGCCTGCAGACGTTAACCAATAATCTGCCGGGGCTGGTTTTTCAGGCGCGCAAAAATATTCACAATCAGGAAACGGAATTTACTTACACCAGCCGGCGGGGCAAAGACTTTTTTGGCTATGACGATGACACAGCCACCGGCCTGAACGGGTTTCTGCAGTATGTGCCCCAACCGGAACGGGAGCATTTTAGCCAAACACTGACTCAGTGTGGTGAGCAGGAAACTCTGTGGGACTGGGATGGCCGCCTGCAATTTGCTGATGGCCAGGAAAAATGGGTACAGATACGGGCCATGCCACGCCGTGATGGCGACGATATTATCTGGGAAGGCATGGTGTTTGATATCAGTGCGGCTAAAAAAGCGGAACGTGAGATCGTTATGTCACGCAACCTGCTGCGTGAAATGGCGGCCGAAATGGAAGTCATACGCGAGCAGGAAAGAAAACAGATTGCCCGGGATATCCATGATGAACTGGGCCAGGTACTGACCGCATTACGCATGGACGTAGCCGTTCTGCGGCTGAAATATCCGCATATGGGAGAAGATTATACCCATACGCTGAAGAACATGACGGATGTCGTTGACCGGGCCATTGCCGCGGTCCGCAGTGTGGCTAAAAATCTGCGGCCGGCGGTTCTGGATATGGGATTTGCTGCGGCGCTGGAATGGCTGGTCAGCGATCTGGCTGAACATACCGGTGCGGAATGCCATATTCATGGCGATTATCACAAGCCGTTACCGGATGAGTCCCGCATGGATGTGGTTTTCCGCCTGTTGCAGGAATCCTTTACCAATATCATGCGCCATGCTGACGCCACTGAAGTTAATGTTGCCTTTGTACAACAGGCGCATCAGCTGCTGATTACCATCTGCGATAATGGCAAAGGCTTTACACCGGGTCTGCGCCATACAAAACAGAAATCTTATGGGTTATTAGGGATGAAAGAACGCTGCCTGGCGCTGGGCGGCGATATCAGCCTGAAAAGTGAGCCCGGCAGCGGCACAGAAATATCCATCAGTATCCCCGTTAAACCTCATATGTTGGCAGACCAGAATGATTTGTGTCTTGATTGCGGATGACCATGCGATTGTGCGCAGTGGTATCAAACAAATATTGTCACTGGCAGGCGATGTTCAGGTTGCCGCAGAAGCAACCTGTGGCAGTGAGGTGCTGAGCAGGCTGCGTGAAAAGAATACCTTTGATCTGCTGCTGATGGATATGACGATGCCGGGCATTAATGGCACCGACCTGATCAGCCGTATCCGTTCCCATGAGCCGGATATTCCCATACTGGTGCTCAGTATGCATGACGAATATCAGGTCGCCGCGCGGGCATTGCGCAGTGGTGCCAACGGATATATTACAAAAGACAGTGATCCGGAAAAATTGCTTGATGCTGTGCGCCGTGTCGCCTCCGGTGGCCGTTATATTGATTCTCTGTTAGCAGAGCAGATTATTTTCAGCTCTCAGGACGGAGCCCCCGCCCATACCCAGCTGTCGGACCGTGAATATGAAATTTTTAATCTGCTTGTATCCGGGCTGAGCGTGAATGAAATTGCTGAACGGCTGGTGATCAGTAATAAAACCGTCAGTACTCATAAAGTACGGATGATGAAAAAAATGCAGGCCAGTAGCGTGGCGGATCTGGTGCGTTATGCCGTGGAGAATAAGCTGGTTAGCTGATGACCTGCCGTGTTCTTTTTCCTTCCTTCGGCCTCCTTTCTCTTTTCTTTAAAAGCCTTAAAAAAAACTGATCACTGCCGCACTGGTGTCCCACAAATTTTTATTTAAACTTTTGCGAGAAACTCCAGG
>CETQ01045498.1_pt1 | contig 118076 bp, 112 predicted proteins | sample 531261 | NCBI WGS metagenome assembly CETQ01 (sample SAMEA2622376, study PRJEB7988) | marine metagenome | biome: marine biome (ENVO:00000447); feature: surface water layer (ENVO:00002042); material: "saline water (ENVO:00002010), including plankton (ENVO:xxxxxxxx)" | depth 5 m
GAAAAATCAAGAGAATGAGGGTGACGCTCCAGAAAGCGAAAAGCTGGGGACGGCCCTGCCGGCCAGGGGATAAGTTCCCCAGGGAGGCATCAGGCACTGCGGACTTAAAAGTCGTTTACAGAAAGCAGAGTGCTATCAAACTGTGGGGTAGCAGTATCCCGAGGCTGCTTTTTTATTGCCCGGTTGTTATGCTGCGCCTTCTGCACAATTAATAAAAAAGTATAACAAGATGTCATCTATGCAGATTCATACCCTGAAAGGGTATATTCAGAATATTTTTTTGGTGGAATACCCGGATAAGCTGCTGTTGCTGGATGGCTGCAGCCGTGCTGATACCGATATGCTGTGCGATTACATTCAGCACACGCTGCAGCGCCCGCTGGCCGATCTTAAGCTGATTGTGGTCACTCATATGCACCCGGATCATGCCGGTGGCGCGCACCGTCTGCGTGACAGAACCGGCGCGGCGGTGGCGGCTCATCCGGGGACCCGGCGCTGGTATGCCGGTCCGTTGGGACGTATTGCCCATGGCATTGATGTGCTGCTGACACTCTGGGTGGCGGGGCGCATGGGGCGGCCAAAACGGCATATCTGGTACGACGCGCTGCTCCGGCCCGATTATCTGTTGCAGGACGCGCAACCGTTACCAGGCTTTGATGAATGGCAGGTGATCTGTACGCCCGGCCATACCGATCATGATATCTCGCTGTTGCATCAGCCGACGCATCAGATTTATGTGGCCGACCTGGTAGTCATGGTTAAAAAGACGCTGGTGCCGCCGTATCCGGTTTATCATCCGCAGGAATATCGTCAATCGCTGGCCAGGGTTGCGCAGTTAAAGGCGGAACGGGTATTTTTCGCTCATCTGGCGGCCCGCAGCGGAGCGGATATTCCGTTTGCCGAGCTGTTGTCGATGGCGCCGGTACAACCCAAAACCTATTGGCACTCGACGAAAAACCGGATTGCCCGCACACTGGGCGGTCAGAGCCGGAACCACTGACGGGCAGTAGCGGCGATTCGCGGAGAAAATCTTATGCATATTTATTGGTTGCTGGCCGCTGCTGTGGCGGCCGAAGTCATAGCAACCAGCGCGCTGAAGGCATCTCATGGCTTCAGTCAGCTGTGGCCCAGTGTGGTGGTTGTCATTGGCTACGGCATTTCTTTTTATCTGTTGGCCATTGTGCTGAAAACCTTACCGGTGGGCATTACCTATGCCATCTGGTCCGGTCTGGGGATCGTTTTTGTGACCCTGATCGGCTGGCTGGTGTTTAAGCAGGTGCTGGACTGGCCGGCGATTCTGGGTATGACTCTGATCATGGCGGGTGTGCTGACCATTAATCTGTTTTCCGGCAATAGTCACGGCTGATCTCTGCGCCGTTAACTCTTACCTTATTTGAGCATTTTTTGCACAGCAGGCTTTCTGCGACTGGCGGTAATTTGCCATGCCTTTTACGCTGAGTGCCTTTGTCTGAGGCCGCACTGCGCCTGGCCTGGGCGGAGGTTGCCGGTTCAATTCCCTTTCGTGTCTCTAATGGTCTGATTGGTCATCAGAGCTAACAATCTTTCCAATTCAATAGACGTGTAAATATTTTGAAATGGGCTTCCTGCCAGTATCTGTGCGGGTTGAAGGGGTTGTTTGGCCTGTTATGGTGGTCAGGTGTGTGTTGATATTTAGGGATCTAAACTTTAGTATCGAAATTAATTGAACGTTCAATCAAAAGAAATATGCCAAAAGTCGGAATAGAACCAGTACGTAAACAGCAGCTGATCGAGGCGACGCTGAAGTCCATTGAAGCCAACGGCTTTCAGGGCACGACCATCGTTACTATCAGTCGTCTGGCCGGGATGTCCTCCGGGATTATCAGTCATTACTTTGGTGGTAAGCAGGGGGTGATTGAAGCGGCGGTACGCCATCTGCTGGAACAGTTGCAGCAGGGGTTATTGAGCCGGCTGAATTCGCGCGCAGAGATTACGCCGCTGGAACGCCTGATGATGGTGGTGGAAACCAACTTTTCCGGCTTTCAGCAGTCATCACCGGCGTCCAGTACCTGGTTATCTTTCTGGGGGCAGGCGATCCATGATCCGGATCTGGCCCGTTTGCAGCGTGTTAACCAGCGTCGTCTTGAAAGCAATCTGCTGTATTCGTTCCGCCGCCTGATTCCGGATCTGGCGCGGGCGCGGGAAACCGCGGGTATGACGGCGGCCATGATTGACGGTATGTGGCTGCGCAGCACATTAAGCGCGCCGCAGGACAGAAATTTCCGGGAAGCCGAACGGCTTTGTAAAGAATTTATTCATCTTCAGGTTGAGCGTTTTGGTCATCAGTCGACGGGGAGTAACAACGGGTGAACGTGCTTAAGAATTTTATTGATGGACAGCCCATGGACAATCGCAGCGGAGATACCTTCGATGTGGTTAACCCGGCCACGGGTGCCGTGATTTATCAGACTGAAATCGCCGATGAGGCTGTGCAGCAGGCGGCCATTGCCAGCGCGCAGAAAGGCTTTGCTGAATGGTCAGCCATGACCGGTATGGAGCGCAGCCGTATTCTGTTAAAAGCGGTTGCATTACTGCGTGAGCGCAATGACGAACTGGCAAAAATCGAAGTGCTGGATACCGGCAAACCCTGGCAGGAAGCATCCGTGGTGGATGTGGTGACAGGGGCGGATTCCATCGAGTTTTTTGCCGGTTTAGCGCCGTCGATTGAAGGTAATCAGCAGGATCTGGGCGGCGATTTTTATTACACCCGCCGTGAACCTCTGGGTGTGTGTGCCGGTATTGGTGCGTGGAATTATCCGCTGCAGATTGCCTGCTGGAAATCTGCCCCGGCACTGGCGTGTGGCAATGCCATGATTTTTAAACCGTCGGAAGAAACGCCGCACGGTGCCGTAAAGCTGGCCGAAATATTTATTGAAGCCGGTGTGCCTGCCGGGGTTTTTAATGTTGTGCACGGTGACGGTGCCGTGGGTTCCTGGCTGACTCATCATGAAGATATCGCCAAGGTGTCCTTTACCGGTGAAGTCGGAACCGGTAAGAAAGTGATGGCTGCCGCGGCGACCACACTGAAAGAAGTTACCATGGAGCTGGGCGGCAAATCCCCATTAATTATTTTTGATGATGCGGATCTGGAAGATGCGGTATCCGCCGCCATGCTGGGTAACTTTTATACTCAGGGTGAAATCTGTACCAATGGCACCCGGGTATTTGTTCAGCAGGGTATTAAAGACGCCTTTATGCAGCGTCTGCTGGAACGCACCAAAAATAATATCCTGGCCGGTGATCCGTTAAATCCGGATGTGAACTTTGGTGCATTGATTTCAGAAAAACACCATCAGCTGGTGATGAGTTATATCGAAAAAGGTAAACAGGAAGGGGCAACGCTGGCCGCCGGCGGCAAGGCGATGCAACCGGCAGGTGCGGAAAACGGCTATTTTGTCGAACCAACCGTGTTTGCTGACTGCACGGACGATATGACCATCGTGCGGGAAGAAATATTCGGGCCTGTGATGTCAGTGCTCAGTTTCACGGATGAGGATGAAGTGATCCGCCGTGCCAATGACACCCGTCTGGGTCTTGCTGCCGGTGTGTTTACCCGCGATATCCGCCGCGCGCACCGCGTCATTCATCAGATTAAAGCCGGTATCTGCTGGCTGAATGCTTACGGTAATTCACCGGCAGAAATGCCTGTTGGTGGTTATAAGTGGTCTGGTTTAGGCCGCGAAAATGGTATGGAAACTCTGCGTCACTACACCCAGCTGAAAGCGGTGTATGTGGGGATGAATCCACTGGAAAGTCCGTTCTGAGGTAGTTATGGCAGCGTACGATTATATTATTGTCGGGGCGGGGTCCGCCGGTTGTGTTCTGGCTAACCGTCTGACCGAGGATGCGGATAAGCAAGTGCTGTTAATCGAAACCGGTGGCAGCGACCGCAGTATTTTTATTCAGATGCCGACGGCTCTGTCGATTCCGATGAATACGGAAAAATACGCCTGGCAGTTTGAAACAGACCCGGAACCTTATCTGGATGAGCGCCGCATGCACTGTCCCCGCGGCAAAGTGCTGGGCGGATCATCGTCGATTAACGGCATGGTTTATGTCCGTGGTCACGCCAGAGATTTTGATGAGTGGGCAGAGCACGGCGCTGAAGAATGGGATTATGCTCATTGTCTGCCGTATTTTAAGAAAGCAGAAACCTGGACGTTTGGCGGCGATGAATACCGGGGTGACAGCGGCCCGCTGGGCACCAATAACGGCAATAATATGAAAAACCCGCTGTACAAAACCTTTATCGAGGCCGGGCAGCAGGCGGGTTACGACTTTACTGCCGATTACAACGGTAAACAGCAGGAAGGTTTTGGCCCCATGCATATGACGGTCAAAAATGGTGTGCGCTGGTCAACCGCTAACGCCTACCTGCGTCCGGCCATGAAACGCTCTAATCTGACGTTAATGACCAAAGCTCAGGTTGAAAAAGTTCTGCTGGACGGCAAGCGTGCCGTTGGGGTGCGCGTACTGAAAGATGGTAAGAAAACCGATATTAAAGCCAAAGGCGAAGTGATTCTGTCAGCAGGTCCGGTGGGCTCGCCGCATATTCTGCAGTTATCCGGTATCGGTAATGCGGATGTACTTAAAGCAGCGGGCATTGAGGTTGCACACGATTTACCGGGAGTGGGGGAAAACCTGCAGGATCACCTGGAATTTTATTTCCAGTTCCGCTGTAAGCAGCCTATTACTCTGAATGGCCAGCTTGACTGGTTCCATAAAGGGCTGATCGGCGCCCGCTGGATGTTTACCCGCAAAGGCCTCGGCGCTACCAATCACTTTGAGTCCTGTGGCTTTATCCGCTCCAAAGCCGGTGTGGAATGGCCGGATCTGCAATATCACTTCCTGCCGGCTGCCATGCGTTACGATGGCCGCACGGCGTTTGATGGCCACGGTTTTCAGGTTCATATTGGCCACAATAAACCGCGCAGTCGCGGACGTGTGCATGCGCTCAGCCCGGATGCAGCGGATCATCCATCAATATTATTCAATTATCTTCAGGCGGAGGAAGACCGTGAAGGCTTCCGCGATTGTGTACGCCTGACGCGTGAAATTATTAATCAGCCAGCTTTTGATGATTACCGTGATGGTGAAATTCAGCCTGGCGAATCGGTTCAGACAGACGAAGAAATTGATGCCTTTGTAAGGGCTAATGTCGAAAGTGCCTACCATCCGTCCTGCTCCTGCAAAATGGGAGAAGACGAGATGGCGGTGGTTAACAGCCAGACCCGGGTGCACGGGATGGAAGGCCTGAGAGTCGTTGATTCGTCTGTTTTTCCGACGATACCAAACGGAAACTTAAATGCGCCCACCATTATGGTGGCCGAGCGTGCAGCAGACCTGATCCGCGGACAGGGTATGTTGCCGCCATCGGATGCCGAAGTAGGGATGGACCCGGGGTGGAAAGAATATCAGAGACCACGCAGTCCTCAGGCCTGAGCCTGACGGATGAAATTCATGTAAAGACAAATGACTAACTTTAATCAAGCAGGAGTAAGAACATGAAGACAGTAAGAAATATCTGCGCAGGTGCGCTGACGGCTGCGGCCTCAGTCAGTTTTGCCGGACAATGTGATACCGTTCGTTTTTCCGATGTCGGCTGGACAGATATCACATCAACAACAGCACTGACGTCAGTGGTACTGGAAGGGCTGGGTTATGAAACCAGCACTCAGATGTTGTCTGTACCCGTCACTTACAAATCGCTTGAAAATGGTGATATTGACGTATTTCTGGGCAACTGGATGCCAACCATGGAAGGCGATATCCGTCCTTACCTGGACAAAGGCACGGTTGAAACCATTAAAACTAACCTCGAAGGCGCCAAATATACACTGGCGGTACCTCAGTATGTGTACGATGCCGGGGTAAAAAACTTTGCTGATATTGCCAAATATCAGGATGAATTCGATGGCAAAATCTACGGTATCGAGCCGGGTAACGATGGTAACCGTCTGATTCAGGATATGATTGATAAAGATGCATTCGGCCTGGAAGATTTCAGCGTTGTGGAATCCAGTGAAGCCGGCATGCTGTCGCAGGTAAAACGTAAAACCCGTCGTGATAAATGGATTGTTTTCCTGGGTTGGGAACCACACCCGATGAACAGTAATTTTGATATCGCCTACCTGGAAGGTGGTGATGATTACTTTGGTCCGAATCTGGGTGGTGCCAGCGTTATGACTAACGTACGTAAAGGCTATGTGGAAGAATGCCCGAACGTTGGTAAGCTGCTGACCAATCTTGAATTCAGCCTGACGCTGGAAAATGAGGTGATGAAAGCCATTCTCGACGATGGCAAAAAACCAGCGGTTGCAGCGAAAAACTGGCTCGAAGCCAATCCACAGGTGCTGGATGCCTGGCTGGAAGGTGTGACCACCAAAGACGGCAAGCCCGGACTGGCTGCGGTGAAAGCCAGCCTCTGATAACGGCTGGCGATCAGGGGAATATCCGTTAAGGATATTCCCTGGTCCACCGTATTTCTCTCTTAATATTTTTTAATAACCAGATTCTGCGGGACAACCGTATGGGTACTCATGTCTATGGAACAGTATAAGCTGCCGCTCGGCAAATATATTGAAATATTTTTTGACTGGTTGGTTAGCTCAGCCTCCGGTTTTTTTGATGCCATTTCCGTTTCCCTGGAATGGCTGATTGTGGCATCGACGGATGTCCTGTTATGGCTGCATCCGCTGGCATTTATCGCCGTATTGGCTGGTTTGGCATATTGGGTGCACCGTGCATGGCCCCTTGTCGTTTTTGTGATAGTTTCGCTGCTTCTTATCTGGAATCTCGGCTATTGGGAAGAAACCATGCAGACGCTGTCACTGGTGATATATGCCACGCTGCTCTGTATTCTCGTGGGTTTGCCGATCGGTATTTACGCGGCACACCATCCGTTAGTATTTAAATTTATTCGTCCGGTACTGGATTTAATGCAGACAGTACCGCCATTTGTTTATCTGATTCCGACATTGACCCTGTTTGGCCTGGGTGTCGTTCCGGGTCTTATTTCCACTATTATATTCGCCATTGCCGCACCTGTGAGGTTAACGTACCTGGGAATATCGGAAGTGCCGAAAGAGCTGGTGGAAGCGGGGCAGTCATTTGGTATGACGCAAAATCAGCTGCTGTGGCGCATTGAGCTGCCGGCAGCGGCATCCAGCATTGCCGCAGGGGTTACCCAGTGCATTATGCTGTCGCTGTCGATGGTGGTGATTGCTGCTCTGGTGGGCGCAGACGGGCTGGGTAAGCCGGTCGTGCGGGCACTGAATACCGTCGATATTGCGTCTGGTTTTGAAGCCGGACTGGCGATCGTGTTGTTAGCGATTTTGCTGGACCGTTTGTTTAAACAACCAGAGGCGGTGAAATAAGATGATTGAGATAGAAAATCTGGATGTAGTATTTGGTCGTCATCCACAATCGGCGCTGCCACTGCTGGATCAGGGTGAAGACCGTGAACAGATCCGCGAAAAAACCGGGCAGGTTGTTGGTGTAAAAAATGCGTCACTGACCGTAGGTCATGGCGAGATATGTGTACTGATGGGCTTGTCTGGCTCGGGTAAATCCAGCCTGCTGCGCTGTATTAATGGCCTGAACCCCGTGGCACGGGGCGCTATCCGCATTGAGCGTGATGGCACCATGGTTGATTTTGTCAGCGCCGATGCCAGTGTGCAGCGCGATATTCGCCAGCGCCTGGTGTCCATGGTATTTCAGAAATTCGCATTAATGCCGTGGCTGACGGTGGAAGAAAATGTGGCAATGCCACTTGAAGTGCAGGGACTTGACCGCGCAGAAATTCAGCGGCGTGTCAATGAACAGCTGGAATTGGTTGGTCTGAGCGAATGGCGCCACCTTAAACCGGGTAAATTGTCCGGCGGTATGCAGCAGCGCGTCGGATTGGCGCGTGCATTGGCGATTGAAACTGATATCCTGTTGATGGACGAGCCGTTCTCTGCGCTTGATCCTCTGATTCGTACGCAGTTGCAGGATGAACTGCTGATGTTGCAGAAAAAATTGAAGAAGACGATTCTGTTCGTCAGTCATGATCTGGATGAGGCTTTGAAATTAGGCAATCATATTGCGATCATGAAGGACGGTGAAATTGTTCAGCACGGTAAGCCGGAAGATATTGTGCTGAACCCAGCAAATGATTATGTGCGTGATTTTGTGGCGCATACGAATCCGCTGAATGTTCTGCGCGCCTCATCGATTATGTGGCCATTAAAAGACTTCAGTGCAGAAAAAGAAGGTTTTTGCCTGAATCGCCGCGATGATTACTGGTTGTCGTCAGACAAAAAAGCAGTCATTGTAAACGGTAACCGCCAGGACATTTATTTCTGGCAGTCAGGTGATACCATTGAACAACTTGGAAAACATCCTGTTTGTGTCCCGGAAGACTTCCCGATGAGGGAAGCCATGGAACTGCTTTACCATACCGGGCACTCTGTGTTTGTACACTCAGGAGAGGGGATAGCAGGTGTGATAAGAGACAGAGAGCTCTATCACACTCTGTTAGGAAAGATGTTATCGGAAGATGACTGAATTAATGGATCTGTTAGTAAACGAACGAGGAGAGACACTATGAAAAAACTTCGACTGCCTCTGGCTATTGCTGCAGCAATGAGTGCTGTACCTGCAATGGCTTCTGATTCAATCAGCGGCGGCATCTGGATGAACCATTCCATCTATAACGATGATGCGAGCGAAGTCACTTACGGTGATACCAACTACGAATCGCTGATTCTGTATATGGACCACACTGATGAAGCAACAGGCTGGAAGTTTTCTTCTGAATTCCGTTTAGGCAAAGGTGCTTTTACAGACCCGGATAACAACAACACCGGCGGCCACTACGGCTTCCACAAAGCCTGGATCGGTAAAGATTTTGAAACAGGTTCCATTAAAATCGGTAAATCTCAGGTACCGTTTGGCTGGAAAACCGTTAACTTCTGGCCTGGTGATGAAATGCTGGGTGGCTATGCCGACCAGAACGACGTGGGTGTGAAATGGAGCGCGGATGCGAGCCAGTTCCACTATGACGTTGCTTACTACCACGTTGATGACTTCGGTAACAGCACCGAAAGCATGGATGATGGTGGTCACTGGGGCTCATCTACTACTTATCAAAAAGGCCAGACAGTTGTTCTGAACGGTTCTTATGAAATTGCAGAAGGTCAGAAAGTCGGTGCTTCTTACCAGATTGGTAAACTGCGCGATCTGGCCGGCAATGCTGACCGTCCTATGGAAGGCGATCACAGCGCGGCAGTTGCATACTACGAAGGTACCTTCGGGGCCTTTGGCGTAAAAGCCCAATATATGACCACAGAACGTGACCTGAGCGGTCTGACTGCTGTTGCCGGTACTGCGCTGGATGACACAGAAGTCAAAAACGACCGTAAAGCGGTAACCGTTACTTACGCTCTGAACGATTTCTACTTCTACGTGGATTACACCAACGCCGAAGCGAAAACTGATGGCAATGACGATGTTGTGGGTTCGGCTGATAGCTGGGCACCAGGCATGAGCTATGACTATGGTCCGGGTTGGGTTTACGTTGAATACGTAAGCAACGACGGTGGTATCGATGCTAATGGCATGGTTACCGACGGTGACTATGATGCATGGTACTTCACCATGGATTACTACTTCTGATTTTTAATCGGATAGTGAGCTAATCAAAAAAACGCAGCCATTGGCTGCGTTTTTTTATGGCCGCATTTTATCTCCGCGTTAGGGTATTCAGGTCGAATTTCCGGCTCAGAATACGGTCACGCAGGGTTACCGGCAGCCAGCGGGCAATCAGCGGCAGAATACGGCAACCATGGCCAATGCGGATGATTTCATCGGGTTTACTCAATAGCTGAGCAGTTAATTCTCTGGCAAAGTCCGCTGCCGGCGTCGGGTTATCCTGGGAGGCAGTCGCCCGTGCTTCCATCTGTGTTTTCAGCGGCGCATACATTGAATCCTGTGGCAGGCCCTGAGCCAAGTGGCTGAGGGAATTATCACCGAATCTGGACTGGATCGCGCCGGGCTGAACCGTAACGACCTGAATATGAAACGGTGCTAACTCCATGCGCAGAGCATCACTGAGGGAATGCAGAGCTGATTTGGTAGCGCAGTAAGCACCGGAAAAAGGCGTGGTCAGAATGCCGGACACTGAACCGATATTGATTACCTGTGCCGGTCGCTGTGGGGAGCCTGCGGCTTTCAGCAGGGGAACCGCTGCCTGGGTTAACGCCAGGGGCGCAAACACATTGGTGGCGAACTGTTGTTCCAGTAAATCACGGCTTAATTCCGCCAACGGCCCCATGGCAGCATAACCGGCGTTATTGATCAGGCAATTGAGATGGCCGTCCTGTTGCTCAATATGACTGATGGCCGCTTCGATGTCATCAGCGTTATTCACATCCATGGCGATGGGAATAAGACCATCACTGCTGAGGTTCTTCAGGCTGTCTGTGTTGCGTGCGGTGGCGTAAACGCGGTATCCCTGACGCAGATATTCTTCTGCCAGTGCGCGGCCAATACCGGATGAACAACCGGTAATCAGGACATTTTTTTGTGTCATGCGTTTTCCGTTTTTTATTCTCTGTGGTAATGGTTTCTGTGGTGATCGTTTCTGTGGGATCTCGCTGTCAGTGGTAGCCCGCGTTTGTCCGCCGTTGTATGTCCGCTTCACCGTTATAATGGCGGCCGGCGGTCAAACCAGGGCTGTATTTCTTCTAATTGCGCGGCGAGTTGTAACAGCAGCGCATCCTGACCGAGCGGGGCGATGAACTGTGTACCTGCCGGTAATCCGTTTTCTGTCCAGTAAAGTGGCACCGACATGGCTGGCTGTCCGGTCATATTGGCAAGTTGGGTAAAGGGCAGTTTTTCCAGATTATCCAGCGCCATTTTCTTTACCTGACCGGTTTTTAACAGCAGCTTGTGCAGCCCCAGGCCATTGATGATTTTCATAGCCACGGCTTCTGCCGGTGACGGATCAAAATAACCGATAGGCACTGGTTCAGACGCCAGTACCGGCGTCAGCAGCAGGTCGTATTTCTGATGAAACATATGCATGCTGCGGGCAAACTGGTTCCAGCGGCGTCTGGCATTGACGTAATCACCGGCACTGATGGTTTTGCCAAGGTAGGCGAGGACTTTGGTGGCATCTTCGGTATCCAGGTTACTGACACGGCCGCTGAGCTGGGCCGCCATAAAATCCAGATCAGCGGCGACCTGACCGAAGTACATGGTCAGATAACTGTCGGCCAGTGCTTCACCATCAAATTCCAGGGTTACCGGTTCAACGTCATGACCGAGGCGTGTCAGCAAGTCCACGCTGTGACTGACAGCCTTCTCCGCATCGGCGGTCACCTCGCGGCCGATAAAGGAGCGGCAGGTATAGCCAATACGCAGTTTGCGCGGTGCCTGCTGCAGGCTTTGCAGATAGCCGCCGGGGATATTCACCGGGTAGGGTGTTGAGCCATCTGCGCCGGCCACGGCATCCAGCATGGCGGCACTGTCCCGGACACTGCGGGTAATCACATGCTCGGTCGCGGCGCCATCCCAGTATTCGCTGGCGTAAGGCCCGGTAGGGACCAGGCCGCGGCTGGGCTTAAGGCCAAATAAGCCACAACAGGCGGCCGGAATACGGATGGAGCCACCGCCATCACCGGCCGATGCCATGGGCAATATGCCGGCGGCCACTGCTGCAGCGGAACCACCACTGGAACCGCCGGGCGTATGGCCGGTATTCCAGGGGTTACGGCAGGCGCCAAAGGCTTTGGGTTCGGTGACCCCCATTAATCCCAGTTCCGGCGTATTGGTTTTGCCGAATATCACCAGCCCAGCCTGTTTAAAGCGACGAACCAGCTCACTGTCAGCTGGTGAAATGACACCTTTCAAAGCAGCACTACCGCTGCTCATCGGAGTGCCTTCCAGAGCCGCCAGTAGATCTTTCAACAGAAAAGGTACGCCGCGGAAGGGACCATCCGGCTGTGTTTGCTGCAGCTGCTGACGGGCATAATCGTAAAGTGGAGTGATGATGGCATTAATGGCCGGATTGACTTCTTCTGCCCGCTGTATGGCACAGTGCAGTAACTCTTCCGGTGATGCATCGCCGGCACGCACCAGAGCGGCCAGCCCCAGTGCATCATAATTCTGATAGTCAGACGGTGAGAAGCGGCTGGTACTGTGTTCGCTGGCAGGGGTTGTCATGATTGCTGGGCCCAGAGTTTGTTGTTATGCATGGCTGCTGCAACAAATAACAGGAACCCCTGCCGATGACAACTCTGCTGCTGTATCTGTTGCCCTGCGCTGGCTTTACTCAGACGTTGTCTGTGGCGCCGGGTCTGGTGTCAGTGTGACTGTGCTGAGATCCGGGCGGATCAGCAGGGCGTGGAGATTCTGTTCGCGCAGCCAGTCCGGGGCAGCCTGCTGACGCAGCATGGCAATGGTGGACAGAGTGCCTGCCAGTAATGTTGATGGAGCCAGTACGGTAACCGACGCCCAATGGTCCACGGGATAACCATTATGTGGATTCAGCAGATGGCAGAAACGTTGGCCATTTTTTTCGAAAAAACGCTCATAGTCGCCACTGGTGGCCATACCACCTTGATACACGGGTAAACGGGCAATGGCTTGTTGTGGTTTTCTGGGATGGCGTACTCCCAGCTGCCACGGCTGAACGTGACTGGCTGTTCCGGCGCTTTGGTGGCTGTCCTCCTGCGGCCGCGGACCGAGAATGTGCAGATCACCGCCGAGATCAATAATGCCGCTGTTCACGCCGCCCTGCCGGGCAATATCGGCGCACACATCTGCCGCGTATTCTTTGCCTATCCCGCCCAGATCAAGCTCCATATCGGGCGGCATCAGCAGCTCATGATCCGATAGCTTCACTGCGCCAAAACCAATGCGGGGCAGAAGGCTGGCCAGGGCGTCAGCGGAAGGGATAAGGTTTTTTCTGAAGTCCCAGGCCTGCCTCAGTACACCGGAACTGATATCAAATAAACCATCACTCTGTTCGTAACAGACGGCAGCATAATTCAGCAGCCAGTGAGTTTCAGCGTCGATGGGTGTCGGCTGACCGGCGTTATTGTTGATACGGGAGAGGATGCTGTCGTCGCGGTAGCGGCTGTATTTGTGCTCAATACGGCGCACAGCGGTTTCCATGGCTGCTACCTGCGCCCGTGCCTGGGTGTTATCCGGTAACAGAAAAGAGCAGGGGGACGCCATCGCGGTGAAACGATGGCAGAAAAAACCGTCAGTGTTTGTATTGAATGCCAATGCTCAGCACCGTGTAGTCAACCAAAGCAGGTGTTTCATCACTTGAGGTCTGTACTATGGCAAAGTTTTCCGAAGAATAATATTGCTGCCAGTCCAGTGATACCGTCCACTGACGATAAATAGCTTTCACTTCGGCTCCGAAACTGAAGGCGCCGTAGGACGCTAAACGATAATCTGAGCTGTTGTACTGATCGTCCGGTGGAGCTTGCTCCAGACTGTAAAAATCGGCGCTGGTCTGACGGTAGTAGCGCGTCATGGGAATCACTTCGAGTGAAAACGGCGCCATATTAAACATCTGTGCCCAGCGTAAGGTCAGCGTATGTGAACGTATGCCCCAGTTATCACTGTAATAGCGGTAGTCAGCATGCGCGGCAGCGCCATCCCAGAAAGGAATAAACTGGCGATACTGAGCATCCAGAGTCAGCTGGTCGCGCTGCCCGGGACGGCGGTCTTCAAATTTATAGGGATCGGATAAGTATCCGGTTAAACGGGTATAACCGATGCCGGCTTTGATTACCCGGTTTTTATCGATCACCTGAGAAACGCCTTCATACAGTGAAAGGCTGCGTTTGCTGCGGCCGTCGGCACGCTGGCGGTCAGCGGATATCCAGGCATCCGACGGCGATAATTCATCCAGTGATGCACTGACCGACGCAAATAAAGTGGTGTGTTTATCAAACAGTTCCAGCGAGCCGTCACCGCCCAGTGCCAGTGAGCGGTAATCATTTTCCAGCGACAGGGCGAACAGGCCGCCGAGGGTGCCGTCAATCTGTCCGTTGTAGGCACCCTGAATGTATTTTTTCGGCGCTACTTTTAAATCGTAACGGGTTTCTTCAATACTGGCACCACTCATCAGCAGGACGCTTTTCCCCTCGGCATTTTCGTAGGTCTGCATCGGTGATGCGCCGCTCATGGTCTCGTACTGAAATTCACTGTTAATGTACCAGTCACCGGCAAGAGGGCGGGCGTAACGGAACTGGTGAACATCAATACTGTAGCGTTCGGTGACCGGTGTGAAGGTACGTGCCCGGGGTGCATCCGCTTCCTGATATTGCGTGTTGCGGTAGGCGAATACCTCATCCGTCGGGGTTGCTTCACCGTAAGCCGGCAGGCTGGCTGCTGCCGCAGTTAACGCGGCGAGGGAATTGATTCCTTTTTTTTGCATGTTATTCAGTTACAGCCGCAACCGCCTCCTGCTGCCTGGCCACCACCGGACGAACCTTCTTTGGCAAAATGAATGTGATTATCCAGCGAGGATTTCAGGGGATCTGACTGCCAGGCCATAACATCCTGAGCCAGATTGCCCCGTTCCCAGGGTTTGACGGTACTGCAGCCGCTGAGCAACAGCAGAACAACTACAGCAGAACTAAAGCGAATGAACATGCAATATTCCGTTATTGAAAATCCGGTTATTTGGCGGATACCAGCGCTGTGATTTCGGCGCGTATTTTCTGACTGTCAGAAGGTTTAAACCCCTGATGAATGACACGGATTTTACCCTGACGGTCAATCAGATAAGACGTCGGCATGCCGCGCAGACCAAAGGCATCCGGGGTGTTGCCATCGGCGTCGTGCAGTGTTGGGTAAGAAACCGGGTACTGCTTGAGAAATTCGCGCGCAGCTTTCACATCTTCATCAAGATTAATGGCCAGCACTTCAAAACCTTTGCCTTTTAAATCTTTTCGTACACCATCAAGGAAGGGCAGGGATTTACGGCAGGGGCCGCACCAGGAAGCCCAGAAATCGACGTACACGACTTTCCCGCGATAGGCAGATAAGCTGGTGTTTCCTTTCTGAGTGAGATACGGCAGTTTGAAATCCGGTGCCGGGTCTCCCGCGGCACTGACCACCTGAGTGGTCAGTAATGCGGAAATAAACATGATCAGTGGAGCAATGATACGCACTGTATTCTCCTTGGCAGCATCAGCTGAATATATTGAATGAATTGACGTTAAGCGGGTAGCTTTCCGCCAGCGCGGCGTTTTCAACGCCCAGCAGCCGGCGCAGTTCCTGGTTAACGTGCGCCGGTGTCAGTGTTTCTCCGGATGAATCCTGCAGGCCGGAATTGCGGTTCACTGTCAGTGAACGGAAATCCGCACTGGAGGCGCCGAATACTTTACCGCCGGTATTGTTGGGCTGAACAACCATGACGCTGGTAATCGGCCAGTGATCTTTACCATTACCGGAATTGTAATAGGGCGTGCGGCCAAAGTCAGAACCAATGACGACCGTGGTCTTATTGGCAACACCGGCATATTCCAGTGCCTGCAGCAGGAAGTGTACGCCTTCCAGCATATCGCCCATGCGCGGATAGGCAGTACGGTCATGGTTGCCGTGCGTATCAAAACCGCCCACGTTCAGGTTGGCGCTGGCACACAAACCTGCGGCAAAAGCGGCACTGACGACCTCGGCCTGGCTTTTCAGGCCTTCACCACGGTTCTCGTTCCAGTGTTCGTCGCGCAGTACGTTGGCCTGAATATCGTCCAGTCGTACGGTCAGTTCGCCAAGGTTGGAATCCACGCTGCGTATGCCCAGCAGACTCTGCAGCTGTGCGCGGCGCTGGGGCAGGGTTTCATTGGCCAGCTGGCGTTGCAGGCGGGCGGCCTGAGCGGCTTTGATATCCTGGTACATATCCACATCGCGGGCGCCGGTGCGGTAGAGGAAACCGCGGTCGCCACTGTAATGGTTGGGGTCGGATATCTGGCTGATAAAGCCGGCACTGCTGGCCCGCGCACGGGCCACCAGTGAATCGGTAAAGTCGTAGCCGCCGTTACTGATGTAGGCGAGTGGCAGGTTGGGGGAGACGGCCGCCGCATAATAGGCCGCCAGACTCGGATAGCCGGTTTCATCGGAGCCGGACCAGACGAAGCGGTTGCCGGTATCGTGATTGTTGGTGCCGGTATCGATACCGTTGATGACCGTCAGGCGATCACCATAAGTGGTGAAGAAATCATCGAACTGGTCGTTGATGCGGTTGAGTACCGCATCATCGTCGGACACCTGATCCGGGATCGCACTCCACTGAATGTTGCCGTAGGTTTTGTTGCTGTCCAGTGCCACTGAGTTGGTGGAACCTTCATTGCGGTCAGAACGATCAGCGTAGGCCTGATTCAGACCTTTGGGATCACAGATGGACGTCGGGTCCCAGCCACCACCGGCGTTCACCACGACCAGAAATTTATCCGGAACGGTGGCGGCCGCGGCTTTGGGTGTCCACACCGGCATACTGGCGGTCAGACCGGAAGCGGCCATGAGTTGCATAAATTGACGACGTTTCATGACGGCTCCTTACTCGTAGACAAAGCGGTAATCAGAAATTAAATAGGTCAGCACACTGGTCCAGGCACGGATGACGTAATTGTCGTCGTACTCGATACGGGTTTCTGCCGGTAAATCACCGTCGGTGCGGCCATCGGGCTGACGGTTCCAGCGGCCACGGCATTCCCATTCCAGAGCAGTGCTCGGGCGCGGATCATACTGGTCGGCATTCTGCAGCAGGTTCTGTCCACGGTTCAGAGTATCCACAAACAGCTGATAAGTGGCTTCCAGTTCGGCACTGTCGGCTTCCAGGTGTTCGCCCAGTAAACGCCAGTGCAGATGCTGAATGTTGTGTTTGATCAGACTGATATCTGTGTCTGTCTGAGGTTCTGTTGTGACCTCGACGTATGGGAACAGGCGCCGTTCGTTACTGCTATAGGTGAAATCATAGGCAGCGCTGCGACAGGCCATTTCCGTTGCCATGCGTTCCTGAATCGCGATGATCAGGCCGCTCGGGTCTTTGGTTTCTTCGGTCACCGAGTCAGAATCCATACCGCCGTACATGATGCGGTTGTTCTCACTGCGGAATTCGTCCCAGCCAAAACCAAACACGCTGTTCAGTTTGGCCTGCATGGCTTCCGGGCTGAGGAACTGTGTCGAACCAATATGCTTATTCTCCGTCAGTGATCCGGTATCCACCGCTGACGCTCGGTAGTAGGGGCTCATGACGATACCTTTTACCGCGGTTTTAATATTCCAGTTATCCGCCACCATGTTCTGGCCGATGCTGTTAATAATGGCCCGCTGGCTGTTGAAGGCCAGGGTCTCAGCGTTGCTGGCATTGTCTCCCGGAGTGGTCAGAGGTTCCTGGCCAACGATCCCCGTATAAAGAGTGCGTACCGTGGCCCGCACAAAGCGCGGATCTTCGGCAATCGCATTACCTAACCACTGCAGCATGCGACGGAAGTAACCGTCACCACCGGACAGGGGAATGGTTTCACTGCGCAGCCCGGCAGGTTCAATATCAGAGCTGTCCCAGCGGTTGGCAGACGTGCTGCCGGTTACTATGTACTGGCCGCGGTCTGTCCAGTGCTGGAATGCTGAAGCCACCGGGTCCATTACCTGGTGACAGGCATAGCAGGCCGGATCAAGCAGGGTCGGGTTAGCGGCTTCGCTGCCAATACCATCACCCGGGCGGTCGCCTTCGATGGCGAGAATATCGGTATCGAGGAAGTAATCGAACACAATACGTGAGCGGTGGCGGTTACGGTTGGTACTGGTGGTCGGATAGCGGTTGAGGAACATCGGATCGGTCAGGATACCGGCGTGGGGAATGCCGCCCATTTCATATTGCAGATCTTTGTTAATACGGGCCGGGCGGAAATCCGTCGGATCATAAAAAACCTGTGTGCCATTGTTATCGCAGACCGGCTCATCAAGCTGACGGAAACTGGCGGACGGATCAATCAGCTCAGCGTCATAGACCTGCTGGCTGTACCAGTTAACCATCATATAGTCAGCGGTCATAAAGGTGGTGTGTGGCAGATTGTTCATGGCCGCATAACGGATCAGTTCCAGTGGCGCGCGGGCCACGGCATCGTTGGTGATACTGCGCACACAGCTGCGGAACGAATTCAGTTCTTCGCCGGCGTAGACATCGTTGTACCATTTGCGGTTGGGATAATCGTCGCTGTCGAGGAGGTTAATGCCGCCCTCGTAGAGGTTCCTGCTGAGGTATTTATCGGTCAGCAGCTGAACATTGAATATTTCCATCAGGTTTTCATAGAAAGCGTCTTCCGTCATCACCTGATTGAGTGCCAGGCTGAGGCCGGTTTCACCACTCTCGGCGACCATGGCCAGTTCTTCGGCGGTCGGCAGCCGGTCAGCCAGCTGCAGGGACGCTTTACGCAGGGTTTCCGCCAGTTCAACGGATTGCACGCCGTCCAGCGACGTAGTGGCTGCGGACAATACTTCACCATTAAAGGCATACATTATGTATTCGGCGGTATTGGTGGCGCAGTCGCCGGTACAGGCACCGGTATTACTGATTGGCATAGTGGCACTGATTTCCTGTGCCAGAACGCTCAGCGAGGTACAGGTCGCACAGGCGACCAGTGATGATCCGACTGAGGTACCGTTACCATCGACACCATGACAGGATGCACATTGCTGTTCGTATGCGCGCTGGCCTTCAGGGTTATAGGCGTTGTACAGCGTACCGTCGCCCCCGTTCGAGGCCCCGCCAACGTCGCCGGAATATTCCGTCTGACACCCTGAAAGCGTAATAACTGCCATGACGGCAATTATCAGCCCCATTATCCCTCTCATATCTGTAACTCCTGCGTGAGTTCACGGTTATATCGTCCCTGACCGGCTGAGTCGGGAAACTTTTAACTATTTTTTTGTATAACGCTTAAGTTATATCAGGCCACCGGTAAAAAAACTGTGAACAGTTCAGAAAAACGCCACAATATCCGTTATGACCCGAAATAAGTATTGGCGGAATATGAAAAACATGACTTAGTCTTTTTGTTAAATTTGTTAAAGATATGAATGCAGGGAAAAACTACTGTTTTTATAGGGTGCTTTTACGCCATTGCCGTGAGCGTAAGTACTGAACTCAGCCAGACTATCGTACTGACTGAGCCATTTTCAGATTCATTGCTATCAATTGAATCTTTTCCTGTGTCAGCTGCTGCGTGATGGCCCTGGGGCTGAGGCCTGTGACGGTCAGCACATTTTATATGACAGAAATATTGCGGTGAATGAATGTCTGGTTTCATTTTATTCACTGCGGTCTATTCACTGCGGTCTATTCACTGCGGTAGCCAATTCTGAAACCGCCCCAGTGCCTGCCGTTCACATAAATAGGAACAGATAAATCGTGCATCACTTCCCCGGTATCACGTTTATAGGTTTGCAGCAGGAAGGGACGTGTATTGGAACCACAACGGGAACCGGTACGGTCATTAAAGATACGTTTGCTGCGGCTGTGAATGAGGTCAGTATCAAAATCACCGGTCGGGGCTTTGGCGAATTTATTGTTGTGGGTGGGGAAGTAACCATTAATATCCACGGCGCCAGCATAAGCGATATAGGGGTGTTGCTGAAGAATGGGTTCCTGTACTGACGGAAATTTCTGATCAGTAAAATGATCGTATGCCGTGTTGTATTTTTTAGGGTTAGTTTTTTCTATGGCCTGATAATCGGTGTCAAATACCTGATGTTCGGTAAAAGTACCGTCTTTGATTGTTTGTTCAAATAATTTGCCGATTTCACAGGCTGCGCTTTCTGCCAGTATTTTTACTTCATCGTGGGGCATTCCCAATTCTGTGCTGCCAAAGGCTTCATATATTTTTTCGGCGGTCTCTGACAGATCGAGTGATTTCTGTGAAATAGAAGCGATCTCCTGTTCCGTTAATTCCAGACGTTGGCTGGTTTCCTGTACGATGGAAGAGATGTAGCCAATGCTCGTACTGTTTGCCTGAACGCTTTCCGCCAGCTCATTAACGTTGCTTTCAATATCTTCTGAGCGGCCATAAATATCATTCAGGTGGGAAGAAACCATCTGTGTCATTTCAACATTTTTACCAATGGTGACCGTCAGTGCGCGGCTGTTGCCGACTGCATTTTTTATTTCTTCGTTAATAATATTAACCGTGTTGCCGATCTGCTGCGTTGCGTCGGAGGTTTTGGCGGCTAAGGCTCTGACCTCGTCAGCCACCACGGCAAAGCCTCGGCCCTGTTCGCCGGCCCGTGCTGCTTCAATGGCGGCGTTAAGCGCCAGAAGGTTGGTCTGTTCGGCGATGTCACTGATCACACTGGTGACCGCTTTAATTTCTTCTGATCTGGATTCCAGCCCGGAAATTAATTCCGCATTGGCATTCACTTCACCCCGGGTACCTTCCATTTGCGGAATGGCTTCATCCACAGCCTGTTTGCCCGATGAATTGATACGTTTGGCCTCGGTGGTAGCGTCAGCTACCGCCCGTGTCTGAGTGACCATCTGGTTGATGGTTTCATGAATCTGAGATGCAGAGGCCGCTATCTGGTTGGTATCGGTCGCTTCCTCGTGGATTTTGGCTTTCATCTGATCGGCGGCCCAGGACATTTCGGCGGCAGCGATGGCAATCCGGCCACCGTGGGCAGACAGCTTCTGTCTCATTTCCGCATAAATAGTGAGCTGTTTGTCGAGGCTGTTCATTTCTTCCTGCAGGAAGGCGGGCAGGGGATTCCTGCGGTTATCGTATTCCTGCGTATGATGCGTCATCCGGTGGGCTATTTCCTGTGCCAGAGTAATCTGCGGACGGATGATTAAATAGTAAAGAGCGCCAACGCTGATCAGATTGGCTGTGATTACGCTCATCAGGCTGGTCAGCGGCATTATGTCCGGCAGATAAAAAGCACTGGTGGCAATCAGGCTGATTACGACACTGGCAGCAGAAGACAGGATCATCCTCTTAAGATATTTATTCATCGATATCTCCACTCGGCGACTCTGTTCAGAGTAGACAATTCCTGCAATAAGGCGCTGGAAAAAAGCGACATCACAAAAGGCGCGGCTAATCTTTACCGGAACGGGTGCGGTGAATACGGAGGAGAAGACAGGATTTTATTGAATAATCCTGACTATACTGACTTTTTGACAGATAAGAGCTGGGGGTGATGGCCGGAGTAACGGCTACATCGATGAACAACCGCTTTGTAATAAATTACAAACAGTGATGCGTTACAAGAGGGGGATAAAGACTTAAGGAATGGTGCCGAAGGAGAGACTCGAACTCTCACGGGCGTGAGCCCACTGCGACCTGAACACAGCGTGTATACCAATTTCACCACTTCGGCATTGCAAATTTTTATGTGCTTCTTCAGCACTGCACCATCATTCAGAAGAGAAAGATGGTGCCCAGGGAGAGACTCGAACTCTCACGGGCGTGAGCCCACTGCGACCTGAACACAGCGTGTATACCAATTTCACCACCTGGGCATGTGAGGCGCGGCATGTTACCACTTCGCACTTCATTCTGACAGCTCTTTTTTGCTTGGTACCAGAGGCCGGACTCGAACCGGCACACCCGCAAAGGCGGGGGATTTTGAATCCCCTGCGTCTACCAATTTCGCCACTCTGGCGCATCAGTAGCTCGTCAGTGGCGCGCATATTACCTGCAAAAATTTTGCTGTCAACACTTTTTCTAATGATTTCCTTAACTTAGGGGAGTATCTCCGGTAATCTTGCAGCCCTTCCGGACAGCCACTTTCTTCTGCTCATGCAGATGCGGTGGCGTTCCCTGACGTAGGCTAACCATGAAAACCAAAGATTTTGATTTTGACCTGCCGGATGAGCTTATTGCCCGCTATCCGATGGCCGAACGCAGCAGCTCACGTCTGCTGGTTCTGGACGGTGTCACCGGGCAAACCACTCATCTGGTGTTCCGCGATCTGCTGGATAAAGCAGAAGCGGGTGACCTGCTGGTGTTCAACAATACGCGGGTGATCCCGGCGCGGCTGTTTGGTGAAAAAGCCAGCGGCGGTAAGCTGGAAGCGCTGATTGAACGCATGACCGGCGAACACACGGCGCTGGCGCATCTGCGCTCGTCCCGTTCGCCTAAACCCGGCAGCCGGATCACACTGGGGGGCGTTGAGGTTGACGTCAGCGGTCGTCAGGGGGCACTGTTTGAGCTCACCTTTCTGGATGAGCGGCCGTTGCTGAGTATTCTGGAAGAGGTTGGCCATATGCCTCTGCCGCCTTATATGGCGCGCGAGGACGCTGAAGAAGACCGCGAACGCTATCAGACTGTTTATGCCGAGAAGCCGGGGGCCGTGGCTGCGCCCACTGCCGGCCTGCATTTCGATGAGCCGTTACTGACGGCGCTGAAAGAGAAGGGCGTGAACTTCGCCTACGTGACCCTGCACGTCGGGGCCGGAACCTTTCAGCCAGTGAAGGTGGATACCATCGAAGAGCATGAAATGCATGCTGAGTACATTGAAGTGCCCCAGGATGTCGTTGATGCGGTAAAAGCCACCCGTGCTGCCGGAAAACGCGTGATTGCCGTGGGGACGACGTCGGTACGCAGTCTGGAAAGTGCCAGCAGCGATGGTGAAATCGCCCCTTTCTACGGCGAGAGCCGTATCTTTATCTACCCCGGATACCGTTTCCGCAGTGTGGATGCCATGATCACCAACTTTCATCTGCCGGAATCGACCCTGATTATGCTGGTCTCAGCCTTCGCTGGACGCGACAATACGCTGGCGGCGTATGCTGAGGCAGTGGCCGGAAAATACCGCTTTTACAGTTATGGTGACGCCATGTTCCTTGAGCGTCCACAGCCCCTTGTCAGTGAGGAATCTGCATGACCCGCGAATGTTTTATGAAATTTGAGTTGTTGTCAGAAACCGAAGACAGCGGCAGTAAAGCCCGCCGCGGACAGCTGACCTTTCCGCGCGGTACCATTCAGACCCCGGCCTTTATGCCGGTGGGGACTTACGGCACGGTTAAAGGGCTGACTCCGCAACAGATCAAAGACATTGGTGCAGAGATTATTCTCGGCAACACCTTTCACCTGATGCTGCGTCCCGGCACCGAGATCGTCAAACTGCACGGCGACCTGCATGATTTTATTGGCTGGGACAAACCCATTCTCACCGATTCCGGTGGCTTCCAGGTGTTCAGTCTGGGGGATATGCGCAAAATCACCGAAGAAGGCGTTTCCTTCCGGTCGCCGGTGAATGGCGAGAAAGTCCTGATGACGCCGGAAAGTTCTATGCAGGTCCAGCGTGATCTGGGCTCCGATATCGTGATGATCTTCGATGAATGCACGCCTTATCCGGCGACAGAGAAAGAAGCCGCCGATTCCATGCGTATGTCGCTGCGCTGGGCGAAGCGTTCAAAAGATGCTCACGGCGATAATCCGTCGGCCCAGTTCGGTATTATTCAGGGCGGCATGTACGAAGACCTGCGTGATGAATCTCTGGCGGGGCTGCTCGATATTGGCTTTGATGGTTACGCCATCGGCGGTCTGAGCGTGGGTGAGCCCAAAGATGAAATGATGCGTGTATTGAAGCACATTGCCCCTAAGATGCCGGAAGACAAGCCCCGTTATCTGATGGGCGTGGGCAAACCGGAAGATCTGGTGGAAGGCGTACGCCGTGGCGTGGATATGTTCGACTGTGTGATGCCGACCCGTAATGCCCGTAATGCACACCTGTTTACCTCCACCGGTACGCTGAAGATCCGCAACTCAGCCAACAAAACCAATAATGGGCCGGTGGACCCGGAATGCAGCTGTTATACCTGCCGTAATTTCAGCCGCGCGTATCTGCATCATCTGGATAAGTGTAAAGAAATATTGGGCGCCACTTTAAATTCGATTCACAACCTCCATTATTACCAGACCCTGATGGCCGGTTTGCGCCGCTCTCTGGAAGAAGGTACATTTGCCGGGTTTGTCGATGAGTTCTATGCCAAGCGGGGCATGAAGACGCCGCCATTAGATGACAGCACGGCGACAGAAGAACCGGCTTCCTGAGTCAGAGAATACCGCAGCATGCAACGCGTGCTGCCTATAAGACTGCGATTAAAAGACACGAACGACGAAAGGCATGACATGCGCATGTCACAAAACATTGGGAGAATCTCTTTATGAAATCTATTCTGGCCGCCCTGGCTTTAACAATGTCCGCATCTGCCATGGCTGAAGGCGGTGCAGCCCCTGAGTCCATGGGTGTTATGGGCCAGCTGGTCTTCCTTGGCGGCTTCCTGCTGATTTTCTACTTCCTGTTATGGCGCCCGCAAAGCAAGCGTCAGAAGGAGCACAAAAATCTGATCGGCGGTCTGTCGAAAGGGGACGAAGTGGTGACTGCCGGCGGTATGCTGGGCAAAATCGTAAAAGTCACTGATGATTTCGTGGTGGTTGAAGTTGCCGACGGTGTGCAGCTGCCTATCCAGAAAGTGGCTGTGACCGCAGCCCTGCCGAAAGGCACCATTAAAGACGTTAAAGCATAAGCTCGTACCGGGCGACAGACGGCCTCTCCAGAGGCCGTCTTTCTTTAAAGAAGGATAAAGGGCAGTTGTATGCTCAATAAGTACCCCCTGTGGAAGAACCTGCTGATTGTTCTGGCCCTGGTGTTTGCGTGTATCTATGCAGCGCCAAATCTGTATCCGCCAGACCCTGCCATTCAGGTTACCCCGGCCCGTTCTGGTGCCGAAATGTCGGAAGCCACGCTTGATCGTGTGCGCGATACCCTCGCTGAGAAAAATATTGAATTTTTTGGTGAAGAAATCAACGGCAGCACTGCGCTGTTCCGTCTGACGTCTTCTGAAAACCAGTTAAAAGGCAAAGACGCGGTACAGCGTGTGCTGGGGGATGAGTTCATCGTAGCCCTTAACCTCGCACCGACGACTCCGGACTGGCTGCTGGCAATGGGTGCCGGCCCGATGACGCTGGGTCTGGACCTGAGCGGCGGTGTGCACTTCCTGATGGAAGTGGATATGGATGATTATCTGAAAGGCCGCATGGGTAACTACCGCGAAGAGTTGCGTAACCGTCTGCGTGAGGAAGACCTCAAGTACCGCCGTATTCAGCTGGACGGACAGACGCTGGTGGTCAGCTTTGTGGATGGCGAAGTACGCTCTGCGGGGGAATCTTTCTTCAGCCGCAACTACCCGGAATTTCTGCAGGATGAGGAAGACGGCGAATACGCGGATCTGCGCCTCACCATCAAAGAAACCCAGATTAAAGAATTTGAAGACTACGCCATCAAACAGAACCTCACGACCCTGCGTAACCGGGTGAATGAACTGGGTGTGGCTGAACCTCTGGTGCAGCGTCAGGGCCGTAACCGCATTGTGGTGGAACTGCCCGGCGTACAGGATACTGCGGAAGCCAAAAAGATTCTGGGTAAAGCCGCTAACCTGGAATTCCGCTTAGAAGCGGAACCGGGCGCCAGCCGCTTCCTGACCGAAGAATATGGTTTCCGTAATGATGAATACCGTACCGCGCGGCTGCAGAAAAAAGTCATAACCACAGGTGACAGCGTGACTAACGCTCAGCCGGCTTTCGATGAAAACGGTTTCCCGCAGGTCAACATCGACCTGGATTCCAAAGGCGGCGCCATGATGACTCAGGTGACGCGCAAAGCTGTGGGCAAACGCATGGCCGTTCTGTTTGTTGAGCGCAAACCCAAAACCACGTATGAAATGGTTGATGGTGTTGAAGTGCCGAAAACCATTCAGGTAGTGGAAAAATCCATCATTTCGCTGGCCACTATCCAGAGCACGCTGGGTAACAGTTTCCGCATTACCGGGCTGCAGTCCGCCGAAGCGTCGGAACTGGCACTGTTACTGCGCGCCGGGGCGCTGGCTGCTCCCATGTACTTTGTGGAAGAGCGCACCGTGGGCCCAAGCCTGGGTAAAGAAAACATTGAACAGGGTGTGAACTCTGTGATTCTTGGCCTGGCACTGGTACTGCTGCTGATGGTGGTTTACTACCGTGTCTTCGGTCTGGTGGCTGATGTGGCACTGATGGCGAACATCGTCATCCTGATTGCCCTGATGTCCATGATCGGCGCCACTCTGACCTTGCCTGGTATCGCCGGTATCGTACTGACGGTGGGTATGGCAGTCGACGCCAACGTGCTGATTTTCTCGCGTATCCGTGAAGAGCTGAGAGCAGGGCGGTCGCCGCAGCAGGCGATTCACGAAGGCTATAACCGTGCCTTTGTAACTATTTTTGATGCCAACCTCACCACCCTGATTGTTGCCGTGATTCTGTTTGCGGTAGGCACAGGGCCAGTGAAAGGTTTTGCGGTCACCCTGTCGTTCGGGATTATCACTTCCATGTTTACTGCCATTGTACTGACCCGCGCCATTATCAATCTGATTTATGGTGGTCGCCGCATTGATACCCTGTCTATCGGAGGAAGAGTATGAAGACTCCGGAAATTAATTTCATGGGCATGCGCCGGATCGCCTCGGTGCTGTCCATTGCCATGATCGTGATTGCCATTGCAGCGATTGCTGTGCGCGGGCTGAATCTGGGACTGGACTTTACCGGCGGTACGCTGCTGGAAGTGGAGTATGAAACTCCGGTCGCTCTCGACAGTGTTTCTGCAGTACTGACTGAAGCGGGTTATCGTGACGTGACAGTGCAGAACTTTGGCTCAGAGACGGATGTGCTGGTGCGTATGTCGGAAGCTTTCCGCGACAACCTCGGTAACGAAGTGCTGGGTATTCTGCAGGAAAACACGGCCAATAATCAGCTGACGCTGTTACGCAGTGAATTTGTGGGTGCCCAGGTCGGTGAAGAACTGCGCGATGAGGGCGGGCTGGCGTTACTGCTGGCGCTGGGCATTGTGATGATTTATGTCGCCGTGCGCTTCCAGTTTAAATTCTCTGTGGGCGCTGTGGTGGCATTGTTTCACGATGTGATCATTATCATCGGCCTGTTTGCGCTGTTCCAGTGGGAATTCGACCTGACCGTTATGGCTGCTTTGCTGGCGGTGATCGGTTACTCGCTGAACGATACCATTGTGGTGTCGGATCATATCCGTGAGAACTTCCGCGTGCTGCGTAAAGGTGACTCTGAAGAGATCGTGAATTACTCCATTAACCAGACCCTGGGCCGTACCATTATGACGTCGTTAACCACGGCACTGGTGCTGCTGGCGCTGATGGTTGTGGGCGGTGATATTATTCATAACTTCTCGGTTGCCCTGATGATCGGTGTTCTGGTGGGTACTTATTCATCGATTTTTGTCGCTTCCAATATTCTGATGGCGATGAATATCAGTCGTGAAGATCTGATGCCGCCGGAAACAGAAGAGGTGGATGACCGTCCCTGATGGTCTTCTGCATCCTGTGCAGGCAATAAAAAAACGCATCCACCGGATGCGTTTTTTTATACCTGCCTGATGGCCTGCCGGGGGGTTACTGAAAGACCACCGCTGCCGTGTGCTCCTGATGCAGCAGTGTCTGGTATCTGGCTTCCACCAGATGGCGCTTCACTTTCAGTGTCGGGGTCAGCAGACCATTTTCGGCACTCCAGCTGTCGTGCACCACAACCATGTGATCCAGCACCGCGTGGCTCTCCAGACGGCTGTTTACCTGTTTCAGGGTACGTTCCAGGCTGGCATTGATATGCGAAGCATTATGGGTTTTTGCTTCTGGTGTTAATACCAGCAGAGCAACCGGCTGTTTTAAGTTACTGCCGGTGACGCAGACCTGTTCAATCAGCGGGTTTTCCATCAGTAATGCTTCAATGGGAACCGGCGTGACGTATTTCCCTTTGGCGGTTTTAAAAATATCTTTTAACCGCCCGGTAATACGGACATAGCCGTCCTGATCAATTTCGCCTTTGTCGCCGGTTTTCAGCCAGCCGTCGGGGGTAAAGGTCTCTGCGGTTTTTTCTGGTTCCAGATAGTATTCTGTCATCACGCAGGGCCCCTGCAGCTGAATTTCGCCTTCGTCTGAAATTCGCAGGTTAAGACCATCGTAGGCTTTGCCGATACTGCCGACTTTGTCGGCGCGGAACGGATAACTCAGGGTTCCCAGGCCATTGTTTTCTGACATCCCCCAGCCTTCACAGATGTGTACGCCAATTTTTTGATACCAGTGCAGAGTGGCAGGGGATATCGGTGCCGAACCGGAACCAAATATCCGTACATTTTCGAACCCCAATTGCTTGCGGATTTTTTTCGCGACGATGTTTTTCACTACCGGAATGCTCAGCAGACGATTGAGTTTGTGCGGCGGAATTTTCGCCAGTACACCCATCTGGAATCGTGTCCACAGGCGCGGCACAGAGATAAACAGGGTCGGTGCGACGGCTTTCAGATCATCAACAAAAGTATCCAGCGATTCCACAAAAGAGACGTTACAGCCGATATACAGGCTTGCTCCTTCGACATAAACCCGTTCCGTAATGTGTGCCAGTGGCAGGTAACTGAGCAGCCGGTCTTCCTGGCTGGCGTCAAGATGAGTGGCCAGCGTCTGACAACTCCAGCCATAGGCGCCGAAAGTGTTAATAACGCCTTTGGGATTACCGGTGCTGCCGGAAGTATAAATAATGCTCATCACATCGTCAGTGGATGGTACCGGTGAGCTGCCCATGGGCGGTTGCTGTAATAATTCGTGCCAGCGGTAACGGGCGGGGATATCGCCATACGGAAAAGCGAATCGCACAACGTCATCCGGTATGGCGGCACACTGGTGTTGGGTGTCATCCAGTTTGCCAATAAACACCGCACTGCAGTGGCTGTGGTTAATAATATAGCGAATGGTTTCCTGACCGGCGGTGGCGTAAATCGGCACCGACACATGCCCGGCCATCATGATTGCGAGATCGGCAATAAACCATTCAGCACAATTTTTGGAAAATATCGCAATATGGCTGCCCTGTTCGAAATTCTGGGCAATCAGGGCACTGGCAATACGGCGGACCTGATCGGCGGCCTGCTGCCAGGTCAGCTCATGAAAGACACCATCGACCGGCTGGCGCAGAAATACCGCATCCGGTTTGGTGGTTTCCCAGCGGTACAGCATTTCAAGAGGCGTTTTAACGTCCATTTCCATTCCTTTGTTATTTTTATTTCCACCCACCCTAAACATTTCATCCGGGCAGTACTGTTAAAAATCGTAAATAGCTGAACTGTTGATCATTGTACGGTGGTACAGAGTATTTCCGGGCTGGCTCCCGGATCACTGACTGGAAGATTCGGGGACTGGAAGATTCGGGCCATTGTCCGCCGACGGCGGGTAACCACCGTCAGAAGACCGGATCAGACATTGTCCGGCACTGAGGGCGGGCGTGTAATTCCGCGTTATAACAACAATAAAAACCGGCACCGGCTGGTCCGCATGACAGGTACAGGTATGCAGATACGACATTCCGCTTTATTCCTCAGATCATTATGCAGCGCGCTGATAGCCGTGGCTCTGCTGCCCGCTTCAGGGCAGGTTCAGGCTGAGCAATTGTCAGAGGCTGAACGTCATCAGCAGCGCCTCAGTACCACCGCAATGAGTCAGACGTTGCCTCTGCAGAAACGTATCCGGGCGTTACGTGAACTCTATGCCGATGAGATGGAAAACGGCCGCATTGTGCGGACATTCTGTGTATGGGATATGCTCGGACGCAGCGGCCCTGTGTTTTCTACGGTAGAAGATCAGGCATTACGCTCACTGCATTACGGACTGGAATTACAGCCGGTCGCTTATCAGGATGAAGAGCGGCTGGTGGCAGATCTGCGCAGCGGAGCGTGTGATGCAGCACTGATGAGTGGCAGTCAGGCACTGGCCTTTAACCGCTTTGCCGGTACGCTGGAGGCGCCCGGGTCAGTACCGGATAAAGATCATCTGTATACGCTGATACAGGTGATCGCCAGCCCGGAAATGACTGAACATCTGCAGGGCGGAGGCTATATCGTGCTGGGGGTGGCGTCACTGGGTGAGCATTACGCCATCAGTAATCAAAAGACGCTGCGCGGCTATTCCACGTTTGCCGGGCAATCCCTGGCTGTGCCGGCTTCAGACCCTTCTCTGCGACAGCTGGCCAGGGCGTTGCAGGCGCAACCCGAACCTCAGAGTCAGATGGCGGCGGTGCAGTCATTCTCTTCGCAACAGACGCCACTGCTGATGGCGCCGCTGGTGGCTTTTTATGCTGCTGGTGCCGGCCAGGCGGGTAATGAAACCCGGATTCTCAATTATCCGCTGTCGCAGTCGACGATTCAGATGATCGGCCGTGAAGCGCGTTTCCCGCCGGAGCTGGCACAGATTATCCGCGAAGATTTCCTGCTGAAATTTCCTCACTATGTCCGCCGCGTGGAACAGGAGCGCAGCAATATCGCGGCCGGATTGTGGCTGGATGTCAGTGAGCGGGAAATCGCTGTGCTGGAAAACCGTATGCAGGCGAGTCGCCAGGCACTGCGCGGGCAGGGGGTCTACGATCCGTTAATGTTGCGGCTGGCGCATAAAGTGCGTTGCCGGATGAACCCCGACCGCAGTGAATGCCTGCCGGCTGCACACTGAGGCGGCAGACAGGCCGGTGCAGTCAGGCCTGAGTGTCAGTTCTGCGGGTTGCCGCCTGCTGCTGCCGGGCCTATCAGGGCGGCAGTGACGTTGTCGGTAATGAGTTTAACAGCTTTGTGGCTGATTTTACGTTCCGCCGATACGGCATAAAATTCCTGTACCAGCTCCGTGACCTCGCCGATACACTGCACATCGTATTTGGCGCAGATTTCATCGCGGATGGCCGACGGGGCGAAAAAGAAACCATGGCCTTCGCTGCCGAAGGCCTGTAACAGCGCTGAGTCATCGAATTCGCCACTGATACGCATACTGATGCCCATCCGGGCCAGCCAGCTGAGCAGCTCGGTACGCAGTCCGGACGCCGTATCGGTCGGCAGGAGCAGAGGGGCATCGTGCAGACAATCCGGAAACCGGCCGGGGAACAGCTTAATCAGCAGGGGAGAGGCAAAACATGCCAGCGGGCTGCGCCCCAGCGGATGGCTGAAGCAGCGCACATTCATACCACTGGGAATCGGGCTGTCCGCCAGCACCAGATCCAGCCGGTGCACCGCCAGCTCGCCGATCAGAACCGGCATCTGCTCTTCATGACAGATAATGCGCATACGCCCGGGGCCGGCCAGGGCCGGGGACAACAGGCGGTGTGCGATGGATTTGGGCAGAGCATCAACAATGCCCACACGGAACTCAAGCGGCCTTTCTGTCGTCTCCTGATGCATGACTTCCTGCAGTTCATCGCCGAGGCGGAACATTTCGCGGGTATAGTCCAGCGCCACCCGGCCGGCGTCGGTCAGTTCCAGGCCGCGTCCGGCTTTGGCGAACAGCTGGTTGCCGAGCTCGTCCTCCAGCAGGCGCAATTGCCCGCTGATGGTCTGAGGTGTAACGTTAAGGCGTCTGGCTGCGGCCAGCACACTGCCTTCCTCCGCCACGGCATGGAAATACTGCAGATGTTTGTAGTTGAGTCGCTTCATGACAATTAATGACAATTCGGGTTTTCCGAACCATTGATAAAAGATAATTCGAATATTATTTTGTGTTGCAGGCTTCTACAATCTCTTTAACTATCAAACAGGAGTTGAATATGAGTCGTCCTGATTATCTGAATATGAAATCCAATGCTCAGTCTGAGCCTACCGTACTGGATGCGGATCGTCAGGGTAATTCCTACGAAGTCGCCACCGACAGCGGAAAAGTGCTGCGTAATACCTACCTGCTGCTGTCCATGACACTGCTGTTCAGTGCCGTGACGGCTGGTATCGCCATGGCGATCAATATGCCGCCACTGGGCTTTATCATTACCATCGTTGGCTACTTCGGCCTGCTGTTCCTGACTGAGAAAACCAAAAACTCCGCCATGGGCATTGTGTCCGTCTTTGCACTGACCGGCTTTATGGGTCTGACGCTGGGACCGATTCTGTCTTACTACGCGAGTATACCTGGCGGCACTCAGCTGGTGATGACGGCACTGGGTGGTACCGGCCTGATCTTCTTTGCGATGTCCGGCTGGGTTCTGTCCACCGGTAAAGAACTGAGCGGCTGGGGCAAATCCCTGATGATTGGTCTGGTTGTGGCGTTCGTGCTGGCCATTGCCAATATCTTCCTGGGTCTGCCGGTGCTGGCGCTGGCGGTATCCGGACTGTTTATCATTCTGTCCAGTGCGCTGATTGCCTATCAGACCAGTGCGATTATTCACGGCGGTGAAACCAACTATATTTCTGCCACCGTGACGCTGTTCGTTTCTATCTACAACATCTTCCTGAGTCTGTTGCAGATTCTGGGTGTGATGGGCGACGAATAAGCGTTTCATTCCCGTCATTGGTCATGGCGGGATTGAGGGAATTCTCTGTGCTCGAGAAGTTGGCCGCATCCTCACAAGGGATGCGGTTTTTTTGTGCCCGTTCTTCTCTGGTGTCTGTGGTGATCAGCTAGACTGAACAGCAGGAGGGCGGTTATGAAAGCATTAATCCCGTTGATACTGGTGCTGACAGCATGGCCGGTGCAGGCAATTGAGCCCTGCCGGGATCAGGCAGCCAAAGATGCCAGTGATGAAAAGGCACTCAGTTTTTTCCGCAAACAGGGCGATATTTTTCACCCGGCCAAAGTGCTGAAAATGCACCATCCCAGTCGCATTAAAGAAGTGGCCAGTTACGTGAAATTCGGTGAAAAGCGCTACAGCATTTTTAACCTGGTCACACCGGACTGCCGTGCAGTGTTCCGCAAACGTACCCGTCAGGGTGACTGAAGCACGGGTTTTCTGTCGTTATCTGTTTGTTATTTATTATACAAAAACTATGCAAATCTTGTTCGTTGTGTATAGTTATTGTACGACGATCTTAATGGCAGGAGCTTGCTATGACCATCACGATCAAAGAACTGCAGAAGCAGCACCACATCCCCAGAATCATTATTCACTCGCTGGATATGAGTCTTTATCAGGCCGCCGCTGAACTGGATGGCCGGGAAGAGATGATCACTGATAAACAGGGCCGGTTGCTGCGGGCATTCAGTCTGCTGCAGATGAAAAGCCAGTTTGATGGCTTGCCCGTGGCCGCTATGGTGTTGCGCCACCAGAGTGCTTATGATGAGATGATTAATCAGCCCGTACGCGGCGTTTCTAATCAGCTGGAAGTGCCGCTGAGCATTCGCTCACCGGATAATATTCCCCTTACCTGAGGGTCGCCATTTGCTGGGAGCAAGGGGCCAGAAGCCCGCTCAGCGTGCGGCCGCCGCCTCCCGGATCGCCGGACGGCCACTCCACATCAGCAGAACACAAATAGCCGAGCAGGCGATCTGTGCCAGCACAATCGACAGCACACTCTCAGGCAGCAGAGTCGAGGCGGCCGAGATCAGACCCGCCAGAGAAAACTGAGTCGCGCCCATCAGCGCCGCGGCGGTACCGCCATGCTGAGGAAAAAACTCCATATAGCAGGCCTGGGTATTGGGGGATACCGCCCCCAGCACACCGATTGACAGCACCATCGCCGGCACGAACAGCCACAGACCCGCGTCGGCAGCGGTCACCGTCAGCAGCAGGATAAGTGCCGCAAACTGAAGGGTCACCACCCAGCGCAGAATGCGCGCCGGCATCAGGCGTCTGAGCAGGCGGCGGTTGGTCAGGTTCATTACCAGCATCAGCACCACATTGGCACCGAACAGCAGGGCAAACACTTTCGGGCTGACGCCAAAGTGTTCCTGATAAATAAAGGATGCATGGGTGATAAACAGCAGCATGACGGAGAATCCCATCGCGCCGGTCAGCATAAAGCGCATGGCCGGCCGCGTAGCCAGAACTGAACGGTAACGGCTGATGACGCTTACATGGGCTTCATGCGGCGGACGCTGATAGCCACGGAATACCAACAGCCGCAGCAATAACAGAACAACAAAGGAATACAGGCAAAGGAAAGCAAAAATACCGCTCCAGCCGGTATAGGCCAGCAGGGCACTGCCTATCGTCGGAGCGACGGCGGGGGCGATGACCATCATCAGGCCGATCAGACTGAAGAAGCGTGCAGCTTCCTGTCCGGACAGACGGTCGCGCACCAGCGCAGGAACGCAGACCATGGCCCAGCCTCCGCCGAATGCCTGAATGATGCGCAGAATCAATACTTCATTCAGGGCGTCTGAGAGTGATATCAGCAGACTGGCAGCAGAAAACACTGCCATGCCCAGCAACATAATGCGGTCACGGCCAAAACGGTCAGACATAGGACCGCCGAATAACTGGCCGAAGGCCATGACGAAGACATACAGTGAGATGGTCAGCGAAACCTGATGCACGCTGACTCCGAAGTCACTGGCCATTGCCGGAAACGCGGGCAGGTAAGTGTCCAGGGCGAGGGGGCCCAGAGCCATGGCCATGGCGAGTACCAGTGCGATCCCCGGATGGGTATGGTTGGATGTGTTCACAACAAGTTGATCCGCTGAATGAGCTGTAAAACCGGCTGCTGAGCAGCTGGTGACGAGAGATGGTTATGACCTCAGGGCCAAAAAGCGCGTAGTGTATCAGTAAGGGACAGTGTAGTGAGCTTTTATGACTGCCGCTTTATGGCTGTAAAGGCCACTTTGACCATGGCTGGAGTACAACACAGCGTTTCATTGTCCGACGGTTGTAGTGGGAATTATTCCTGCGTTGTTGTTTCATATAGACTGACCGTTAAATAGCAGGCAATCCTTCTTCAACCCAAGTTAAGCCAAGATAAGTGGAGTGATTATGAGTATTTATGCAACGGATGTGAAAACCATCAAGGGTGAACAGAAATCACTGGGGGACTATCAGGGCAAAGTGCTGCTGATCGTGAATGTCGCCTCCAAGTGTGGTCTGACGCCACAGTACGAGTCGCTCGAAGCCCTGTACAAAGCGAAATCAGCGGAAGGCTTTGAAGTGCTGGGCTTTCCCTGCAACCAGTTTCTGGCCCAGGAGCCAGGCACTGAAGAAGAAATTCAGGAATTCTGCTCTCTGACGTACGACGTCACCTTCCCCATGTTCAGTAAAATTGAAGTCAACGGCGCCGGCCGCCATCCCCTGTATCAGCAGCTGATCGCTGCTCAGCCGCAGGCTATTAAAACGGCAGAGGAAGGACTGAAGCAGAAACTGGGTTCCAAAGATCTGCTGCCGGAAAATGACAGCGATATTATGTGGAATTTCGAAAAATTTCTGGTCGGTAAAGACGGTGAAGTTATCGCCCGTTTTGCCCCGGACGTGACGGTGGAAGATGAGGTATTCAAAGCCGGGCTGGAAAAAGCACTGAACGGATAAAACGCTTCTGATGAACAAAAAAGCCCGGAATTTCCGGGCTTTTTTGTGTCCGCCAGCAGAGAAGATCAGCGGCTCATAGCCGGGTAATCTGTATAACCTTCCGCGCCGGAGGTATAGAAGGTAGAAGGGTCCGGTTCGTTTAATTCAGCCCCCGCCTTTATGCGTTCCGGTAAATCCGGGTTCGCCAGGAACGCGGTACCAAAGGCAACGGAATCAGCGCCCTGATGGCTGATCAGTTCAGCCGCTTCTTCTGCACTGTAGCCCATATTCACCATAAGGTGTCCGTTATAAACGTCACGTACCGCCGGAATAACATCGGCTTTCTGCAGGCCGAAGAAGTCCGCACGCATAACGTGCAGATAAGCCAGGTCGTAGGGATTCAGTATTTCGCCCAGGTACTGAATCCAGCGCACCGGATCCTCTTCTTTCATGCTGTTAAAACTGTTCAGTGGCGACAGACGCAGGCCAGTGCGCTCGCTGCCGATTTCTGCCGTAACCGCATCCAGAACTTCACGCAGGAAACGGGTGCGGTTTTCCAGTGAGCCACCGTATTCGTCGGTACGCTGATTAGCGCTTTGGCGCAGGAACTGATCAACCAGATAACCGTTGGCCCCGTGGACTTCCACTCCGTCAAAGCCGGCGGCAATGGCGTTAGCTGCGCCACGGCGGAAGTCTTCAACAATGTCGCTGATTTCGGATTTGGTCAGTGCGCGCGGCACTGTGTAGGGCTTTTTGCCTTCCGGTGTATGAGTCTCATCGTCGATGGCAATGGCACTGGGCGCCACACATTCTTTGCCGCCGTTCAGCAGCGGATGGGCAGATCGGCCGGCGTGCCATATCTGCATATAAATGCGGCCACCTTTGGCGTGCACCGCATCGGTGACTGCTTTCCAGCCGGCAATCTGCTCCTCTGAGTAAATGCCGGGATCATGACCGAAGGCTGAGGTGTCAGGCGTGACCATAGTGCATTCTGTAATGATCAGACCGGCACTGGCACGCTGGGCGTAATATTCAGCCATCAGCGCATTGGGCTGGTGGTCAATGGCACGGGTCCGGGTCAGAGGGGCCATGGTGAGACGGTTGGGTAATTCCAGATTGCCCAGGGTAACCGGGGAGAAAAGAGAAGACGTTGGTGCTGGCATAAAATGCTCCGCTGAAATAAATGTTGTGCACAATCATTTATGCATCCGCGCGCTGCTTTTTAAAGTGGTGGATAAAGGAACAGAGTGTTGATTCCCTGATACATTGCCGGCGGGTTATCTCCTTTAATGCATCCTGAAATATAGAAGGCAGTGCAGCGTCTGTTTGACCCTGTGTTCTGCATTGACGGATACTGCCGCCTGTCTTTTATTCTTAATTTGCCGGAGCACCGCAATGTACAGAGCCGTCATACTGGATGCCGATACCATGGGAGAGGTGGATTTCACACCGATCCGGGAGGCGGTCAGTGAACTGCGAATTTTCCCGTCCACGGATGACAAAAAACTGGCAGATCACATCGGCGCTGCGGATCTGGTGATTACCAATAAAGTGGTGATTCCGGGGCAGGTGATGGACCGCCTGAAAGGTATTCTGGTGTTGGCAACCGGGACCAATAATATTGATATGGAGGCGGCTGCCCGGCACGGGGTTCCTGTTCTGAATGTTAAAAATTACGGTACGGATTCTGTCGCTCAGCACACGTTAATGCTGATGCTGAGTCTGGCGGCCCGGCTGCCGGTTTATCAGCAGGATCTGAAACAGGGTGCCTGGCAACAGAGTGATTTTTTCTGTCTGTTAAATCACAGTACCACCCAGCTCAGCGGTAAAACCATACTGATCGCCGGGCAGGGAACGCTGGGCAAAGCGGTCGCAGGCCTGGCTCAGGCGCTGGGGATGACGGTGCAGTTCTGTGCCCGTCCCGGTGCCACAGATGATCAGCGGCCGGGGTTTGATTCTCTGTTGCCTCAGGCTGACGTGATCAGCTTTCATTGCCCGCTGAATGAGCATACGCATCATCTGCTGAATGAGGATAATCTCGCGCAGCTGAAAACCGGTGCACTGGTGGTTAATTGCGCCCGTGGCGGCATTATTGATGAGGACGCTGCCCTGCAGGCGCTGAAGCGCGGACAGCTGGGTGGACTGGCGGTGGATGTGTTACCGCAGGAACCGCCGCGCCAGGGTCATGCATTGCTGGAAGCCCTGGATGATAATCTGAATCTGATTGTCACTCCCCATAATGCCTGGATCAGTCCTCAGGCGCGGCAGAAGATTATTGAACTGACGGCTGAGAATATCCGCTCATTGGGCTGAGACGGTGTTTGAATTCTTCAAAGGAATTTAAACTATAAAATTAATTCCTTTTACAAATAGATAGTGGGCGGTCATTCTCTGCACCCTGTTAACACGGGGTTGTTTATGTGGATCGCCATTACCTTATTTGCGGCTGCCTGCCAGTCATTCCGGACTGCGTATCAGAATACGCTTTCCCGTGAAGCCGGTTTTCTTCACGCCACCATGGCGCGCTCTCTGTATGGTCTGCCACTGGTCAGTGTGTATCTGCTTGGCGTCTGGTATGCGTTCGGCGGTACGGCCTTTGACAATGCCACGAGGTTTTTTATTGCCGCGACCGTCTGTGCTCTGGCTCAGATTCTGGCGACCTATTTTATGCTGCGGGTTTTTCACTCCGGCAGTTTTGCGCTCGGCACCTTATTGGCAAAAACAGAAGCGGTACTGGCCGCGTTAATTGGTCTGCCGGTGCTGCATCATTCGCTCACTATGTCCGGCTGGGCCGGCGTGGTACTGGGGGTGGCCGGGGCCCTGATTATGAGTGTTCAGTGGCGCAACCTGCTGAAAGCGCACAAAGATGTGTCTTTCATGCTCGGACTGGCCAGTGGTCTGTGTTTTGCGATTACTTCGGTGGCTGCCTCTGTTGCCAGTCACGCTTTCAGTGGTCCGCTGATCATTAATGCCGGGGTAACACTCTGGTACGTACTGGTTTTGCAGTCAGTTATTTTATGCAGTATTCAGATGATTAAATCCCGCGATTTATTGGCTCCTTTCCGGGCGGATATCAGACTCAGCAGTAAAGTGGGGGTGTTAAGTTCGCTCGGTTCCATTGGCTGGTTTACCGGATTTGCGCTAGTTAATCCGGCGCTGGTTAAAACTCTGGGACAGGCAGAAATTATTGGTACGCTGTATTTTTCCCGTCGCCGTTTCGGTGAACGTATCACGCCACAGCAATGGCTGGGGGGAATTTTAATTGTTATCAGCGTGATTCTGGTGACTGTCAGATTCTGACCGGCACAGAGTCCGGCCAGTTAATTCGGCCTTTTCAGGCAGCACCGATTAATGCTGCTGCCAGTAACGAACTCAGCATGCGCAGGTGATTCCAGCGTGTCCATTGCCGCAGGTACACTGGCCAGAACGGATTTTCCCCGTTGCTGTGCTGTGCCGCCAGCAGGCGGTTATTTAACGGTACATTGAAGAGCGCCGTGCAGATAAACATACCGCCGATATACACTGCGCTGCCGCTGATAATGAAGATGTTCTGTTCATTCATCAGCTGCCACAGTAACAACATCAGCGCCAACAATGTGGATGCAGAAAATACCGGCATAAACAGAGACTTCAGTATGAACCGGTTAATCTCCACCATAGCCTCAGATCCGTTGCCGGCGTGTTGCAGCGCCTTCATGACAAACGCAGAGAACACAAAATACACACCGCCCATCAGTGCCATACTGATGACGGCGAAACATTCTGCTGCCTGAATGAATTCATGCATAAGCCTGTTTTCCTGTTTGAAAATGGTTAGTCTGTCAGTCCGTCACGGCAGGGGACCAAAGGCCCGCGTCGATGGTTTTACGCACATAGGTGGCGAACGGGGTGGGCGGACGCTGCAGGGCTTCTGTCACGCCTGTGCTGAGGCTGGCGTTGCGCCCGTCCAGTACTTCGGTAAACAGCTCCTTCAGCAGATCGCGTATGTCATCCGGTACGCCCTGTTGCTGCAGCACCTGTAACCATTGCTCCGCCGCCACAGTGCGATAGGCGATGGGCCTTCCTGTCTGACGACTGATTTCGGCCACACATTCCGCGAAGGTCAGAAGCTCAGGTCCGGTCACTTCGAACACCCGGTTGGCAAGCGCGGGCCGGGTCAGCGCCGCGACGGCGACATCGGCAATATCGTCGGTATCAACGAAAGGTTCTCGGATGGTGTCAGCGGGCAGACAGAGTTCGCCATCAAGAATGCCCTGAGCCATAAAACTTTCGCTGAAGTTCTGACAAAACCATGAGGCACGGACCAGGTTCCAGGATAAGCCACTGGTGATCAGTACCTGTTCCGCCTGTTGTGCGCCGGCTTCACCACGGCCGGAAAGCAGCACAATATGCTCTACACCTGAGTCTTTGGCACAGCGGATCAGCTGACCAATATCCTCCTGTGCCCGGGCAACTGCCAGGTCGGGTTGGTAGGTTACATACAGGGCGTCTATACCCTGTAGCGCCGCGGGCCAGTTATGCGCTTGCGCCCAGTCGAATGCGGGGCTTGTGGAGCGCGACAGTGTGCGCACAGAGTGGCCCTGCGACTGCAGCCGTTGTGTTACGCGGCGGCCGGTTTTTCCACCCGCGCCAATAACTGCGAAGCGCCGGGATGGCTTACGGTTGTGAGTATTCATAACAATGTCCTGTTGGCTTAGCTGTTTAAGTGCTGAACAGTTTGTGCGTATACTTCAGGATGAACAATCACAGAAAGTCCTTTAATTTTTACCAATCGTCCGGAAAATGAGCGCCTTATGACGGAACGGGATATTCCTTTGTTTCATGACCCTTTGGGCGAAGTGCTGCATCTGCTGAAACTGAACGGCACTCTGTACTGCCGATCTGAACTGTCTGCGCCCTGGGGCATTGAATTCCCGGCGTTTGAACACAGCGTGATGTTTCATATCGTCAGCGCTGGCGAATGCTGGCTGCATGTGGAAGGGCAGCCGCCGGTTCTGCTGAAAGAAGGCAGCCTGGCATTGCTGCCTCACGGCCAGGGGCACCGTATCAGCAGTCCGGGGACAAATACGTCCCAGGGGCTGTTTGATATTCCGGTGGAAAAAGTCAGTGACCGTCTGGAAATCATGCACTATGGCGGTGGCGGAGAGGTCACCGGATTAACCTGTGGTGTCGCCAGATTTGATCATTTTACCGGCCAGGAGCTGACCCGCTGCTTACCTTCTGTCATTCACACCGATGACCTGGCAGCGGAAGAAAACGAATGGCTGCAGAGTTCAATCCGACTGATTGCCCGTGAAGCCGCAGGCATGGGACCCGGCAGTGAAACCCTGATTACCCACCTGGCGGATATTATGATTATTCAGGCTATCCGCCGCTGGCTTCAGCAGTCGTCCACGGATCAGCAACCCGTGACAGCCGGTTGGCTGACAGGGCTGCGGGATAAACACATTGGCCGGGCGCTGGCTGCTTTTCACCGCCGCCCCGGAGAGGACTGGTCAGTGCAACGCCTGTGTGCGGTTGCGGGGATGTCACGTTCTGTCTTTATGCAGAAGTTTTCGCATTTAATGGGGGAGTCTGCGGGTCGTTATATCACCCGCTGGCGTATGCAGCTGGGACGTGAAATGTTACAGCAGGGCAAAGCGTCCATCACTGCCATTGCTTCTGATCTGGGGTATGCCAGTGAGTCTGCGTTCAGCCGTGCATTCCGGCGGGAGTTTGGTGTGCCACCCGGGCAGGTGGAAAAAAATCAATAGCGCATAAAAACAGCGCCGCTCTGATGCCGCAATATGACGTGTAAAGCGCAGCATGTTCCTGCCTTTTTACGCATCATTAATAGGCAATATACGCACGCAGAACATGGCGCTTGCTTAGTTAACCGGGCTTCAAATATTCTTAGCGCCTTGTTTGTAAATGAAAGGGCGATTTGCCGGTTTTATGAAACGTCTGACGGTACTTGGCAGTGTGAACGCCGATCATGTTCTGAATATATCCCGGTTCCCCCAGCCCGGAGAAACAGTCACCGGCCACCATTATCGCGTGGCTCCGGGAGGAAAAGGTGCCAACCAGGTCGTTGCCGCAGCCCGCATGGGAGCCGTGCCTGCATTTATCGCCATGTTGGGGGAAGACGCTTTTGGTGAACAGATGCGTCATACCTTTGCCAGTGAAGGCATTGATACGCAGGCGGTGATGACGGCCAGCGGTAAGCCGTCCGGCGTTGCTATGATTCAGGTAAATGCCGAGGGAGAAAACAGCATCTGTATCGCCCCGGAAAGTAATGCCTGTCTGACACCGGCGGCTATCCAGCCTCACCTTTCGCTGATTCACCATGCCGATTATCTGCTGATGCAGCTGGAAACACCTCAGGAAACGCTGCAGCTGGCTGCCGAAGAAGCTGTAAAACATCATACACTGGTGATTCTTAATCCGGCACCGGCCAGTGTTCTGGAAGATCGTTTTCTTAAGCTGGTGGATATTATTACGCCCAACCAGACCGAAGCCGAAGCATTAACCGGCATTAACGTCAGCGATGAAATCAGTGCCGGACAGGCTGCCGCCCGCTTGCATGACCGGGGTATCCCAGTGGTGGTGATTACCATGGGGCGTCAGGGCGCCTGGGTGAGCCGGCGGGAATCGCACAGCACCTGCGGTGAGCTGGTTCCCGGCTTTGATGTCGAAGCCCGCGACACCACGGCTGCCGGAGATACATTCAATGGTGCCCTGGTCAGCTGTCTGCTGACCGGGACAGGACTGAAAGAAGCTGTGCGTCGTGCCCACGCGGCCGCTGCCGTGTCTGTGACCCGTGACGGTGCACTGTCGTCAGTGCCAACGCTGGCGGAAGTGGATGCCTTTATGCGTGGCTGACGACACACCAGGACAGACGTCCACGCGCCGGCATCGCGCTCCGTCATATAGTTCAGCAGAAAAACCGCACAGGGATTGTTGCAACAGAGGATGATAGTTATTCATAGCGACAGGGCGGCAATGCCGGTCTGGCGTGACATAATCCTCCTGCCCATGTATTTATCCGGTTGATCCCTGTGACACAACATCCAGAAACAACAGCGACAAACCACACTTATCAGGCCGGTAATCCGGCTGGCGCCGCGCCTGACAACAGTCAGACCGGCGTGAATAAACAGCCTGGCCCGGCATTTCTTGTGACGGCCATGCTGTTGCTGTTACCGCCATTATTCTGGGCCGGAAATTTTATTGTCGGCCGGGCGGTGCGTAACGAAATTCCGCCGGTCACTTTGTCAGTGAGTCGCTGGATTATTGCATCCATTATTCTGCTGCCTTTTGCCTGGCGTGCGGTACGCCGTGATTATCCTCTTTACTGGCAGCATCGCTGGCTTATTCTGGGCATTTCCCTGACCGGTATCACGGCGTTTAATTCGCTGATTTATCTTGGCTTGCAGACGACCCAGGCGGCCAATGGCATTATTCTGAATTCTTTTATTCCCTTGTTAATTGTCTTACTGGGCGGGTGTTTTTTAGGTTATGCCGTCCGTCGTGTACAGATTGCCGGTATGGTGATTTCGTTTGCCGGTGTACTGGCGATTGTGATGCGCGGTGATCTGCAACGACTGGCGTCACTGAATGTCGCTCACGGGGATTTGATTTTATTGTCCGCCATGCTGTGCTGGGCGTTTTATACCCTGGGTCTGAAAGCCGTGCCAGCTGCGATTAACCGTACCGGATTATTGTCTGTGCAGATGGCCACCGGACTGATTTTTCTGCTGCCGTTCTGGGGCTGGGAACTGGCTTCCGGACAACGCCCGGTGTGGAATTTTCACTCGCTGCTGTCACTTGCCTACGTCGGGGTTGTTCCTTCGGTACTGGCGTATTTACTCTATAACGCCTGTGTTGCCAGACTCGGACCGGCACGGGCAGGCTTATCCATTCATCTGATTCCGCTTTTCGGTGCACTCTTGTCTGTGCTATATCTTGGCGAACAGATTCATCTGTATCACCTGCTGGGTGCTGTGCTGATTTTCACTGGTATTGTGATTGCCAGCCGCAGCACCGGCCAGTGAATGTGAACAGATGTCTGAGTGAGTTCCACGAATACAGAGATAAGGGTGATGAAAAAACGCTATGTCTGCCCACGGGTGTGCGGTGTTCTGCTGACTCTGACCGTGACGCTGTCAGCCTGCAGCAATATGGTATCGGTGGAGCAGGCACTGGGTCCGTCGCAGGCTCCGGCGCAGCCGTTAACCCGTGCCGGGCAACAGCAACTGGATGATGTTAAAGCAACCATTTATCGCCAGTACCGGCAGTGGCAGGGAACGGGTTACGCTTACGGTGGCATAGGTAAAAACGGACTCGATTGTTCCGGCCTAGTTTATATTACCTACCGCGATGAGCTGGGGGTCAGTATGCCGCGCACCACTGCCCAGCAAAGGTTCGCCGGTAGCCCGGTGCGGCGGGATCAGCTGCGTGCCGGTGATCTGGTATTTTTTAAAACCAGTTATAAATCCCGCCATGTGGGTATTTATATTGAAGATAAAAAATTCCTGCATGTTTCAACGTCAAAGGGCGTGATGATTTCCCGCCTTGATGATTATTACTGGAAAGACAGATTCACCCAGGCGCGGCGAGTTATCCGTTAGCCGGTTGCATACTGGTGGCGGTGCGCTCAAACGTTAACTGCAGACGGTTGCAGATACCTTCAATCATGTCCCGTGTTTTTGCTTCGCCACCGGCGCTGTGGATGCTGCTCAGCAGTTCATCACAGGCACCTTCAAATAACCCGGTCTGTTCTCCACGGGCGACGCTCAGGTAGGTATCAGCAGTGGTCTGATGCCAGCGGATAAACGCATCTTCAACCGCCTCTGACGGCATCTCTTTCAGGTAGTGTTGTACCGTCAGAATCGCGTGGCCAAGGTTCAGGCCGGTAAACCCCAGGTCCGTCATATTGCGGTCTTTGCTGCCGGATGCCATATCGTAATTGGATAACTTCAGCAGGCGCTCGCCCATACGGCCGTTATACCAGTCGCGCGGTGAATCATGCTGCAGCAGTTCTTTCAGGTCGCGGGCAGTGGCCTGCAACAGGCGGCGCTGCAGACGCTTGGTGCCCGGTGGCGTCACTAATGAAAAAACCGCATACAGAGCGGCAATACCGGCCAGAATGCCCAGCCCGATACTGACGGACGTGTCGGCGCTGAAACTCATCGCCGGCCCGGGCCTGACGATAATGGTAAAGGGAATACAGAAGCCGAGTCCGAACGGCAGTGTGGGGCGGTTTGCCAGCAGCAGCAGACCGAGAAAGTAGGGCAGTGCCAGTACCAGCACCAGGACTTCATAATCCCCACTGCTGCGGGCCAGCAGGCTGAGCGCCACCAGGCCGGCGGGGATGCCAGCCAGCGCACCGATAAACAGGCGCTTGAAGACGACGCTGAGCACAGCCCCCGGCAGGCGCGAAAACATGATGGAAAAGACCACGGGTAAAATCATCATCATCAGTGCCGCATAGCTGCCGGTGGTCATCCACACCACGGCTCCGCAGACAAACACCAGACCGCTGCGCAGTGCATTAACCGCCCCCAGCAAAGGCTCCCGATGAGGCTGCAGACGGGTGGCGGATGACAGTGTCTGATCCGGTACTGCCAGTGCCTGATAAGCACGCAATACCAGACTTAACGCCGTGACCAGTTCAGCCGCTGTCTGTGTCATGCGGGTTTCCAGCGGAGACTGATCAAGGCGTTCGCCGTAGTCCAGAATCTGTCGCCGCAGTTGCTGATTTTCACGGTAGGCCTGGTCGTAATCGGTGACTTCTGCCACCCGTAAAAAGCCGCTGCGCATCCGGGTTAACAGCTGACTGAACGACTCTGACATCAACTCCGGATGATTGCGCTGAAAGCGGCCGAGTATCTGTGCCATGGAAAGTAACGACATGACTCTGTTGCACAGCAGCGTAATAGCCCGGCTGCGTCCCGGCCCCTGCGGGCCTTCATAAAATGCCGCGCTGGCGTTATCGGTCATCGCCATCAGCGATTCCAGAATCTGATCAGCGTGCTGGTGGCGGGCCTCGTGGGAACCTTCCGTATCAAGCTCCAGCGCCAGGTATTGCATGGTTTTGTTAATGGTCGTACGCGCACTCATGCGCAGACCGGCAATCACAGTGACGGGCCAGAACAGACGGCTGACCAGAACCGCACACACAGAGCCCACGCAGAGTTCACTGATACGTGCCTGAGCGATGCTGAAAGCTGTCTGGCTGTTGGTGTCTGACGCGCTGCTCATCACTAACAGCACCACCATACCGGCCGTCATACCGCACATGGCAAAAGCATAGGTGAAATTCATGCTGCGCACGGTGGCTGCCAGCCCGGCATTCAGGGCAATCCACAGTGCCAGCAGGGTGAGGGCGATCAGCGGATAGGGCGAAAAAACATCCAGTATCATCAGGCCGAACAGTCCACCGGCGACGGAGCCGATAATCTGAATAATGCCTTTTTCAATCACCAGACCACTTTCCGGACGTATCTGTAAAAAAATCGCTGACACCATAGCCCAGTAGGGGCGGTCCAGGTGCAGATACATGGCCACAAAAAGTGACAGCGCCATGGCAATCACCCCTTTGGTAGCAAAGATGGCGGCGCGCTTTTCCGGCAGTAAGAGTGTGTTCAGGACCAGTTTTAACGCCATAGTGTCAGTCGGTTTCAACCTCGATGGTGGCCGTCATACCTGCGCTGAGGTGAATGTCTTCCGGTACCGGATCGAGTTCGATATCAACCGGAATACGCTGTGCCAGCCTGACCCAGTTAAAACTCTGCTGCACCTGAGGCAACAGCTGGGCGTCGCCGCTGGTGTTATTGTTGGCGATGCCTTTACCGATGCTGACGACCCGGCCGGTCAGGGGTTGACCGCCGCTCATCAGCTGCACGGAGGCGGTCTGGCCGACATGGATCTTCTGTAATTTTGTTTCTTCAAAGTAGCCGGTGACATAGAAAGATCCGGCTTTGACCAGTGACAGCACCGGCGTGCCTTTGCTCACGTAATTGCCGTTGCTCAGTCCCGGATTGATGATATTGCCATCCACCGGGGCCACGACCTGACTGCGCTCTACGTCGATCATAGCGGTGTTCAGCTGTGCCTGGGCAAGGTCATAGCTGGCCCGGGCCGAATCCATCTGAATGCGGTAAACATCCAGATCATCGGCACTGATGTTCTGATTTTTGTTCAGTTTTTTGCGCCGTTGGTACTGGTGCCTGGCCAGCTCCCAGGCATAACGAGCCTGTTCCACACGGGCTTTGCTTTCGGCGACGGCGGCTTTATAGCGCTCATCATTGACGGTAAATAACACATCACCGGCGCTGACGCGCTGATTATTGCCGGTCTGCAGCTCACTGACCCAGCCGGAAACGTCCGGTGCAATGGTGATGACATCAGCACGTATGCGCCCATCGCGGGTCCAGGGCGAGTGCATGTATACATGCCATACCCAGTAACCCGCCGCAATGGCGGCCGCAAGAATAGCCAGATTGATGACAATACGCAGGGTTTTCTGCATAGATTAATACCTTCCTGTCACAGAGACGGTCAACGCGAGAAATAGGATAAATAATGAGATGTCGAGCCAGGCTTCGTTCCAGAAAATCTGATTCCAGAACGGATGGTGAATGCTCAGGCGGTGCATCAGCCGGCGCGCCAGCCAGGTCAGCAGCAACGCCACCGGGATACACAGCACCAGCGGGCTGAACAACATGCCGGCAAACGAAATTTCAGTCAGCATAATGGGGTCTTTCTGGTCTGGTGTCTGTTAAACATAGCAGGGCTCAGCGGGTAAATGTCAGACAATGTGGTAACGCTTGTCGCGGATTTTATCATCCGCCGGCAGAATCCGGTTTCTGATTCTGCCGCCGGGCGTTAGTTTCTCTGTTCCGTGGCTGGTATTTACCGGCGGTTTGACGGTAGCCTTGAGTCTTCACTTGCCTCCGGCAGTGACATCACTGCCCAGCAAACCGCAGGACATATCATGGCTGAAATCTGCATATTCCCGATCCCGGGCTGTGTCACCTTCCCGGGAACCGTATTCCCTCTGCATGTGTTTGAACCGCGCTACCGGTCGATGATTCAGCGCTGTCTGGATCAGGATGGACTGGTTGCTATCTGTCACACTCAGTCGGTGATCAGCCCGGCCAAACCTGCCGATAATATGAACGATGCGCTCAGTTCCAATCAGGCAACCTACCGCCCTTATGATGTGTTCAGCGCTGGTCGCTGTGAACTGATTGAAACAACAACGGATGGCCGAATGTACCTGAATGTGCATATTGAGCAGCGTTTCCGTCTGGGCGAAGAAGTACAGTTGCTGCCGTATCAGGTATACGAATGTGAGCCTTTCCCTGATCGCCGCCCGACACCGGCGCAGCAGGCTGATAATGAACTGCTGAAGCAAAAAATACTGCACCGCCTATTGGCTATAGTGCAGGCCGATGAGTCTCTGGATCATAAAATTGCTGCGCTGCTGAGTTCATCAGAGTGGCAGGCGATGGATGCCGAAACCTTCAGCTTCCGCCTGTTTGGTATTATCCGCTTTGAGGCCGAAATTCTGCAGCAGTGTCTGCAGCTGGATAATGCCAATGATCGTTTATCCTTTGCACTGTCGCTGCTGAATGAAGAAGATTAGGGCATCTGCGCTCACTTAACCGGCAGGCCGCACGCCTGAGCAGGTACGGCCCGCACTTCAACGGGCCTGACTGCCATCAAAACAACGCCATCAGAACAATCGCATTAAAACAATCTTAGCGCCGGGTGTTGCCGGTTCATCAGCTTCTGGCGGATAGCCTGTTTCAGTGGCGGCAGATGATTACTGATACGCAGCACCGCATTGCGCAGCACCCGGGCGGGCAGGCGGTCATCGGTGAACAGCCCTACCACGGTATTGGTGCCGTGATACAGCACACGTGCGTTGGGCATATGTCTGTGTTCGTAGGCTTTCAGTACGCGGCTGTCCCAGAACGGCCGGCCCTGTTGGATGGCTTTTATCATTTCGGTACTGAGCAGATCCTGACCGCTTAAACCCAGATTAAAACCATGGGCGGTAACCGGGTGCATCCCTACCGCAGAGTCGCCCACCAGGGCAAAGCGGTTGGCCTGGTAACGGCGTGCATGAACGCCGACAAGAGGGTAGTGATAACGTTCACCGCTCTGTGTCATTTTCCCCAGTCTTGATCCCAGCCGGTGCTCCACTTCGCGGTTGAAGGCATCTTCCGGCATTGCGAGCAGTTCGCTTACTTCGGCAGAATTAACCGTAATCACCACTGAACACTGGTATTCGTTGAGTGGCAGTACTGCCAGGGTGCCGCCATACAGAAAACATTCCAGTGCCGTGTGCTGATGGGGTTTTTCATGGTTCATCACACACAGCAGGGCACTGCGGCCGTAATCATTGTAATCCGAGGCGATCCCCATCTGATTGCGGCTGGTGGAAAAGCGGGTATCAGCCGCCACCACCATGGATGCGCTGATGGTTTTGCCGTCGTCCAGTGTCAGGTAGCCGCCATTGCTGTCGGTATGGACCCGGCTCACGCTTTGGCCGGCCAGCAGCTCGGCGGCCCGGCTGTCGTTCTGGCTGGCGTTGAATTCGGCAAAGATCGCGCGGCGGATATGTTGATTGGAAACCAGATAGCCTAATGGTTCCTGACGATGCTCAGGTGCATCAAAATGCAGGCGATAGTCAGATGTACCATTGATCACGCTGGCAGCCTTGAGCGGATGGATATTGTCCTGGCCGAGGCGCTGCCAGCTGCCGTGCTGATGCATCAGGCGTTTGGACAGGTGGGTTAAGGCGATTTCCCGGCCATCGTATGCGGGGTTTTGCAGGCTTTCTGAGGTCTGTTTTTCAACCACGGCGACTTTCAGGCCGCTGTCCCGCAGTGACAGCGCAAAGCTCAGTCCGGCCGGCCCGGCGCCAATAATGGCAATATCATAATCCATAGTGGTCTCCAGTCGATGAAGCACCGATTTTAGGGCAGCGCATGGCCGGGGAAATTGACACAGATTATGAAAGGTTATGGCCGGAGCAGCGGCCCGGAGGGGCCAATCAAGCGGGCCTTGTGAGCCGGGGCGGTTTAACTACCGCTCTGGTCGGATGGCGGGGCATTGTGCACCTGCAGTGACGGTGTTGCGTCAGAGCGTGTTTGCTGTGGCTTCAGACTTTCTGGCTCAGGCTGCTGAGTCAGGCTTCGATGGCCTGCAGCTGTTCTTTCAGTCTGGCCTGCTTTTTCTGACAGATCGCGCGTTTCTTCTGTTCCTTTTCGATCATGGCCGCCGGAACCCGGGAAACAAAACCTTCGTTGTTCAGCTTGTTTGAGATGCGGTGTATTTCATCTTCCAGACGTTCGACCTCTTCATGCAGACGGGCGACTTCCTGTTCCTTATCCTTCAGGTCTGTCATACGAATATCTACCTCCATGGCGATAAGCTGTTTGCGACTGCTCAGCGTTTTTCTTTCTTTGTCTTTAAGTTTAGTCACTAATCCGCATTTTTCCTCCATCGGTCTGAAAAACTTAATGAATACTGAGAAAGCATTAAAATTATATCTGTCATTAGTTGCCGGTTCATAAAAACTCCGATACTCTCCGGGCAATTAATAATAATTATATTATTAATTGCCCGGCTTTCTAATCCGTATGGTTAATCCGGTTATCAGGCGAATGTATCAGAATAAATCCGGCTGACGGAACCGGTGGCGGTTTATAAAGCCGATACAGAATATCCCCTGAATAATAACCTGTTAATCAATACCGGATGAGGTCGAATGAAATATTCCATTATAAAAGTCCTGGGAACCGATAGCCCATGGTTTGAAAAAATCGCCCACATAAGAACCCGTGTTTTTATAGAAGAAGATGGTTATCCGGACGGCAGTATCGTCTCCGTTCAGGATAAGTCAGCAGTGCATTTTCTGGCCATGGCCGATAAAAAAGTGATTGGCTGTGTCAGTGCCAATATTAAAAGAGATGATCAGGATCGTCTGCCGTTAGAAATCTACCTGACTGCGGGGAAAAACAATATCGGTGAAATATGTAAACTGGCGGTGCTGAAAGAATTCCGTTCCCGGCCTATTGCACTTTACCTGATGGTGGCAGCCTATGATTATCTGCAGGCGTCCGGTGTCGCCGGTATGTTTGTCTGGGCTATGGCAGAGAAAACCAGGGTTCTCGATCTGTATGCTAAATTCGGGTTTAAAGTACATGGAGAAACCTTTATGTGCTGCGCCCGTAAACCGGCCACTGCCTTTTTTCTTAATCTCAGTGAAGATGCCATCTACGATACTGAAAAGTTACGCATTCATGAGCAGATATCCAGAAATTACCGCCGCTATCTGGTGGATGCAGAGGATATCTGTTTATGACGATTATGTATCTGCCCATTTACCGGTAGCGGAAGGCGATAAGCAGGCATTCTGCTGCCTAGTAGTCCCGGCTGAGAAAAACAGAATTACGGCCGTTCAGCTTGGCCCGGTACAGGGCCTGGTCTGCCTGGTTGATCAGAGTGTCGGGCGGCGTGTTGCCATTCAGGCTCCAGGCAACACCGGCCGAGCAGGTTACTTCCGGAATATCCATGTTGCGCGTCTGTTGTTCAATGGTCAGACGGATTCTTTCAGCAATTTCGACTGCATCAGAGCGGTTGGTCGCCGGCAGAATCAGCATGAATTCTTCACCTCCATAACGGGCAAGAAAATCCCCCGGGCGGGTGCAGGAGGCAATCAGCAATGCCGTGGCTGTAATGACCTTGTCGCCGGTCAGGTGGCCATGGTTATCATTAACGCTTTTAAAATGATCAATATCCATCATGATCAGAGAAATAGGCAGTGCCCCTTCGAAGGCGTATTGCAGTTCCTGTTTGAGTTTGGTAGTCAATGCCCGGCGGTTGTAAATACCCGTGAGCGCATCTTTCTGTGAAATATTACGCAGTTCCTGGTTGGCTTTCTGCAGGTCTTCGGTCACCCGGGAAATAAAAAACATCAGCCGTTTTAAACGGGTAAGATCGCGGGAGTTAGAGACTTTATTGTCCTGATAGTGAATGCTCACGGACTGACGCTCATGATCAACCGGTTTTTCACTGAATGCTACTGCAACGATTGTGGCATTGAGGATGTTGCCGTGACAGTTCATGCTGTCTATTTCCCCGTAACTGAAAAACCCTCCGGCATTGGCAATATTCAGATAGGGGGCCATTTCCACATCCGGATGGTCGTTGAGAAAACCGAGGCGCGATACACAGGAAAATAAGAAAACAGCCTCCGGCTGAAAGCGGTTGAGGTTTTCTTCGCTGAAATCGAGGTTTTCCAGAATGCTGTTAATATCCCCATAGGCAAACTGGACCTGATCGCCACGCCGTATATCGGCAACAAAGGTCATTTGCTGTTGCTCCGTGACAGAAAAAGGCACACGGGCAATATCAACACCGTTACGTTTAATGATAAAAGGGAATTCCAGGGCGTGTGAAAAAAAGTCCTCTTCCTCAAAACCGATAAAGTGATTATACAACTCGGCTGCCGAACGGTGATTAATGGAATCGACGGTGTTGTTGTGAGCGGATGTGATGGTCATGGTCTCACCGAACGGAATCCAGCCCAGATGATAGGTTGTTTCCAGCCGCAGCTGTTTGCCGTAAAAAGCAATGGCGATAAATCCTGATTCAAATATCTCGCCATTGAGCATCATGATCACATTATGTATGTCGTCCATATCGCCGGCACCACCGCCAAATACCGGTACTCCGCCAAGTCCCTCATACAGGCCGCTGTAAAATTCTGAAACATCCAGCAGAGTGGGTGAAAAAAGCAGCATGACGCCGGCCGGATGCACAGGAGAAGCATTGATAATGGTGTCAGCCAGCAGCTCGCCGTCATGTCGGCTGGCGTGCGTCATCGGAAGGCTGTATCCCTGCACTGATGAGGATTCAAATACCATCAGAGACAGTTGCGAGTGTTGGTTGGTATCCACCGAACTGTGAATGGTGGCCGGGCAATTGCAGCCGGTGATGGTCGCTGAAGGCAGATGTGCGCGTATGGTGTCATGTAATGTGACGAACCATTCGGGGTCCGGTTCTGAGGAATAAATGCCGGCCAGGATGTGTTTGTTTCTGACAGAATCAGGCAAACCGCTGAGCCAGTTGGTCAGCTGCGCCAGATCCGATATGTCAAACACAAGGTGCTGCATGTCTGCGTCCAGTGTCAGGTTTTCTGAGTACGTAGGTACCGTTAATGCTGGTTTCCATTGAGTGTAGTTCACCAGAGCTAAGGAGGGATCTTACCGCAGTAGCCTCAATTCATTAGGCGGTGATCTTAGACATTTCAGGACAATATGTCTGCAAAAAAATAACAGATTACTTTGTTATAACTTAAAGATATCAGTTAAGTTTTTTAACTGTTGGTAAGTAATATTTTATAAATAAGAATATCATTTAAAATCGAATAATTATTCGTATAAATACGGGTGATTGAATTCCGCTCCCTGAATCCTGGTTCTTATTGCCTGAGCCAGTCAGGTACTGATGTACCGTATTTAAAACAGCCTGCCGGGTGCCAGGCTAATGGAGCAGGTGAGAATCTGAACGCTGATTGTGACACTTTGAAGTCTGATCCGGGTAACAATAAGCTACTAAAAATATCAGCAGGCAAGTGACACAGGAAGTAATGCAGTAGTTAACCATCAGCCCGGAATACGCCTGATCATACGGGCTTCTTAATAAAATTATTAACCCAATCGCTGACTACACTGAAAGAACCAGACAACTTGCCGGTCATTATTCGCCGGTGGTGATTGAGGTTGACAACCATGTCCATTAAGACACGCCTGTTGATTGCTTTGCTGTCAGCTGTGATTTTGCCGTTAACGATTATTACGTTCACGGTCACTCATAATGTTAAACGTCAGGTCTATAACGACTTTGTCGCCCGGGCAAACGCCGAAGTGCATCATATTGATACGGCCTTTACGCTCTATCTGACCGGCCTGGCAGAAGATGCCGCTTATCTGGCAAACAGCCGTCCGGTCAAGGCTTTAACCAGCAATACCAGTCATTATATGGGAGCCGCTAAAGATACCTTTTCTGAGCGCTCTGGCAGCGCAGAAGCTGAGGCTTTTGCCATGCTGGAAGCGTATGGTGAAGCCCGTCCGGATCTGGCCTATGTTTTTCTCGGGCTCGAAAACGGCGCCTATGTACAGTGGCCGTCCGGTGAATTAGGTGATTATGACCCCCGCGCCCGGCCCTGGTATCAGGCGGCGATGAAACAGCCCGGACAACCTGTGAGAGCACCCGCTTATAAAGATGTGTTTACCGGCGCGCCGATACTGGACTATCTGCATACCTTCACCACAGATTCCGGCCTTAAAGGGGTGGTGGGCGTGGATGTGACGCTGAAAAAACTCTCTGACATGGTGCACGGGGTGCAGTTTGGTAAAGAAGGGTATCTGATTCTTATCGAAGAAACGGGCACGATTCTGGCCGACGGCAGCAACAGTGAAAACAGTTTCAGAAATGTCGCGGATATGGACAGTATTTATGCCCGCATGAATCAGGCCGAGGGTATGTCAGAAGTGACAATGGACGGGCGCGCATGGTTTGCACAGACCGTCACGTCGCCGGCATTGGGCTGGAAGTTCGTTGGCCTGATTCCTCAGGAAGAAGTATTCAGTACGGCAGACCGGTTACGTAATTTTATTCTGGTGATTGCTGTGGTTCTGGTGATTGTGTTTGCCGTCATTGGCGTTGTGATCAGTCGTGTGATTGCCAAACCCATTGTTGCCGTCACCCGCGGGCTGGAAGAAATCGCCGAGGGGGGCGGCGATCTGACGCGTCGCTTGCAGGTCAGAAGCGCTGATGAGTCCGGGCAAATGGCGGCTGCGTTCAACCGCTTCGTCGCCTCTGTTCATGATCTGGTGGGGGATATTAAACAGAGTGCCGGGCAGATTAACCGTCAGTCGGATGAGACTCAGGCGATGTCGGCACAGATGAGCGATGGCGCGGACGGTCAGCGTAACGCCATTGAGCAGGTTTCGACCGCTTTCAACCAGATGGTAGCAACCGCCCATGAAGTATCACGTTATTGCAGTGATACGGCTTCGTCAGCCGATGAAAGCCAGCAACAGGTTAATAAAGGGCATCGTTATATCGATGAAACCACTCAGGTGGTGGATAAACTGGGCCAGGCCATCACGGATTCCAACGAAGCCATGCGTCTGTTGTCAGACGAAACCGAGAATATTTCCAGCATTCTGGATACCATCCGCGGCATTGCCGAGCAGACCAACCTGCTGGCACTGAATGCAGCGATTGAGGCCGCCAGGGCCGGAGAGCAGGGGCGCGGGTTTGCAGTAGTCGCCGATGAAGTCCGTACCCTGGCGGGACGTACCGCTGAATCCACGGAACAGATCGACAAGCTGATTTCTGCGTTTGTCAGCCGTACCACGGATGTGTCGGAAAAACTCTCCAGCAGTCTGGAATATTCTCAGGCGACTACTCAGGCGACCTTGCAGACTGGTGAAGTGTTTGCTCAGATCCATAAATCCGTGGATGCCATCCGGGACATGGCCAATCAGATCGCTGCCGCGGCTGAGGAGCAGCATCAGACCGCGGAAGAAATTAATCAGAATATGACCGATATTCACGCCGGCGCAGGGCAGACTGCAGACAATGCCGGTCAGTTAAAAGCCAATGCTCAGGCGCTCAGTGCGGTTGCCAGTGGTCTGGACAAACTGGTGTCTTCTTATCACGTATAACCACCTGTGCAGATAAACGAACAGAGCCAGCACTGCTCAGATGACAGGCTGGCGTCTGTTCACCGTACGGTGCCAGCCCTTTTTAACTATCCTTGTTTTCGCTATCAGGCGCTGGTTTTTCACTGGCCGTTGAAGTCTGAGTGTCAGGCGCAGCTGAGCGGCGTTTGGCTGCTGGTTTGGCCCGGGCTTTGGTTTTCTGCGTGGTTTTGTTTTTTGCCGGCGCTGTCTCTTTAGTTGCCGTTTTTTTACCCCTGCCATCCGCTGTCTGACTCTTTACTGATGGCTTGTTGGAAGTGCCGGCTGCTGGCCGGTAAGCCGGAGGCTCATCGTCCAGAAAGTCTGTTACCGCATCAAGAAATTCAGCCAGCAGTTTACGGCTGACAACAAAAATATGGCCGATGTTTTTTTCAATGGTACGGTTCAGCCCATCACCGACCATTCTTTGATTCGTTTTCACACGCCCCCAGCGTTCGCTGGAACGGCAGGAGCCCGCCGGAGCGATCGGATCACGCAAGCCGCAGTAATCAAAAATGTCGATGTCAGCTTCAGCGATTTTATCCATGTCGGCTGGTTTGCCATCCAGTTCCGGGTAAATTGACGACATGCAATATTCCCCGCGCCAGATCTGATTATCCATATACACTCGGCGTATCCACTGCCGGTGGGCTTTGGCCGGAAAACGTGTACCACTGTACAGCCATTTCAGGAAGGGACCGGCATCTTCAATGGCACCTGGATGATCAGCGCGGCTGAAAAACCCCTCCGGTGTGCTTTCCTCAACCCCGGGTTGAATGCCATACATGCCGGAGCTGATGGCATAAGGGGAAACATTACTGTGGCCGTAGAAGAGGCGCATGCCAAACTCGTTATAACTCTGGCGGATAATATCCCGCATCCAGCCATGGCCGCTGTCTTCATCATCGAATAACGCGGGGGTGGTCAGCAGTGCCAGCTGGCGGATTTTAATATCGGTACCGGCCAGCTGTGCTTCTTCAATGCGGCGGGCCAGATAGGGCAGAAACAGGGTGCCGCCCATGCAATACGCCATAACATTGATGTCCTGCTGCGGGTGGCGTTCCAGCACCAGTTGCAGGTAACGGTCATGCACTGTCTGCCCGTAGAAATCCAGCCCCAGTTCAGATTGATCCGCCCCCGGGTTACCGTAATCAACCATATAAATGTCGTAACCCTGCTTCAGCATGGCTTCGATAACGGATTTTCCCGGTGCCAGGTCGAACAGCTCGCAGCGGTTAATCATCGGCGTTGCCAGGTACAGCGTTTTACCATTGGCTTTGACGCCGGCCGGTCGCGGGTAATGGCGCAGCTTCACGCTGTACATTTCTGATCCCGGCACGGTTTCCCACTCACTGGCACCCAGTCTGGCGCAGGGGGATTCTGTGGCAAAGCGGCGCACATCGAAGGCATCATTTTTCAGCAATGCCAGCAACCGGTCAGCACAGGAGGCGAGGTAGTCTTCATCGCTGTCACGCCATTCACCGTTTTCATCTTTACGGCGATAGGGTTGTTTGTCCGGGTCACTCAGCGTTTTGCCGCTGACGACTTCAAACAGGGAATACAGCAGATGCTTCAGCGCCGACAGGTGAGTATGACCACTGCTGTAGTACTGCCATTCCAGTTCACGGAAACGCATAATCTGCCACAGCAACCATTGCTGACCTGACGCGGTAGCACAGGCCCAGTGACAGGTCTGTTTATCCAGTGTCAGAGAAGCATTCTCAGCAACGGCGGCTGTGACTTCCGTCAGAGGGCGGTCAAAAGGCTGAGTCAGCCGGGCAACGACCGATTTAAGCCGGGCGGCGTAATCACTTTCGATATGTTGTTCATGGCGGGTAATCTGATCCGGCGTTTCATCATGACTGACGGCATACTCGGTGGCAGTGACCAGCGGAGTGGCCCATAACGTCAGCGCCTTATCCGGTACCCCCAGCGGTGCCCAGAGTCTTTGTTGTTGCTGCGTCGAATGGAGCAAAAGCTGTAACGTGACGCCTCCGTATTCTCCCAGCCAGTGGCGCGTACCTCTGATCCGGTTGGGGTTGTCGGCGACGCTGGTCATCAGGGCATTGGCCAGGTCATCAGCGGACAAGGGGGCTGGTGCCGTTGACATTGGTTGTGTAAGAAACGACGTAAATGCTTGTGCTGACGGCAGCATGGGAACTCCTCTAGCTATCCTGGCCACAGAAACGATGCCAATAAGTTTAGGAGTCCATTAACCGTCCGGCCAGTTAATGCCGGTTTAATCAGTAGTGATTATGAGCTCAGCCTGGCTGACGGATAGCGTCATTCAGACTCTCGGATTTTATTATTTTAGTAACAAAGTACTGAAAGTGAGCGTGGAATAATCATATCTGCCAAAAGTGCTAATTGGCGTACTTTGCTGGTCCCGTATGGGTTTGTGACGGTATGATGAATCAGGTCAGACAGCAGGGAACAGAAGCCGGTAATTAAAGCTGGCCGACAGAGGATAACAGGCCTGTTAAGCGATACATAAAAAGGGGTATTAACTGGCGAGGATGATTGAACCATTCTGTCAGCCAGTGTGTAGACGGCTTGTTTATGCTGAGTGCTGATTCTGATGTTGATAATAATGCTTACCGTTGCGGCGGTGGAATTGTCGCTGGCCTGTATGGTCGCAGCAATATAATAAAAGGAATACACCATGGCATACCGTTTTTTTATTTGTGGGCTGACCGTTATGAGTCTCGCCATCCCTCTGTCCGGTGCCCGGGCAGACAGTCAATTACAGACTGAAGTATCCGTACAAAATAATGCGTCGGCACAAACGCGTTATGATCAGGGAATGCGGCTCTATGCATATTCCGATCGCAGGTCAGAGGCGATTGAATATATTCAGTCGGCAGCGCAGCAGGGGTATGCTCCGGCCCAGGTCATGATGGGGGAGCTGCTCTCGCTGGGTGACGCCACACAAACGGATTATAAGTCAGCAGCAGACTGGTTTCTCAAGGCGGCAGAGCAAGGCAATGCTAAAGCACAGTTTGCTATTGGCAGTCTCTATTCATACGGTTTGGGCGTCCAACAAAGTGATGCCAAAGCCAGACATTACATGCAGCGCGTAGCGGACAATAAAGGTGCGGATGAAAAGATCCGTCAGCTGGCTCAGCAACGCCTTTATTCAGTGAATCGTTTTATCGCTGATGGTGATTGATCCCGCCCGGCAAACAACTGACAAGGGTAATTCCCGGGTTAAGAGTTACCCTTGTCAGCCTGGTTACGCGAGCGTTACCAGCATGCTTATCAATGATTAACAGGTAGGGGTTGTAAACAGAAATCTGTGTGTCAGCGTCCGGATTTACGTAAGAAAGAACCAATCATGGACAGAACGAGCAAGGCGACAAAAATGTAGAACAGAATTTTTGCAATGCCTGTCGCAGCTCCGGCAATACCACCAAACCCCAGCACTGCCGCGATTATCGCAACCAATAAAAACGTGATAGACCAACCTAACATTGTCTCCTCCTGGCGGGTGTAAATTCATTGTCACCACTGATCAAAATCATCAGTACCTGTAAAACCGACTGTCACCGTAGGATAAAGTTCCGGGAGTTTTCCGGCAGGAGGAGAGCAAACTGATCAATCCGGTACAATAACCGGTTATTGGTAAGGGTTCTGAAAACGGCAGGAGGATAACGAATCATCAGTGCTGCCAGGCTCATAATGACAGCAGGCAGCACTGGGCGCTGGCTCAGAGGCAGCGGGAAAAGCGCAACTCAGGATTCCTGTTCCGATTTATGGAACGCAAGGATGTGGCTGCGGAAATGGGTTTGATAATCCATCGGAGACAGGCCTTCAACCTCCAGAAACACTTCCTCGTCATCGGGAATAGCAATCAGGCTGCCTTCTTTAAAGTTGATCACAGTACCGTAGGCATCCTGCAGCTGGAAGGGCTCATCCAGAGTGATAAAAGTAATGTTGTCTTCTTCTTTGGCACCGATGCTGCGCATCCAGGCTGCAAGGGTGTCAGCGCCCCCGACATTATTAAAAAGGCCGGAAACGGACATGGCCGTCGGATCGCCGCTTTCCAGTTGAGAGGTGCCGATCACGTCGCCTTCGTGGGTCAGAGTAAACATAAAACGTCCTGTACTAGTAGAATGGTATGAATTGGATGGTCCTATGGCCGCAGGAAATGCCGCCGGCAGCCCGCTGCCCGGGCGGTCAGGGCCGGATTCAACGTCGCTGATACTAACATAGCCCGACCCGGCTTTGGGGGAAACTTCTGTGCTTTATTCCGCATTCTCCGGCCGTAAAATAAAGAATCACTGTTCCGCGACGCATGTCATTGATCCTGTTATGGAAGAGAGTAATATCGCTGTCAGGAAGATACCTGCCACCAATTAAGACAATTGAGACAAGGACGTAAGACGTATGCTGAACAGCAGTACCCCGTATTCGGATTATATCGTTTATATGCCAGCCGAAACCGGACGCAAGGTATATATCGACCCGGCACTGATTGTTGATTTCTCCGATTTTATCGACCCTGCAACAGACTCCGGCAAAAAGATTGCCAATGATATCCAGCACACTCTGTCAGCGGAGGCCGGTGGCCTGGAAGCGGGGATGGCAGAAGCCGAAGCCGGTGCGTTTTTCCACGACTTCGGTGATATAAACAGCCACTGTGTCCGGGTCTTCTATAAAGTCTTTCAGGATAATGGCGGCGGACAAAGCAAGGGGCCCGGGGTTTATATCAATCGTTTGCGTCGGTTTGCTCATAACTCAGCGGGCGTTGGTGCGGGGCTGTTTCATATGAGTTATGAGAATAACCAATGGCAAGCACGGCCTCATATGTCTATGACATTAAATCAAAAAACACTGCGTATCGGATCTCTGACTGGGGGTAACGGTCATATTGAGTACTTGTCAGAACAAGCGAGAGCTATGTTGCAGGCATCCGGTCAAAAAGATTTTAAAACCGATTTTAATCTGTATCACAGCCCTCTGGCGGTAATTGAATACGGTGAGCAGTATAAAACACCGGAATCCCGTAAAAAGATCGCCAGCCCCAAAGAGTTGGCCGATGTGTTGATTAATACCGCTTCGTTAGGTGAGTGGGACGCTGGCCAATATCAGAAATATGACGCTTATGTGTATGGTAATGCCTCTAAATTACTGGTGGATGCTCTGAAGTTAGTGGCTGCTTCCGGCACTAAACTCACCAAGTTTGAATTTAAAGTATTGGCACCTTATATGCCTTTCTCATTGATTAAACAGATGGCAGAGCATTGTGGTGCCTCGGTCGTACTTGAGAAATCTCTTTCCACTGCTATTTCAGGCCGGCATCAGATGTTAGATCCGGAATCGGTCAAAGAAGATAAAATAAAAGTGTATGCCACTTATCAGAAGCTTCTCGCAGGTAACCCAGGTATCAGCTTTATTGAACTTTGGGGTGGTATGAAGCCGTCATTTGCTTTGCAGAAGACAGGTTGATGGTTATGGAAAATAAGGATAAAGCAATGACTGGTAGCTCTTTGCCGGCTCTGATATCACCAAAAGAGTTTGCTCTATGTACTATTCAGGTGAATCAATGCCGGATTGTAGTACCTTGTGACGACAGCTCCTTTCATGAATCTGTTTATGAATACGAATTTACCAGGATGCCAGATGGCCTGACTGTTGATTCCGACCGTATAGGTACTATCACTCAAATATCGGGCAGTTTTGCTCTGGCTGATATTAAGGATAGAGAACAATTCCCTACATGGCGAACACATCTTGGTGCTCACTTATGCCCGAAGTCTGAATTGTCTGTAAATTACAATCGGTGGCACACCGAGCATGACATTAAGTCGATTCTATTGGAGAAATACAAAAAACGAACGCGGAAGTCTTCGGATACTGGCAATGAATACTATCCCGAGAGTGAGTCTGATATTGATGTAATAACAATCAATGATCGCTTGTGGGCGCATATGGCGCTTGATGATTACCGCCAGCTGGACGTTTTTATGACAGAGCTGGATGAAAATTTAGTTCTCCAGATAAACTTTGACGCTTCCCCATGCTGGTATCGTGATGGCTTTGCACCAGCTGATGTCAAAGCGCATCTGATGACATTTTTTATGGAATACCTGTGCCATTTTAAGATTATTAAAGCAGGCTCTGTGCCCGATGAAGAACTGCCGCCTTTGGGCTTTTATCCGGCCGCCCGGGAGGAAAAGGATATCGACAGGGATGGTCATGTTGTTGAACGGGACCCGGATTATTCACCAGCACCGGACTTTTCCAGTTGGTAGAATCATTCTTTTAAGCTTATCTGAACCGGCCTGAGTCACGGGTTCGTGGCGTTTGTAAAGACCCGGAACCTGGCTAAATAATCATATCCAAAGACAGACAGAAAAAAGGAGCACGACTGATGTTGGATCATCTGAAGATGACTGCTTTTCAGCGTCATTTATGGCTGCTGCTTATGATCATCATCGGCGCCATCTTATTGCCGGCTGTGCCGGTGTCCGCAGAGCCTGCTATAGCACCGTCAGATTATCGGCAGGGTAAGGCAACCGCGGCTGAGCTGTATAAGGAAGGTCAGCGCCTGTATGAGGCGGCGGGTATGGGTGGCGATAAAAGCGCAGCGGTCGGCTATTTCAAGGCTGCTGCCGAACAGGGCGATCTTGAAGCCCAGGTCCGCTTAGGCGATATGTATGCCTTTGGCGCCGGCGTGTCGCCCAGTTATGAGTCAGCCGCTTATTGGTTTACCAAAGCTGCGGCGCAGGGCGATGCAAAATCCCAGCTGTATATGGGCGATCTGTATGCCTATGGCCTCGGTGTTGAGAAGGATAATGCCAGAGCGCTGCGCTATATGAATATGGCGCTCACCAATGAAAACTCCGACAGCAAGACCAGATCCATGGCTGAAAAACGGATTAACGACTTAAGCCGTCAATAAGCCATCAACCCAATAAACCGGGGCGCTCTGCGGTACAGCCATCCCGGCCAAACCGGGGCTGATGAGACGGTTACTGTCACACGGCCGGTTCGGGTATTATAGCGCTTTAACCCCGGACAGGCTGATATCCTCCCATGTTCTTCCAGAATAAAGACGGCAAACTGCAGGAAACGGAGCGCTACGAAGTGATCCGCAGTGACGCCAGCAACCCTTTGTCTTCCTATGCAGCTTACGCTTTTGAGCTGGACGGTGCTGAATGGCCGACCGCGGAGCATTACTATCAGGCAATGAAATTTGAAGACGCAGACTACCGGGAACGGATTCGCCAAGCGGCTACGCCAGAGCAGGCTGCGAAACTGGGCAAATCATGGTTTAAAAAACGCCGCCAGGACTGGAAGAAAAACCGCATTACGTATATGACCCGGGCGAACTACATCAAATGCCGTACCCACCCGCAGGTCGCCAAAGCGCTGACAGACAGTGGTGAAAAACTGATCGCTGATCTGACCATGTACGACTACTTCTGGGGAACGGGCCGTGATCTGCGCGGCGGGAACCACTTCGGTAAAATGCTGATGGGGATACGCAGCAAATTACGTGAAGAATCACAGCAGGATGCATCGTAAGATCGCTGAGTGGTCTGTTTTGAGGGAAATCAGGTAGTGGAATTGTTATGAAATCAGTATTGATGGGCTTAGGTATATTCGTCGCCATCGTGGCAGCAGGTGGTTTACTTTTCGTTGGCTGGATCCTGTACTCCTTTCTGTTCGTTGGTCATATTGCTGAGCGCAAAATTAACCGGCTGGATGATTTTATGCCGTTGGCACAGGGCGTCAGTATTGAGGAAGTCCCTTACCATGGCCCGCAACCTCAACGTCACTACGGCCGCGCAGAAGACCCTGACGCCGGATGGCTGATACAGGAAGACAGTACGGTTACACCTGCACAGACGTACTCTTCCACCGAATCCGGTCAGCCTGCCTACCGCCTGCCTCTGCCGCCGGGAATCAACAGACGTGCGTATGACAGCCGTCAGGCTGAACTCTGGCAACCCATTGAAGAGCGCCTGAAAGCGCTGGATAACCCGCCGCAATATGCCCGCAGTACCGAGGCCCTGCTGCTGGCCAGCGGTAAGGTATTTCATGAACAGGCAGGAAAAGCAGGGCAGGCAGTGGGTACACTGGTGGATGAAGAAACCGGTGAAACCATCAGTACCGGCATTCAATACGCCGCCTGGGCCAACGACCGATATTTTGTCATGGCAGGATACCAGCATACCGATAAGGGCACGGAAACACCCTTATGGCAGGTTGAGCGGGATACCTTCCGTGCGCATAAAGTTGATCCCGATACCTTTTATCTGCATGCCAAATTACCGGACATGTACGACTTCGCGGAAATAAACAGCCGCATTATGGTGTACTTCAACGACAGTCTCAGCTGGGGATTTGGCGGTGATGTGACTAAACCCAAATTCAGTATTCTTCGTATCTACAACGCTACCTGGCCGGAAGGAAAAGATATTGCAAAATTCAGCTTTTCCGCGGGGATGGTACGGGATATCCGTCTGGCTGAAGGCTCAGAAGCGGGTGATGCCACAATCCGTCTGCAGGTGTTAACTGATCCGGCCCGGCCCTCGGGGGCAGAAGATAAAAAAGAACGTCCGGCCCGCCAGTGGCGGGTGACGCTGCCGACAGATGAATATACGGCGATTGATAGTTAACGGCTTCGTTCACACAGAAAGGATGGCAGGGCGGATTTGGCTATCATATTTTTTTGCATGCCTTCCGCTTGCCTGATTGAGTGGCGCAGGAGTTCATGGAACTGGTCTGGCTATTCCGGTCTGGTGGTTATAGGGACAGCTGCGATATCAGCAGTGTTTCAGGGCTGTGTTGAGTTGGCAGGGTATCCTATTTACAATGCAGCCAACTTTACCTGATTCAGGATATGAATATGAGCGACAAACCCGAACTTCCGGATCATCTGTCCGGTAATCCCCGCAGCCCGCACCATATCGCGGAATGCTTCGAGCACGAAATCGGTATCCGCCTGAACGGCAAAGAGCGCAACGATGTGGAAGAGTATTGCATCAGTGAAGGCTGGGTGAAAACGGCATCGCCTACTGCGAAAGACCGCTATGGCCGGCCGATGCTGGTGAAACTGAAGGGCGAAGTAGAAGCCTTTTACAAGTAAGTTGTGTCTGCTGTCTGTCAAAACCGCCCGCGCTGCCTCAGCCGGGCGGTTTTTTTATGCGCCAGTAATATTCAGTATCAGGTCCTGAAGCTACATTATTCCTTTTTCAGTCTGTGTGTTTGATTTTTTTATAAGCTTATCAGCTGTCTGACCAGTTTACGGTTTTGCTGCTTGTGTCTCATGCTTTTATACGCAAAGTGGACGGCGTTATCTTTCTTTTCAGACGCTTTTGTGGCGGCTTTTACTGTTCAAGGGAGTCTTTCGTAAAGCGCATTGGTTAAAGGTTCCAATAGTCACCGACAGGCGTATTGTATGTTCACGACCACCATTGATCTCTGGTAGTAAAAAAGACTGATCAGAGGTGAAGTCATCTGGGAAATAACCGCTAAATACTGAAGGGACTTACACCATGATCAGAAATACTCAGCAGGCCTGTGATGTATCCGGAATGCCATTGGCACACGCAACCTGTTTTCAGCAGGTGGCTGACAACGTTAATTGTGTTATAGCCAGTCGTTCGGTAGGAAAGTTTGCAACTGGTCTTATTCTGGAAAATTACGCCTCTAAGGGGTTTCATGTAAAAGCAAAATCCTGCAACTGGGGGCCGATGGCCGGTTTTGTGTTATCGGATCCGAGATTTACCAAGCGGGGAATGTCACGTACCGCGTTGGAAAAGCAAAGAAAGGATATTCAGAATGCGATGAGGGGAGGGGCCACGGTGACTCAGGTATTTCTCTCCAACCAGAGGAAAACCTATATTGAAAACCTGCCATCCGTTGTCGAGTTAAACCATACGATTAATACATACGAGTATCGTGCTACTTCACCGGATGGAGGAAACGTCCGGTTCGTTCTGGAACGCCAGATGAATGCGCCGGGCACAGCGAATCAGATGTGGGGGCTTTACTATGCGAATGGTGAAAGACCCATGCCGGCTGATCTGACAGCGCCCGTGGCTGCCGCAAATAATTTATTTCCGGTGATGGCTCTGGTTGACCCCTTATGTGACCGCAACGTTTTTGGTACCTATCGCGCTGCCATGACGGGGGATTACGATCTTTGGGGCGTATTGCCGCCGGTTGCCGGGAATGATCGCTATGATCCACAGGGGGATGATCGCCGGCCGGTGCCGGGGGCCAACCGCTTTGTTTTGCCGATCAGGGACTTTATTCGCCATGAAGATCCGCATATGGGTAATATCACTCCGCGCATGGCTGATATTAAAAACCGGCTGAATAACCGTATCCGCGCAGCTGGTTATACCGGTGGCAATATGGTTCATCACAGTGACGAAGCCGGGCGCCCGATGGTTGATGAAGTTGAAATGGATTTTATTGCTTTTATTCCCAATCAGGCGCAGGCCCGGTATGTCGCCAATATGCAGGATTTTTTTGAGTTTCAGCGTGAAGTTTTACGCGGATATCAGTTGATGATCAATCCGGGGTGGGGTCGTCAGTTGGGGGTTGGCGCAACGCCCGGAGGAAGCTGGGAAGTGTAATCCCGGGTATTAAAAAACCGCCTGTGTTTTATACACAGGCGGTTTTTGTTTACAGACGAAGCCTCCTCTGATTGTCAGAGGAGATAGTCCGACGCTGTTACAGCGCTTTCACTTTTTCAATCTGCTCTTTCAGTTTTACCACGTCGCGGGCAAAGCCGGCGGCTTTTTCTTTCTCTTTGTTGATGACGGCTTCCGGCGCTTTATCAACAAAGCCCGGATTATTCAGTTTGTTGTTGACGCGTTCCTGTTCTTTTTCCAGTTTTTCGATGGCTTTGTTGAGGCGCGCAACTTCGGCGTCTTTATCAATAAAGCCGGCCATTGGAATCAGAACTTCCATATCGCCAACCAGCTGGGTCACCGACATCGGCTCTTCGTCGCCTTCGTTCAGCCAGGTCACTTTTTCCAGTTTCGCCAGCTTCATCAGGAAGGCCTGATTGTCGTCGGCGCGGCGGAAGTCTTCATCGCCGCCATTTTTCAGAATCAGCTCCAGTTCTTTGCTTGGCGGAATATTCTGCTCACCACGGATATTACGGACTGCTGTGATCACGCCCTGCAGCCATTCGATATCGGCTTCAGCATCGGCATCCATCAGGCCTTTCTGTGGTTCAGGGTAAGCAGCCAGCATAATGCTGTCGCCGGATTTACCCGCCAGTTCTTTTACCTGATGCCAGATGGACTCTGTGATAAACGGAATGATCGGATGCGCCAGGCGCAGGGTGGCTTCCAGTACACGTACCAGGGTGCCACGGGTGCCGCGTTTTTCTTCTTCACTGGCGTTGTCATCCCACAGAACCGGTTTGGACAGCTCCAGATACCAGTCGCAGTATTCATTCCAGATAAATTCATACAGCGCCTGAGCGGCCATATCAAAGCGGTACTGGTCCATATGGCGGCGGACTTCGGTTTCGGTCTGCTGCAGCCGTGAGATAATCCAGCGATCGGCTAACGACAGAGCTGCCGGTTCACCATTGGCACCACAGGCGGCTTTCATTTCGTCCGTGATGGCGATCTGAGTATTGTCTGCGGCGGCTTTTTCAACGGCATCTTCACCGGCGATGCTCAGCATCACATAGCGCGAAGCGTTCCATAATTTATTACAGAAGTTTCGGTAGCCTTCCAGGCGCTTCATATCCCAGTTGATATCACGGCCGGTGCTTGCCATGGCAGCAAGGGTAAAGCGCAGAGCGTCGGTGCCGTGCGGGGCGATGCCTTGCGGAAATTCTTTTTTCGTACGCTTGGCAATTTTTTCGGCCAGTTGTGGCTGCATCATATTGCCGGTGCGTTTTTCCAGCAGGGCATCCAGGTCGATGCCGTCAATCATATCGAGAGGGTCGAGTACATTCCCCTTGGATTTCGACATTTTCTGGCCGACTTCATCACGGATCAGGCCGGTAACGTAAACGGTTTTAAACGGAATCTGCGGTGTGCCATCTTCGTTTTTGATCATATGCATGGTCATCATGATCATGCGCGCGACCCAGAAGAAAATAATATCGAAACCGGTAACCAGAACGTCGGTCGGGTGGAAGTCTTTCATGCGCTGAGCCACTTCTTCGATATCAACGTTTGGCCAGCCCAGCGTACCGAAGGTCCACAGACCGGAGGAGAACCAGGTATCCAGAACGTCTTCGTCCTGGTTCAGTTCCACGTCATCGGCAAGTTTATTTTTCGCGCGGATTTCTTCTTCCGTACGGCCAACGTACACATTGCCTTCTTCGTCGTACCAGGCAGGTATGCGGTGCCCCCACCACAGCTGACGGGAAATACACCAGTCCTGAATATCACGCATCCAGCTGAAATACATATTTTCATAGGATTTGGGTACGAACTGAATATCGCCTTTTTCCACCGCTTCAATCGCTGGTTTTGCCAGGGTTTTGGCATCCACATACCACTGATCGGTCAGCATGGGTTCAATCACAACACCACCACGGTCACCGTAAGGGACGGTCAGGTCGTGATCTTTAATTTCTTCCAGCAGTCCGGCTGCTTCAAAATCCGCGACCACGGCTTTACGGGCCGCAAAGCGTTCCATACCGCGGTATTTTTCCGGAATAATGGCTTCGATATCGTTATTAACGCTGCCATCCGTGTTGAATACCTGGGCGGTTTCACGGATATCCGCGTTCAGCGTCAGAATATTAATCATCGGCAGACCGCAGCGTTTGCCAACTTCATAGTCGTTAAAGTCGTGGGCCGGGGTAATTTTGACGGCCCCGGTGCCTTTTTCCATATCAGCGTGTTCGTCAGCCACAATCGGAATACGGCGATCGACCAGAGGCAGAATAATATCTTTGCCGATCAGATCTTTGTAACGCGGATCTTCAGGGTTAACCGCGACACCGGTATCGCCCAGCATGGTTTCCGGACGGGTGGTGGCGACAATAATATAATCCTTGCCTTCACCGGTTTTCAGGCCATCGGCGAGCGGGTAGCGCAGGTGCCACATATGACCTTTTTTGTCTTTGTTTTCCACTTCCAGGTCAGAAATGGCGGTATGCAGTTTCGGGTCCCAGTTCACCAGGCGTTTGCCCCGGTAAATCAGGCCGTCTTCATACAGGCGGATAAAGACTTCCTGCACGGCTTTGTAAAAGCCATCGTCCATGGTGAAGCGTTCGGTATCCCAGTCAACGGAGTTACCTAAGCGACGCATCTGCTGAGTAATGGTGCCACCGGACTGTTCTTTCCATTCCCACACTTTTTCGAGGAATTTCTCACGCCCTAATGCATGGCGGTCAGGCTGGCCTTCGGCTGCCAGTTTACGCTCCACCACCATCTGGGTAGCGATACCGGCATGGTCAGTGCCCACCTGCCAGAGGGATTTTTTGCCCAGCATGCGGTGATAGCGGATCAGGGCATCCTGAATCGTGTGCTGGAAAGCGTGACCCATATGCAGTGAACCTGTGACGTTCGGCGGCGGGATCATGATGGAATAGCCTTCGCCTGTTAAGCCATCCTGATAAGGCTTGAAGTAGCCTTTTTCTTCCCACTCTTTGTACCAGGTTTGTTCAATCGCGCCGGGTTTGTACGTCTTATCCATAGTATCGCTGATGCTCGTTAATACGTTGTTGCCATTCATGACTCCGGCTGACCAGGGGCGCCGGGCAAAGAGGGCATTATGGGTTCGGAAAAATGGCAGGGATTATAGCGGAAATCCGCCGCAGTGGGCAGGGGCGTTATGCAGGGCGGGCCGGTATAAGCAGGAGATAAACGGGGCGCTGCGGGCGCCCCTGCAGAGAAGGGTTACTTCAGTGACTGACGCAGCTTGTCTTTCAGACGTTCGGCCAGCTGTGGCAGCATTTCTTCAACCAGCTGGTCGATCAGTGCAGTTTTCTGTTCCGCTGTCAGCTGGCGGCCAATGTTGCTTAAGGCGGCTTTGGCGTCTTCCTGTTTTCTGTCCTGCACCCGCTGCATGGTGCGGTGGGCCTCTTCTGCGCTTTGCTGGGCAGCGGCCCGCTCCGTTTGCAGACGGTCGAGCACGGCCTGGGGCAGGAAAGGATTCGCTGATACGCGGGTCGCCGGTTGGGCAACGGCCGGTGCCGGTACATCCTCTTCGGCACCTATGATGTCCATATCACCGAACAGATCATCGAGCGGCGCCTGCGGTGTATTCTGAGGCATCGCCCGGGCAATGGCATCGGCTACTTTATCCGGTGCGATGGTATTGGCGGGCTCATCCTGCGCAGCCGGACGGCTGGCCACGGTTTCCGGCGCCGGGGTGTTTTTCACCGGTTTCAGAACCGGGATATCATCCTGGGTGAAAAGATCGTCCAGTACCGGAATCTCATCCGCCATGGGGTCGAGCACCGGCACAGAGCCGTGCTCTATATGATCTCCGGCAGCGTCATCCAGCACCTGTTGCAGGGTTTCCAGTTCGCGCAGCAGATCAGCAGATTCTTTCTTTGGGGGGCTGTTCTGAGGGCCGGCTATCTTGCCCGGTTGCCCGTTTTTACTTTTTGAGGCGGCCATTAACCTAATCTCATATCGTGGCTGTTGATCGGGTAACCCCGGTCTTTGAGATATTTGTAGTGACTACGAGTGTAGTCCAGCACCTGATCCTGTTGGATAACAATATTAATAAAACGCTGAAAACGACCAAAAAATGCGGGCAGGTTGGCACTCAGATTGAGGATTACGTCGTGATGATGGCCAGGTTCATCATGCCAGCCGATACTGACCGGGCAATTGGCCGGCGCATCATCGGCAGTTAGCAGAGCGTGGGGCAGGAAGGATTCCTGGCGGTACGTCCACAGCAGCTCATCCAGATAGCGGGCGCTGGCTTCGTCGTCGGTCTGTATCAGCACCTGGTTGCCGCGGCCAAAGGCTTTTTCCGCCAGTCGGCAGGCAAAAATGGCCCGTTCTTCCGGCGTTTGTGCGGCAAGGATGTAAAAGTCTACCTGAGTCATAGCGGCTCGCTGTTTCCGGGGAGGAGTATGCTAGTCCTCTCCCGGAAACTTGGCAATCCTGACCCGCCAGCTTTCAGACTTCCGGGCGGCGACGCAGCAGCAGGGCGCTGAGTAACAGCAGGGACAGAGCGCCACCGGAACTGCCGCCTGAGCTGTCTTCTGATTCATCGTCAGGGGTAGCCGGTGAAGGCTCGGGTTGCGGGTCCGTGTCTGTGTCATCGGCATCGTCAGCACCGGAATCGCCGTTGTCCGTGCCGGAGCCGGAATCATCGGAACCAGAGTCATCAGAACCAGAATCATCAGAGCCAGAATCATCGGAACCAGAATCATCGGAACCAGAATCACCGGAGCCGGAATCATCGGAACCAGAATCATCAGAACCAGAATCATCAGAACCAGAGTCGCCGGAGCCGGAATCGTCAGAGTCCGCATCGCCGGAATCGTCAGCGTCATCCGCCGCTGTCAGAACAAAATGCCAGCCACTGGCGGCGGGCAGGGTATAGCTGAACCCGTTATCGGTAATATCAAAACTGCCACGGGAGACTATCTGAGTCCCGGCGGAGGTCATGGCCCAGGCGCTGGCGCCATCATATAAGTGCTCATCTGTGTTGATGGTAAAGCGGCCGTCGACACTGTCAGAAAAGCTTTTGTTCAGCACAATGATATGCAGATCGCCACTGGCGGAATCTGTGGCACTGTATACCGAGGTGTTTTCGTTATCCGATGTCGCTGCAGACAGACTGGTGTCACCAAAGGTCCGGTTATTGCCGTCGTAATTGCGGAACAGGCGGAAGGCGGCAGCCTGGTACTCATCTTTATTGTCCACCACCCAGAGGTTGGCGGCGTAAACATTGTATTTACCGAAAATCCCCAGTGTGTCGGCCTGAGCCAGGCCACCACTGATATCATTGCCACCGCCAAAATTGTATTCAGTGATGGCGAGGCGGGTGCCACTGTAATAACTGTCGATGGATTGCTGCAGTTGTGGCAGCAGGGGCAGAAATTCAGACCGGTATTGGGCAATCCAGCTGTTTTCAAGGTACTGCTCATCCCACAGGGTACGTGGTGCCTGAACCCGGGCGTAGCGGTCGGCAGCGCTGACGGCGTCTCCCTCGAATACGATACGGCTGTCGCCTTTGGCTTCGGAATACCAGTGGATATCCAGCACATCAAGCAGACGTTCACCGCGGACAGCGGATGCCTGGCGCAGGCTATCCAGATAGTAATCGATAAACCAGCGGTACTGGCCGGACGGCCAGTCCTCTGCACCTTCCAGTGTCTGATAACCGGTGAAACCGTAGAAGGCGGCACCAAAGACCCGGGCGCTGCTGTCGACGGATTTGATCGCTGATGACAGCGCGATGGACTTGCTCAGCAATTCGTCGGCGGTGATTTTCTCTTTGTGGATACGGGGATGGGTTTTGCTCCACAGACCCGGCTCGTTATCCAGTGAATAGGCCAGTACACCGCCATCTTCCGCGGTGCCGTATTTATCCACCAGATAGCTGACCAGCTCGTCCATATAAACCGCGGCATCGGAGGTGTCCGGCGTCGGGCTGATGGCCGTGTTTTTTTGCGGCAGGACTTTTTTCCAGCGCTCTGAAGGAGCCTGCTCGCCTTCCGACACGGAACCATTGCCATCGGCGGCGACATAGCCCGCCATTTGCAGGGTAACCAGTGCGCGGGCTGGGTCGACCGCCTGATGATCAATAAAGTCCGTCAGTACGATGGCGGGCACGGACGGATCAGCCCCATCCGGAACCAGATAAGCGTCGCTGACCTGGTTCCAGTCGTCGCCGGCGCTGGAGAAATTGTTTTCCCAGTTATAGCCGGTGAAACGGTTGCCGCCGATGCGGAAGAAGCCGGGGTTTTCTGTGCCCGCCGTCAGCATGCCGCTGTTGGTGCCGTAAATCAGCGGGCTGATGGCGTGACCGGACTGGTCAGCATCAATGGTGAACACGACATCGGCTGCATACAGCGGGCCGCTGAACAGCAGAGGCATTGTCAGCATCAGCGGTCGTTGAAATGAGGATTTAAAGCGCGGCAGAAGGGCAGGTCTGGTAGTCACAGTCACATTCCCGATTGATCAGAAGGTTGTTGTAGCGGGCCAATGGCTGGCGACTATATCAGTGGCAAACGCCGGAGTGGCCCGGCGATCGGCATTGATTACCGGGCTTTTTCAGGAAGTGTGACGTCCGTTCCGGAATGGATTGGTCGTAATCAGTCGTCGAGTGTGAACTGGTGCATCACGACGTCTATGGTGACTGTCAGCTGCGCTAACTGTTGCAGATGTTCCAGTGCCTCAGTGCGGATTTTCCAGCGGTGAGGCGTCATGGTCAGCAGGTCCATGATCTGCTGGTTAGAGTTCAGCGTCAGCGGGTATTTGATAACCTGCTCGCCCTGGCAATGAAAACCGTGGGCTTCCATTAACGGCCGCGGATCAAGCGGATTGATCTTCACCTCGTCATAGATGAGCTGCCGCAGTTCGAACAGATGCTGGCCGCCAGTGTTGAGCAAAACAACCTGCCCCGCAGGTTTCAGCACCTGCCGGAAACCTTCCGGCATCAGGTTAGTGAACAGACAGGCAATCAGATCCAGGCTGTGCGGTAAAAAAGGTAATTTGCCGCCGGTGGCGACCAGCCAGTCGATGTTTTTGCTGCGCCGGGCTGCCCGTTTGATGGCATCTTTGGAGATATCCACGCCATATACCTGATGGGGTTGCAGATGGTCTTCCAGCATCTGTTGCAGGCGCTGGGTGTAATACCCTTCGCCACAACCGACGTCAGCAATCTGCAGGGCTGAGCTGTCAGCTGCCTGTTCCGTTGCCTTTTCCATCGTCTGTTCTAAGGCCCACTCCAGCGTCCACTGATTAAGTGAGTCGGAAATGGGCCGGTAAAGCTGGCTGTCGAGCAGACGCTGGCGGGCGTCGACCATCTCCAGGGTATCGCCGGGTGCTTTGGATTTCTTGTGCTGCGGCAACAGCAGGTTGAGATAGCCCTGGCGGGCTTCATCATAGGAATGGCCGCTGTCACAGCGCCAGTTTTTGCCGCAGGCATGCAGAGGCTGCCCACACACAGGGCAGGCAATCACTTTGTGTTCAGACATGATCAGGCCAGCAGCAACTCAAGAATACGTTCGTAGATGGTGGTCAGGGTATCCAGATCCACCGCGGTGACGTGCTCATCCACCTTATGGATGGTGGCATTGCAGGGGCCGAGTTCAAGCACCTGAGAACCGGTCGGGGCGATAAAGCGGCCGTCGGATGTGCCGCCGGCGGTGGACAGCTCAGTGTCCAGTCCGGTGACTTCACGGATGGCCTGCACGCTGGCATCAACCAGGGCTCCGCGGGAGGTCAGGAAAGGTTCGCCGCTGAGATTCCACTGGATATCGTATTCCAGCCCGTGTTTATCGAGAATGGCTTGGGTGCGCTGCTTAAGCACATCGGCTGTCAGCTCCGTGGAAAAACGGAAGTTAAACACCACTTCGCATTCACCGGGAATCACATTGGTGGCGCCGGTACCGGCATTAATATTGGAAATCTGGAAGCTGGTGGCCGGGAAGAAATCATTGCCCTGGTCCCATTCCTCCGCAGCCAGTTCTGCCAGCGCCGGTGCCGCGATATGCACCGGGTTTTTCGCCAGATGCGGGTAAGCTACGTGCCCCTGGATGCCTTTGACTTTGAGGACACAGCCCAGAGAGCCGCGGCGACCGTTTTTCACCACATCACCGGTTTTATTGGTGGAGGAGGGCTCGCCGACAATACACATGTCGATTTTTTCGTTACGCGCTTCCAGGGTTTCAACCACTTTAACGGTACCGTTTTTCGCCGGGCCTTCTTCATCCGCCGTAATCAGAAAGGCGATGGAACCTTTGTGATGCGGGTGTTTTTTTACAAAGTTTTCCGTGGCCACAATCATGGCCGCCAGAGAACCTTTCATATCCGCTGCGCCGCGGCCATACAGCAGGCCATCGACAATCTGCGGCACAAAGGGCGGGTGGGTCCAGTTCTCTTCCGGACCGGTCGGTACTACATCGGTATGACCGGCAAAGCAGACCAGTGGGGATTCACTGCCGCGGCGTGACCAGAAGTTATCAACCTCGGCAAAACGCAGGGGTTCGTTGCTGAAACCGGCCGCCGCCAGGCGCTCCATCATCAGTGGCTGACAACCGGCATCTTCCGGTGTGACAGAACGGCGGGATATCAGGTCAAAGGCCAGTTGCAGGGTCGGCGTCATAAAACAGTGTTCCGGGTCGGTTTGAAAAGCCGGGCATAATATCAGAAGCCCGGCGATTTTGCTTTTGCCTCAGTCGTCCTTGCTGGCCGGGGGATGCGGCAGGCGATGCAGACGCAGTGGATAAGGGGTAGCAAACGGATCTGAGTAATAGGGGTAGTAGCCGTGAATGCCGCGGATATAGCGGATTTCAACGGTGTCATTGAGTTCATCCCAGAGATAGAGTCCGTTGCCTTCAATTTGCGGAAAATCATACGGATGCTCGCCGATGGTTGCGCGCGTAACGCCGCTGATCACACCCCGCACGGTGAGTTGCCGGCCTTTGGTGAAAATCTCAGGGTCAAGGAATGTATCAAAGGTCACCCGGAAGCGGCCCAGCGAGCGGCTGGTATCCGGTTGTGGGCGCCCGGAGCTGTACAGCGGCAGTTGCAGTACCTCAACGGTGGTGACATCCGCCTGATTGATGACGCGGACGATATTACCGCCAAACACGGCTTCGCGGCCCTGATACTGGCCGGGGTCGGTTTTGACATCGCTGTACGCGGGCAGGTTATCCGGCTGTTCAACGGCGACGTCGTCGGGCAGGGAGGCACAGCCTGTCAGCAGCAGGAACAGGCCGGACAAAGTGAGTATCCAGAAACGCATAGTGGGGTGTCCTGTTGTCGGATATCAATATACGACCAGTGTGCCGCGCTTTTGTTGCAGGGAAAAGCGCCGCGGTCATTGCTATAGGGCACACTGCTGGCTACCATAGCCGGCTTTTTACCGCCCGGCTTTTTACCATCCGGTGCAGACGTGGCGGATAAGTCGGATCAGTAAAAGGTAAAGAAGATGAGTGAGCCGCTGACACTGGAACAACTGAATCAGGTAATGGCCGAGGCCGATCTGCTGAAGACAGAAGCAGAAGTGGATGTCGCCCTGGAAAAACTGGCGCAGGCGATCAGTGCCCGTCTGAACGATTCCATGCCCGTGGTTTACAGCATTATGAATGGCGGCCTGGTGATGGCCGGACGCTTGCTGACCAAGCTTAACTTCCCCCTCGAGCAGGGCTATATGCACGCCACCCGCTACCGCGGTGAAACCTCGGGTCACACCGATCTGCAATGGCAGGCGCCACCCTCGATCCCGATGCAGGGACGTACCGTGCTGATTCTGGATGACATTTTTGATGAGGGAAATACCCTCGCTGAAGTAGTAAAGGCCTGTCATGCCCAGGGGGCGAAAGAAGTGCTGACGGCAGTGCTGGTCAATAAGGAGCACGACCGCAAAAATACCGATTTAAAAATCGATTTTATCGGCATGAATGTGGAAGACCGTTATGTCTTCGGCTGCGGTATGGACTATCGTGGTTACTGGCGTAATGCGGCCGGTATTTATGCGGTCAAAGGACTGTAACCGGCGAATGTAATAAAAAGGTTACACAGGCAAACCGGCAGTTATATCAAGGCACCTACGGGTGCCTTTTTCGTCTAAAGCGCCCGGATAATCAGGGCTACACTGACCTCATTGCCCCTGAATCCGTGCTGGTGCCATGAACGTCGATTTTATTAATCCATTCGTTGAATCCATCAATAATATCCTGGCAACCATGGCGTCGGTCAGCTGTGAATACGGCAAACCCTACCTGAAAGACCATGAAAAACCGCTGGGCGTGGTCACCGGGATTATTCCTATGGCCGGGGAGTCGGTGCGCGGTTCCCTGGCCATCAGCTTTTCTGCCGGCGCCATTATCAAAATCAGCAGCAGTATGCTGGGGGAAGAAATCGCCGAAGTTGACGACACCTGTTACGACCTCACCGGCGAACTGACTAATATGTTGTCCGGCGGGGCACGTAAACTCCTGTGGGAAAAAGGCTACGATTTTGAAATGGCCAAACCCGGTGTCATCCGAGGTGACGCTGAAATTCACCACAATACCGAAGGACCTGTGGTTGTCATTCCCTTTGAAACCAAGGCCGGACCTTTCTTTATTGAAGTGGCGCTGTCACACAAACTACAACAGGCCCGCATGCATCATCACTGACTGCTGCTGAGTCGCGCCGGCGGCCTGCGGTGTGTAATGCCATCGGTGCTCAGCCGGGTTTCAGCGCCGGCAACCGGTTTTAAACAATCCCGAATCCCGACAATTATTTACGATTCTGCCCGGCTGCGGACGGTACTTTGTCATCCTTAACAAGGTTACAATACAGTCAGTTATTTTATTTATTCTTATTTGTTCCGCTGGCCGTCGGGTGACATCGTCGCCTGATAAAGCAACAGCCGCTGACAACCTGACGGGTTTGTGCGGTCAAGCCGAAACCGTCAGGAGCGTTTCAGGTAACGAGTTTCAGGAGAAAAACGCTTGATAACGACAGGCGTCGGATCGCTATCCCGCTTTTTCAAACCCGCAGGCCGGCCATGGATGCTGGCTATCATTCCGCTGGCTGTTATGGCGGGCTGTTCCCCGGTGACGACTGAACAACCCCCGGTTGATCATCTGCCCGAACGGCTCGGCTACCCGGAGGCCGGGCCGGAGCACGCTGCCCTGCAGACGCCGGTCAGCTGGTGGCAGAGTTTTGATGATCAACAGCTCGACGAGCTGGTCAGTGCGGGTCTGACACAGAATTACAGTCTGAAATCCGCCTGGGCGAACCTGGCGCGCAGCCGGGCCCTGTGGCGCGAGGCCGGTGCCGGCCAGTATCCTGATCTGTCGCTGAGTCTGGAAAAAGGCCGCGAATGGCGGGAAAGCGAAACCGCCTCAGCCGGGTCTGAAGCGTCAACCACATCGGATTCCTGGACGGCCGGCCTGAGCAGCGAGTATGAACTGGATTTCTGGGGCCGGGTCGCGGCGCTGGATGATCAGGCACGGATGGAAGCCTTATCCAGCGAAGCGGCGGTGCGTACTCAGGCCAATACGGTGGCGGGAGAAATTACCTTAAACTGGTACGGCTATCTGATGCAGCAGGCCAATCTGCGTCTGCTTGATTCCCAGAAAGAACGTATTGATGCGGCGCTGAAAGTGACCCGCGGGCGCTTCCAGCGTGGCCAGGCGGATATCAGTGACGTCTGGCAACAGGAACAATTACTGGAGTCCCTCAACAGTGATGTGATTGCCGCTCAGGCAGCCCTGGATGGCTATCAGCAACAGCTGGCACTGTGGACCGGGCAGGGCGATTGGCTGGCGCTGAACACTGACCCTGTCGTTAACCCGGCCGCTGCCGCGCTTCCTGCCGTAACAAAAGCAGTGCCTTCCTTACCTTTGTCGATCATCGCAGAACGCCCGGATGTTGAGCAGGCCTGGTACAGCGTACAGGCGGCCACCGCCGGACTGGCCGCAGCGGAAGCTAACCGTTATCCGCGCTTTACTCTCAGCGCCAGTTACCGTGGCAGTGATGAAGATCTGGGTCAGGTACTGGATAACTGGGTTGCCAATCTGGTCGCCGGACTGGCCATGCCACTGATTGATGGTGGTAACCGCCGGGCGGTGGTGGCCCGTAACCAGGCCGCGCTGGATGCGGCCATGGCGGATTATCAGCAGGCGATTCTGCAGGCGGCACAGGACGTTCAGCAGGCTCTGATCAGTGAACGGGAAAATGCCGCAACCTTAATCAGTCTGCAGCGTCAGCTGGCGCTGGCGAAAAAAACCGAATCCTTTCAGCACAACCGTTACCGTAAAGGGGTGGGCGACTTCCTCTCTCTGTTAACCGCCCAGCAGGATGTACTGAGTCTGGAACAGCGCGTCTTGACGGCTCACTGGAATCAGATTCAGAGCCGCATTACGTTATTCCGCGCCGTCAGCCATGGCGGTTTTGTGCAGCCGGACAATAATCCAGACAACCATCCGGACGACAGCGCTGAGGTGGCAGCCGCAGAAGCAGAGCAGGCAACAACAGCGCCGGAACCAGCGCCGGAACCCGGGACATCAGCACCGGCTTCCGGTCATACAGAGACACAGGATTCATCCCCTCAGCCGGCCACAAAACAAAGCGCAGAACAGGCTGAACCCGGGCCGGACACTGCGCCATCGGTAGCGCCGCGCAGATTTAATCAACTGAACAGTACATCGCTCAGCACCACCCATAAGAAGGAAGCCTCTGCATGAGTTCGTCAAACGCCCTTTATCGTCAGACCTGGTTGTGGGTCATTGTGATTCTGTTGGCCGGGGGCGGTCTGGCCTACTGGATTATCTCCTCCGCTCCACGTCCGGAACGGATGCCGCCGCAGGAGCAGGCGCGGCTGGTGGATGTGACTGAGCTGCAGCAGACGAAGTCGCGTCCGCACTGGAGCACCGGCGGTATCGCCACCGCGGTGGACAGCGTCAGTCTGGTGTTTCAGGTGAGTGGCCGTATTGATTGGGTCAATCCGGATGCGGCTCCGGGCACCCTGCTGAAAAAAGGCACGGTACTGGCACGGCTTGAGCAGAGTGATTTTGAGCTGCAGGTGAAACAGGCCAAAGCCAGCCTTACCCAGGCCCGTTCCGATCTGGCCGTGGAAAAAGGTCAGGGGGATCTGGCGGAAGAAGAATATGCGCTGGCGGCGCAGGATCTCAGTCAGGACGAACGCGATCTGGTATTACGTAAGCCACAGCGCGCTGCGGCACAGGCCGCGGTGGCCAATGCTGAAGCGGCACTGGCACAGGCGCGTCTGGCACTGAAGCGCAGCGAAATCCGCATGCCGTTCGATGGCCGCATCAGCAGTCGCAGCGCCAGCGTGGGCAGTTACGCCAGCTCAGGTACGGCCATCTTCGGAGTGGTGGGCACCGAGCGGGTGTGGATTGAAGTCAAAGTACCGCGGTATTTCTTACCCTGGCTGGACACAGACGCGCCGGCAAAAGTCAGCCTGCCATCCTGGCTGGGGGAGCAGCGCGACGCACAGATTCTGAATGTGTTGCCGGATGTTGATGAACTGGACCGTCAGGCCCGGGTGGTGATCGAGCTGAGTGATCCGATGGCCGCTCCGCGGGTGCTGGTCAATGATTATGTTGATGTGCAGTTACCGGGCCGGGAAGTCGAAGCCTATGTGGTCGCCAGCCGTCTGCTGGATGAAGACGGTGTGGTGTGGGTGGTGAATGATCACCGGCTGCGTCGCCGTGAGCCCCAGGTGATGTTTCGCGGACGCCAGAACGTGTGGCTGAAAGGCGGCTTTAAAGCAGGGGATGCGGTGCTTAAAAACCGCATTGATACCGCCACCGACGGTATGAAAGTGCGCCTGCCGGGCGAAGAATCCGCTGCTGGCGGAGCACGCCCATGAGTCTGCGTTACACAGGACCAGTGGCCTGGATGGCGCGCCATGGTGTGGCGCCTAATCTGCTGATGGCGTTTCTGATTATCGGCGGCTTTCTGATGGCACTGGTGATCCGTAAAGAATATTTTCCCAGCACTGAAGTAGACAGCGTCTCGGTGCGGGTCAGTTATGCCGGCGCCACACCGTCAGAAATGGAGCAGGGGGTCGTACTGCCCATTGAGAATGAGCTGGCGGATGTGGATGGCATCAAAGAAATGACCGTGCGGGTGACGCAAGGGTCGGCGTCCATTGTGTCGGAACTGGAAAACGGCGCCGACCGCCAGCAGGCGTATCAGGATATTCAGCAGGCGGTTAACCGCATTTCCACCTTCCCGGCGGAGATGGATACGCCCATTGTCAGCATGTCCGGGCACACCATTGATGTGATTGAGCTGGCGATCTTCGGGCCGCTGGATAAATTCGGCCTGAAACGCCTCGGTGAACAGATCAAAGACGAGCTGCTGTTGTCGTCTCAGGTGACCAAGATTGACATGCGCGGTACGCCGGACGAAGAAGTGCATGTTGAAATCGCCAGTCAGGATCTCAAACGCTATGGCCTGACGCTGTCAGAAGTGGCCAACATCATTGGCAACAACGCTATTGAACTCAGTGCCGGCAGCGTGAAAACCTCCGGCGGCGAAATACTCGTCACCCTGGATAACCGCCGTTACTGGGCTGATGAATTCAGGGATATTCCGCTGGTGTCGGATGCCTCCGGGGTGATTCTGCGGCTGGGGGATGTGGCCAGTGTACGGGATGGCTTCGGTGACAGTTACGATGAAGTCACCTACAACGGTGAAACCGCCATCCGGCTGAAAATCTACCGCGCCGAAGATCAGACCCCGATGACGGTGGTGGATGCGGTTATGGAACGGCTGGACGGTATCCGCGCCAAAATGCCGGAAGGCATCAAAATCGTGGTCACGGATAATGACGGCGATACTTACAAGCAGCGCGTCGGCCTGCTGATGAAAAATGCGGTCATTGGTCTGGTGCTGGTGCTGGTATTGCTCAGCCTGTTTCTGGAATACCGGCTGGCATTCTGGGTCACCATGGGGATTCCGACCTCGTTTCTCGGGGCGCTGCTGTTGCTGCCGGGGCTGGATGTGTCCATCAATATGATTTCTATGTTCGCCTTTATTGTGGCGCTGGGGATCGTGGTGGATGACGCCATCATTGCCGGTGAAAATATTTACGAGCATATGCAGAAGGGCATGCCCTTTATGGATGCCGCCATTTATGGCGCGCGGGAAGTGGCCATGCCACTGGCGTTTGCCATTCTCACCAACGTGGTGGCGTTTCTGCCCCTGCTGTCGATGCCGGGCATGATGGGGAAAGCCTTCTTTGCGATTCCGGCCGTGGTCGTCAGCTGTTTTATGATCTCATGGCTGGAAGCGCTGTTTATTCTGCCGACGCATTTAGGCAAATTAAAAAAACGCACCAACACTAATGCCCTCGACCGGTTGCAGAAACGGGTCGATGTTGCGTTGACCGGGTTTATTCACAACCGCTATCTGCCGGTACTGGACCGCGGCCTGAAGCGGCCGGGAATCGTGATTGCCGTGGCCGTGGCTTTGGCGCTGATGGTGCTGGCCTGGCCGCTGAGCGGGCGTATGGGGTTCAGTATGTTCCCGCGTCTGGAAGGTGAATATGCGGTTGCCACCGTGCAGCTGGCCGCCAATGCCCCGATTGAGCAGGCGCGCGAGGTGCGCCAGATTCTGGAAACTCATCTGCGCGAAGTCACCGACCCGGTTGAAGCCGAAGGCACACCACTGGTGGTCAGCGTAGAAGGGGATATTGAAGGCTCGCAGGTTGAAGTTGAAGCGCGTCTGGTGGATACCGATGTGCGCCCCATCAGTTCCAACGAACTGGTGCAGCGCTGGCGCGCTGCCATTGGCGAAATACCGAATATCCGCAGTCTGGCGTTTGATGCAGAACGCGGTGGCGGCCCGGCCCGCGGTGCTGGCTTAACGGTGGAATTGCGCGGCACGGATAACGAACGTCTGCGTGTGGCCAGTGAAGACCTCAGTGATGAGCTGGCGCAGCTGGCCGGTGTGAAAGATGTGGCCTCCAGTTTTACCCAGGGCAAGCCCCAGTGGGATGTTGAGCTTAATGCGCTGGGCCTCAGTCTCGGTCTGGACCCGGCAGATGTCGCCGCTCAGGTGCGGGCTGCGCTGTACGGTGCGCGGGCGCTGCGCCAGCAGCGTCAGCGTAACGAAGTGACGGTGCTGGTGCGTTTGCCGGAGGCGGAACGCTCCTACAGCGCGGATATCGAACAGGTCGAAATACTCACACCGGGCGGTGGCTATGTGCCGCTGGAAGAAGTCGCCATTCTGCATCAGGGCATCGCGCCGTCGGTGATCAACCGCCGTGACGGCCGTCAGGTGGTTCAGGTTACCGCCGAAGTGCAGGACCGTAAGATGACACCCGCAGTCATGGCGGTGTTACGCCAGGATATTTTCCCGGATATGCAGGCACGTTACCCGGCGGTGGAATTCGGTTTCCGCGGACGTCAGGCCGATGCGCAGGAGAGCATGAGTAATCTGCAACTGATGGGTTTCTTTGCCATGCTGGGGATTTACGTGCTGCTGGCGATTCCGTTCCGCAGTTACAGCCAGCCACTGCTGATTATGCTGGTGATTCCGTTCGGCGCTGTCGGCGCCATTCTGGGCCATATGCTGCTGGGCTATGGCCTGTCGATCGTATCCATCATGGGCATCGTGGCGCTGGCCGGGGTGGTGGTGAACGACAGCCTGATTCTGATTGATTACGCCAACCGGCGCCGGGTGGAAAGTAATCTGACCGCCCTGGAGGCCGTGCGGGAGGCCGGAATACGGCGTTTCCGGCCGATTCTGCTGACCACACTGACCACCTTTGGCGGCTTGTCGCCGATGGTGTTTGAAACCTCCCGTCAGGCACAGTTTATTACCCCGATGGCGGTGTCGCTGGGCTTCGGTATTCTGTTCACCACCTTTGTCTGTCTGCTGGTGTTACCGGCGCTGTATGTGCTTCTCGACAGCTTTCTGCGGCTGATCGGATTCAGTGGGCACGCATCGCTCAATGATCCCCATGGACATGCCCCACAACAAGTGTCTGGTCAGCAGGGCGACCGCGCTGGCTGACGCCCGTCCGGCCCGGGGCAGTCTTCCCGGGCTGCCCCGGAGCAGAGCTTCCGGCGCTGGCTTGTGACGGTTTGTCAGGCGGAAAACCTGCTAACCACTGAAATTGTTATCCCGTGCTGGTATAGTGCGCCGCTTTCGCGGATACCAACCCCCCGCTTAACCAGAAAACCCGGAGTTTTCCTCAATGCTGTTGCTGCGCGAGTTTATGCAGACTTTCTCTCCTAACATCAAGAATGATGTGTTGTCCGGCCTGACGGTCGCACTGGCGCTGGTGCCGGAGGCCGTCGCCTTTGCGTTTGTCGCTGGCGTACATCCGCTGACCGGGTTATATGCGGCATTTATGGTCGGGCTGGTCACGTCACTGATTGGCGGTCGTCCGGGGATGATTTCTGGCGCAACCGGCGCTCTGGCCGTGGTAATGGTATCTCTGGTGGCCGAGGCGGAACGGGATTTCGGCGCCGGCTCGGGGCCACAGTTTCTGTTCGCAGCGGTGGTTCTGATGGGCATTATCCAGATCAGTGCCGGGGCACTGAAACTGGGTAAGTTTATCCGCATTGTGCCAACCCCTGTGATGCTGGGGTTTGTGAACGGTCTGGCGATCGTGATTTTTCTGGCGCAGTTGCCGCAACTGCAGACCTTCACTCCCAGTGGGAAATGGGGCTGGACGGAAGGGGACTGGCTGAACGGTGCCGCTCTGTGGGTTATGCTGGGGCTGATCGCACTGACCATGTTTATTACCCATTACCTGCCGAAACTGACGCGTGCTATTCCTTCAGCGCTGGCCGGTATTCTGGTGGTGAGCCTGCTGGCCTGGGGCCTGCAGCTGGATACCAAAACCGTTGGTGATCTTTCTGATATCGCCGGTGGCCTGCCACAGTTTTCTGTCCCTATGGTGCCATTCACGCTGGACACTCTGTGGTTCATTCTGCCGTATTCCGTTATTTTTGCTGCTGTCGGTCTGATTGAAAGTCTGCTGACGGTCACCGTCATTGATGAAATGACCAATACCCGTGGCCGCGGTAACAAAGAATGCATTGCCCAGGGCAGTGCCAACGTGATTACCGGTTTCTTCGGCGGTATGGGCGGCTGCGCCATGATTGGTCAGAGTATGATTAACGTCAGCTCCGGTGGTCGCGGCCGTTTATCCGGTATTGCCGCAGCACTCTTTCTGCTCAGTTTTATTCTGTTTGCTTCTGCACTGATTGAGCAGATTCCGATTGCGGCACTGGTGGGCGTGATGTTTATGGTGGTGATCGGTACCTTTGAATGGTCCAGCTTCCGCATCATGGGCAAAATTCCGAAACACGATGCTTTTGTACTCATCCTGGTGTCGGGTGTGACGGTCGTTACAGACCTGGCGATTGCCGTGATTGTTGGCGTGATTGTGTCTGCTCTGGTGTTTGCCTGGGAGCATGCCAAGCGTATCCGGGTCACGACCAAAGAAGATGAAAATACCAAAATTTATGATCTGGTCGGGCCGCTGTTTTTTGGCTCTGTCAGCCAGTTTAAAGATCTGTTCGATATTGAAAATGACCCGGATGTGGTGATCATTGATTTCCGTTATTCACGGGTGGCGGATCATTCAGCGCTGGAAGCCATTGATCAGATTGCCGAGCGCTATCTGGAAGCCGGTAAAGAACTGCACCTGCGCCACCTCAGTGAAGATTGCCGTATGATGCTGAAGAAAGCCGGCACTCTGTGTGATGTGAATGTGATTGAAGATCCCAACTACCGGGTGGCGGTGGACGAACTGGCCTGATAGCCCATTGATAGCGCCAGAGATTGATCGCCGGGGCATGTTGCCCCGGTCGGCGTCAGGTTGTTTAAGGTGTTGCCTGGGTCAGCTTCTTAGCCAGGTTGTTTGTGTCAGCTCAGGTCAGTTGCTCAAAAAGGCGTGAAGAGTGCCGCTGAAAAGCGTCACACGGCTGTTACGGCTGTTCCACCGTGACCTTCGGAATCGTCATACGGAACGCGGCCCCTTCATCAGTATCTTCGATCTGAATATCGCCGTTCAGGCGCTGGTGAATAATGTTATACACCAGATGCATGCCCAGCCCGGTCCCGCCGTGTCCACGTTTCGTGGTGTAAAAAGGCTCAAAGATTTTATGTCTGGCTTCATCGCTCAGGCCCTTCCCGTTATCACTGTAGCGGATAATGATATCGCCTTTGGCTTCCGCAGCCTGAATGCGGATCTGACCATCATTGCGTTCTTCAAACCCGTGCAGCAGTGAGTTCATAATCAGATTGGTAATGATCTGGCTGATGGCACCGGCATAGGTTTCCATCCACAGTGTGTCTGCACAGTCGATGTCTACGGTGTGATGATTCTGTTTGAATTTCGGGGACAGGGTTTCCAGAATTTCATGCAGATAGCCATTGAGCGTAAAGCGCCGGATATGCTCACCGGTCTGATCTTCGGATACCTGTTTAAAGCTTTTAATCAGCTGCGCGGCACGTTGCAGATTTTTATCCAGAATGAACAGGCTTTCATCCAGCATGGCCATAAAATCAGCAAAGTCCTGACGCTTCATTTCCCCTTTTTCATAAGCCTGGCTGACGGCCTGATAATTATCCTGAATATAAGACTGAATGGTGATGCATAACCCCAGAGGTGTATTAATTTCATGGGCGATGCCGGCCACCATACTGCCCAGTGATGATAATTTTTCGGCTTCAATCAGTTTATTCTGGGCGGTGTTCAGTTCATCCAGCGTCTGGTTCAGTTCATCCACTGTTCGCTGCAGATTATGGGTGCGTTCAGCAACCCGGTCTTCGAGTTCTAAATTGATGGTTTTCAGTTGTTGCTGGGCCTGATTTTTCTGCAGCAGCTCATTGTTCATCTGCTCACCCAAAGCGTTAAAGGCACGGGTCAGCTGATCAATTTCATCCTGACTTTCGCCCTCATAAACACTGAGCGGAGTATAGCTGTTGGTGGTCCTTTCTTTGACTTCATCAGCCAGCAGACGAATCCGCCGGTTGATCAGTGTGTGGACAATAAAGCCCAGCATGGTCGCCAGTAACATCAGACTGACCAGCTGAACCGCCATCCCTGAAAGCGCCGCATTCCAGGCGCGGTGGATCACCAGATCGCGGTCAAAGGCAATTTCCAGAATACCGATCTGTTTTTCATTAAAGGAAACCGGAATGGTCTGAATTTCCGAATGGTGCGGGCGGGAGCCCTGTTCCACATTCATATTCAGCTGATCGGTTACCCGTACATAGCGTACGGCTTCCAGGTTCATAATGCCTTTGATCTGGGAGCGGATCTGAATTTCATCGTAAAACCACAGGCTGGAACCCAGCGATTCAGAATAACTGTTGCGAATGTCCTGCAGGCGGCTTTCAAATTCCCGGGTTTCGTCATGGTAATTCCACACGCCGACAATGGTGGAAAGCAGCAGGGAAAGGGCGACCGAGGCGGCGGCAAAGTAAAAGATAACCCGCCACAGGATAGATCGCCGCGGGGTACTGCCGGTTTCTTGCAGATCGTCGGTGAAGTTATCCATGATTCCCCGGGTGGTTTCCGTCAGTCAATACGCGTCTTCCTGCTCAAACTTGCAGCGGCAGACGCTCTGGCAGCTATTTCATTCCAGTTTAGCAGAGGCAGGCGAAAGAAGAATATGCACTGCCAGAATAAAAAAAAGCCCGCATTTCGCGGGCTGAGGACAGACAGACTGATCAGGAGGAGGTGTCAGTCGTGCTGTTTATGGAACGCGGCGTAGTAAAGCAGCGGGATAATCACCAGGGTCAGCATGGTGGAGACGAAAATACCGAAGATCAGTGATATCGCCAGACCATTAAAGATCGGATCATCCAGAATAAAGAAGGCACCGATCATGGCGGCCACGGCGGTAAGCACAATGGGTCGTGCCCGTACCGCAGCGGCGACAATCACGGCATCGGCAAATGCCATACCCTCGGCGGATTTCTGGTTAATAAAGTCCACCAGCAGGATGGAGTTACGTACGATAATCCCCGCCAGTGCGATCATGCCGATCATGGAGGTGGCAGTGAACTGCGCACCGAACAGGGCATGGCCCGGCATCACCCCGATTACCGTCAGCGGAATCGGCGCCATGATAATCAGCGGCACCAGGTAAGAGCGGAACTGACCCACCACCAGCAGGTAAATCAGGATCATGCCCACGCCGTAGGCAATGCCCATATCGCGGAAGGTTTCATAGGTAATCTGCCATTCACCGTCCCATTTCATGCTGATGTCATCCGCCAGTGCCGGTTGCCGGATATACCATTGATTCCAGTCGAGGCCGGCGTCATCCATGCCAAAGGCAATGCTGAACAGGCCATACAGCGGGCTGTCTAGGTCACCGGCCATGTCAGCGGTGACGAAAACCACAGGCTGCAGGTTTTTGTGGTAAATATTTTTTTCAATGGTGCTCTTGCGGACTTTCACCAGATCCGCCAGCGGTACAAAGGCGCCGGACTGTGAGCGGACTTTCATCACCATCAGCTGGTTGAGGTCCACTTTGTCGCCTTCTGCCAGTTCCAGACGGATAGGCAGCGGGTATTTGTTGTGCTCGGTATGCAGATAGCTGATGTCTTCGCCACCCAGGGCGGTGTTGATGGCCTGAACAATACTGCTCTGCGCCACACCCAGCATGGATGCCCGCTGGCGGTCGATATCCAGCAGCCATTTTTCCTGATCGGCTTCGACGTAGTCATCGACGTCAACAATATCCGGCGTCTGTTCAAACAGGGCGCGCAGATCTTTAGCCGCGGCGATCTGGCGATCGTAATCCGGACCATACACTTCGGCGACAATCGGGGCCATGACCGGCGGACCGGGCGGCACTTCAACAATTTTGACGTTGGCGTTCATGGCACGGCCGATGGCCTGCAGCGGTTCCCGTACTGACAGGGCAATCTCATGGCTCTGACGGTCACGCTCGTGTTTGTCCACCAGGTTCACCTGAATATCCCCCTGATTCGGGTATTCACGCATATAGTACTGGCGCACAAGGCCGTTAAAGTTGATCGGCGAGGCGGTACCGGCATACAGCTGCACATCTTTGATTTCCGGTACTTTCATCAGCTCATCGGACAGCTCTTCCAGCACGCCCAGGGTTTCTTCCACCGGGGTGCCTTCCGGCATATCAACAATCACCTGGAATTCCGACTTGTTGTCGAACGGCAGCATTTTCATCACCACCAGTTCAAAGGCGGGCAGGGCGACTGCCAGGAAAATAAGGCCGGTAATACCGGCAAACAGCAGCACCCGTTTTTTACCGGCGTGAGCCCCCACAGTGAAGGGACGCATCAGTTTATTGAAGAAGTCGTACAGTTTGCCCTGACGTGGATCTTCTTCGTCGTGTGCGTGGGCACCGTCCGGAACATGGCGGTTCAGCAGTTTGTAAGACAGCCAGGGCGTCACGACAAAGGCGACTGCCAGTGAAATCAGCATACCGGTGGAGGCATTGATCGGAATCGGGCTCATGTAGGGGCCCATCAGGCCGGATACAAAGGCCATCGGCATCAGCGCGGCAATAACGGTGAAGGTTGCCAGAATGGTCGGGCCACCCACTTCATCCACGGCTTCCGGAATCACTTCCAGCAGTTTCTTTGTGCCCATGTGCAGATGGCGGTGAATGTTTTCCACCACCACGATGGCATCGTCCACCAGAATCCCGATGGAGAAAATCAGTGCGAACAGGGATACCCGGTTGAGGGTAAAGCCCCATACCCAGCTGGCAAATAAAGTAATCGCCAGCGTAATAAAGATGGCACCGCCCACAATAATGGCCTCGCGCCAGCCCATCAGAGCCAGTACCAGCACCACAACCGCGGCGGTGGCGAACAGCAGTTTGGCGATCAGCTTGTCGGATTTGGCTTTTGCTGTGATGCCGTAGTCACGGGTGACTTCGGCTTTGACGCCATCCGGAATCAGGCGGTTATGCAGTTTTTCCAGACGTTCGTCGATGGCCTGAGTGATATCAATGGCGTTGGTGCCCGGTTGTTTGGCAATGGCCAGAGTTACCGCCGGCGACGACGAACTTTCACCCAGATCACGGGTAAAGACGGCCTGATCCGGCACGTCGGCCATGCGTTTGATGCTGGCGACATCCGACAGATACACCAGCCCGCTGGCCGACTTGCCGACGATCAGCTGTTCCAGCTCGGTGGTGTTCTGCAGAAAATTGCCGGCCTGAATCTGAATCACCTGATTATCCTGAATCAGCGGCTGGCGATAACCGCCGGCGTTGGCGCTCATCAGGGCATTGCGGACATCATCAAAGGCGAGGCCGTGGCCATTCATGCGCGCCGGATCAAGGCGTACCTGAACGACGTCGTTGTGGCCGCCGATGGTGTAGATATCGCGTGTGCCGGGGATGCGTTTCAGCTCGACTTCCAGAGCATGGGCTACCTGGGTCAGATTCTCTGCCGTTACGTCGGGATTTTTGGCGGACAGCGTCACTGCCATGATGGGCACATCATCAATCCCCATGGGCTTGATCACGGGCTCAGACACGCCCAGATTTTCCGGGAACCAGTCTTTATTGCTGTGAATCTGGTTGTACAGATTAAGGATGGCTTCTTCACGCGGGACACCCACTTCGAACGCCACCGTCAGAACGGACTGACTGGGCTGGCTGATGGAGAAAATATCATCCACGCCTTTGATTTCAGACAGCACCTGTTCCGCCGGAATCGACACCAGCTGTTCTACCTCGCGTGCACTGGCACCAGGAAAGCCGATATAGACATTGGCAAAGGTCACATCGATCTGCGGTTCTTCTTCTTTCGGTGTCACCATAATGGCGAAGAAGCCCAGCAGCAGGCCGACCAGCGCCAGCAGGGGAGTAATGGCAGAGCTCTGGAACGCCTGAGCTGTTTTGCCGGAAATACCGAGCGACATGCGTTACTCTCCTTTGCTGATTTCGGCCAGTTGGGCCAGAGCGTCGGTGATCACCTTGTCGCCGGCCTGCAGGCCGGACAGCACTTCGATCTCACCGTTATGAAGGTTACCGGTGCGTACCTGACGCAGTTCCGGCTGGCCGTCATCCAGCACATACACAGAGGTCAGCTCTGAGCGCTTGAGGATGGCAGACTGTGGCAACAGGAGCACATCGCGTTCACCGGTCTGAACGCGGATTTTTGTCCACTGACCGGGATACAGAGGGCGGTTATCCGCCCCTGTGGTGCCGCTGCTGAGGTTGGCACGCAGACGCACGCTGTGGTGGGTGGCATCGGCAAAGGGATAGAGTACAACGCTTTCCGGCGCGACCGACTGTTCGCCGATACGCACGGTGACCTGATCAGCCGAACGGTACTGGCTGGCAATGCGCTGCGGTGCATCGGCCACGGCGCGCAGTTTATCCAGTGACAGGCCGGTCATCAGAGCCTGCCCGGGGTTGACCAGTTCGCCCAGCTCAACGTGGCGGGTTTTTACCAGACCAGCGTAGGGTGCTTTCACCTTGGTGTAGGCCAGCTGTTCTCTGGCCTGTGTCAGTGCTGCCTGCGCTGCTTTAACCGCCGCGGCCGCACTCTTGGCCCGGGCCGTGGTACTGTCGATTTCGCCTTTCGACAGGGTGCCCTGTTTATACAGACGGGTATTACGCTGCAGCAGTACCTGAGCGTCTTCATTCTGGGCTTTTGCCTGCGCCAGGTTGGCGTACGCCTGTTGCAGTTCAGCCTGTTGCTGGGTGTCGTCGATTTCCAGCAGCAGGGCGCCTTTTTCAACCTGATCATTCACATCGTAATAAACAGCTTTGATCGCACCACTGGTCTGGGCAGAAATCGTACTTTCGTTGACGGCTTCCAGCGTTGCTTCCAGGTCGAAATACACAGGCACAGTGACGGGTTCCAGACTGACCGATTCCGCGGCCTGAGCCGTCGTGGGTAAGACAGCGGCCAGCAGACTGATCTGAAGGGCGCTTTTCAGGGAAGAGCGCAGAGTACGCTGACGAAATGATTGGCTGGACATGAACAATTCCTCTTCGAATGTTGGCGGCCAAAGCGGGCTGAATGATTGGGCTTAACCAAATATTCCTGTATTAGAATATACTAATATGGCAATTGCAAGTCCTGCAGGGGCAGGCAGAGGCTTCCTGAGTCGAGTATAGGAGAGATAGAAAAGGTATAACTGACAGGTGTCAGGGGGAAAGCTGATCCGGGGCGGGATTTTCCCACTCTGCGGGAAGGCTGCTCCAATTGCCGTCTGGCGGGGGCGCCGTGAAGCTATGTTCACCATCGTCGTCCTTCCATTGCAGGGCCCAGGCGTGCAGATAGGTGCGGTCGGCGGCTGCACCGCCATAGCGCTGATCGCCATCAATGGGGCTGCCGAGGCTTTTCAAAGCCACCCGCAGCTGATGGGTTTTGCCGGTGTGCGGCATCAGCAGAAACAGCCGCCGTTTGGCGTTGTCGTCATAAACACTGACAAAGCGGGTGATAGCGGGGTTATGGGTGGAGCGCTTCAGCAGCCAGCTGCCATTGCGGCCTTTGACCATGTCGCCCTTAATCCAGCCCTGTTTCTTTTTCGGTTTGTGCTGGCTTTGCGCCAGATAGTATTTGCGGATGCGGTGGCGGGCAAATAAATCACTCAGCCGCGCGGCGGTCTGGCTGTCTTTTGCCAGCAACAGCAGGCCGGACGTCACTTTGTCCAGCCGGTGCACAGGTAAGACCGGATAGCCAAGCTGCTCACTGAGTGTGACCACCAGGCCGGGCACGCCGTCTTCGGTGTGCATACTGCAGCCTTGCGGCTTACAGATAACCAGCCAGTGACTGGTTTCATGCACTATCGTCAGCGGCGTGTTGGCTTGTTCAGACACTCAGTAAGATTCCTGCTCCATAATTTCCAGCAGGCGGCGCACCAGTGCTTCAAATAATTGTGCTTCTTCGTTGTCTGCTGAGGCGTTCAGACTGTACATCAGACGTTCAATTTCAGCCCGTGACATGTAGCGTACGGCAACCGGCGTTGTCATGCGTTTTCCTTCCCGTAATTTCTGCCGCTGTCAGAAGCGGTAGCTGAGCAGCAGACTCTGGGTGGTGTAATCACCATCGTCCAGGCCTGCATAGCGGTTTTCGTCGTTATAATCCTGATCATCGTGCCAGCCAAAGGCAAAATCCAGGGTGATGGCACGATACTGAAAGCCGGCTCCTAACTGCCAGCCCCAGCCATTGAAGACCCGGTAGCGGTCTGAGGTGCCGCGCTGTACCCGGATTTTTTCATAATGCCAGGTGGGCCCGGTGTAGATCCGGGGGCCGGACTGAGCCAGCCCCCAGCCCCACATCAGCTGAGTCTCACCGCCCTGCAGGCGGACACCGTCCTCACCGTTAATGCGGTAAAGAATAAACCGTGAGGCTGCAATATTGCTCTGCGGGAATTCAGCAAAGACAGAAAATCCTGCCTGACTGCCGTCCGGCATCCATTGTGGTCCGCCGGCCAGATCGGCGCTGTAGCTGCCGACGCCCACCCGGAAGTTGGTGAAATCTTGTTCTGCATAACTGCTGGTCGCCGCCAGCAGAAGACTCAGTAACAGCACTCTGGGTGCAAGCATCTGTACAGCCTTTTGTGAGAGGGTCAATTGGCCGCAAAGGCTATCCCAGGCCCGGGGGGATAGCAAGCAGCGGCAATCTTCTATACTCAGTGTTCACTCAGAGTAAAAATGAAAGGGCAGTAATGAAGGCAGATGCGATAATACCGGCGTTTCCCGCCCGCTGGCTGATGGCTGTTGTACTGGTTGTACTCATGCTACCGGCGGTGGCCGTCCGGGCTGAATCTTATGACCGCATTCCCGCGGACCCGGTGCAGGACGCCAAAGACAATTATGCGGCGCAGACGTATGAGTTTTCCGCCATTGAGTTTGAAGAAACGGTGGAATTGCCGGGCCTGGATGAGCGCCAGCAGCAGCTGGTGCGGCAGAAATATGCGGTGGCAATGCTGAATTACCGCTGGAAAACCTTTTCTAATATTGAAGATGATCCCCAACGCCTGTTCAATATGCGTCGTTACGCTACGCGCTATAACCGGATGTTGTGGAAATTACTCACCACCGAAAAGCGCAAAAATACATTCCGCTATCGCTACTGAGTGGCTGCCGGAGATCTCTGTTTTGCAATGTCGAGAAGGCTGCGGTGCCTGTTGTATCGCACCGTCCATATCCTCACCGATTCCGGGTATGCCGGATGGAAAACCCGCCGGCGTACGCTGTGTTCAGCTGGACGAAAATAATCTGTGTAAGCTGTTTGGCCTGCCGCAAAGGCCCGCTGTGTGCGGGCGCTTTGAAGCGGAAGAGGCGGTGTGTGGCAACAACCGGGAAGAAGCGCTGATCATTATTGAGGAACTGGAGCGCATTACCTGACGACACAGGGAATCCGTATCAGAGCCGGAATTTGCCCACCATGGTCGTCAGGTGGTTGGCCATGGTGACCAGTTTTTTGGATATCGCCGTGGTTTTTTCGGCACAGGCTTCGGTATTCAGGGAATGCTGGCTGATGGTATCAATACCGCGCGATACATTTTGCCCCAGCTCGACCTGAGACTGCATGCGTTTGAGGGTTTCGGCATTGAGCTCGCTCATGCGGTCAACATGCTGCGTCATGCTGTGCAGGGCCTCGGCGGCTTCTTTTACCCGCTCGGAACCGGCACCGGCGATGGTCTGTGCTGTTTCCATGGAATTCACGGCATCGCGCGCACGGCTTTGCAGGGCTTCCACCATGGCTTCGATTTCCTGAGTGGATTCATGGGTGCGCTGTGACAGCGAGCGGACTTCATCCGCGACCACGGCAAAGCCGCGCCCGGATTCACCGGCCCGGGCCGCTTCAATGGCAGCATTCAGCGCCAGCAGGTTAGTCTGCTCGGCGATGCCTTTAATCACTTCCAGTACGCCACCCACATTATTGCTCTGCTCGTCGAGGCTGGTAATAACCCCGGTGGTGGTCTGTATGGCGTCATTCATTTTCTGGATATTGGCCGAGGCTTCATCGGTTTTACTGACCCCGTGATGGGCCACCACTTTGGCTTCAGCAGAGGCTTCGCTGCTGTGTTCGGCATTTTCCATAACCAGACGGATACTTTCATGCAGCTCTTCAATGGCACGCTGAATGTCGGATGTTTCTGCTTTCTGTGATTGCGCCGCCTGCAGTGACTCAGAAGAGGATTCATCAATATCCTGGGCGGCGTGTTCCAGTTCTGCCGAGGTCTGCACCACGCGGCGCAGGGAATCCGAGAGCTTTTCAATCATATGATTGAGGGCGCGGCCGGTGCTGCCGATTTCATCGTTACTGCTGACCGCCACGGTCTGGGTCAGATCGGAATCTTCGTCCATGGTGGTTAACGTCTGGTGCATACGGCGCACCGGAGTGATGACCACTTTGCGCAGCAACAGCGAAAGTACGATCAGCGCGGCGATAAACATGGCGGCCTGAATCAATCCCATGCGCAGCATGTTTTTGAAAATATGGGCATCCATTTCATGCAGCGAATAGCTGATGCGGATGGCGCCCAGAACATCGCCGTCTTCGGCCTGGTGGCAGCCCAGGCAATTGGTGCCGCGGTAATCTTCGTAAGCGTACACCGGCGTTACCAGCGTCATGATGTGGCCGTTTTCATCGTTGGTTGTGATCAGGGTCTCTTCGCCCTGCAGGGCCCGTTCTTCGAGCTCATCACGGGGGTATTCGTGTTCCAGCCCTTTGCCATAAAACTTGTCTATCTGGGGCGCGCGGATCATGCGCGCTTCGACGATAACGTCGTCGGAGAGGAGTTTGGTGCGCACCATTTCACGGTTGGCAATGGCCCCGGAAATCATCAGCATATTCATGGTATCCAGATAACCCGATGCCTTGTCCTTCAGCTGGCTGTGCGCCATATCTTCACTCATATTGCGCTCAGAGTTCACAGCAACACTGATCACGACAATCAGCACGAGCAGAAAAATACTGCCTAATGCCAGATAGACTTTGTGCTGAATGGACAGGTTGTTAACCTTCATGAATAACCCTTTATTGCTGGTTGTTATCTAAAGCGCTTTACATAAGCCTAGAACATGGGCCAGAGATTGCCTTATGAGGAGCCAAAAGAAGTATGTATAAAATCGTATATTTTGTGCCGGAGAGCCATCTGGAAGAGGTAAAGAATGCGGTGTTTGCTGCCGGTGCCGGAAAAATCGGCGACTACGAACACTGCTGCTGGCAAACAGAAGGGGAAGGGCAGTTCCGCCCGTCAGCGGCGGCCAACCCCTTTATAGGCCGTGCCGGCGAGCTGGAAAAGGTCAGAGAATATCGGGTTGAACTGGTGTGTGCCGACGACTGTATCCGCACTGCGATTGCCGCGCTGAAGGCGGCTCACCCCTACGAAGAACCGGCCTATGATGTCATGCTGCTGGTTGATCCGGACGCCCTCTGATACAGCTTTTACTCAGCTTTACGATAGGGCGTGCGGATATCGAATACGTGCGCCGGCTGGCCGGCAGAATCATTATTCAGCCACAGATTCAGGGTCTCGTTGACCGTGGGAAAGGCCATCTCATCCCAGGGAATATCGTCCGGGCTGAATAAACGTACTTCCAGGCTTTCTTCGCCGATACCAAAATCCGGTTGCTCCAGATGGGCAAGAAAAAAGATATGCACCTGATCGATATGCGGCACGGTAATTACACTGAACAGTGACCGGATGCTGACATCTGCCAGCGCCTCTTCACGGGTTTCGCGCAGGGCGGCTTCTTCGGTGCTTTCCCCGTTTTCCATAAAACCGGCGGGCAGCGTCCAGAATCCGCGTCTGGGTTCGATGGCGCGGCGGCACAGCAGCACCTGGCCGCGGTGCACCGGGATGGTACCGGCGACGATTCTGGGATTCTGGTAAAAAATGGTCTCACAGCTGGGGCAGACATGGCGCTCACGGTTGTCACCGTCAGGCACCGTGATAACCAGCTCAGAGGCGCATTGGCTGCAGTATTTCATGGCGGAGCCTTACTGAAGAACAATGCGCAGAGTATGTCAGGAGTTGGCTATTAAAGGGAAGCTGATGATAGACGCGGTGTTTTCCCGGCGCTGGGCAGACAGCTCATCTGAGGGCGTGTTCAGTGCTTCCATCAGGGAATGCAGGCGGTCGTTCATCAGGGCTGAAATACGGATGCAGGCCGACATCGGGTTACTGGCCAGGCGGCGTTCGGCATCAATACGGAACTGCAGACCCCGCAGGCGGCGCTGTATCTCGTCCGGGGCCCCGGCAATGGTGTCCTCGATCAGAGTCTGGCGCAGAGTTTCCAGTTTTTCCGGATTTTTCTCAGCCAGATTTCTAAGTTCTTCAAAGGAAGGCAGATCCATAAGTCAGCTCCAGAGTTCTTTGTTCGCATTTTCTGGAAACTAGTCTACCGAAAAATCATGAGCGTCAATACTTCCACGGTCAGCAATGTCAGGTTCTCTAACTCACTGAAATGTAAGATAAAATTAAAATTATCCGCAGGGCTTAAAAATAAAAAGTGGTTTAAAAACAAGCTGTTAAGTAAACGTTTTGACGCAGTAAGTAACAATTTTTTGTCGCCTGCAGCAGTGGTTGTCAGGTTTTATAACAAATCAGTATAAAGAAAAGGCGTTCATGACCTCCGGTAATAGTCTGGCCCCGTTCGGCGGCCGGCAGTACAATAACGACATGAAACCGTCTCTATCCGAATACCTGCAGCAGCGCTTAGATCAGCATCGGCCACGGCGCATACAGCAGCCGGAACTGGCAGAAGCAGGGGTGCTGGTGGCGCTGACCGACGAAGATGATCCCCACCTGTTGCTCACCCTGCGTTCCGTCAATCTCTCGTCGCACCGCGGCGAAGTGGCCTTTCCCGGCGGCAAACGTGACCCGGAAGACCGCGATATCATTGCCACAGCACTGCGCGAAGCCCATGAAGAAGTGGCACTGGCGGCACAGGACGTTCAGGTGCTGGGCGAACTGGATCAGGTGGTTTCCCGCTTTGGCTATCTGATTACCCCGGTGCTGGCCGTGGTGCCGCCAGGGCTGGATTATCAGCCCAATCCGGCGGAACTGGATGCTGTGTTTATGGCGCCGCTGGATCTGTTCCGTCAGCCGCCCGCTGAATATTTTGAGCGCGGCACAACCTCAATCCCCAGTTACCGTTATGAGAACTTCCATATCTGGGGGCTGACCGCCATGATGATCGCCGAGATGATGAACAATCTGTGGGACGGTAATATTCCTTTCCGCATCTGAAGGCACAGGAGCCACTATGTTTTACCGCTTGGGAGACCGTTGCCCGGTCAAAGGTGATGACGTATTCGTTGCTGACAACGCCAGGGTGATTGGCAGTGTGGAGCTCCAGCACCAGAGCAGCGTCTGGTTCGGGGTGGTGATCCGCGGCGACAATCATCCGATTACCATCGGTGAGGCCAGCAATGTGCAGGATAATGCGGTCCTGCATACCGATGCCGGCATACCACTGACGCTCGGTAGAGGCGTCACCGTCGGACATCAGGCCATGCTGCACGGCTGCACGGTGGGCGATTATTCGCTGATCGGTATTCAGGCGGTGGTTCTCAACGGCGCCAGAATCGGCAGGCACTGTATTATCGGCGCCAATGCACTGGTGCCGGAAGGCATGGACATTCCGGATGGTTCCCTGGTGGTCGGTTCTCCGGCCGTTATCAAACGCACCCTGAGTGAACCACAGAAACAGCTGCTGGAAGCCAGCGCTGCCCATTATGTGCATAATGCCCGCCGTTATATGGATTCCCTGCAGGAGGTTGAACTCTGATGGCGGCGGTAAAATCTCCCTGCGTCAACATCTGCGCGCTGGATGACAATAACATCTGCATTGGCTGTCAGCGCAGCGGCGAGGAAATATCCCGCTGGGGCAGTTACAGTGATGATGAAAAACGCGAAGTGTTAAAAAACGTGGCCCGGCGTGAGCAGGCCGCAATGAACTTTATGCCAGTTTCTGGCGTAACCAAATCCTGAATTTTCTGGAAATTTTATGACCACATTGGGAACCCCTTTTTCCCCGGTGGCGACCCGCGTCATGCTTTGTGGTGCCGGTGAGCTGGGCAAAGAAGTTGTGATTGAGCTGCAGCGTCTGGGCTGCGAAGTGATTGCCGTGGATCGCTACGAGCACGCGCCGGCAATGCAGGTGGCCGACCGCAGCCATGTTATCAGCATGCTGGACGGTGACGCATTACGGGGCGTGATCGAACAGGAGCAACCGCATCTGGTGGTGCCGGAAATCGAAGCCATCGCCACCGATACACTGGCAGCGCTGGAGCAGGAAGGGGTGAATATTATTCCCACCGCACGGGCCACTCAGCTGACCATGAACCGTGAAGGCATCCGGCGTCTGGCAGCCGAAACCCTTGGGGTGCCGACGTCCAGCTATCGCTTTGCCGATACCCGTGAAGCTTTTGATCAGGCGGTAGAAACCATTGGTCTGCCGTGTCTGGTGAAACCCATTATGAGCTCCTCCGGTAAAGGGCAGAGTTTCGTGCGTGATGCCAGCGAGCTGGACGCTGCCTGGCAGTATGCGCAGGAAGGCGGCCGCGCCGGAAAGGGCAAAGTGATCGTGGAAGGCTTTGTTGATTTTGATTTTGAAATTACCCTGCTGACCGTACGCCATAAAAATGCAGCGGGTGAGACGCAGACCAGTTTCTGTGCCCCCATTGGTCATCGTCAGGAAAACGGTGATTATCAGGAATCCTGGCAGCCACAGGCGATGTCCGAAGCGGCACTCAGCAAAGCACAGGATATCGCCCGTAAAGTCACCGCGGATCTGGGCGGACTCGGTCTGTTTGGCGTCGAGCTGTTTATCAAAGGCGATGATGTGATTTTCAGCGAAGTCTCGCCACGGCCCCATGATACCGGGCTGGTGACGCTGATTTCTCAGGACCTGTCAGAATTTGCCTTGCACGCCCGCGCTATTCTGGGGCTGCCGATTCCGGCTATCGAACAGTGTGGGCCTTCTGCTTCTTCTGTATTGCTGGTGGAAGGCGAATCCTCGGCTATGCAGTTCGGCAATCTGCAGCAGGCACTGGCCGGGGTGAATACCCAGTTGCGTCTGTTTGGCAAACCTGAAGTGTCGGGCAAACGCCGTCTGGGGGTGGCCCTGGCCCGGGGTGAATCCACAGATGACGCCCGGGCACGGGCTAATCAGGTAATTTCTGCAATACAGGTGACTCTGTAAACGGCAGCTCGCGGGTGATCATCTGCAGCATGCTGCAGTTGCGCCCCGCAGCTTTGGCTTCGTACAGAGCCGAATCGGCGGCTCTCACCCAGCTGTAGGAATCGACATTCTGCAGCCAGGGGCCGGAGTCCTTAATCCAGGCGATACCGTAACTGACCGTCAGTTGTTTACTGACCGGTGAAAACTCATGATGAATATCCAGCGCACGGATACTTTCATTGATTTTATGGCGCAGTGACTCCAGCGCCCTGGCATCTTCCACCTCAATAATCAGCGCAAATTCTTCACCGCCGAAACGGGCGGCTATTTCATCACTGCGGCGTGCACAGCCGGCCAGCGCTTTGGCGGTCAGCTGCAGTGCCTTATCACCGGCCTGATGACCGTAGTGATCGTTGTAGTATTTGAAGTAATCAATATCCACCAGAATCAGGGCGATGGATTGCGGATGCCGCTGAATGCGGCGCCAGCATTTATCCAGAGCCGTATCGAATGCACGGCGGTTGTCGATATCGGTCAGCCGGTCTGTATTGGATATGTGCTGCAGTTTGATCTGCTGGCGCTTACTGGCGAACACCAGCTGGTTAAAAGCATTTTTCAGTTCGATCAGTTCTTTCACGTGAGGGCTTTTGCTGAAAACCAGCGGCCGCACCTGGCCGTTGCGGTTGTTGTGACGTAAAAATTTAAGGGCATGTTCAATAGGGTCAACGATGACTCGCAACAGCATAATAAAAATAATGGCCGGGATGATACTGATCAGCAGAAATCCTACGAATATAGAAAAGTTAATGATATGGGGGCCATCGCCATTACTGTGCCGGATATTTACGCACAGCGCCGGCAGGCCGCTGTTATCGAGAAAGCAGCCCGGGCGGTTGGCCATGATGTCACGCACAGGTACCAGCAGGTTGCTCATATCCGCCGCATAAGGAGGCGGAATAAATGCTATATCCAGGCGCGAAATCTCTGCCAGCACGTGGATAAAAGCCTGGTCAATTTCGCGGATGAGGATCATCCAGCCATGAATATCACGGCTGTCTTCTGTCAGACGAATAGCGGTTGAAGCCACCAGATGCGGGGCGTTTCTGATGAGCTGGATTTCACTGGTGGTTGCAGACGGCATAAAACCGGTTGACGACTGTTCGGCCCAGTCGCTGAGATACGCAGGGGAGTCAAAGAGCTGACCCTGATGATTGGATGCCATAAACAGCGGCTTGCCCCAGCGGTCAAGAATGATGGTCGCCGCCAGACTCTGGGTCGTAAAGGTACCGATACTGAAATTGTCGCTCAGATAATCCGGGTTTTGTGTCTGGGTGAAATCCACGCTCTGGTTCCAGATCGCGTAATCCTGGGACAGTGTGGTCAGCTGTTCGCGGCGCAGGGCAAAGGCCGACAGAAAGCCATGGATTTCATTCTGCTGAAACTGCAGCGCCCGGTCTTCTTCCTGAGGGTAGTACCAGAAGGCTCTCAGCATCAGCATGGCGAGAAACAGCAGCAGGGTGTAGCCGACTGAAACCAGGATGTAGAGCTGACGGATTGAGAACATGGTATGACCGGAACGATGAGACACAGGGTAAAGCTTTTTTAAGCATAGATGATATATCGCACTTACGGGCTGAGGATAAAAACGGGCCGGGATAAAAAACGCCGTTGCCGTCTTACTGTGTTGACCTGAGAGTAAGGCTCAGGTTTATTCTGCCGTCATAACGAACGACGGGAGCTGATATGAAGGTGCATGAACTTGCCCGTTCGGAGCAGGTCAGCGCGGCCACGATCCGCCATTATGTGCGGGTAGGCCTGCTGCAGCCGCGCAAAGGCTCAAACGGTTATCATGTCTTTGCTGAACCTGAGCAGCGGCGTCTCAGGTTTATCCGCCAGGCGCGCGGGCTGGGTTTTACGCTGGAAGATATTCAGACCATATTGCAGGACGCCGAAAAGGGGCAGTCGCCCTGTCCCACGGTGCGGCAGCTGATTGAACCCAGATTACAGCAGGCGAGAGAAAAGCTGGAAGCCATGCAGGCACTGGTTGAACGCATGGAAAATGCCGTGGCCAGCTGGCAGGAACAGCCGGATTGTCAGCCCTGTGGTGATCATATTTGTCTTCTGATTGAAGGTTCTGACCATACGGAGCAGAACCGTGGCGGAGATGCTTCTCATGAATAAACCCAATGGTGGCTGCTGTGGCAGTCAAACCTCAGCGGCCGAGGATACTGCCCCGGAACAACAGCCGGAACAACAACCAGAACAACAACCGGCCACGGGCGGGGGCTGCGGTTGCAGTGCCACGCAGTCCGGTACCGTCAACGCCGCACAGGCTGTTACCGCCAATGCCGCGCAGGCCAGCACCGCGGCGGCTTCTTCCTGTTGTGGAACGCAGACACAGGTTGCCAGTAGCGGTGGTTGTTGCGGCAGTGAGTCGGTAGGCTCTGACGGCGGCTGTTGTGGCCCGGCGGATGGCAAAAAACGCATAGACTGGATTATGTGGACCTGTCTGCCACTGGTGATCGCCGGTTATCTGCTGGCGCTGGTCATGGGGCATGACTCAGAAAACCCGGCGCCCTGGCTGAATGTTATGGCCCATACCAGTTACGAAATGGTGAATGCCATGTGGTGGGGGGTGCTCAGCGCCGCATTTTTTGTCGGTATTCTTGGCCGTATCCCGCGTGAACTGGTGATGTCGGTACTGGGCCGGGGCGGCAGTAAGCGCGGTGTATTCCGTGCAACACTGGCGGGCCTGATGCTGGATTTGTGTAACCACGGCATCCTGATGGTAGGTATGAAACTCTATGAACGGGGCGCCAGCATTGGTCAGGTGATGGCGTTTCTGATTGCCAGTCCATGGAACTCGCTCACCCTGACGCTGATTTTAATCGGTCTGATCGGTCTCAAGTGGACGCTGCTGTTTATCGTCTTCTCCATGCTGATCGCCTGGCTCAGTGGCTGGATCTTTGACCGTCTGGTGGCGCGTGGTACCTTGCCGGCGAACCCGCATCAGGAAGGCTACAGTGAAGTGCCTCTGTGGCCGACCCTGAAGCAGACCTGGGGCGATCATGACTGGTCACCGGCGGCGCTGCTGCGTATGTTCTGGCAAGGTCTTAAAGAATCGAAGATGGTACTGCGCTGGGTGGTGTTCGGGGTGGTCCTGGTCGCACTGATCCGCGCGTTTGTGCCGGCAGAGGACTTCGGCGTCTGGTTCGGCGCCAGTTTCGGCGGTCTGGTGATGACGCTGATTGCGACAACCTTGATTGAAGTGTGCTCGGAAGGCTCCAGCCCAATCGCCGCTGATCTGTTTAACCGCGCCGGTGCGCCGGGCAACGCCTTTACGTTTTTAATGGCGGGCGCGGCCACAGACTACACCGAAATAATGTCATTGAAAGAAACCACCGGCAGCTGGAAAATTTCACTCTTTCTGCCGTTAGTGACTGTGCCTCAGGTGTTGATCATCGGCTGGATAATGAATCTTTACGGCGCCTGATACAGCGTCCTGATGTCATCTTTATGATGGCTGCCAATCAGGGTAATAACATGGTTAACCGGCCTGGCGCTCAGGCCCGCGCAAGGGAGAAAGTGATGAACTACCCGCTGGAAGGCAGCTGTCAGTGTGGCAGCGTGAAACTGCGTTTATTAGCGGCCCCGCAGATGGTGGTCGCCTGTCATTGCCGTGAGTGTCAGAAGCTGTCGACCAGTGCGTTCAGTCTGACGGCCATGGTGAAAACCACCGACATTGAAATTCACGGCGAACTCAAAGACTGGCAGCGCACAGCCGAGAGCGGCAATATCAATGGCGCTAAATTCTGTCCGGGCTGTGGCAACCGTATTTATCACTATAATCCGGCACAGCCGGACATGATCAAACTCAAACCAACGTATTTTTCCGACACCGGATTTATTCGCCCCACGGTCCATGTCTGGACCAGTGAAAAACAGGATTGGGTACAGATTCCTGACGGCGTCAAAGTGGTGGAGAAACAGTTATGAACCCGCTACCGCATCATAACTTAACGGGAGGCTGCCAGTGTGGCGCCACCCGTTACCGGGTGCAGGGCACTCTGATCGACGCCAGTATCTGTCACTGCAGCATGTGCCGTAAAGCCAGTGGCGCGCCACTGACCGCCTGGGCAACCTATCCACGTCAGGCGTTTGCCTATACTCACGGCAAGCCGGCGATTTTCCGTTCCAGCGATCTGGCCGAACGCGAATTCTGCCCCCATTGCGGTGCGCAGCTGGCGTTTCGTTTCAGCGCCGCACCAGACGATCTGGATGTCAGCATCTCAACGCTGGATGATCCTGACGCTGTGCAGCCACAGTTTCATATCTGGGTGAAAAATAAAGTGCCGTGGCTGGTCATCGGTGATGACCTGCCACAGTATGAGGAAAGTGAACCCGGCTGACGCTCAGCGGCGTCAGTCGAAGTCGAGAATCAGCAGGCGGCCTTCAAAGCGTTTGGGTTCCAATGCATACCAGAACTCATGGGTGTAGGCGGCAGGCCAGGCTTTCTCACATTTTTCGCATAATTCATCGAATGTGGAACGCCCCGGGTCGGCAAGAATAATCTTCTTAACGCCGGCCCGTTTCGCCCGTTTAAAGAGTTTAAACAGGTCGTCTACCAGAGCATCCCAGAAGCAGATGTCAGCACCGATCACGACATCGAAATCTGCCAGTTGCTTACCTTTCATATCGCCAAAAGACGCCTGCAGAGGTTTGACTTTGCAGTCGTTGGCCGCGGCCATCACTTCCAGGTATGGAAAAACATTTTCATCCAGATCCAGCCCCGTGACTTTGGCTTTCTGTTGGCTGGCGCAATACACCGCCGCCGGCCCCCAGCCACAGCCCAGTTCGAGCACACGGCGGTTCTTTTTCAGGCGGTTTTCCTGCAGGTAATCCATGATCAGAAAACTGGATGACCAGGTTTTGTGGCCGTGGATATTGGGCTTGGCAATGCGTTTGAGTTTTCTTACAACAGGATTTTTGGCCGTCAGCATAAAGATGCCATAGGCCATTTGCAGGTGATCCTGTTCGAATACTTCCAGGCGGGGCATAAGAAAAAATCCTGTGAAATCAGAAAGCTGCCAGTGTACCGGGTTTTTATGCGCCAGCAAGCGCCGGATCGCCTGCAACCGGCCATGACGTCCGGTTGGCAACAGAATTTGCAATGTATAATATTGAATAGGTATTGTATAAGAAATATTGTCCGACATTTTATAAGTCGGTGATTTGCCCCAGGCATCCGGCCGGGCGTTGTGAAGGAGGAGCTGCAGGATGAAAACTTACCTGATCGGGATAGCCCTGATGATCGCAACGCTTGCCGTGGCGGGCTGTTCTTCCTCTGGTCCGGAACGGCAAGCCTGGCGCTCACCAGAACTGGACCCGCGGCAGTTCTTCAGCGGTCTGTTGTGTGCAGACGGCGTTGTTAAAGGCTTTTCCGGAGAACAGATACGGCAGTTTAATGCGCTGATCCGGGCTTCCTGGGACGCCAGTGGCACCGGAACGCTGGATGAAGTCTTCTATTTTTATGACGACAAAGACCAGCCGGCGACCGAAGAAAAGCGGGTGTGGACATTAAAACCTGTGCCAGAAGGCTATCTGGCCAGTGCAACGGATGTCCCTGATGCTGCACTCATGCGCTATGCCGGCAATACCATTCACATGGCCTATACGCTGCGTTATGGCGAGCCGGGCGACACCATTGATCTGAGTATGGATGATCGTATGTATCAGGTAGCCGATGGTGTGGTGGTGAATGAAACCCGGATGAAAAAATTCGGCGTGGAGGTCGGAAGGATATTGTTGGTGATGCGTAAAGTCAGTGATGAAAGCCAATGTGCTTTGCCTGAATAAAATTCTCCGCCCGGAATGAAACAGCCTTGCTGTTACGTATTCAGCTGACCGGCTGAAGCCGGCGGGTATACAGAGAGCTGCGGAGAGAGTTCTGGAGAGAGGCCTGGAGAGAGGCCTGGAGAGAGATCTGGTATGTAACCTGCCGTGTCTTACCTTTGTCAGTTTAAATTCTGTCTGTTTAGTCTCCCTGTATTCAAACGTCCTGTATTTAAACCTCTGTATTTCAATTCTGAGTTAATTAAACGATGGTGCCGTTAAGCAATACCCGCCCTGTACTTTATTCCTGAGCGGACCGGCTATCGGCGGTTGTGAAGATCCTGTCGGATAATCCGGCAGGATGCGAATAAGTCATGGTTTTATTTTATCAGAGGCAGGTTATTATCAGACCGCGTTGGCTGGTAAAGGCGTCGGGTTAAAACGCTGGCCATAACGCTGGTTTGCTATTTGGTATTGCGGCAAACAGGCAGAAAAGCAGCCGCTTTGCTGTGCATACACTTCCCAAAGGAACAGGAGAACACCCTATGGTTAAAGCTCTGGTAGGCATTGCTGATGGCAGTGAAGATATTGAAGCCGTCAGTATTATCGACACCCTGCGTCGTGGCGGCGTCGAAGTTACGGTTGCCTCGGTTATGGACAGCCAACAAATTACCTGTGCCAATGGCACAAAAATCACGGCCGATGCCATGATCAGCGATTGTGACGGCCAGCAATGGGACGCCGTTATCGCACCTGGCGGTATGCCCGGGGCAGAACACCTGTCGGACAATGCAGTATTTACCGGGCTGATGAAAAAGCAGCTGGCTGATAATAAAGTCGCTGCAGCCATCTGTGCTTCACCGGCGGTGGTGATGGCGAAACACGGCATGCTGGACGGCAAAAAAGCAACCTGTTATCCGGGGTTTGAAGAACTGCTGCTGGAATCAGCCACTATGGCACTCACCGAAGCCGTGGTGGTGGATGAAAATATTGTCACCAGTCGTGGACCGGCGACCGCCGTGACTTTTGCGCTGGTACTGGTCGGCAAACTCTGTGGTCCGGAAAAATCCCGCGAAGTCGGACAAGGCATGCTGGCGACTGCCTGACTCAGAGTCTGCGTTTTTCCATTCACAAGCTGCTGTCCAAAAGCTGCCGCTGAAGAGGGCAGTTTGTGGATGGCAGTTTGTGAATAGTGCCTGGCGTTAGTCTTTATCGCTGACAGCCGTCTCCCGGCCGTATTTTTCCAGCACCCAGTCCGGGTGTTTATAGATAATTCTCAGATCTTTATAGCGCCACACATCCCGGAACATGGCAATCCAGTCATGCACCTGCAGGTCCCAGGCGTTGTAAGGGCGTGACGGCATACGGGTGACGCCATATTTTATGACGCCGGCGTCACCTTCGTCGCGGAAGGTGCCGAAGATATAATCCCAGACAATCAGAATACCGCCGAAATTACGGTCAATCTGATCCGGATTGCTGCCATGATGCACACGGTGATGGCTGGGGGTATTGAAGATTTTTTCCAGCCAGCCCAGGCGACCGACCTGTTCGGTATGCAGAAAAAACTGATAAACGAGATTGGCTTCAATCGCAATCAGCACCCAGTCCTTATCAAAGCCAATCAGGGCGGCGGGAATCCACCAGAAAAACCAGGCACCGGACAGGGCAAAGGTAAAGTTCTGGCGCAGCGCGGTGGAGAAGTTCATATGCTCAGAGGAATGGTGAGTTACGTGTACATTCCAGAACCAGCGCACTTTATGCATCAGCACATGATTAATAAAAAAACAGAAATCAATAAAGATTACCAGTAACAGTACACTCCACACTGACAGCGCCGGGTCCCATTGCAGTCCGCGGGCGTAGACCCACTGATAGAAGGCCTGAATAAACAGAGCGATGGCAATGCCATCGACAACCTTATAGGAGGCACCGATGGTGAGGTTGGCGATGGTTTCTTTGAGATAATAAATCTGACCACGGCGCCGGTACTGGGCATACAGATGCTCAGCCACCATCACCAGAGAAAAGACCACACCGAAGGCGGCAATAAACATGAGTGCATGAATAACATCCTGCATGAGGACCTCATTATTGTTGTTATTTTCCTCCAGAGTAGCCGTTTGCTCCCTCTGCGGGATTGACATTTAGTGACAGGGTTTTGACAATCCCTGCCATTGTGATGTGAGAAACCATTGATGGGATTATTGGCGAATCTTCAGGTCAGCGGTGATCTGGCCGGGCTGGTGCGGGAATTTCTGCAGGAGCATGAGCAGACACAGTCGGAATTATACCGTTATCTTTCTGGTGTTTCGGCGAACAGCCGTATGCCGTTTCAACATTGGTGGGCGGTGCTGGATGAGCTGCAGACGATGTTCAGCGACCGCTATATCGGCATTGAACTGGGTTGCCGCATACGCGCCGACTTTGTTGGTGTGCTCGGGCATCTGCTGCTGTCGAGTGAAAACCTGACCGATGCCCTGCAGGGCTTTCAGCGTTATCAGCGCTTGCTGCATGACGGTGACCGGGCGGTGGTGACCGCCCAGGATGGGCTGATCTGTATGAGCTGGACCACAGATTACGGTGCCTCATCGCGGCTGTCGGATGAGATTCTGGTGGTGGGGATTATTCATTTCGCCCGCACTCTGGTGGCGGACGGCAGTCTGTCTCCGGAGCGCATTCATTTTACCTTTAACCGTCCGCCGGAAGCAGAAAGTCTGCAGCAGGTGTGTGGCTGCGACGTTAAATTCAGTCAGCGCACCACGGCTATCTGTTTCCGGCCTGACCAGATGCTGTTGCCTGTGTGTCAGAGTAATCCATCGATGCACCGTTTACTGGAACAACAGGCCCAGGCACTGATGGGAATTCTGCCCGATGAAGATGCCTTTACTCTGAGTCTGCGCGAAGCACTGTTGGCGGCCATCCGTCAGGGGCAACCGGACGCGGCTTTTGTTGCCCGCTTTCTGCATATCTCTGAGCGCACTCTGTTCCGTCGGCTGAAAGCGGGCGGTCTGAATTTCAGCGACGTAATGACGCAGGTGCGTATGCAGCTGGCGCGCGAATATCTGCTGGAAGGGCATCTGACCCAGAGCGAAATTGCACTGTTATTAGGCTATTCCGAACAAAGTGCGTTTAACCGCGCCTTTAAACAGAATACCGGACTGCCTCCGGGCTCCTGGGTCAAAACACAACAAGCCTGATGCACAGGCATGGTTGCGGTTTACACGGGCCTTTCCGCTCTGTACAGTACCTGCCTCTTTTCATTCACGTGGCCTGTCGTGGGGGCCACCACTGACAAGGACATGATATGCCTGTTATTACCCTTCCTGATGGTTCCAAACGCGAATTTGATCAACCCGTAACCCTGATGCAGGTGGCCGAAGACATCGGTCCTGGTCTGGCGAAGGCGACGGTGTGTGGTCGTATTAATGGTGAGCTGGTCGATGCCTGCGAACTGATCACGGAAGACGCTGAAGTTACTCTGATCACAGGTCGTGATCAGGATGGTCTGGACGTTATCCGTCACTCATTTGCACACCTCGTCGGTCATGCGGTTAAGCAGCTTTATCCGCAAGCCAAAATGGCGATCGGCCCGGTGATTGATGACGGCTTTTATTACGACATCGATTTCGAACGTCCCTTTACACCGGAAGACGTTGCCGCCATCGAAAAGCGCATCAAAGAGCTGATCAAAAAAGACTACGACGTCGTTAAGAAAATGACGCCGATTAAAGAAGCGCGTCGCGTGTTCGTCGACCGCGAAGAAGATTACAAAATCGAACTGATCGATGATCTGATCGAGCAGGGCGAGAAAGAAGTTGGTCTGTATCATCACGAAGAATACGTGGATATGTGCCGCGGACCACACGTACCGAACACCCGGGTAATGCGGGTGTTTAAACTGCAGCGGGTATCCGGTGCCTACTGGCGCGGTGATTCGCAGAACAAACAGTTGCAGCGTATCTATGGTACGGCGTGGAACGATAAGAAAGACCTGAAAGCCTATATCACCCGCATCGAAGAAGCGGAGAAGCGTGACCACCGTAAACTGGCCAAGCAGCTGGATCTGTTCCACCTGCAGGAAGAAGCGCCGGGTATGGTGTTCTGGCATCCGAATGGCTGGACCATGTATCAGGTACTGGAACAGTACATGCGCAAAGTTCAGCGTGATGCCGGCTATCAGGAAATCAAAACACCGCAGGTCGTTGACCGCACCCTGTGGGAAAAATCCGGCCACTGGGAACATTACCAGGACGCTATGTTCACCACAGAATCGGAAAAGCGCCACTATGCAGTGAAACCGATGAACTGCCCGTGCCACATTCAGGTGTTTAACCAGGGGCTGAAGAGTTACCGTGAGCTGCCGCTGCGTCTGGCCGAGTTTGGTTCCTGTCACCGGAATGAGCCGTCCGGCGCCCTGCATGGCATTATGCGTGTGCGTGGCTTCACCCAGGACGATGCTCACATCTTTGTGACTGAGAAACAGATCCGTCAGGAAGCCTCAGACTTCATCCGCCTGACGCTGGATGTGTACAAAGACTTCGGCTTCGACGCCGTAGAGATGAAGCTCTCCACCCGTCCGGAAGGTCGTATCGGTGAGGATTCACAGTGGGATCTGGCCGAAGCGGCACTGGAAGATGCATTGAATGACGCGGGTCTCGACTGGGAGCTGCAGCCGGGCGAAGGTGCCTTCTACGGGCCTAAGATCGAATTCTCCCTGCGCGACTGCATCGGCCGGGTATGGCAGTGCGGTACACTGCAGCTGGACTTTATGCTGCCGGGCCGCCTGGGGGCACAGTTTGTTGATGAAGATGGCGAACGTAAGACCCCGGTCATGCTGCACCGTGCTATTCTGGGTTCCTTCGAGCGTTTTATCGGGATTCTGATCGAGCATTATGCCGGTGCCATGCCGCCATGGCTGTCGCCTAACCAGGTTTCGATCCTCAATATTACCGATAATCAGGCCGAATATTGTGAAAAACTGGCCAAAACCCTGAATTCAAAAGGGTTTAGGGCTCAGGCGGACTTGAGAAACGAGAAGATCGGCTTTAAAATCCGCGAGCACACATTACACAAGGTCCCCTATCTGCTCGTGGTAGGGGATAAAGAAGTCGAAACAAACACCGTCGCTGTGCGTACCCGTACCGGTGAAGACCTGGGTACTATGAGCGTTGACGCCTTTACCGAAGTTCTGGAAGGCGGCATTGCACAGCTCGGTCGGTTTGGAATGGAGAACTGAATATCAGACGCGATAACAGAAGAGGCGGCCGCCAAGACAACCGTGCCGCCATCAACGATCAGATCCGTGCCACCGAGGTACGCCTGATCGGGGCAGATGGGGGCCAGGTTGGCATTGTTGGTATAGACGAAGCGCTGCGCATCGCAGAGGAAGCCGAACTGGATCTGGTCCAGATTTCAGACGGCGACCCGATTGTCTGTAAAGTGATGGATTACGGCAAGAAGCTTTACGAAGAGAAAAAGCAGAAAGCCGAAGCCAAAAAGAAACAGCATCAGGTCCAGCTGAAGGAAGTCAAATTCCGTCCTGGCACTGAAGAAGGTGACTACCAGATCAAATTGCGTAATCTGCGTCGTTTCCTTGAAAGTGGCAATAAAGCCAAGATCTCTATCCGCTTCCGTGGCCGTGAAATGGCCCACCAGAATCTGGGGATGGAAGTGATGAACCGCGTGGAGCAGGATCTCGAAGATCTGGCGACCGTGGAACAGCGCCCGAAACTGGAAGGGCGTCAGATGATCATGGTGCTTGCGCCAAGCAAAAAGAAGTAGTCTGGTTTTCAAACGGACGCTGAACCCTGGCTGAAAATAGTTGTATCAGCCGGGGTTTATACGTTCTGCCAGACGCTGCAGAAGCACCAATGCTTCTGTTAATGCGGCAGGTGTTATACAGGGTCTTAGTTTCTGTATGCGCCATTCACTTTTGGAGTACAAAAATGCCTAAAATCAAAACTAAGAGCGGCGCTGCCAAGCGCTTCAAAAAGACAGCGAACGGTTTCAAATTCCGTAACGCTTACCGCAGTCATATCCTGACTAAAAAGAGCACCAAACGTAAGCGCCACCTGCGTGGTATGTCACAGCTGTCCGGCTCTGACAAAAAGCTTGTTATTCGTATGTTGCCTAACCTCTAATCGGTTCTGTTCAGGAGATAAATTATGGCTCGTGTAAAACGTGGTGTGATCGCTCGTCGTCGTCACAAGAAAATTCTGAAGCAGGCTAAAGGTTATTACGGTGCTCGCAGCCGTGTGTTCCGTGTAGCTAAGCAGGCTGTGATCAAAGCAGGTCAGTATGCTTACCGTGACCGTCGTCAGCGTAAGCGTCAGTTCCGTCAGCTGTGGATCGCACGTATTAATGCCGGCGCGCGTCAGAATGGTCTGTCTTACAGCAAATTCATCAACGGCCTGAAAAAAGCCACTGTTGAAATTGACCGTAAGGTACTGGCTGATCTGGCCGTGAATGAAAAAGCAGCGTTTGCGGCTCTGGTTGAAAAAGCCAAGTCCAGCCTGTAATTTCACCGCATAGCCGGAAAAGGATCTGATACTCCGGTAACAGATCCGCGAAATAGGGGATGAGCTTAGGTAATGCTGGGCGATTCCCCTATTTTTTTGACCAAATTTCAGAGAGCTGCAACGGGCGGCTCTCAGCAGTTAACGATGGATACCAACGATGGAAAACCTTGAGGCCCTGACTCAGCAGGCCCTGGCCGCAGTGAAAGAAGCGCAGGACGTTGCGGCGCTGGATCAGGTACGGGTTCAGTTTCTGGGTAAGAAAGGGGAGATCACCTCCCTGATGAAAAACCTTGGTTCGGTCGCGCCAGAAGACCGCCCGAAAATCGGCGCGGTCATCAACGAAGCCAAAGACCAGGTTCAGACCGCAATCAATGACCGCAAGCAGGCGCTGGAAAGTGCCGCGCTGAATGCCAAACTGGCGGCGGAAACCATTGATGTGACGCTGCCCGGCCGCGGCGTACAGGAAGGCAGTCTGCATCCTGTTACCCGGACCATCGAACGTATCGAATCCTTTTTCGCCGGTGCCGGCTTCCAGCTGATGGAAGGCCCGGAAATCGAAGACGAGTTTCATAACTTCGAAGCCCTGAATATTCCGGAGCATCACCCGGCGCGTGCCATGCACGACACCTTCTATTTTGATGCCGGCCGCCTGCTGCGTACGCATACCTCACCGGTACAGGTGCGCACCATGGAAAAACAACAGCCACCGCTGCGCATTATCTGCCCGGGGCGTGTTTACCGCTGCGATTACGATCAGACCCACTCACCGATGTTCCATCAGATGGAAGGCCTGCTGGTGGATAAAGGCGTCAGCTTTGCGGATCTGAAAGGGATACTGAAAGAATTTATGTCGGCGTTCTTTGAAAAAGACATCGCCGTGCGTCTGCGTCCGTCCTATTTCCCGTTCACGGAACCGTCCGCTGAAATTGATATTGAATGGGTAATAGAAACACCGGAAGGCACCAAAACCCGCTGGCTGGAAATCGGCGGCTGCGGCATGGTGCATCCGGAAGTATTCCGCCATGTGGGCATTGACCCGGAAGAGTACACAGGTTTTGCCTTTGGTATGGGCATGGAACGTATGGCCATGCTGCGTTATGGCGTTAACGACCTGCGTTTATTCTTTGAAAATGATCTGCGCTTCCTGCAGCAGTTCCGTTAAGTTCACAACAGGATCAGCAAAACATGAAATTCAGCGAACAGTGGTTACGCGAATGGGTGCAACCTGAAGTGGGCACCGAAGAACTGGCTCATCAGGTCACTATGGCCGGTTTAGAAGTTGATGGTATTGAAGCCGTGGCCGGCGAATTCAGCGGCGTGGTCGTCGGTGAAGTGGTTAAACGTGAACAGCACCCGGATGCCGATAAACTCAGCCTGTGCCAGGTGTCTGATGGCTCTGAAACCTTTCAGATTGTCTGCGGTGCGCCCAATGTGCGTGAAGGTCTTAAAATTCCTTTCGCCAAAATCGGTGCCGTTCTGCCGGGCAACTTCAAAATCAAAAAAGCCAAGCTGCGCGGTGTGGAATCCTTCGGCATGCTGTGTGCCGAAGCCGAGCTGGGCATGTCAGACGCCAGCGACGGTCTGATGGAATTACCAGCGGATGCGCCGGTGGGCGAAGACTTCCGCAAGTACATGAACCTCGACGATGCCATCATCGAAGTGGATCTGACGCCCAACCGCGCAGACTGCCTGAGCATGGCCGGTCTGGCGCGTGAAGTCGGCGTACTGAACAAAGCCGATCTGACCGAACTGGAAATCGAACCAGTGGCGCCAGCCATCGACGACAAAGCCAATATTGAAGTCACAGCTTCTGAACAGTGCCCGCGTTATATGGGCCGTATCGTTAAAGGCGTGAATGTAAAAGCCGCCACACCGCTGTGGATGGTGGAAAAACTGCGTCGTGGCGGTATCCGCTCTATTGATCCTGTGGTTGATATTACTAACTACGTACTGCTTGAACTGGGCCAGCCCATGCATGCATTCGATCTGGCTCAGGTAGAAGGCGGCATCCGCGTACGTATGGCAGAGCAGGGCGAAAAGCTCACACTGCTTGATGGTCAGGAAGTGTCCCTGAACAGCGATACCCTGGTGATTGCCGACCATAAAAAACCACTGGCCATCGGTGGCATCATGGGGGGCGAACATTCCGGAGTAACGGAAAGCACTCAGGATCTGCTGCTGGAAGCCGCGTTCTTCAGCCCGCTGGCCATTGCCGGCCGCGCGCGCAGCTATGGCCTGCACACAGATTCCTCGCACCGCTTTGAGCGTGGTGTGGATTACAACCTGGCCGCCAAAGCTATGGAACGCGCCACAGCGCTGGTGCTGGACATCTGCGGTGGTAAGCCCGGCCCGGTGGTGGAAGTCGCCGCTGACGAGCACCTGCCGAAGCAGGCACAGATTCATCTGCGCCGTGCCCGTGCTGAACTGGTACTGGGTATCAAACTCGATGACAGCGAAATTGAAGATATTCTCAAGCGTCTGGGTATGCAGATCACAGCCACCGAAGACGGCTGGGATGTGATTGCGCCAAGCTACCGCTTTGATATGGCCATCGAGCCGGATCTGATCGAAGAACTGGCGCGTATTTACGGTTATGAAAACCTGCCGGTACGCCTGCCAACCGCAGCATCGCCGCTGGCCCGTCATCCTGAAAACCGTCTGCCCATGGGCGACCTGCGTCGTCAGATGGTGGCCCGTGGTTATCAGGAAGCCATTACCTACAGCTTCGTGGACCCGCAGATTCAGAAAGCCATGGACCCGGCCAACGCGCCGATTGCGCTGCTGAACCCGATTTCCACCGAAATGTCGGTGATGCGGACCGATCTGCTCGCCGGCCTGGTGCAGGCCGTCAGCTATAACCTCAAGCGTCAGCAGCCCCGTGTACGCCTGTTTGAAACTGGTCTGCGCTTTATTCCGGACGGTGATTCTTTAGCTCAGATTCCGACACTGGCCTTCGCTGCTACCGGCAGCCGCCAGCCTCAGGGTTGGGCTGAAAGCGCCGCAGACGTTGATTTCTTTGATGTGAAAGGGGATATCGAAGCCCTGCTGGCCCGTACCGGCACACTGGATCAGTACCGCTTTGTGGCAGGTCAGCATCCGGCGCTGCACCCTGGACAGACTGCGATCATTGAAAAATCTGACGGAAATGGCCAATGGCAGCCCGCCGGTGTGGTCGGGGCCTTGCATCCCAGCCTGTACAAAACCGTCGGCACCAAACAAAGCATCATTCTGGTCCAGTTGGATCTTGAAACCGTGCGCCAGACTGCCATTCCGGATTTCGACGAACTGTCGAAATACCCTGAAATGCGCCGCGATCTGGCCCTTGTGGTGGCAGCTGATACCCAGGTTGACGATGTACTGACAGCAATCCGAGCAAAAGCAGGGGATTACCTCACAAAGCTCAACCTGTTTGATGTGTATGTCGGCAAAGGTATTGATCCGGATAGAAAAAGTCTCGCTTTAGGCTTGACCTGGCAGCATCCTTCCCGCACATTAACTGACGAAGAAGTAAACGATTCGGTTAATTCCGTGCTGGCTCATCTAGAAGAGAGCCTGGGAGCAACGCTGAGAGGTTAAGCATGACCGCTTTGACCAAAGCTGAACTGGCAGAAAAATTGTTTGAAGACCTTGGTCTTAACAAGCGCGAAGCAAAAGACATGGTGGATCTCTTCTTTGATGAGATCCGCGAAAGTCTGAGCCGCAATGAACAGGTGAAGTTGTCAGGTTTTGGCAACTTCGACCTGCGTGATAAACGCCAACGTCCGGGCCGCAACCCGAAAACCGGTGAAGAGATCCCGATCTCGGCCCGTCGTGTTGTCACGTTCAAACCAGGACAGAAACTCAAAGTGCGCGTGGAAGCCTATGCTGGAACCCAGCCACAATAACGAACTCCCTCCGATTCCGGCAAAGCGCTATTTCACCATTGGTGAAGTCAGCGAACTTTGCGACGTCAAACCACATGTTCTGCGCTACTGGGAGCAGGAATTCCCGCAGCTGAGCCCGGTAAAACGCCGTGGTAACCGCCGCTACTATCAGCGCCAGGACGTCATTCTGGTACGTGAAATCCGTGCACTCCTGTACCACGAAGGCTACACCATTGGTGGCGCCAGACAGCGCCTGTCAGAAGAAGGGGACTCCGCCGCAGTCGCGATGGACAAAGCCCTGATCAAGAACATGATCACCGAGCTGAAAGAGCTGGCTGACCTGCTCGATCCCAAACACCCGCTTTAAGATAAAAAAACTTTAACTTTTCAGTGGCTTAGGTATACTTCGAGACCTCTCAGATGTTCATCTGAGCCTGTGTCGGGATGTAGCGCAGCCTGGTAGCGCACCTGTATGGGGTGCAGGTGGTCGGAGGTTCAAATCCTCTCATCCCGACCAACTTAATTTCCCAAATCGGCCTGTATTGTTTGGTGTCGAAGACCAACCGGCCGTAGCTACGCGCCCCGCACTGGGCGTGCCCGATAAATCCCTCATCCCGACCAATTTTCCCTTTTATTCTTGCCTGTATTCGCGGTGGCGGAGACCAACCGGCCGTAGCTACGCGCCCCGCACTGGGCGTGCCCGATAAACCCCTCATCCTGACCAATTTAATTTTCCAAATCGGCTCGTATTGTTTGGTGTTGAAAACCAGCAGGACACAGCTCATTGACTCATTAGTCAATGTCATACAGTATATTCCCCATGTACAGGAGAACTGTGCACGCTTTGCCTTTTATATCGCACGCTTTGTTTTTGCTGCTCAATGTAACTCCATGATTTTGCACAGATTGTTTTTTGTGGGCCGGAGTTAGTGTGCCAGTGATTGGTGTGTTTATGTGCATGCGCGTTTTTGCCGACAAGGTTTGTATAAGAAGTGTGGATTTTCTTAATGGAATCAATGGGTTGTTGGTGGGAATGAGAAGAGGGCGCCGGTGGCAAAGTGAGCGTGCGTATGAATAAAACTGTTGTCTGGATATAGTAAGCATAAATTCCCAAACTAACTTGGCCTTTTCGACGCCAAAATACGCGTCGGAATTCAGAGTTTAGTCGGGAATATCGGGAAGAAAAGGTAAAGATGTTGGACGAGTCAAATTATCCCCTCTATGGTAAGTACTGGTTGGCGCCGTATAACAAACGCGTGCAGTTAATACGGACGCCAACCAGTACTTACCTAGCAGTGTCTCCTCGTCTCTCGTATTTCCTTTCTGCTTCCTATCCCCGTGCGCTACTCACTGAATTTCTGACCAAAAAGCAGTCAGAAATGTCAGAGGTAGGCTGCGCACTGAGACAACAAATCGAAGAATTGGGACCGCAAAAAACGCGGCCCATTTTCTAAGCGTTAGAAGACCAAGGAAAAATAAGCAAAGTGCGAGAAGTCAAATTACAAGAGAGAATCATGGGCTATTCGGTTTCTCCAGCTCGTGGCGGTGATATGGCTCAAGTGAGATATATGGGAGCAACATCAACAGAAGATGGCGATCTCCATATTAAGTACCTAGAAGGTTTTCCTCAGACGATTCTTTCGATGATAGATGAAGATATTACGCCGGCTGATATTAAATCAATGGTTGTCCTTATATCTCACGATCTTACTGCGAAAGTTTATATCAATGAGCTTGAAGTACTTGGATATGCGCATGTAAAAGCCAAGAAAGTAGAGAAAGGTCAAGCTCTCAAGAAAGATGATATATCTGGATTTGAAAGGGTAAAACTTGGTGATATTGAGTTTCCTAATGACAATGCATATTTCTGCGTATTATCTCTTGGCTGGGACAAGGCATACATGTTCGATTTTTCACCACTGGATGATCAGAGTCAAAGAAAGATCGAGTATGATGTGGAGAAGTTTATAGGTTCATATTTCTCATATCTTTCATTTAAAACAATCCACAAAATATCAGATCCTGACTGGGATCGGCTTTTGAAACAAAATTGGTTCCCTTTTTTCTCGCTAAAGTTTTCTACAATCGAATCAATTATAAATTACGTTAGAGCTGGATGGGATATTGACGACCTCATAAATACGATAGAGCTTGATACGCTAGAGTATCTTCATGACTGGATTCCTGATTGGCTGAAAGATGAAGGTTTGGCTCCATTTGTTGGTTTTTTAGAGCGAGCAATAGAAAGGCATGAATCTGAAGACTACATCAGTAGCATCTCTATTATCTACCCTAAAATCGAAGGTTTAATTAGGCAAGAATTTATAAAGGATAATCCGGGCAAAGAAGGACGTAAACAGAATATGCTTGTGGATCACATAACCGAGAAGACTCAGCATACGTTGTCATCACTTACAACATATATACCTGACAGGTTCAAAAGGTATCTTGATGAGTGCTATTTCAAAGATTTTCTCGCTTCAAGCCAGAATAATCAGATTAGCCGCCATTCAGTTGCTCATGGCGCAAGTTCAATAGAGCTGTATGAAAAAAAAGAGTCTCTAATAGGGTTGCTGGTGTTTTCACAAATAGCTCAATACATAAAACAGTCTTCTAACAAATCAAGTAACGCGGACGCTGCAAGCAGCGCCGGTTCTTGAGGCGTTAGTTGCAAAGGAAGAAGATGACTATCGAGCAGTTGGACAAGGTAGATATCATTGGAACAGACGACTCTAATATAGAGTTGGTCATCTCTGATCATCTTAAGTGGGACGATAAAAACGAAAAGCTATTACTCCTACAAGACAAGCTCAACTTATACTTGTCATTTATAGAGTCTGGAGAAATATATGAGCATTATCCCAAGGCTGTGGGATTGCCAGTAAAAATAAGTATCGTGTCTAAATACCAGCCAAACTCAGAGGCTGTTAAGTTTTTATCATTAGCTGCTAAAACCATTAAAGATGCAGGCTTTGAACTTTCACATGAAGTTAAATCAAGCAACTAACAAGCGACTGTGATTCAACCGCAGTTAAATAATTATTCATACGACC
>CETQ01069899.1_pt1 | contig 115268 bp, 113 predicted proteins | sample 531261 | NCBI WGS metagenome assembly CETQ01 (sample SAMEA2622376, study PRJEB7988) | marine metagenome | biome: marine biome (ENVO:00000447); feature: surface water layer (ENVO:00002042); material: "saline water (ENVO:00002010), including plankton (ENVO:xxxxxxxx)" | depth 5 m
CTGTTCAGTTTTTACTGATATTCAGCTTTTACTGAGGAACCGGCCATGAGATCACTGATTACATCTGTCACTGCTGTCCTGAATTTGTGCGGTCTGCTGGCGGCGAGCGGGTGTTCCGCCGAACCGGTTGCGCTTAAAGCGGCCGATGCTGACGGCTGTCCTGCTATTTTCCAGCATAAAATGAAGAAACTGCACAGCAGTAAAGTCCTTGATTTATGTGAGGTCACTCAGGGGCAGCCGGTGCTGTTGGTTAACACCGCCAGCCATTGTGGGTTTACCGGGCAGTTTGAAGACCTGGAAGCTATTCATGAAAAATATCAGGATCAGGGGCTGGTGGTGATTGGCGTATCATCGGACTCCTTTAATCAGGAAGCGGATGATGAAGCAGAAGCCGCCGGCATCTGCTTTGAAAACTTCGGGGTGACCTTCACCATGCTGTCCACGGTGCCGGTGAAGGGGGAAGAGGCCCATCCTCTGTTTCAGGAAGTGGCCCGTCAGGATGTCGCCCCGAAATGGAATTTCTATAAATATCTGATTAACCGCGAAGGGCGTATTGTCAGTTCCAATTCCAGTATGACCATACCGGATGACAAGGATATTCAGGCCTTACTGAACGAGGGGGAATAAGCTTTATTTTTGCGTCTTTAAATCGCGAACAGGCCGCCGTTGCCTTTGCATTACTGGCGGTACTCTTCTGGTCCACCGTTGCGACGGCCTTTAAATTTGCACTGGCCGGGCTGACCCCGCGCTGGATGTTGCTGATCGCGGTATTCACCTCGTGGGTGCTGTTAACCCTGTTGTTGCTTTACCGCGGCCGGCTGCGCCAGGCAGCGTCAGTACTGCGTCGGCACTGGCTGAGCAGCCTGCGTTATGCGCTGATTAATCCTGTCTGTTATTACCTGATACTGTTTCAGGCATACGACCTCCTGCCGGCGCAACAGGCTCAGTCCATTAATTATACCTGGGCCATCACCATGAGCCTGCTGGCGGTTCCTTTGCTTGGCCATTCATTGAGTTTAAGGGATATGGCAGCGCTGCTGCTGGCTTATAGTGGTGTGCTGGTGATTGCTACCCGGGGGGATATTCTGGCGCTGGCTTTCGATTCTGTCAGCGGCGTTCTGCTGGCGTTATTGAGTACGCTGTTGTGGGCGCTGTACTGGATTCTTAATACCCGGGACAGCCAGCGTCACCAGGGCAGTGATAGCACCGTTGCTATGTGGGGAGGCTTTACCCTGGCAACGCCCGTTCTGTTGGGGATTGCTCTGGCCACCGACCCATGGCCGTCGTGGCATCTTGCACAGGTACAGCAGGGCCTGCTGGCCGCCATCTATATTGGCGTATTTGAAATGGGGATTACTTTCCTGCTGTGGCAACAGGCAATGAACCTGACCCGTCGTACGGCGGCCATCAGTTCATTGATTTTTCTCAGCCCGTTTTTATCACTGATTTTTATCAGCCAGTTACTGGGCGAAGCCATTGCGCCGGCAACCGTGGTTGGCTTGCTGTTTATTATTGCCGGGCTTGGCCTGCAGAAGTTACCGCTGCGGGGCGACCGCAAAAAAGTCACTGAGCCGGATTAAACAGCGTTGCGTTTATCGCCGGCTCAGTGACCGCTGTTAAAGCTGGCGAAAGGATTCCAGTAATGCCGGCACGCCGGGGAACATCCCGATAGCGGCCATAATGCTGCACAGCAGCAGAAAGGTGATGCCGGGAATAATCCAGCGCCCTGAGTGGCCCAGTTCTTTGCCGCGTTCTTTACAGCCGATGAGGCCCAGATTATCCAGCAGCATGGTCAGCGACCAGCCAAACACCGGGTTAACCAGCGCCGATGAAAAAATAACGATGGCGGCTGATTGCGTGGTTTTGCCTTCGCGGGTCATCTGCATGCCGGCTTCCAGCAATGGCAGAAAAACGCCGACGATCAGGGCAACGCTCAGTACCGGTGGCCAGATAGCCAGATCCATGGGGTAACCCCAGAGTGCGGCAATAATGCACAGAACACCGGTCAAAATGGCACCGGCCGGAATCGGGCGCAGGGCGATCGCTGCAGGGACAATATAGGTTCCCCAGGAAGAGGCAATATTACCACCACCCAGCAGGCTGCCGACGGCCTGACGGGCCGAGGCTGAAACCATGGTATCGTCGATATTCATCAGAACCTTGTCTGTTTTTTCCGGGTAGCTGAGCTCCTGAAAAACACGGTGTCCGAGAAAGTCCGGTGACCACATGGCAACCGACAGAACGGCGAATGGTGCCACCGCAATAAAGTGTTCAATACCCGGCAAGCCCAGTTGCCAGCCGCTATTCTCTCCCCACCAATAGGCCGGGTTAAGGTTCGGAATGCCGGGAGCTGTGGTAAATTCAAACGGCGCACCAAGGGTAAAGGCAATGATGGCTGCCATGGCGGAGCCTAATGGAATGGCGAGCCAGCGCTTCTGGATATGCTCCAGCCAGGCATACATAACAATGGTGCTGATAATCACAATAAACGCCAGATATGCCATATCAAAGCTTTCCGCCCAGGCGAACAGTTTTTTGATCTGGCCACTGACACCAATAAAACCCAGATAAATCAGCAGGCCACCACACACCCCTTTACTGGTCAGGCGTGCTAACAGGCTGCCGCCACGGGACAGGCCGAGAATAAAACCAAAGACACCGATTAATAAACCCAGGGCCAGCGGATGCCCACCGGAGGCCACAATTAATGGAATCAGCGGAATCAGTGGACCATGCGTCCCCGGCAGGTTGGCGGTTGGATTTATAAAACCTGAAATAAGAATGACAAAAAGTACCGCGGCAATCAGCATTTCAAAGCGCGCGTTTTCAATAACAAATTCCGGAGACAACCCGAGTGTGCCGGCATAAGCCCCCACCACTGCTGCCACCATCACGATTTTACCGATCGTAGCGGCCATTGCCGGTACCAGGTCTTCAAACTCAAAACGATAGTCCCGGAATGGCAGGTTCATGGCCCAGCGTCGTGGTGCCATGATCTTTAATTCATTAATCAGATAATCTGTACGAGAGCTGAAATGTGTTTTCGCCTGATGCCCGGAAGCGTAACGACTGTGATTTTTATTGTTCATAAATGACTCAGGTAATACGTTTGAGGCGGATGAAATTAGGGGTTAAGGCCTGTCTGAACAATCAGACCTTAGGCATAAGCATCCGGTTGAGGCATCGCTATTGATCAGGGTATTTGTCAGAGGGAAGTGCAGATATGAGAAAATTCAGATACATAAAAGGACATGCCTGAAATAAAAAAGCCCTGGCGCGGATTGCGCGCAGGGCTCAAAGAACCTGAGGAGAGACAGAGAGGTTACAGGTTCATTAAATCAGCGATATCCTTCCAGTTAACGTATTTAAAATTCTGCAGTTCGTCCGGCAGCATATTGCGGCCATCCTGTACAACCAGCATACCGGCAGGATAATCATCGCCCAGATTGGCGGATGTCACTGTCAGACCGTCGGTTTCCGACGCGCCGTCAATGCCTGCAGCGGCATTAATGCCGATACGGAAACGACCGATATAATCGTATGGTGCTTCAGCGTTATACAGTATGTAGCTGTCATTGCCCTGACTGGAAACGATCAGATAAGCCTGATCCCCCTGACGGTAAACATCCATGCCTTCGATGTCGTCAACCAGGATATCCGATACTGGGGCCAGTTCAGTGAGCTCAGTGGCATCATCCGGTTCCGCACCTAATGTCCAGACGGCGACGTCTTCTTCACCGATAAACAGACGCTGTTTTACATCGTCCGCTGCACAACCTTCCGGCTGTGTTTCTACGGCAAATTCACGTACTTTTTTACCCTTCCAGCCGTCGTCTGAATCGGTAATCTGCCATTGTTCAAAGCGACCGTCTTCATCATTAATGAATACAAAAAATTCATCGGCGTTGTTTTTGTACATGCACATGCCATAGACATCATCCAGCGTGGTTTCCACTTCACCGGCGGTGCTGACCTGGCCATTGGCCGGGTTGATGGTGAATAAGGCAATGGCATGACGGTCACGCTGGCTGGCAGCGGCGATATCGGTTGCTTTTCCCTGGTAGGTAAAGCCCTGGCGTACATCGACGTTATTCACGCGACCAACCAGAAGTTCCTGCAATTCATTACCTTTCAGATCATAAACGTACAGGCCCTGTTTCTTATTAGTACCCAGTACACGGCTTTGTTCCGGATGATTACTGTTTACCCAGATAGCCGGATCATCCGCGGCATCGCCATTGGTGGTGACCGGCGTGGTCTCTGCGGAAGGGGCGAGCTGGGCAATGCGCTCAGCAGTGGCTGCACGGGGTGGCAGTGATATTTCACCAGTGAAGAGTGTGCCGGATTCATCATCCAGGATAGCGATATGGCCTCCGTCGCTGCTGGCGGTCAGGCTGTCAGCCAGCATGTCGGCAGGCATTGTCCAGCTCTGGGACAGAGTGTAGTTGTCTTTTTCAATGCGATAGCTGTGCAGCTGGTTTGTCCCCAGCTCCGCGATCAGTAACTGGCCATTGGCAAGTGCCAGCGGACCGGCATTTTCATTCAGACTGCCCCAGGGCTGAACCAGATCCACCGGTTTACGTGCTACTTCGCTTTCTGCGCGGGCGTTATAGGCCCATACGCCGACATTTTCTTCACTGACAAAGAGCTGGTCGGTGGCGTCATCGACGACGCAGTATTCGCTCAGAGGAGGTAATGGAAACTGGCGGATTTCCTGTTGTTTCATAGCATCTGCTGAAACATCCAGCAATAACTGGTGCGCCATCTGAGCTTCATCCATAACAAACACGTTCAGTTCGTTATCAGAAGGCTGATACAGACAAAGTCCCTCAACCGGGTAGGGCAGTGTCTCACCGAACTGAATACCGGTGATTTCGTTGCCGGTCACACGGTAACTGACCAGGCGGTTTTCCTCTGTATCAATACTGACGAACAGCGGGCCATTTTCATCGCTGCGTTCGCTGATAAATTCGGCGGCAATCTGCTGTTCATTTAACAGTGTCTGGCTTTCATCGGTCAGCTGCATGGTCAGGTCCGGATGAACCGATAACCAGCCTTCGGCCGTAAACGTAGCCTGTTCTGCTGCAGCCGTTAATGGCTGCAGGGCAAGAGAAACAGCAGCGCTTTCGTTGGCTGCTGTTTTGCTGACAGTGGCTTCTGTACTGATATTTTCTTTTTCACCACAGGCGCTCAGCAGCAGTGCCGGGATGATTCCGGCGCATACCATAGCCAGAGGTGATTTTTTTAATAAGTTTTTTTTCATAACGCAATAAATACACTTTTAGATACAACAAAACGTACCGGGTGTTGTCACCCGGTACTCTTAGTAATTCTGATGATTTAAATCAGAAGCTCTTGAAGGTAACACCCAGACGGTAAGTCGGGCCGTAGTCTTCGTACTGAGCGTTGTATTTTTCTTTGTCCTGGTAGGTGTAGTAGGGCTCGTCGGTGATATTGGCGATATCAAAGTTTACTTTCAGCTGGTCAGTAATATCGTAGGCTGCGCTGAAATCCAGCTGGGTTTGGGAGGACTGATATATGTCACCGGTTTCATCAGCAATATCATCCACTTCCAGCAGGTACTCAGACTTGTAGTTGGTTGCCAGTCGCAGGCTCAGGCCATTTTTCTCGTAGCCGATGACCAGGTTACCTGTGATATCAGACTGGTTAGGCAGGTCGATTTCACGTTCTGTCAGCGTTCCCTCATCATAGGCAGAAATGTCGGCTTCTGAATCACTGTAAGTTACGTTGGCAGATACCAGCAGGCCATCAAATGGTGCAGGTAACATTTCCATTTTCTGAGAAGCAGCCAGTTCAATACCGGTAATGGAAGCACCATCACCGTTAACATAGGTAATCACCTCATCGTAGCCAACAAAATCTGCCGAACCGGCGAGGTCAGTTTCGTAGACGAAGTCTTTAATGTCTTTGTAGAAGAGAGCGGCGGATAATGCGCCGGCGGTGCCTGTGTAATGCTCAATACCCAGATCGAAGTTAGCCGATGTCATAGCATCCAGTTCCGGGTTCCCCATTTCTGCTTCGTTGCCGTCGTCAGAAAAAACCGGTGCCATTTGCTCGAACGTCGGGCGTACAACCGAGTTGGTCCAGGCAGCACGGACCTGAGTACTCTCAGACAGCTTATAGCGGGCCTGCAGGTTCGGCAGAATGTGGCTATAGCTGTTATCGTCAGAAAAGTCTGTGAAGTCGCTGCCATCGTATCGTGTGCCGTCAAAATCATGCTTAGTGGCTTCATATCGCAGACCTGCCAGAATAAACAGCTTATCCATGTCCATATTGGCCATGAGATAGGCGGCATCAATATTTTCTTCAATCTGGTAATCGGCAATACGGGATTTTTCGTCATCATAGGCGGCATCTTTGTCCATGCTGTTAATCAGTGCATTGACTGCTGATGCGGAAATTTCAGGTCCGAATCCTCCTAATCCATAGTCCGGTGTGCCGGAGGCGAAGTCGGCCAGTGACTGGCCGCTGCCACCAAAGGCGTATTCATCTTCGTCCTGATCTTTAGTGCGTTGGGTATGCTTGGCACCAAATTTAATTTGCGATGGATTATCAGCAATAAACAGATCACGGGTCAGATCAACACGCAGGCTGTTTTGCTTATCTTCGGTGTAGGCTTCTGTGTATTCGATTTCATCCAGCGTGTAATTACCGGCATCGTAAAATCCGGCCGGTGCAATAACGCGAGGTTTGCGGGTGTTGCTGTAACCCATGCCTGAGAAATCGCTGTTGCCAGTGAATACAGCACCACCAATACCACCGGGTTCGTCTTCACTGGCTTTGCTGTACCCCAGTGCGTATTCAAGGGTCCAGTCCTGAATAAAGTGTTCGCCCCCGAAGGTGGTGGACATAATTTCCTGAGTTTCTTCCCGGTCTTTCAGTTCGCGCTCAACGGAGGCATCACCTGTGGCGCCCGGAAGCTGGCCGTCGGCGAACTCAATGATGGTCGCCTGACGTTGTTCGTCATCTTTAAAGGAGCTGTACAGGTTACGCAGATAGAAGCGGTTGTTGGCATCCAGTTCCAGGTCGAAGTTCAGTGCTGCACCGATGCGTTCACGTTCAACGCTGTAATCACGCAGCTCAAATTCCTCGAGCGCGCCTTCATCCCAGGAGCCTCCGGTTTCCACGTTATCTGAACCGAATTTGCGTTTGTCATAACTGAAGGCGCCGGCGACCCCCAGGCGCTGACCACCTTCAAGAGTAAAAGTGTCACCGGCTGATACACCATAGGCAGGGCTGGTCTGTTCGGTGAGGTCGTCGTAACTGGCTTTCGCATTGGCCGAATAAAACAGACCTTCACGATCCAGTGCAGACAGACTTTCTACTTCAATAGAACCACCGATGGCGTTGGCGTCCATATCCGGGGTCAGGGTTTTGGTCACAACCAGCGCGCTGATCAGATCGGAAGGCATAACATCCAGCGCAACGGCACGACGGCCGGCTTCCGGTGCCGGCAGCTGAGTACCGTTTACGGTGACCGAGTTCAGGTCCGGGCTGATGCCACGTACACGGACGAAGCGGCCTTCACCCTGGTCCCGTTCAATCGACAGGCCCGGCACACGCTGCAGCGCTTCGGCAGCGTTGCTGTCCGGCAGCTGACCAATGGCGTCTGAGTTGATCACGCTGATGGTGTTATCGGCGTAACGCTGACGGTCGAGACCACGCTGCATCTGAGCAGCCTGACCGACCACCAACACTTCTTCCACCGGCTGGTCGGAATTATTCAGAATGATATCGACGGTCTGATTTTCATTATCGATGACTGTGATGCTGCGGCTGTCGACCAGCTGACCACCAACAATAACCTGCAGTGTGTACTCGCCAGCAGCCAGTTTTGGCAGACGGTAACGACCAGCTTTGCCGGCCAGAACTTCGCGGTTGAGTTCGTCAACCCGGATAACGGCGCCGGTGTACACGGTCTCGTTCTGTACGTCTGTTACGCGACCTTCAATGGTGCCATCGGCGACTGCTGGCATGGCAAGGCCAGCGGCTGAAAGGGCGACCACTGCAGCCAGTGGCTTCATACGAAATTTCATTATTCTTAACTCCGGTGAAAGAAAAACCTGCGGCGAAGGTAGAAACAGAATATTGCTGTTATGTGACAGGCAGTGCGGGGGCAGGGCAAAAACAACGGAATGGTGGCGGGTCAGAGATGGTTTTGATCTTTATTAACCCCTGAATCCCGGATGAATCGCGCTGCGGTACCTCTGTTCAGGCTCGCAGAGACAGAAAAGCGGCAGTATTCAGGTTTTAGGCTGAGCTGATTTGACCTGTGAGGGCATTTGCAGGCTTTCACACCGATGTCATCGGATTGTCACATTAGCTTGATATTACGCCATAAGAATACCTGAGGTAGTGAATAATTATGTTGCGCACTTTAAGTCTGCACAGGAATAAGCTGGTGCTGATTTTTGGCCTGGCACTGTGCTCCCTGTTGGGCAGTATCTGGGTGGGAGATGCCAAAACCTGGGCAGAAATCGACTGGCTCGATGTTCTGGGGGAAGGGGGCAGTTCCATTGCCATCGGCGTGTGGATGGTGCTTATCCTGGGCAGTAGGCCGGCAGGGCGGGTAACCGATCTGCTGACCCTGGGCATGGGCTTTATGTTTATTGCCATGTGGCAGGATAACCTGGATGAATTTATCCGTATTCCTGCAGAGCAATGGTGGGATCATTGGCTGGAGTCGGGTGCCATGCCGCTGGGCATTGCCTTTCTGACGTACGGACTTTTCCATTGGCACAGTGAACAGCTGTCGATCAACCGCCAGCTGGAAAAACGCGAACAGCTGTTCCGTGAGCACCGTTATATTGATGGTTTAACTCAGTTGGGGCGGGTGGATTACCTGCGCCAGCAGCTTGAGCGTCAGCAGGCGGCTAATGTGGCAGCACCCATTTCACTGATTATGGCCGGCATTGAATTTTATCCTGATGTTGTACGCCGTATCGGACACCGGGAGGCCGACCGTCTGTTGCGTGAAGTTGCCGAGATTATCATGCTGAACCTGCGGCGACAGGATGTTATCTGTCGCTATGCCGGTGATCGTTTTGCCCTGGTGCTGCCTTCCACGGATGCGGCACAGGCGCTTAAAACAGCGCGCGAGCTGGTGCTGGCTGTTCAGCATTTTGCCTTTAAAACGGCCACTGGCGAGACACTGTATCAGCGCCTGCATACCGGCATATATACCGCACATCAGGGAGAAAGTGCGGAACACATTATTATCAGTGCTAACGCTGCGATGGAAAAAGCCGGCGAGCATAACGGATGTTGTCAGGTCGCCTGATATGATATCAGCCTGGTATGAATGTGATGAAAAATACCTGCCGGCGCATTACCAGCCGGCGCTGCTGCTCGACCTGTTGTTGGCCCGGGATATCAGCAGTCATAAAGTATTGCGCGGAACGGGACTTTTTTACGATGACATTCTGGCCGGTAAGCAAAAAGTATCAGCCAACCAGTTAAAAACACTGATTGCGACCGGCTGTAAATTATCGCCGGAACCTGACCTGAGCTTCCGTTGGGGAGACAACCTGTGGCCCGGTCATTATGGCAGTGGCAGTCAGCTATTGAGTAATGCACCGGATCTGCGTCACGCATTAAAAGCACTGGTTAACTACCGGCGTTTTTTAAGCCCGCTGCTGGCCCCGCGCATAGTAGAAGATGAGCGTTACTGTTACGTACAGTGGCTGGATTCAGTAGGTCTGCAGGAGCAGCACCGTTTTATGGTGGAAACCACCATGATGGCACTGACTTCGATGTCACGCTGGCTGGCCGGTCGGGCGCTGCCCTGGCGCTATGGTTTCAGCTATGGACAACCGGCGTGGTACGAAGAATATGCAGTGCATTTCGGTGCTTCCGGACTGCAGTTCGGGCTGGGTGCCGATGTGATGATTATTGAGAAAAAATGGCTGGACATGCGCTGGCCAAGAGGCTCGGAAACGGCCTTCCGGGCCGAATGGCAACAGGCTGAGCTGATGCACAGGGATCAGCCCCGGGATGGCTTCTGCGAAGCTGTGTACCACTGGTTACTGGCGAACCTTGAAAGTGGCAGTTCGCTGTCGGCAGCGGCGCAGGCCTTTGCCATGAGTCCCGCCACGTTTAAGCGCAAATTAAAAAAGCATAACAGCCAGTTTCAGCAGTTGCAGGATATGGCCAGATTACATGTCTGTTTATATCTGCTGCATATTAAAGGGATGAACAATGAGCAGGTAGCCGCCCGCCTGCATTTCAATGACACCACCAACTTTCGCCGTGCATTCAAACGCTGGACAGGGCTGACTCCCAGTGACAGCCGGCAACAGTTTTTGCTGATGCCGGACAGCGCGGTATTCTGAGTACCGTTCTCAGCGGTTTTCCAGACGATTGTAATCCAGAATACCGGCGTTTAACGGATCATTGCGGTGATACCAGTTCATCACGTCGTCACTGTTCTGCCAGAAATCCGGATTGGTGCGGCGTACCGCAAAACGGTTTGCCATTGCTTCGTAATCGTCTTCGTCTTCCAGTTGCTCAATCGCCTCTGCAAAACTTTCAGCGCGGAACGCACTCAATCGATAAAATGCAGACGGATAAGAGCCGAGCAATCCCGGCACCAGCGTCAGATAATCCTCTTCCGGCAGACGGTTATCTTCCTCGTACAGCAGGCCGGTTAAATTACTGTGTCCGCTGTTGCGGATGAGGGTAAACAGTTGTGATCCACCATGCATATTGTCCAGCATCAGGACCGATATTTCCGGCATCAGAGTGGCTGCTTCACCCTGTATCTTATTGATGCGCTCGAGCACACTGAGCTCGCCAGGCAGCACATGATGAGCCAGGGTATATTTGTCGTCCAGCTCCGCATTCAGGCGCTGACGTAACTTATTAAACAGCTCCTGTTTCGGCTGGTCGGTTTCGTATTCTATGGCCGGGTTAGAACGCACATGCTCTTCATAATTGACCAGATGTTCGCGTACCCGCTCACTGGTATCGCGGTACCAGTAGTCCGCCAGTTTAACCCTTTCTTCATGCGGCAACAGCGTAAGGAAATTATATTCGCCTTCCATACGCAGAAAATCCATATACAGGCGGGTCATTAACTGGTGACCAATATTGCCGAACACATCGAACTCGGCCACCAGAAGATAATGAATACGTTCCAGTAGCGAGTAATCAACAATCCAGGCTGTTTTCGGTGCTTGCCCCACCATGCCTTTAACCACCGTCGAACTGTCAAAATGGCGGAAAATGGTTAGTGCTGCATTGGGGTTATGGCCATCACCATCCCACACCAGCTGGGTCGTCAGCTCGCGTCCGTCAGGAAAGCTTTTCGCCATCCAGGCATTTTTGGCATCCAGATACTGGTCATGCAGCCAGGAATATTTAATCCAGTTGGTAAGGATGCCGGTGGTGCTTTCTGATTCGCCGGGCAGTTTCAGGTTGTCACTCTGAGATTTCAGAAAATGTGCATAATTATCGTTGTTCTGCCGTTCAGGGTCGACAAAGTAAACCCAGAAGTGATCATCAATAACATTCAGTGCAACCTGGCCACGGCACACCGGACCTTTAATAAAACCGGTAATCGTGTATTCGGCTTCCTGCAACATAAAACGGTAACGGGCATTCACCGGCAGCTGTTCAAAAACCACGAAGGGGTTAGCGGAAATTTCTGTGTCGTAACCCGGCAGGTTTTCTACGCTGTATTCAGGCTCAATAAACATGGATTGAATCCAGTTCATGCGTTCTTCGCTGAGCTGATAGGGCATATGAGTTTTTGCCACCACGCTGGCATCGTTCAGCATTAAACGGTAATAAACCCGTCCGCCTTTGGCCAATTTGGGGTCATCATACGGACGCCGGGTGGCAACAGGCTTAACAGGAGAACCGGGAGGTGTATAAGAGCGCACCAGCTTGAACCAGAAATCCGGGCGTTGTGTGTTTTCTGTACCATAGCTGGACTTATGAAATAAGGGCTCATCGGAAAAGTACAGGCTGGCTAAAAACAGGTGTTCATACACATAACGGCTGGTGAGCTGATGTTTATTATCCGGCTGGTTTAAAAAAGTCTCCCAGCCATCAACCTGTTGCTGAATATGTTCAGGCAATGCCGGACTGGCGGCCATCGGAGCACCGCGTTTTATCCAGTCGGTTAATACCTGGTATTCATGGTCGGCCAGTGCCGGTAACGCGTACGGCATTCCCCACAGCGGGTGGTCCTGCTCAAAGGATGTCATATCAGACGGGGCCGGACATTGCTGTTCGCGGTGCAGTCCCAGAGAAAAATCATCGTCGTCCAGCAGTGTGCCCTGTGGCAACGGATTGTTGGCTTTCAGCGCCAGCATACGGTAGAGCACACTGTTTGCCATATTAATATCCGTTGCCTGGGTACGTTCGTTCAGAACCGGATAAAAATCTTTACTGCGCCATTCTTCGACTGACGTCGCATCAATTCCAAGACGGGTAGGTTCGGAAGCAAGAATACGGGTACCATCGTACACAGGTGCTTTGCTGGCGCCGCGCATGATGCCGTCCGCTGATGATAACTTCAGCTGACAGGGTGCGTCATAACAGCCGTGACAGACAACACAACGGTTTTCCAGAATGGGTTTTACGTCGTGCAGATATTGTTGAGCGTCCGCGCTGTCTGCGGTGTATCTGTGATCAATGATCCGGGTTTTACCGAACATGGCTTCCTGATCTATACCGATCAGTCCGGCGCTGGCGCAACCTGCGAGAACAATTGAGATGGCAAAGACTTTCAGGCGGCGCGGCAGCGAAGCCATTATTTTCATATCGGTTTCCGGATCTTTCTGATAATGAACGGAGATTATAACCATGGGGAGCAGGAAACCCTAACATCCCCATGAATGATCTGCGCGCTGAAGGTGTCAGCCTGCTTCAGGCGTAGTCGTAAGGGCCGCCTTTCTGCAGAGCGGTCTGGTAGGTTGGCATGCGGTGGACAGCATCGATGTAAGCTTTTATCGCCGGGTAGTCTTCAGGGTTAATGCCACGGTGCATGGCCGCTTCCAGAGGAAAAATCATCTGAAAGTCGGCACCGCATAAAGTGTCACCGGTGAACCAGGTGTTTTTTTGCAGGTGGTCTTCAATATACGCCAGATGCGTTTTCAGGTTTGGACCGGAATAAGCATTAATGGCTTTATCGGCAATGGCGCGGGCAACAGGACGAATAAAAAACGGCATGGGTGCTGTTTTTATTTTATTGAATATCAGCGTCATCACCAACAGAGGCATCAGGCTGCCTTCGGCATAATGCAACCAATAGAGATACTGCCAATAAGCAGCATTATCTTCAGCCGGTAAAAAACGTCCGTTATCGTAAGTTTTCAGTAAATATTCAATGATCAGACCCGACTCCGCGATGGTTTGATTGCCATCAGTAATAACCGGGGCTTTACCCAGAGGGTGAACGGCTTTCAGACTGGCTGGTGCCAGTGATGTGCGTGGATCACGTTCATAACGCTTAACCTCGTACTCGACACCCAGTTCCTCCAGCAACCAGAGAATACGCTGAGAGCGTGAATTGTTCAGATGGTGTAGTGTAATCATAGTGATTCCTGTGCCGGTTTCAGATATCCGAATCATGCATAAGCCTGGCGGGTTAGACGAGGGGCATTTGTGCCACCGCTTCTCTGTGCCAGGCCAGTGTCTTATGACGGTGGCTTGTCATTTTGTTGGAAATGAAATTGCGCTAATTGCTGACGGATATCCACCGCCATTTCCTGCAGCTGGTCGCTGACGGTGGCTATATCCTGACGGCCGGATAATGCCTGGCCGGAAACAGCCTGTGCCTGACTGACGTTATGGTCGATTGTCATAGTCACTGAGCGTTGCTGCTCTGTGGCTTCGCATATTTTCCGGCTCATCTCTTCTGCTTCGTCAGTTAATGTAACGATTTTATCCATCAGTGCGGCTGACACAGATACCTGTTGCAGACTGTGTTCGGTGGCCTGCTGTGAGCGTTGGGTTGATTGCTGTACATCGCTGACACAGGTCTGTAACGACGCAATTTTGCGGTGAATTTCACCGGTACTCTCGCTGGTGCGGCGGGCCAGGGTGCGGACCTCATCCGCAACCACAGCAAACCCGCGGCCCTGTTCTCCGGCACGGGCTGCTTCAATGGCGGCATTCAGAGCCAGCAGATTGGTTTGTTCGGCGATACTCTGAATCACATTCAGGACGTCACTGATACCGGTACTTTCTGTCGCCAGCTGTTCCATGTGGTTCAATACGCTCTGCATATCGCTGGTCAGCGTCTGTATGCTCTGATGAACGTCGGCGGAAACCCGGTGGCTTTCCTGAACCTGTTCGCGGGTATCGTGCATTTTTTGCGCAGTGGCTCCGGCGTAATGCGATACCTGCTGAACGGATGCGCTGACCTGAGCGGTTGCGGCCGCCGCTGACCGGACTTCCTGATTCTGGCCGGATAATTGTTTTCCGCTTTCACAGGTTACCCTGGTCAGCGTGTGAGCGCTGTCTTGCAAGTGCTGAACGCGGCCATCCACTTCGCCGATAAAATCGTTTAAGCGGCTGAACAGCTGATTCAGTGTCTGTCCCAATATACTGAATTCAGACTGACCGGATTCATTAAACTTCGCTGTCAGATCGCGGCTGCCAGCTATGGCGCGTATCTGATCAGTAAATAATGCCAGCGGGCGGGTAATACGCCGGCTGAGCCAGTTGCCGGCGACCAGCACCGCTATGCTGATAATAATGACAACGGCAATCAGGGAGGCCGATGTCTTTATACCGGGCTCGCTATCGGGCTCATAACCGGAATCAGTATCGGGCTCACTACCGGACTCATTAACGGGGAATGACTGGCGTGCACCGGCGTCAGTCTGCGGGACCTGTATTTTGCTGATCAATGCCCAGCGTGATCCCAGAAAGTCGATGTAGGAATAGGCAGCCAGGACATCCTCACCGAGATAATCACGGACGTAACCGATGCCGGAGCGGCCTTCCAGGGCGGACTCGTCCGCAGATGTACGGGAGCTTAACAGACCAATACTACGGGTGCCGGTTAACAGCTTGTCCATCGCCGGTTGCTGGCCGGCGGCTTTTATTTTTTCAATAAAGCTTTGCCTGTCGCGGGCCTGCAGACGGCTTTGACTGCGGAAGCGGTAATCAGCGCCGAGCAGATAGGTTTCCCCGCTGTCGTCATAACCGGCTGACTGCTCACCGGACTGATGACTAAGCAGGTTGTTTATTTCATCCACTGGCATCTGAAAAATGAGCACACCTTCCAGCTCACCGGCAGAATATACCGGAGTCGATATAAAGGAAGCTGCGCTGTTATAGGAGGGCAGGTAAGCGCGGAAGTCGACAAACGCCGCGTCATTGTCTGCCAGTTTGAGTGCCGCACGGAATGCGTCGGCCAGTCCTGAGTGTTTATATGGGCCGTGTAACAGCGAGGTGGCGAAGTCGGGTTCTTTAAATACAGAATAAATAACATAACCATTATCCGGTTCCACCAGAAAAATATCGGCATAGCCAAAGGTTTTCCGGAACTGACTCAGATATGGATGAACAGTCTGGTGCAGCACGTCGTAGCCGGTGCCATTGCCGGTGGTGATTAACTGATGTTTTTCGCCCAGAGGATGGGGGTTGTTGACGAGATAGTCATACTGCAGAAAGCGGGCGTTATCACTCAGTTCTGCCAGCACAGTATCCGCCGGAGCGGCATCGCCATTATTGTGGGCGCGGAATTCTGTATCAAATTCACTCCGGTAAAACGCCTCAATAGTGTCTGCCGCAGGCATATGACCAATCTGCAGCGGGTAATCGAAAAAGGCGTCGCGGATCAGGCCGGCGCTTTCCTGAATGGCCGGGCTGTGACTGAGACTGATCAGTTGTTTCTCAATAAAACGGAGGTAATGCAGTACATGACTGCGGGTCAGATCGCGGCGGGTGATGAGATTCTGTTTGATGCTGTCGGTGGCAGTTTGTGCGGTACTGTCGGTGATGGTTTGTACGGTATCGTCCGGGATAGTTTGTCCGGCATTATCGCTCTGGCTATGGCTGTCGTTCTGGCTGTGGCTGATCACAAAAGCGGTCAGAATCACCGCTGTCGCCGCGATGGCGGCAAGGGTGAGTATGACCTGGTGTTTGATTTTCATAAAACAGTCCAATTGCCCGACGATAATGATTACAATGCTAGACCATAGCGCAGCGTTCGCAGCGGGCAGGTCACCGTTGTGCGATGCAGTTAAAGTTTACGAACAGAGACAGGTGACGCAGGTATGGAGCGCATTGAACGGGACTTTTTTGCCCGTGATAAAGAAGATCAACAGGCTTTTCTCACTCAGACATGGTGTAACCAGTGTATGGAAGCCGACCTGGGAATGGTTGAACCATCCGAATACGAAGTGAATGGCGTGGTGTTCGTTGAAGGTAAGTGCGCCCGTTGTGGTGAGCCGATTGTGACGGAAATTGCCGACGACAGCACAGACGGTGACTGGGACGATGGCGAGTAGCGTGCCGTCCGGCGGTGTCCTGACGGAGTATAAAAAAACCGGGCATGAGCCCGGTTTTTTTATATCTGTCCGGCCATGCCCTCAGCCGCCTTGGCTGCGGGCAGCATCGGCTTTAGCCCAGCGGGTATAGAGCATACTGGCCAGAAACAGCAGGAACGCACTGATGGTCAGCAGCCATCCCCACAGAGCAGCGCCGGGGGTAAACGCCAGCAATACGCCGAGCACAAAATAGAGCATCGACATATAAGATAACCAGGCCGACGTGGAATGTTTACGGCTGATCAGTCCGGGGACAAACAATAACAAGGGCAGGATTTTAAACAGCCAGATGCCCAGACCGGATAAAACGTACAGCCAGGGCGAGTCGATGGTTTCCGGCGCACTGGCGTAGGTGGAGACCAGTAAGGTCAGCAAGGCAGCCAGGTAGCTGGCCACCATGATGCGATAGGCGACGCGGGTTGGCCGGCTTTGCACAGCGGCGTTCATGGCTGTTCTCCTGTCATGCTGCTGAGGGCGATGGCCATACGCGCGATGCGTTCGCCCTGCGCCTGGCACAGCTGAATTTCTTCCTCGGTGAGCGCATTCTCTCCGTCGTTACCGCTCCAGTGACTGGCGCCGTAAGGCGTACCACCGGCACGGGTGTTGAACAGTCCGGCTTCGCTGTAAGGAATACCGGTAAACACCATGCCATGGTGCAGCAGCGGCAGTGCCATGCTCATCAGCGTGGACTCCTGGCCACCGTGCAGGGAGGAACCTGAGGTGAAGACTCCGGCTGGCTTATTGATCAGTGCGCCGGTCAGCCACATGGGGCTGGTCCCGTCGAGAAAGTACTTCAGCGGCGCTGCCATGTTGCCAAAACGGACCGGGCTGCCGAGCAGCAGACCATGGCAGTGTTTCAGGTCGTCAGCGGTACAGTACAGGGCACCGTCTTCGGGAATATCCGGCAGACTGGCTTCGGTATCGGCTGAAACCGGTGGTACGGTTCTCAGCCGGGCTTCCATACCACTGATTTTTTCAACGCCGCGGGCCTGCTGACGCGCCATCGCGGCCGTTTTTCCCTGACGGCTGTAATACAGCACCAGAATATAGGGCTGCTGCATCAGAGGATCTCCAGAACCTGTTCCGGTGGGCGGCCAATCCGTGCCTGATCGCCATTCACCACGATCGGGCGTTCAATCAGCTTTGGATACTGCACCATGGCCCTGATAACGGCATCGTCACTGAGCGAGGCGTCGTCCAGTCCGGCTTCTTTGTATTCCGCTTCTTTGCTGCGCAGCAACTCCCGGGGGCTGATGCCCAGCTTGTTGATCACACTTTTCAGTTCTGTGGCGCTGGGCGTGTCTTTCAGATACTCGATCACCCGGGGCTCGACGCCTTTTTCCTGCAGCAGGGCAAGTGTCTGGCGGGATTTGGAACAGCGTGGATTGTGGTAAATCTGAATTTCGCTCATGCTAATGTCCGTGTTATCCGAATGGTTGTCTGAATGCGGACAGCATTCTATCAAATGATGCAGAAAATGAATCTGCCTGTGTAACACAGGTAATCACTCACCCAGCAGAGGAATGACTTTGGCTTCCGACGTATCGCTGTCGCGTACCCGCAGAACACTCAGAATTCTCTGGCACACGATCAAACGCTTTGAAAGTGAAGCACGGCGGCGTGACGCGGCCGCGCTGACTTACACCACACTCTTTGCTCTGGTGCCGGTGATTACGGTTATCTATGCCATCCTGAGTGCCATTCCGTCGCTGCAGAGCTGGGGCGGTCAGGTGAATGATCAGCTGTTGGGTTATCTGATGCCGCAGGGCAGTGATACCGTGTCGGATTACCTCAAGCAGTTCAGTCAGCAGGCGCGCAAGCTCACCTGGATCGGTGTGGTCTTTCTGTTTATTACTGCCTTTATGCTGCTGCGCACCATCGAAATGCAGTTCAATAAAATCTGGAATGTGGAGAAATCACGTTCCGGGTTACAGACATTTTTGCGTTATTGGGCCGTGCTCAGTCTTGGTCCGCTGTTGTTTGGTGCAGCCATGGCGGCCAGCTCGCTGATCGCCTCCTTACCTCTGTGGAGTTCCCTCGGGCAGGTGCCGGCACTGATGCTGATGGTTCCCTGGCTGCTGAGCAGCAGTGCGATTACAGCGCTTTATATGCTGGTACCGAATTGCCACGTGCCCTGGCGCCATGCCGCGCTGGCTGGTGTATTGGTGGGGGGGGTGTTCGAGCTTGGCAAATTTCTGTTTGCCAAAGTGGTCGGCCTGTTTCCTTCTTATCAGCTGATTTATGGCGCATTTGCCGCCGTGCCGCTGTTCCTGACCTGGATGTATATTTCCTGGATGCTGATTCTGCTGGGCGCTGAGCTCAGTTTCAGTCTCAGTCATTCCAGTCTGCAACAGCCGCGCAAGTTACCGCCGTTATGGTTGCGGCTGCGGCTGTATTCGGTGCTCTGGCAGCGACAACAGGTTGCGGAGATGAATGATGAAGGCAGTCTCGCAGCGGTGATTACCGATTTACGCCCGGACGAAATCAACGCCCAGCTGGCGGTCGGGCAGCGGCAGGGATGGCTGAGCCTGAGTCAGGATCAGCAATGGCTGTGGCTGAAGGATATCCATACTATGACCATGGGCGAATTGATTGCAGATCTGCCGGTTAAGGAATTAACCCAGGCCGTGCCTGATGAACTGCAGCCAGAACCGTCGCAGCGTACCGCCTGGACGCAATGGCAGCAGAACTGGAATCAGCATCTTGATACGCCGGTGTCAGAACTCATGGCCCCGGCGGGCGCGGACACATAGTTCTCAAGTCCGCGGGGCTTGGGTAAACTCGGTTTTATTTCACTGGAACAGGCTGTTATGAAAAACGCTATGCCAGATGCCGCACCGGATATACCGACGCCCGCCGTGGCACTGAAAGTACATCCCTGGCGTTCAGCCCTTTATGAAGAGCTTCACAACCGTCCATCACCGGTGATTGAAGGTGAATGTCAGGTGGCACACTTCACTGTGCTGCTGGACAATAACCGGGAAGATCTTTATCACCATATCGTTGATCTCTGCAAACGCTTCAGTGTGCCCGAGCCGTCGCCGGATTCTTCTTGTCTGTATCAGGATTTTGGTGGTTTTGAACTGCGCTGGGAGCGCCACACCGAGTTTGCCAATTTCACGTTTATCTGTCCGGATGTGGAAGCCTTTTCTGCGGATGCGCTGACCTTTGTTCCCAAAGACTGGCTGGCCGACATGCCGGGTGAACTGGTGGTCGCGGTCAATCTGGTGCTGACCGGTGAAGAACCGGACGAGAAAAAGCTGTACCAGTGGTTTGAGGGGCAGCGCGTATCCGGTGCCTGGATCGCGGATCGCAAAGCGCAGGTATGGACAGCTTTTAAACTGCACAGTGATGGCTTTGGCCGCATGGTGGCCTGTAACCGCGGGCTTACCCCTTATCAGGCCGGGCGTCTGGTGCAGCGCCTGTTTGAGCTGGAAACTTACCGGCTGATGTCGCTGATGTCATTGCCCGTGGCACGTAAAATGAGCCATGAGCTGGGGCCGATTGAAGACAGTCTGGCGACGCTTAATCAGAGTATTTCAGACATAGGGGCAGAAAAAGACGAACGTGTGCTGTTGCAGGAATTATCGCTGCTGGCCGCTGAAGTCGAACGTCACCGTTCCAATACCAATTTCCGTTTTTCTGCCTCCGTGGCGTATCACGATCTGGTACGTGACCGGCTGAACCAACTGCGGGAAGAACCTATTGATGGTATGCAATCCTTGCGTGAATTCCTCGAGCGGCGTCTGACACCCGGGATAAAAACCTGTAATTCCGTACGTGACCGGCTGGAAGATTTATCATGGCGTATTCTCCGTACCACCAGCATGTTGCGTACCCGGGTGGATCTGTCGATACAGGCTCAGAATCAACACCTGTTGTCCTCCATGAACCGCCGCAGCCAGTTGCAATTGCGTTTGCAGCAAACCGTTGAAGGTTTATCGGTGGTGGCCATTGGCTACTATGTGCTGTCATTGCTGGAAATCGGTTTTATGGGATTGAAATCCGTCGGCGTGCCGCTGAATACCGACCTCGCTAAAGGCATTGCCATGCCGGTGGTATTAGGGGCTGTGTACTGGGGCGTACACAGTGTGCGTAAGTACATTACGCGCAGGGCCGACAGCACCGCGGATCCGGCGCCGGAAAAATAACCGGCGGGCGGCAAAGGTGCGACGGCAATAATCTGACACAAAGCGGCCATTACTGGCCGTTTTTCTTTTTAACTATATGAAATATAAGCAGTTTCCTGGTCTGGCTCGTTAATTGCTGTTTCCGCTTATCAGCCCATATTACGTTGGTAAAGGGGATACGGTGTGAACATCAACGATACCAGTACTTATCAGAATCTGCTGCGCTCGCTCGGCAGTCAGCAGCCTGCTGCCTCCGCAAACGATGAAAATTCCGAGAGCAATACCGGCAATAAAAACTATGACACGGTGGACACGGATAAAGTATCTGTTTCACTGCGGGCGGAAAAACTCAGCCGTATTTCCGCTGAATTCTTTTCCGGCACCTTAACCTCTGATCAGATTCCCGAACTGGTGGATCGTCTGTATGAAGATGGTTTTTTATCCAATGACGATTACCGCGGTCTGGGCGGTGATACGCAGAGCGTATCGGCCATTACCGAAGCGGCCGGTTTTCTCAGTCAGTTTGTCATGAGTGAATCCGTGGACGGTGACTCGGAAGCAGCCAAATCCTTACTCAATGTCATTGACGTTATTAACGGGATTGATCAGACCACCACACCGGAAACGCGCCGCAAAGAAAGTGAGGCGTATGACTATGTCGCCAACTACACTGATCTGTTGCAGGAAGCCGGTGCGCCGGAGGATGTTATCGACGGTTTTAATAATGTAATGGATGTATTGGGAGCGCTGGATTCGGTGCGTAAAACCGAGCAGAGCACAGGGGCACTCACCAGTTATGCCAGCGTTCAGGAAGCTTATGACGATTTATTCAAAGACAGTTAAATGGAAAACAGCGCTGCTGGCGATGGTGTTTTCGCACAGCATTCTGGCGGATGGAATTTCCTGGTCAACGGAAGGACCTTCGGCCCCGGACACAGGTGACGGCACCGAATTTGGCCGTACCTTTCTGAGTTTTACCATGCCGCTGGGAGAACGGGAGCGGGGGCAGGAAAGCATCAGAAGTGCCTTCCATGTCGATATTACAGAATTCCGCTGGAGCGGTACCACAGCCGCACAGAATGATTATTACTGGATTTCAATGCCGCTCGAATACCGCCAGCAGCGCGGACGTTCATCTGAATTTATCGTGCATGCGGAACCGGGTTTTATGACCGACATGAATGTTCTCAGCAGCGATAGCCTGGCGGTTAATCTGGATCTGATCGGCCGTGTGTACCGGCGCTCCGGCAGCTTCTGGCAGTTAGGTCTGACGGTCGACCGGACCTTTGGTGATTTAAATCCGCGGCCCATTATCGGGGTGGCGTTTAAACCTACCCGTGACACTGAGGTATTGCTGGGATTTCCGAAAACCCGCATTCAGACCGCATGGAATGAAGCGCTGTCTTCCTATCTGCGCATCGCGCCGGAAGGGGGCGTGTGGGAAGAAGAAATTGATGGTCAAACCGGAACTTACCGCACCGCTTATTCCAACTGGAAACTGGGATTTGGGGTCGATTTTCACTGGCAGCGCGGCTTCTGGCTGAATGCTGAAATCGGTCAGCTGCGGCACCGTCGTATCTGGTCATACGATGCCGACGCGACCAAACGGGTAGCCACGCCGGCGGAAGACAGATACTGGCAGGTGGGCATCGATCTGCGTTACTGATTCCCGGCTGCCGGAGCCGGGGCAGCCGTATTGGCTTCCGGCTCATCCGGGCGGCTGGTGGCTGTTTTTGCCTGCCCGTCTGCCCATTGCTGCATCACGTCTTCCAGTACATCCAGTGGCACTGCACCATTGGCCAGCAAGGCTGAGTGAAAAGCGGCCGGATCAAAATTCCGGCCCAGCTCATCCTCGGCGCGCTGGCGGATTTTTTCAATTTTCAGCTCACCCATTTTATAAGCCACCGCCTGTCCCGGCATCACCAGATAACGATTGATGGCTGCTTCACTGTCGGCGCGGGAAAAAGGCGTATTCGCCAGCCGGTATTGCAACGCCTGTTCGCGGCTCCAGCCTTTGGCGTTGAGACCGGTATCCAGTACCAGCCGTACTGCCCGCCACAGCTCCATCACCAACTGGCCATAGCGTTCCTGAGGTGTTTTATAAGCACCGATGTCAGCGGCGAGTTTCTCTGCATATAAGGCCCAGCCTTCACTGAAGGCCGGGTAATGCAGTATGCGGCGGAAGTCCGGCAGCCTGTCATTTTCCTGCGCGGTTGCAACCTGCAGATGATGGCCGGGCAGGGCTTCATGGTAGAGCAGGGCGGGTAAGCGGCTGCGTGGCAGATCTTTGATACGCTGCGGATTGATGTAATAAATACCAGGGCGCTGACCATCGGCGGAGGGGGCTTCATAGAAAGCGATCGGTGAATTGATGGCGCGGTAATCTTCCACCAGCTGAATGGCCACCGGTGTTGCCGGAAGATCGGTAAAATAATACGGCAGACGGGCGGCAATTTCGTGCAGGCGTTTCTTCTGAAAACCAATAAATTCATCACGCCCCTGTGGGGTATCAGGATAATGGCTGTCGGTTTTGTTCAGCGCAGCAAATACTGACTGCATCGGGGCATCCGCGGGTCCGGTATAGCCCAGTGCCGGCGCCAGAACACGGATCTGCTGCTGAATTCGGCTGACTTCTGTAAGACCCAGCTGATACAGAGTTTCTGCATCCAGATGGCTGTTGCTGTATTGACCCAGCAGCAGCTGGTAGTAGCGCATGCCCTCAGCGTGGTCACTGGCGGCCATGTGCGCAGGGGCCTGTTTTTCCTGCTCCTCAATCACGGCCAGCAGTTGCCGGTAGGCTGGTCCAACCTGATTCAGCAGGGCACTGCGGGCTTTGCGTTGCAGCAGCTCGTGGTTGGCAGGATACAGATTCAGCTGATCCAGTTTGTTATTAAAGTCGCGCCACAGCGGAGACTCACCACTGTCGGTAAAAGGGGCGCCGGAAATGATATTGCGGATACTGCTTTTGACTGCCGGATAAACGAACGCTGGCGGAATAATGCCATCCGCGGCCGCAGCCCGGATGTTTTCTTCCCAGCGCTTAAACAGCCCCGGGATAGCCTTCAGCCGGCTGATGTAATCATGCAGGTCCGGAATGGAGCTGACCGGATGATTATTCACCAGTACATTGACGACCTCAGTATGCCAGCCACCCAGTTGTGAGTAGGCGTAGTCGTATGAATGGAACGGCACCATTAACAGCCGCTGCTCCAGCTCGTTCAGCAGAATGCGATAGCTCCAGCGCTGGGGATAGTCCAGAGCTTCTTCACGAATGGCCTTCAGACGCGAACGCAGTGACTGATAGCGTTGCGTGCGTTCCTCCTGGGCTTCGGCGGAAATATCATCCCATTCGAACTGGCCACTGTACCCCAGCCGGCTGCGCAGTACCGGACTGCCATCGATTTCAGACTGATAAAACTCTTCAAACAGAGCCGCGACGGTTGTGGCTGACTGCTCTTTCTCTTCCTGCGTGACCGGCGGTTCGGTGCTGGTGCTGTCGTCATTGACCGGAGCCAGCGCGGCGCAGCCGCTCAGCAGAACAAACAGCAGGGAAAACAGGGTGCTGACGGTAACAGCAGGATAGCGTCGCCCGCGGCGGGCAGTGGAAGAAAAAGAAGCAGCTGGCATAAAGGCTCACAAAGTGGTTCGTATTGATTCGCGTAACGGCGGCTTGGTGGTGCGGCGGAGAAGTGTAGCAGCGCTGCCCCATGACTTAAACGTCCGCCGTATCAGACCGTCCCGGGATGAAAAATGATTCACTGCTCTTGTCTCTTGCCAGCCGGAAGATAACAATGGGATGTTCGCCGATAAGGAGTGATAGATGCGCTTAATAAAGCTTTGGTTGCTGTCCACGCTGTTTTGCCGCAGAGAAAAGGGTCAGACCTGTCTGCCCGCCCGGGGGATACTGATGCTGTTACTGCTGCTGCCGGTGGCGGGCAGTTATGCACTGGAAGCCTTTCCCCAGAGTCGTCTGCAGGATGAACAGAAAGAAGACGTGGCCGGCTATCGTCTGGTGCTGTCAGAACTGAAGCGCACCCAGGCAACGACCTATGGGGAAGAAGAACGCCTGCTTAATGGTCAGCTATGGCGCCGCGTATGGTCGGTGGCCGAGCGCTTTCCATGGTCCGAAGTAGCGCGCCATTTCGCCAGCCAGACCGAAGGCGCCGACGTGTTGTATCAGTGTCAGGGACTCGACTGCGGCAGTAATAATTTCTGGGCCAATGAAATATTCGGTAACGCACGTCTGGTGGGAAGAGAACAGAACCAGTTTTATCAGGTTTCCATGAGCCGGGCAGAGGATGGCACTAAAACCCTGTATGTATTGTACGTGGTGCAGCGGGGGACCCGTCAGGTCATGATTAACCTGGACGAATTCACCACCCGTGATCAGGTGTTGGCGGCCGAAGTGACGGAAGCGCAGATCCGCGAAGCGCTGAAAAATACGGCAGGCTGGCTGCCGGGTCTTGAAACCAGTGGCGCCCAGCTGGATGAGGAGCGTTCATCGGCACTGATCAATGAACTTAAATCCCTTACCCCGAGTCTGAAGCGGCGCCTGTACCTGTTGGTGCATTGTTATGACGCCAGCCATATGGCAGACAACATTCTCTGCTCCGAGCGGCTGGCAGAGCAGCTCAGAGTGGCCACTTTTGATGGTCAGTACGAGCTGAATATTATCGGGCACGGTGCGCTGACACCGGCACCGGATAACGATCTTAAACCCGCATTGCGTTTTGTATTCTGGCCGGGGAGATAAACTTGAGTAACGGCAAAACTGTAGCATTGGCTCTGGGCAGCGGCGCTGCCCGGGGATATACCCATATTGGCGTCATTGAAGCGCTGGAAGCGCGCGGTTATGAAATTGTCGCCATTTCCGGTTGCTCCATGGGCGCGGTGGTCGGCGGTTTTTATGCGGCCGGGAAATTAAAACAATATCGTGACTGGGTCTGCACCCTGACGTATATGGATGTGCTCAAACTGGTGGACGTCAGCCTGTTGTCGAATGGCGTGATCCGGGGCGACAAACTCTATAACCGTATGGAAGCCATGCTCAATGGTCAGTTGATTGAGGACCTCAGCATTCCCTTTACCGCCGTATCGGTGGATCTGAAGAGCAAAAAAGAAGTCTGGTTTCAGAATGGCCCGCTGAATCAGGCCATCCGTTCGTCGGCGGCGATTCCCAGTATCTTTGCGCCTGTGTGTGATGACGCCGGGCGTACCCTGGTGGACGGCGCGGTACTGAACCCGCTGCCAATCACCCCCTGTATGTCAGCCCATGCGGATTACATTATGGCGGTAGATCTGAACAGTGATCTGCCGATGCCGGATGAACTTCTGCCGGACGCCGACAATAAAGAAGGGCGTAAACTGCTGTGGATGAATTCTCTGCTGGATAAAGCCAGTCAGTGGATAGAAAACAAAACCAATGCCCGTAAGCAGGCGGATGAAAACCTGGGCAAGCTGGATATTCTCAACCAGGTGTTCGAAGTGATGTCGTCATCCCTGACCCAGTACAAGGTGGCGGGTTATCCGCCGGACCTGCTGATCCGGATGCCGGTCAAAGCCTGTGAAGTGTACGAGTTTTATCGTGCCGAAGAGGTGATTGAAACCGGACGCCATATCGCCGATGAAGCGCTGGATGAGTTCGAAAAAGGCAATTCCAGCCGCTATGGCCGTATCATGGGCTGAGCAGGCCCCGATAACAGATGCCCGCCAGCGGTAAAACAGGTAAACTGCGCGTTTTTCCAGCAACCCTGACGACGTTATGACCGACATCCGCCAGATGGCTGAAGAAGCTGCCGACGAACTGCATACCATGGCCGACATGATCCGCTGGTCGGTGAGCCGTATGAACGAAGCCGGTATTTATTTTGGCCACGGCACAGACAATCCCTGGGATGAAGCTCTGCTGCTGGTCACCCATGCCCTCAGCCTGCCCTGGAATATACCGGAAAACTGGTATGCCACAGCCGTCACCCGCAGTGAACGGCTGAGCGTACTGGAACTGGTACTGACCCGTATTGAGCAGCGCGTGCCGGCCCCCTATTTACTGGGCGTGGCCTGGTTCTGTGGCCAGCCTTACGTCGTCGATGAGCGGGTGCTGATTCCGCGCTCGCCGATCGGCCAGATGATTGAACAACGCTTCGCCCCCTGGTGGCACGGTAAAATGGCCGCCGGAAACCCGGCGCCGGAGCGCATACTGGATCTCTGTACTGGCAGTGGCTGCATTGGTATTGCCTGTGCGCATACCTTTCCTGACGCGCAGGTCGAGTTGCTGGATATCTCCTTTGAAGCACTGGAAGTGGCTGACGAAAATATACAGCGTCACGGTTTGAGTGAACGGGTGATGGCATTGCAGTCTGACCTGTTTGCGGCGGCCTCCGGTCAGTACGATCTGATTGTATCCAATCCGCCGTATGTGGATGCCGAGGATATGAACAGCCTGCCGCAGGAATATCACCATGAGCCTGAACTGGCGCTGGCGGCCGGCGAAGATGGTCTGGATCTGGTGCACATTATGCTGCAGCAGGCCCGCCAGTATCTGACCGACGACGGCCTGTTGGTGGTGGAAGTCGGCAACAGCTGGCCGGCACTGGCGCAGGCCTGCCCGTCTCTGCCGTTTGAATGGCCAGAATTTGAACGCGGCGGCCATGGTGTTTTCGTGCTGCAGGCCCGCGACCTGGATGCATTCAGCCATCAATACCAGCAGAAATAACAGCGCACACCGGAGCAGCGTATGCGGCTCTGTGCAATAACAGAACAACGAGAGTAGTTATGTCCGGAAATACGTTTGGCAGAAATTTTACTGTCACCACCTTTGGTGAAAGTCACGGTCTGGCGCTGGGGGCCATCGTGGATGGGTGTCCTCCCGGTATCGAACTGAGTGAAGACGATCTGCAGCGCGATCTTGACCGCCGCAAACCCGGTACCTCGCGTTATACCACGCAGCGCCGTGAAGCGGACCAGGTGAAAATTCTGTCCGGAGTATTCGAAGGCAAAACCACGGGAACGGCGATCGGACTGCTGATCGAAAACACGGATCAGCGCTCCAAAGACTACTCCAACATTGCCAAAACCTTCCGTCCGGCTCATGCCGATTATGCCTACACACAGAAATACGGTATCCGCGATTACCGCGGTGGCGGCCGCTCGTCGGCGCGCGAGACCGCAATGCGTGTAGCCGCTGGTGCGGTTGCCAAAAAAGTGCTGGCAGCCAAAGGCATTCAGGTGCGCGGCTACCTCTCTCAATTAGGACCTATCCGGGCAGAAGCGTTCGACTGGGATCAGGTGGAACAGAATCCGTTTTTCTGTCCTGATGCCGGCAAGGTCACGGAAATGGAAGAATACATGACGGCGCTGCGCAAAGAAGGCAACTCGGTCGGCGCTAAAATCAGCGTGGTGGCCAGCGGGCTGTTTCCCGGTCTGGGGGAGCCTATTTTTGATCGTCTGGATGCCGAGCTCGCCCATGCGCTGATGAGTATTAATGCCGTTAAAGGTGTGGAAATCGGAGACGGCTTTGCCTGCGTCGAACAGAAGGGCACTGAGCACCGTGATGAAATGTCACCACAGGGCTTTCTGAGTAATCATGCCGGGGGCATATTAGGCGGCATCTCAACCGGTCAGGATATCATTGCCCATATGGCACTTAAGCCTACCTCGAGTCTGGTGATTCCCGGGCAATCGGTCGACGCTGACGGTAACCCCATTGAAGTCGTTACCAAAGGCCGCCACGATCCCTGTGTCGGTATCCGTGCAACGCCGATTGCGGAAGCCATGATGGCCATTGTGCTGGCGGATCATCTGATACGTCATCGCGGGCAGAATGCCGACGTGCACAGCAGCACCCCGGTGCTGCCTTCCCGGACCTGATCGTCATGCCACCGTTTAAGGTGGCTTTTTTTTGTCTGCGTTTTTGTCAGTTCTGAATGCGGAGAAGGTGTGGTGTCATCCGAGCCGCCGGTTATCCGGCTTTCATTATTTTATATTCTTTACTTTGCACTGTTGGGCTGTATTGCGCCTTACTGGGGACTGTATCTTCAGGACCGTGATTTCAGTGCCGGGGATATTGGCCTGCTGATGGCCGGATTTGGCGTTGTGCGGGTAGTGGCTCCTAATCTCTGGGCGGCGCTGGCACCGCGTTTTCCGTCGTCCCTGTATATGGTGCGTCTGGCGGGGCTTCTGACGCTGATCTGTTTTGCTTTTATCTGGTGGGCGGAGAGTTTCAGCGGCGTGCTGGCGGTGATGCTGGGGTACGGGTTTTTCTGGGCCGCCATGCTGCCGCAGTACGAAGCCATTACCCTGAAAGCACTGGGAAATCAGATTGGTCAGTACAGCCGCATCCGGGTGTGGGGATCCGTTGGCTTCACCGGTCTGGTGATGCTGGCAGGTCTGCTGTTCGATGTGTTCTCCGTCTCCGTGTTGCCACTGATTATGATTCTGTTAATGGCCGCGATTGTGTTCAACAGCTGGCTGATTCCGGCGGCAGCGGGTGTCCGTGAAGGGCAGGCGCAGACACAGGGCTTCTGGCAGACGCTGACGCGCCGGCCGGTCCTTATTTTCCTGCTGATGACCATGCTATTGCAGGTCAGTCATGGTCCTTATTACACCTTCTTCAGTATTTACCTCGAAGACCTGAATTATCCGAGCTGGCTGATCGGTACCCTGTGGGCGGTTGGCGTGCTCGCGGAAGTGGTGCTTTTCTGGCAGTTCCGGCACCTGGCCGAGTTGCTCACTCTGAAACACTGGTGCATCCTGAGTCTGATGCTGACCACTGTGCGCTGGGTGCTGATTGCGCTGGTGCCGGAAAACCTGTTTTTACTGGTGATCGCGCAGGGCATACATGCCTTCAGTTTTGGTGCCATGCATGTTGTCGCCATGCGTTACATTCAGGTGTTGTTTCCGGCCCCGATGCAGGGACAGGGGCAGGCACTTTACTCCAGTCTGGGCTTTGGTCTGGGCACCGCGATTGGCGCCTGGCTGAGTGGCGTTCTCTGGGAAGCGGCCGGGGGCGTTATTGTATATCTGCTGGCTGCCGTCGTTTCAGTGGTGGCGGCGGTCGTGGTCTGGCGCGGATTTGATGTGGCGCAAGAAAAACAACCGCATTAACTGGACGACCTAAGAAGTATGACCTACATTTTATAAGGATAAGGGCATGAAGATAAACGTTACCTTTGATATGACACCGGAAGAGTTCCGCAAGGTACTGGGTTTGCCGGAAGTTCAGGAATTCCAGCAGGAGTTTTTTAATACCGTGCTGGAAAAAATGAAATCCGGCGAAGAGGGATACGATCCTCTGAGCCTTTATCAGCCTATGTTTAACGAGAGCATGAACGCGGTGACTCAGTTTCAGAGCATGATGATGAAGCTGATGGCCGGTCAGGCCCCGGGCGACAACAAATAGGGCAAAAGAAGACACTATTGGCCGCATTGTTCGATGCAGTTTTTGTGCGTAAGAATAAAGGATGAAATTTCGCAAAATTTTTTGCGGGAGTTTGTTTATTGTCATTCTGTTGTAAGACTAAGAGTCTTACTATAGGTAAGCCGATACTGGTATGAGACTTTTGAAGGAGCAAGACTATGCAAGAGAATATTCTGAATGCATTTACCGAACAGGCAAAGACTATGTACGAGCCTATGGCTAAGTTTAATAGTCTGTTTGTCAGTAACATGGAGAAGTTGACTGACTTCCAACTGAATGCCATTAAGTCCTACGCGGAAATGGGTCTGGAACAGATGAAAAAGGCATCTGAAGTAAAAGACGCAGATACCATGCGTTCCTATACCGCGGCTCAGGCAGAAAGCATGTCTGCTATGAATAAAAAAATCATGGACGATGCCAAGGCCCTGTCCGATATGGCCATGGAATTCAAAACTCAGGTCGAAGGTGTTATGGAGGAAGCCCGCTCTTCAGCGGCTGCCACCGCCAGCACCAAGCCCGCTGCCAAGTCCAAATCCGCAGCCTGATTCAGTCTGATATCAAAGGCCACCAAACGGTGGCCTTTTTTAATTCCACGGCTTTATTTAACAGCAGGTAATTTATGACCACGCCAAAGGAAACCATAGAAAACATCGAAAAAGCAGTCAGTGATTTTTATGATATGGCAGGCCATATGGCCGAACACTATGGAAATGTAATAACCCGGGCTGTCAGCCAGCCGACATCAGCGGATGACCCGGCCGCCTCTGTACTGACCGATTTCTCTGAAGCAATGCGCGAATTCGGCGATGCTCTGGGCAAAGACCCGGGGCGGATTATGGCAGCACAGATGGATATGCTGAAAAAACAGCAGGAAATTTATCAGACCACAGTGCTGAAGTTTCTGGGCAAACAGAGTGAAGATATTATTGGCCCGGGCAAGGCAGATAAACGCTTCCGCGACGGCGAATGGACGGATAATCCGGTCTTCGATTTTATTAAACAACTGTACCTGCTGCAGTCATCATCGCTGATGGAAATCATCCGCGATACCGATGGCGTAAGTGACCACGCCAAACAGAAAGTTGAGTACTTTGTACGCCAGTATATCAATGCACTGGCACCGAATAATTTCCCGGGGCTGAACCCGGAAGTCATCCGTAAAACACTGGAGACCGGTGGCACCAACCTGGTGAATGGTGTGGCTCAGCTGATGAAAGATATGGATGACAGTGTTCAGGGCGCGCTCAATGTCGCCATGACCGACACCAGCGCATTTCAGGTCGGGCGCAATATCGCAGTGACTCCGGGTAAAGTGGTGTACCAGAATGATCTGATGCAGCTCATCCAGTACACGCCGACAACGGAAAAGACATTTAAACGCCCTTTATTGGTTATCCCTCCATTTATTAATAAATACTATATTCTCGATCTGCGTCAGGAGAACTCTTTTCTCAAATGGCTGACCGATCAGGGACATACCGTATTCTGTATTTCCTGGGTGAATGCCGGGCCATCACTCAAAGATAAAGGGTTTGATAACTATATGCTGGAAGGCCCGGTAGCGGCCATCGATGCCATTGAAAAGGCGACCGGCGAGAAAGAAGTGAATGCCATCGGCTATTGTGTTGGCGGGACCCTGCTGGCGACCACACTTTCCTACCTGCAGAAAAAACGCAGAGACGCGATTAAAGCGGCCACTTTTATGGCAACGCTGATCGATTTTTCCATGCCGGGGGAAATCGGCGTATTTATTAATGAAACAGCCATTTCGGCGCTTGAAAAACAAATGAATGTGCTGGGCTACTACGATGGCCGGCAAATGTCGTTCAGTTTTAATACCCTGCGTGAAAACGATCTGTTCTGGTCGTTCTTTATTAACAACTATCTGATGGGTGAACGCCCGGCTGCATTCGACCTGCTGTACTGGAATACAGACAGCACCAACTTACCGGCGCGTATGCACAGCTATTATCTGCGTCATATGTATCTGTACAACGAATTGATTGAAAAAAATGCGCTCGAGGTGGATGGAGTTAAAATCGACATCGGCGCGGTTAAAACACCCGCTTACTTTGTGTCGGCGGCACAGGATCATATTGCCCTGTGGAAAGCCACGTACAAAGGTGCACAGGTGCTTGGTGGTGCAAAAAATACCCGCTTTGTGCTGGGAGGTTCCGGGCATATTGCCGGGATTGTTAATCCACCGGCAAAAAACAAATACGGTTTCTGGACCAATGATAAAATGACCGCCGATGCGGACGAATGGTATCAGGGTTCGGAGCGCCATGAGGGCTCCTGGTGGACGGACTGGCAACAATGGGTACTGACCCAGGGGGATATGGAAGAAGTCCCCGCACGGCAGCCCGGAGACGGCGGACTGGACGTGATTGAAGACGCACCAGGGCGGTATGTGCGGCAACGTATTATCGACGTGCTGAACAAATAAACGGCCGCTCCCCACAGGCTGTGAAACAGAACACAAAACCGGCGCTGAACGCGCCGTTTTTGTTTGTGTCAGTTTCGGTTATGATGCTGACTGCATTCAGTTGTAAGGATTATTCGTGTCTGCGTTCGATCAGGAATCCATTGTTTACGGCGTTATCCGTCATGCTCCGGCAAGCGACGAATTCACCGCCCGGTTGCAGCGACGCTCGAATCTGAGTGCCATTCAGGCCCTGCCTTCCGGTGTTGATGATGATTGGTCTCTGTTGTGCCGGGAAATGTTCTCCATGCCCGGAGACGATGTCTTCAGCGGCACCTACCATACCCAGCTGATCCAGTTTGCGGCTTCCTATAAAGCTGTCGAGTACGAGTGGGAGCACTGGCTGCGCCAGTTCGAAACCCTGCTGAAAAGCATGTACTGGGTATCAGCAACGATCCACCTTGAAACAGAATTGTCCGGCAAGCATACGTTTAACTGGAATGCTGAGCAGGGCCATGTGCCATCTGATTCAGAACTCCGGATGAGCTGCGAGTGGGAGCGGGAGGCCGGCTTTGCCGTCTGACGATTACACGCCGGCAGAGAGCCCTGGCGCGCCGCCGGCTGATGATACGCCGCAGGAAGGGGTGATTGAGGTGCCTTACTCACGGCTCAGTGCTGACGCGCTGGATGCTATTCTGGAAGAGTTTGTCACCCGTGAGGGCACGGATTACGGCGATTACGATTACTCGCTGGCGGACAAAAAAGCCCATGTGCTGGCGCAGCTTAAGCGGTCAGAAGCGACACTTTTATTTGACCCCGTCAGTCAGACCTGCCACATTGAAATGGTACAGGTGTTACGCCATCACGGCTGGGCTGGTGATCCGCATGAATGATATTCAGCATCAACAGATAAAACGCAGAATTCGTCAGGCCGTTGGCGATATCGATGCGATGAAGGCTCAGCTGGCTGAAATACGCCAGTGCTGTGAGGCTTTATCCTCGGCCATGCGCCAGATACGCGAAGATTCCGAGAATGCCCGCCAGAAGGTCATACGCGACCGTGAACTGGCCGAGCGCCGCCGACAGATGAAACGCGTCGTCTGAGGCGCGTAAACGCCCTGACAGCCCTTTCCTGAGCCCTCCGGGGGCCACCATGATTTCCTCTTGTATGATTCAGCCGGACGGATAAAGACCGTCGGGCAGTTTTCTGCGGATCATATCGCGCAGCAGAAAGCGCCCGGGCCACAGAGCGCCGGCCACATCGAGTCCCACCGGCAGGGCATCGCCACTGATCTGAGCCGTCAGTAATGCGGCACATAATGGCCCTGAAGCCAGTCCCCGGGAACCATGACCAATATTCAGCCAAAGCCCCGGATAACAGGGTACCGGCTGGGCCGGAATACGTTTGGCATTACGCACCATGGGGGCAAACCGGGCCACAAAATCCCTGGAACGCGGCACCGGGCCGGTCATAGGCAGATAATCGGGCGTTGTACAGCGGAAGCCAACACGACCTCCCAGTACCGCCTGCTGCTGATCCTGGCGGGCAGAAAACGCCTGCCATTCGGGGCCGAAATCCGGCAGATGACTGAGATTGGTCTGGTGATCACTGTCGCGCAGCGCGTATTCATTATCCTTCAGATTGTAGGTGGCGCCCAGGCACAGGCGGCCGTTGCGTGGCGGTGCCATATAGCTGCGGCCACAGACCACTGTGTTCAGGGCCGGTGCCTGGAGCGGGTCAAGATAACTCAGCTGGCCACGGATGGTTTTGACCGGCAGATAAGCATCCGGCAGCAGGTCTCTGGCATCGGCGGCGGTACAGATCACAACCTGGTCAGCGTTCAGTGTTCCGTTATCTGTGATTAACGTCCAGCCATCTTCGTTTGTGTGCAGCGCCTGTACCTTGTGCTGCACGAACTCAATGCCATGGTGTTGAATCAGCTGCTGGCAGAGAGCGGCAGGGCTCACCCAGCCGGCGCTGGGGAAAAACAAGCCGCCGGTGGTTTGTGGAGTGCCGCAGAGGTCGCTGGCCTGCGATGGGCTGACAGGGTAGACCAGATCTGCGGGCACAGACCCGGTCTGGCAGAATTTATCCTGGCGCCGGGCTTCTTTTTCATCGTACGCCAGTTGCAGAACGCCGCACTGTTGCCAGTGGGGGTTGTGACTGTCTCCCGGGCCGAGTTCTGCCTGCATAAAGTTCAGGGCATACTGAAAGGCCTGCAAGTAAAAGTCTGTATGAATCGCCTGATCATTGGCTGCCAGTTTGACATACAGCCCGCCCTGCGGATTGCCTGAGCCACCCTGGGCAATGCCCTGGTGATCCAGCAGCGTGACCCGGTAGCCGCGGCTGGCCAGCATCCGGGCCGTGGTGGTACCTGCCAGTCCGGCACCGATAACGGCAATGTGTCTGTCATCTTTGTTCAAACCATGGCTGCGCTCTGATGGCTGTGCTGCGGGCGCCAGTTGCCAGGGTTTGTATTGGCTCAGAATATGGGGTTCCGGGCCGCAGCGGCGGTTATAAAACCCCGCCAGCATCTCGCGTTTGCGGCCAAACCCGGGCACCCGGGTGACATGGAAGCCAGCGCCGCTTAATCCCCGGCGCACCCGTCCGGCGGCGGTGAAAGTCGCGACACTGGTGAGTTGATCTGCGGTTTCTGCGGCAGCGCTGGTTGATTGCGACAGGTTGCTTAAGCGGCGCATGCCGGCAAAGAGTTCATCGCTCCACATCTGTGGGTTTTTCGAGGGGGCAAATCCGTCCAGATACCAGGCGTGGACCGGTCCGCTCAGCTGCGGTAAGGCATGGCTGACATCGTCAAACACCAGCGTCAGGCTGATGCGTTCTTCAGGCCAGCTGAGATGATGGAATCCCGCAACTGCCAGCGGATACTGTTCCAGTAAACGCTGGCTGAGTTCCTGCAGTTCCGGCCACAATGCCAGCGCCTGTTGCAGTTGTCCGCGGTCCATCGGGTATTTTTCAATACTGGTCATGTGCAACCAGCGCCGGGCATCGCCGGTATTCTGGTGCTGGCGCCAGCTTTGCCAGCTCATCAGAAAATTCAGCCCGGTGCCAAAACCGGTTTCCACAATACAGAAGCTGCCTTGCCATTGCTGCCAGCGTTGCGGCAGACCATTGTGCTGCAGAAAAACATAGCGGCTTTCCTGCAGGCCGTTTTCCACCGAAAAATAAGGATCATCAAACTCAGCCGAAACCGGCTGCCCATCTTCACGCCAGCTGAGTTCCGGGGACCTGGGAGTGGAAGGCGCGTCAGACAAGGTAAACTCCGGTAACTGTTGTATGATGCCGCCATGATAACTGAAATTTTTGCCATTATGGCGCCGGTATTGGTGTGCGCCGCGATAGGTTTTTTCTGGGCCCGGCAAGGGCATGGTTTTGATCCGGATTTTATTTCCCGTCTGGTGCTGAATGTCGGCGCACCGGCGCTGATGCTGTCGGTACTGGGATCAGTGGAAATAGATATGGGCGCTTTTCAGCGTACGGCGCTGGCCTGTGTACTGGTGGCAATGTTGATGGCTGTTCTGGGGGCAGTGATTCCGCGGCTGATGGGGCATGATGTCCGCGCCTATCTGCCGTCACTGGTATTTTCTAACTCCGGCAACATGGGATTACCTGTCTGTATGCTGGCCTTTGGAGACGAAGGCCTGGCGCTGGCACTGGCGTTTTTTATGGTGCTGTCGGTGGCCCACTTTCCGGCCGGTATTCTGCTGGCGGGCGGTCGTGCCGCCGGCGGGCTGCGCGGGCTTATAAAAATGCCGGTTCTGTATGCCCTGGCCCTGGCGCTGATCCTGTTGTGGCAGGATTGGCAATTACCGCGGGCGCTGGAAAACTCAGTGACTCTGATCGGCGGTATGACGATCCCCCTGATGCTGATTACGCTGGGGGTATCATTGCAGCGTCTGCAGGTGCGTCAGTGGAAACAGGCGCTGATGTACAGTGTGCTGCGGATCGGCGGCGGACTGCTGGCGGGGTTGCTGGTGGTTGAATTACTCGATCTGCAGGGCATTGCCCGGGGGGTAGTGCTGACCCAGGCATCCATGCCGGTGGCGGTGTTCAATTATTTATTCGCTGAGCGTTTTCAGCGTCAGCCGGAAGCGGTGGCTGGCATGGTGGTGATGTCCACTCTGATGTCCTTTGCCACCGTGCCGCTGTTGTTATGGTGGTTACTCTGATGGCAGGACGCGCACAGATTCAATGACCACGGTTTCCTCGGGTTTATCACGCGCGCCGGTGGGCGCGTTGGCGATGGCATCCACAACATCCATGCCGCTGACCACTTTGCCAAATACGGCGTAGCCGAAATCCCGGGCACCATGGTCGAGGAAGGCATTATCTTTAACATTGATAAAGAACTGGCTGGTGGCACTGTTCACATCACGGGTGCGTGCCATGGCGATGGTACCGCGCAGGTTTTTCAGGCCATTGTCCGCTTCGTTTTTAATCGGTGGCAGCGTGGCTTTTTTGCGCATATCGTCGCTGTATCCGCCGCCCTGAATCATAAAGTCTTTAATCACACGGTGGAAAATCGTGCCGTCGTAATGCCCGCTTTCCACATAGGTTAAAAAATTTTCCACGCTGACGGGCGCCTTGGCGCGGTTCAGCTGCAGTCCGATGTCACCGGCATTGGTGCTCATCACAAGGTTAACGGTGTCGCTTTTTCCATCAGCCTGCACCTGGGTGAATAAAGTCAGAGACAGGGTCAATGCAACAGACAGCTGCAGCATAAATCGGCGTAACATGAGGTTCTCCATTGTCAGTATCAGTCACGGGAGAGGAATATCTCCTGTGGTTTCGTTGGCCTGTGTATCCGTATGTCAGAAAAAAGGGGAGCTGTGCTCCCCTCTGGTTTCAGATGACTGTGTTATGCCCAGCCACTGCTTTTACGCCCACGGATAGAAGGCAGAATCAGCCCGGCAACGATGCCGAGGACCACCAGACCGCCGCCATACAGCAGAAAAGTACGTTGACGATGGTCAGACAGGCTTTCGTTTTCAGCCGTCAGTGTCTCGAGTTTAATTTCCAGATCCTGATTACGCTGGGTGAGTTTTTTTACTTTCTCATCCAGCGCCAGAGCGTTTTCGGAAATGGTTTTAATACGGTTCAGTTCGTCTTCCAGATCTGTGTTTTCGCGACCCAGACCAGAACGCTCACTTTTCAGCTTTTCCACTTCGGCCTGATATTCCGCTTTCTGGGTTTTGGTGGTTTCCAGTTCCGCTTTTACTTTTTCCAGCTCACGGTTGGCGAGAATCAGCTTTTCTTTCGCGACGGGTTCGTCAACCAGAAAACGGGTCAGAACCCAGCCCTCAAGCCCTTTGTCGGTTCTGACTTTGGTGTAACCAACATCGGCATTTTCTTCGATGAAAATAAGGTGCTCACCGCTTTGTAATGCTTTCAGAATGCGGTATTCCTGGCCCGGACCGGAACGCAGCTGCAGCCAGAGGCTGTCGGTGACGTAACGTTTTTCGACTGCCTGTGCTGCCGTTGCTGTGAATATCAGAGCAAATACAATGAACAGTTTTTTCACAATGGCTCCCTCAGAAAACTTTTTTGAATGGTTTAACAACGACCTGCTGGTAAACACCGGCAGCCACGTAAGGGTCTTCATCGGCCCAGTTCTGAGCCTCTTCCAGCGAGGCGAATTCCGCTACTACCAGGCTGCCGCTGAACCCGGCCTGACCCGGATCAGGGGAATCGATGGCAGGGTGGGGGCCAGCAATCAGCAGGCGGCCGGCATCTCTCAGTGCCTGTAACCGGTCAAGGTGAGCAGGACGTACTGACTGCCGTTTTTCCAGACTGTCAGGAATATCTTCACTGATAATTGCATACCACATGCTTATGGCTCCTCATGATTCATATAGCGGTACAGAAACAAAGACTGGCCGATGATAAAAAGGATGGTCAGTCCGAGCAAACCGAAGAGTTTGAATTCGACCCAGAATTCTTCTGAAAAAGTATAGGCGACATACAGGTTCGCCAGACCACTGACGACAAAAAATGTGACCCAGGCATAATTCAGGCGCCCCCAGACATGCTCCGGTAATGTCATCGCCTGTTCCATCATGCGCTGAATCAGGGACTTTTCAGTAAACCACTGGGTGCCCAGGAAGGCGGCAGCGAACAGCCAGTTAACGATGGTCGGTTTCCACATCAGAAATTCGGCGTTCTGAGAAATCAGCGTCGCGCTGCCCAGCAGAACCACCAGCGCCAGTGTGATCAGATGCATTTTTTCGACTTTGCCGGTTGTCAGGCGCAGGTAAATAACCTGAATAACCGTGGCCGGGATCAGCACCGCGGTGGCAATGACAATCGGCTTGGTTGCCTCCAGTGCCGCCAGCTGATCCGGCGATAACAGGGGAGCGATCAGGTTGATCAGTTCCGGTGCCCATTTGTAGACAACAAAAAAGATCACGATGGGCAGAAAATCGATAAGTAACTTCATTCGCTTAGTGGCTTCAGTCTCATTACAATGGTGGGAGATTATGGCGTAACCAGGAGAGAGCGTCCACGTGATATCCGAGATCGATCTGCATTGCCACTCCACAGCCTCCGACGGCAAACTCGCACCGGCGGATCTGGTCGCGCGTGCGGCAGAGCGCGGTATCCGCACCCTGGCGATTACCGACCATGATACCGCCGAAGGGTTCCGTCAGGCGCAGTCCAAAGCCAGAGAAGTGGGCATCCGGCTGATCAGCGGTATCGAATTATCCTGTGTCTGGGGCGGCGTGACCATTCATCTGGTCGGGCTGAATTTTGATCCGGACAGTGACGCCATGCGCCATGCCGAAGCGGTTCAGGCTCATGCACGGGCGCAAAGGTCAGAGGTGATTGCTGAGCGCCTGAGTAAACGGCTGAAGCATGACATCCGGCTCAGTGACGTGCAGGCTTATGCCGGTGGTGATCAGGTCGGACGTCCGCATTTTGCTCAGTATATGGTTGACCGCGAGCTGGTGCCATCGATGAATGTCGCCTTCAGTAAATACCTTGGTGCCGGCAAACCCGGTGACGTCAAAACCGGCTGGCCGGCGCTGACAGAAGCGGTGGAATGGATCGTTCAGGCCGGTGGTATTCCTGTTCTTGCCCATGCACATCTGTATAAAATGACGCGTACCAAGCTGCGCGCCTGTGTGAACGATTTTATGGATGCCGGCGGCCGCGCCATTGAAGTTGCTTACGGCCAGATGGATAACAACCAGCGTGGTCAGATGATGGCGCTGGCACGTGAATTTGATCTTCAGGGTTCCTGCGGCAGCGATTTTCACGGCCCTAACCGTTTTGGTCTGGATCTTGGCGTTATGCCAACATTCCCGAAAGAAATTACCCCCGTCTGGCACAGTTGGCAGGATGCCGTGTCATCCTGTTGAGTGCCGGATCATTGCCGTTCCTTCTGTGAGCGGCGTAAGGAGCTATTGTGAGCCAGTTTTTTCAGATTCACCCCGAAAACCCTCAGAACCGTCTGGTTAAACAGGCGGCTGATATCATCCGTCAGGGCGGCCTCGGCGTAGTGCCGACCGATTGTGCCTACGCACTGGCCTGTCGTATTGGTGATAAGGGCGCAACCGAACGTGTGCAGCGGCTGCGCCAGCTTGGCCCTAAGCATAATTTCACGCTGCTGTGCCGTGACCTGTCGGAGCTGTCGACTTTTGCTAAGGTCGACAATACCCAGTATCGTCTGCTGAAAGCCCATACGCCGGGCGCGTTCACCTTTATCCTGCCAGCAACCCGGGAAGTACCGCGCCTGCTGATGCATCCGAAAAAGCGCACCATTGGTATCCGTGTGCCGGACAATGCAATTGCCATGGCGTTGCTGGAAGAAATGAACGAGCCGCTGATGACCAGCTCACTGATTATGCCGGGAGACGATATGCCGCTGTCCGATCCTTATGACATCCGCGATACGCTGGAGCATCACGTCGATCTGGTGATTGATGGCGGTTACTGCGGCTTTGAGGCGACCACCGTGGTGGATATGACGGAAGAGGTTCCTGAGGTAACCCGTCAGGGCGTGGGGGATGCATCCGCCTTTCTGTAAGCCGGGACTGAAACCTGACAATAAAACCGGTATTATTCGCGCTTTATGATCTGCGAGTAGTAACCAGTATGAGTAAAAAGCGCGTTTTAACCGGGATCACCACCACAGGCACCCCCCATCTCGGTAACTATGTTGGTGCCATCCGTCCGGCAATTGAAGCCAGCCGTGACACCAGTAATGAGACGTTTTATTTTCTCGCCGATTACCATGCGCTGATCAAATGCCAGGACCCGGCGGCTGTTCATCAGTCCGGTATGGAAATCGCCGCAACCTGGCTGGCGCTGGGACTGGACACCGACAACTCCGTGTTTTACCGCCAGTCAGATATCCGTGAAATCACCGAACTGACCTGGATTTTTAACTGCGTCTGCGCCAAAGGCCTGATGAACCGGGCGCACGCCTATAAAGCGGCGGTCGATGCCAACGTGGCGGAAGGCGAAGACGCCGACAAAGCCATTACCATGGGGCTGTTCAGTTATCCGGTGCTGATGGCCGCCGATATCCTGATGTTTAACGCCAATGTGGTGCCGGTCGGTAAAGACCAGATTCAGCATGTGGAAATGGCCCGTGATATTGCCCAGCGTTTCAATCATATCTACAGCAAAAAAGAACCTCTGCTGACGCTGCCGGACTATCAGGTGGACGATAACGTCGCCGTCCTGCAGGGGCTTGATGGCCGTAAAATGAGTAAAAGTTACGGTAATACCATTCCGCTGTTTCTGACCGAAAAGCAGTTGAAAAAGCACATCAACAAGATCAAAACCAACCTGCTGGAGCCGGGCGAAGCGAAAGACCCGGATACCTCCACGGTATTTCAGGTATGGCAGGCGTTCGCCAATGAAGAGCAGATTGCCGAGATGCGTCAGGCCTTTGCTGATGGCATTGGCTGGGGCGATGCCAAGAAAAAACTGTTTGAGCTGGTGAATGCAGAGCTGGCAGAAGCCCGCGAACGCTATAACGACCTGTTGGCGCGCCCGGCGGATATCGAAGCTGAGCTGCAGAAAGGTGCCGCCAAAGCCCGCGCTATCAGCCAGCCGCTGCTGGAGCAGGTACGCGAAGCCGTTGGTATTTTTAAACTGGCCTGATGCGGAGCCGATAAGTGGAACCACACAGACGGGTAGTGTCGGGCATGCGCCCGACCGGCAGCATACATCTCGGCCATTATCATGGCGTGCTGAAAAACTGGATACGCATGCAGCACGAATATGAGTGCTATTTCTTTATTGCTGACTGGCACGCCCTCACCACCGATTACGAAGACAACAGTGACATCCGCGAATCCTCGCGCCGTATGCTGATTGACTGGCTGGCCGCGGGCGTTAATCCGGGCTCAGCAACATTATTTGTACAGAGCCAGATTCCGGAACTGGCTGAGCTGCATCTGTTGTTATCCATGATTACGCCGACCGCCTGGCTTGAACGGGTGCCCGGCTACAAAGAAATGCAGGACAAACTCCACGACCGCAGCCAGGGGACTTATGGTTTTCTCGGCTATCCGCTGCTGCAGGGCGCTGACATTATGGCCTTCCGTGCCGGCGTCGTGCCGGTCGGTGCCGACCAGGCGCCGCATGTGGAGATGGCCCGGGAAGTCGCCCGGCGTTTTAACTACCTGTACGGTCGTGATGACGGTTTTGAGGCCCAGGCTGAAGCCGCGATCCGCAAGCTGGGCAAAAAGAACGGTGCCTTATACCGGCAGTTACTGGACGCTCATCAGACCCATGGCGATGACGAGGCACTGCAAACCGCCCGCGCACTGGTAAAAGAGCAGGGGCGTCTTACGCTGGCCGAAAAAGAACGCCTGTTGGGGTATCTGGAAGGCCTGGGAAAAACCATTCTGGCGGAGCCGTCGTCGATTCTCACCGATACGGCGCGTATGCCGGGTGTGGACGGTGAAAAAATGTCCAATTCCGGTAACAACATTATCCGCCTGCGCGAAGAGCCTGAAGATGTCGAAAAGAAAGTCCGCACCATGCAGACTGATCCGGCGCGCATCCGCTTATCCGATCCGGGCGAACCTGAGCGCTGCCCTGTATGGGAACTGCATTTATTGTATTCTGACGAGGAAGCGCAGCAGCAGGTACAGAATCAGTGCCGTAATGCAGGCTGGGGCTGTCTGGAATGTAAGCAGCCAGTGGCCGAAGCCATTATTGCAGAGCAGGCACCGATCCGGGAACGGGCAGCGCAATACGAAGAGAATCCGGAGTTATTGCAACGGATTCTGACTGAAGGTGCAGAACAGGCGCGGGACGAAGTCCGTGCCACGCTGAAGGAAGTGCGCGCCGCCATGGGGCTTGCAGGAATCTGAACATGAGCGATCAGCCGGACGATAATAACCCGACAACCGCGGCCGAGGATGACAAGGCCCGCGCAGCGGAAGCCTTTACGCGTATCACGGGTCTGACCGGGCAGCAGGAAATGCCGTTTGCACTGGTGCAGGGGCAGCCCATGACGCAGCTGCCGCTGGATCTGTACATCCCGCCGGACGCACTGGAAGTTATTCTCGAACAGTTTGAGGGTCCGCTGGATCTGCTGCTGTACCTGATCCGCAAACAGAATCTCGACATTCTGGAAGTGAATGTCTCTGAAATCGTTGATCAGTACATGGAATACATCAATATGATGCAGGCCATGCAACTGGAACTGGCCGGGGAATACCTGGTGATGGCCGCCATGCTGGCGGAGATTAAAAGCCGGGTGCTGTTACCGCGTAACCGCGAAGACGGTGAAGAAGGCGAAGAAGAAGATCCGCGCGCAGAACTGATCCGCCGTCTGCAGGAATACGAACGTTTTAAAACCGCAGCGGAAGACATCGACAGTCTGCCACGGCTGGAACGTGACACCTGGCTTGCCGATGTGGATGCCCCGGACCGGATTCAGGAACGTATCCATCCGGAAGTGGATATGAAAGAACTGATGCTGGCGTTTGCCGCGGTGCTGCGCCGCGCCGAGCGCTTTGAGCATCATGAAATTCAGCGTGAACAACTGTCCACCCGGGAACGCATGAGTGAGGTGCTGGAGCGCCTGAAGGGCGGTAATTTTACCGCCTTCCGCGCCCTCTTTGATGCCGAAGAAGGGCGCCTGGGTGTGGTGGTGACCTTTCTGGCGATACTGGAACTGGTCAAAGAACAGCTGATCGATATCGTACAGCAGGAAACCCTGGGTTTAATACACGTCAGAGCACGGGAAGAGCGGACCGCGGAAGGACCGTCCTACCGCGAATTCGAAAACAATGACGACGGCAACCGCGGAGAGGTGGAATGACGCAACCGTTAAAAAATATTCTGGAAGCCGCCCTGATGGCTGCCGGTGGCCCGCTGTCGGTTGAGCGTATGCAGTCGTTGTTTGAAGAACATGAAATACCTGCTCCGCAGGATATCCGGGAAGCGCTGACAGAGCTGAAAAATGATCTGCTCGGGCGGGGAATTGAACTCGCCGAAGTTGCCTCGGGTTTCCGTTTTCAGGTGCGCACGGATGTCGCCCCCTGGGTGGCCCGCCTGTGGGAAGAACGGCCGCAGCGCTATTCCCGTGCGCTGCTGGAAACTCTGGCACTGATTGCATACCGTCAGCCGATTACCCGCGGAGATATCGAAGATGTACGTGGCGTGGTCGTCAGCTCGGGCATTATGAAAACCCTGCTGGAGCGGGAATGGGTGCGGGTCGTCGGACACCGTGATGTGCCCGGACGCCCGGCGATGTATGCCACCACCAAAGAGTTTCTGGATTACTTCGGCCTGAAAAGTCTGGAAGAGCTGCCGACTCTGATGGAAATCCGGGAACTGGATGACGCCAACCGTAAACTTGAGTTGGGTGAAGACGCAGACGCGCGCAAAGAACCCGCTAAGGAATATGAATTCCAGAGTGAGGAAGAAGTGGCACAGCGTGGGGCGGATGTATTGTCTGAAACCGAAGACGATCTGGAAGCAGCAAAATCCATGGTCGACCGGGTTGAGAAAAACCTCTTTCACCGCGATGAAGAAGACGGTGAAGATCCGGTTGCCGCGGCGGGCGAAAAACGCCCGACACGCAGTATCGGTGATCTGCTGGAGAGGCTGGAAAAAACCGCTCAGGAAGAACAGAATAGCGACGCTGACGGCGATGCGCCGGCAGAGGAATCGCAGGACGAAAACAGCGCCGATGGCGGTGCAGACACAGATAATGGCGGGGAAACACCCGCACAGGACAGTGACTCTGCCGTGGCGGTCAGCGAGGATGCCGGCGTTAGCGATGATGACGCTGACCCTGACGCCTTAACTGATGATGCTCAGCCGGCAGCCTCCGTGGTGGAGAGCGCGCCGTCTGTGTTTGGTGAGACGGATAGTCACCAGGAACCCCGTCTGCGGACGGAAGAAAGTAACCAGAGCTCTGGTGCCGCATCGTCGGAAGATGACGACGCAGAGACAGGTGAGGAAAACGAACCTGATGAATGAACGAATTCAGAAATTATTAGCCGTTGCCGGTATTGCTTCGCGCCGCGAAGCCGAACGCTGGATTGCCGACGGCCGTGTCACGGTCAATGGCAAAAAAGCTCAGCTTGGTGACCGCGCCACCCGCTTCGATGAAATCCGGGTGGATGGACGCTTACTGAACCTGGAAGATGCCGGAACCAGCCGCCGCGTGCTGGTGTACAACAAGCCGGTGGGTGAAGTCTGTACCCGCAACGATCCGGAAGGCCGGCCAACCGTATTTGACCATCTCCCGAAAACCAAAGGTGAACGCTGGATTAACATTGGCCGGCTGGACATCAACACCAGTGGTCTGCTGCTGTTTACCACGGATGGTGATCTGGCCAACAAGCTGATGCACCCATCGTCCGGTGTTGACCGCGAATACGCTGTGCGGGTGCGCGGCGAGGTCGACGACGCCATGATCGAACGTCTGAAGGAAGGGGTGTTACTGGAAGACGGTATGGCCCGTTTCACCGATGTGCGTTATTTCGATGGTGAAGGGCAGAACAAGTGGTATCACGTGGTGCTGATGGAAGGTAAAAACCGCGAAGTCCGCCGTCTGTGGGAAAGCCAGGATGTGACGGTCAGCCGTCTGAAGCGCGTCCGCTATGGTTGTATTTTCCTGCCATCCAATGTGCCGGTGGGGACCTGGGTTGAACTGGGCCAGCGTGAAGTGAACGATCTGGCGGATCTGGTCGGCATGGAGCGCAAGAAAACCAAGCGCATGATTGGCCGTGAGAAAGAGCAGTTTCAGCGCGTTGCCAAGCGGCAGAAAATCCGACAGCATGCCAATCCGAGACGCAGCACTAAAGCGGCTGCCCGGCCGAAGAAAAAAGTCTGATGGGCTTTTATGGCAGACCGTGAAGACAAAAACACCGGCGATTGCCGGTGTTTTTGTCTGGCATTCTTTATTTCTGCCATTCTTTATTGCCTGAGCAGCCTGTCATCAGCGTCGTTCGGTCTGTTCCGCCGGTATTTCCATCTCGTCAGTATCGCAGATGACGCGGTTGCGGCCATTGCGTTTGGCCATATACAGGGCATCGTCAGCACGCTGGATCAGACTGTCAACGCTGTCATCCAGATTCATGGTGGCGCAACCGACGCTGCAGGTGATCTGCAGAGAGCCTTTGTCATTGTTGAACGCCAGCGCTCCGATGCTTTTACGGATACGTTCGGCAATACGTAAAGCGCCGGCGCTTTCGGCATTGCTCAGCAGGATCAGAAATTCTTCGCCGCCGTAACGGAAGCACATATCGGTCTGACGGATGCAGTTCGTCATGCAGCTGGCGGCTTCCTTCAGAACCTGATCACCCATGCTGTGGCCATATTCATCATTCACCAGCTTAAAGTGATCCAGATCCAGCATCAGAATGGACAGGTTCTGCCCATGGCGTTTGGCCAGTTCCAGTTCGCGGGTGAGGGTACGGTCCAGTGCAACCCGGTTGCCGGCACCGGTCAGCGGATCGCGGAAGGACGCTGCCAGCGCTTCGTGATAGCGCAGGGCATTGCGCATGGGATACACCAGGGTTGACAACAGCCCTTCAATATTGGCGAGTTCGTGTTCACGGAAACGGGTCGAGCGGTGAAATACCAGATCCCCCATGTAATCCTGATGGGTCTGCAGGCGGTAACTGGCACTGTGAACACTGTTGCGGCCGTAACTGAGGAGCAGGTTATTACCGCTGTGGCTGAAGCTCATACCATCCACGAGGACCGCCTGCTGCATCTCATCAAAGAAGATTTCCAGCAGCTGCGACAGTTCCAGCGTTGTCTGCAGCTTACCGGACAGACGCAGCAATAATTCCGGGCGGATATCCGGCCGTGTGGCCATTTCTCCCAGGGATGTGACGACCTTATCGTCCTGCAATTCTGCACGACCGTTGCTGTGTAACGGACTGACCATGAGCTACCTCGTCCAGCTAAAACATTACCTGACGGGTAGTAAGCGATTTCTGTGCCAGACTTTTCATTCTTAAAAAGTCTTTAAAAATCAGTAATTTATTGAATTATTGGGTTTTTTGGGAGCAATTTGTTGACTATTTGACGAACGATTGTTTTCTGCATTCGCCAAGAAAATGGCTGAAAATCAACCGCCCGGTGCCGGTACCGTGACGGTTGGTTGGGTTAAACCGGGCAATCAGGCCAGTGTTTCGGCCAGGTCTCTGGCGTTCAGGGCCTGGCCATGAATATCGCCGGATTGCGGGCTCATCAGATACAGATAAGCCGGCATAATGTCTTCCGCTTCCGGTACGCTGGCCGGGTCTTCGGCGGGATAGGCCATGGCACGCATGGTGGTGCGGGTGCCCCCGGGATTGAGGCTGTTAACGCGTACCTGACTGGTGTTCTCCAGCTCGTCTGCCAGCACCTGCATCAGGCCTTCGGTGGCAAATTTGGAAACCGAGTAAGCGCCCCAGTAAGCGCGCCCCTGGCGGCCCACTGAGCTGCTGGTAAAGATCACAGAAGCGTCTGCCGGTGCCGCCTGCAGCAGTGGCAGCAGATGTTTGATCAGCGCAAACTGACCGTTAACGTTAATCTGCATGACCTTTTGCCAGGTCTCCCAGTGGTAGGTCTGCAGCGGCGCACGCTGGCCCAGTACGCCTGCGTTCAGCAGGACGCCGTCCAGATGGCCGAAGTTCTCGTCGATGGCTTCTGCCAGCAGGCGGTATTTGTCTTCATCGCTTTCTTCCAGATCAAAGGGCAGCACCGCCGGCTGGGGCAGGGATTCTGCCTCAATCAGGTCATAGGTATCGTTGAGCGCTTCCTGGGTGCGGCCAAGCAGAATGACTGTGGCACCGGCGCGGGCGTAGGTGAGTGCTGCCGTGCGGCCAATACCATAACCGGCACCTGTCACTAAAATGACGCGATCTGCGAGGGGCTGGGCGTTTTCTACCATGTTTTTACCTTTTATTTGGCTTGAACCGGCCTGTTTCAGGCCGTACTTGCAATCACTGAACGGCAAAGCGGCAACATCTGGTTGCCGCTTTGCCGCCCGTTTAATGAGTCAGCAATGACAACAGGGCCTGTGGGGTCCCGATGTAATGATCGGCGTTCCAGCTGAGCGGGTCATCGGAGTCTTCGATGTAACCGAAGGTGGCGGCAATGCTCACCATCTTTGCGGCACGGGCAGCTTCCATGTCGCGGATGTGATCACCGACATACCAGCAGTGGTCAGGGGCAACGCCAAGTTGTGCCGCGGCTTTGAATAACGCATCCGGCGCCGGTTTACGCTGTTCAACGTCTTCCGGGCAGATAACGACTTCGCAGCGGAGATTGATCCGGGGCAGCAGCAGGTCGGTATACAGACGCGGCTTGTTGGTCACAATGGCCCAGTGAATGCCGCGTTCTTCCAGCACCGGCAGTACTTCCTCAAATCCCGGAAATACACGGCCGCGGCGCCCGATCAGCTGTTCGTAGCGGTCCAGCAGGCGCTGGCGTAACGGACCGGCCTGCGGGTCGTCAGCGGCCAGGTCCCAGGTCAGGCAGGCGAGGGCGAAACCACCGTTACTGACCTGCTGGCGAATGGCGTCGTCTGTGAGCGGCGGCAGATGATCTTCTGCACGCAGGCTGTGGACGACGTCGATGAAGTCCGGGGCGGTATCAGCCAGGGTTCCGTCCAGATCAAACAGTATGGCGGCGGGTCGGGACATATAATTAACCGGGTTTCACCGAGGCCATCAGGTAGTTCACGCTGACATCGTGATCTTTCAGGCTGTATACCTTAGTCAGCGGGTTGTACACCATGCCGGTCATGTGGGTGACCTGCAGCCCGGTGCTGCGGCACCAGCGGGTCAGTTCGCTGGGCTTGATAAACTTATGATAATCATGGGTGCCGGGTGTCAGCATTTTCATAATGTATTCGGCGCCAATAATCGCCAGGGCGTAGGCTTTGGGGTTGCGGTTGATGGTGGAAAAAAACACGTGTCCGCCGGGTTTGACCAGTGCATGGCAGGCACGCAGGATGGATTCCGGATCGGGCACGTGCTCAAGCATCTCCAGACAGGTCACGATGTCATAGCTTTCCGGTTGTTCCGCGGCCAGTTGCTCCACTGTGATATGCCGGTAGTCGACACTGATGCCGGATTCCAGGGCGTGCAGTCTGGCGGTATTGAGATTGGCTTCCCCCATATCAATGCCGGTGACTTCTGCGCCGCGCCGTGCCATGCCTTCACTCAGAATGCCGCCGCCACAGCCAACATCGAGTACTTTTTTACCGGCCAGTGGCGCAATGCTGTCGACATAGTTTGTGCGCAGTGGGTTGATATCATGCAGGGGTTTGAATTCGCTCTCTGTGTCCCACCAGCGGGTGGCTGCGCTTTCAAATTTGGATATTTCCGCCTGATCAACGTTCGTCTGATCAGGCCTGTCACTGTGAATCTGTTGCATACTGTTTCCTGCTTCTGTGTGCCGTGGCTGGCCTCAGCCGGCTTTGATTTTGTCTGCCCAACGGGTTGTTTCTGTCTGGATGGCCTGCTCATTCAGTGTGGTCAGCCGGCCCTGATCGAGCAGCAGTTTACCAGCAACCCACAGATGAGTGACATGGCGGCTGCTGTCGGTATACACCAGCTGTGACACCGGATCATAGAGTGGTTGCTGGGCAATATTGTTCAGCGACACGGCCTGAATGTCGGCCCATTTACCGGGCTCCAGAGAACCGGTCTGATCTTCCAGGCACAGTGCCCGGGCGCCGCCCATGGTGGCCATATACAGAGCTTTGGCTGCCGGTATGGCACCGGCATCTGCGGCGACCGCTTTCGCCAGCATGGCGGCGGTTTTCATCTCACCCTGAATATTCAGATCATTGTTGCTGGCAGCGCCGTCTGTGCCCAGAGCCAGATTGATGCCGCCGGTCAATAACTGCTGGGCCGGGCAGAAACCGCTGGCCAGCTTGAGATTGGACTCAGGGCAGTGCACCACGGATGCGCCGCTATGTTGCAGGATGGCGATGTCTTCCTCGTTGATCTGCGTCATATGCACGCAGCTCAGGTTGTCCGTCATAAAGCCCAGATCGGCCAGTCGCCGGGTCGGCCGGCAACCAAATTTCTGCTCGCTTTCGCTGACCTCTGAGGCGGTTTCATGCAGATGAATCTGCACCGGCATGCTGAGCTGGTCAGCCAGGGTCTTGATCTGCCGCAGCGGGCCATCGGAGACGGTGTAAGGGGCATGCGGCCCGAGGCCGAAGGTCAGCAGCTCATGGTGACGATAGCGGTCGTGTACCGCCAGCGCTTTTTTGATGTATTCATCGGCGTTCTGGGCAAAGTTGGTGGGGAAATCCAGAATCGGTGTGAAGCTTACGTGGCGGATACCGGCCGCCAGCGCCACTTCAGCGGCGGGTGCCGGATAAAAGTACATGTCGGCATAGGTGGTTGTGCCGCATCTCAGCATTTCACTGATGGCAAGACGGGTACCGGCGGCGGCAAAATCTTCATCGACCCAGCGGCCTTCTGCGGGCCAGATGTGTTCCTGCAGCCAGGTCATCAGCGCCAGATCATCAGCCATGCCGCGGAACAGTGACATGGCCGCGTGGCCGTGCGCATTAATATAACCGGGCAGGACGACCTGGTCCGCCAGATCCAGTGTCTGCGCCGCGTCAGGACCAGCCTCTGCTGTGGGTTGGACGCAGAGGATTTTGCCGTCCCGGATGTAAATGGACTGATGCTCCAGCACCGATGCACTTTCATCCGTCATCGGGATGACCCAGCGTGCGTTGAGCTTCAGATCTGCCTGCATTGGCCCTGTTCCTGTGCAATCGTAGATGCGCTGATTATAAACCGCTGTATCCCTGACGTCTCTGTTCAAATAGTGTCCCGGGTTGTCATCAGCCCTGTTAGGTATCTTGTTGATTTATGGTATGATTCGGCGGTTTATACAGGGGCCCGCTCTGGCTGGCCCGACAATCACAAGGACAGAATCATCCGCACGTCACGATAACTGGGTGATCCGCACAGAACAGGCCGAAAATCTATGGGTGAGTTAGCCAAAGAAGTTCTTCCGATTAACATTGAAGACGAGCTGCAGCAATCGTATCTCGATTACGCCATGAGCGTGATTGTAGGGCGGGCACTGCCGGACGTACGCGACGGCCTGAAGCCGGTTCACCGCCGGGTGCTGCACGCGATGAATATTCTTGGCAACGACTGGAATAAGCCTTACAAAAAATCCGCCCGTGTGGTCGGTGACGTGATCGGTAAATACCACCCTCACGGTGACTCTGCGGTATATGACACCATCGTGCGGATGGCGCAGGACTTTTCCATGCGTTACACCCTGGTGGACGGTCAGGGCAACTTTGGTTCCATCGACGGTGACTCTGCCGCGGCAATGCGTTACACCGAAGTGCGGATGGAAAAAATCGCCCATGACATGCTGGCGGATATCGATAAAGAAACCGTGGACTGGGTGCCGAACTACGATGGCACCGAACAGATTCCGGAAGTCCTGCCGACCCGGGTGCCGAACCTGCTGGTCAACGGCTCCTCCGGTATTGCGGTGGGGATGGCGACCAATATTCCGCCGCACAACCTGAAGGAAGTACTGACCGGCTGTCTGGCATTGATTGATGATCCGGATCTGGATATCGACCAGCTGATGGAATATATCCCCGGGCCGGACTTCCCGACCGGTGCCTTTATTAATGGCCGTGAAGGTATCATTGATGCCTACCGGACCGGCCGTGGCCGCATTTATCTGCGCGCCCGCCATATCTTCGAAGAGAATGAGAAGAACGGCAAAGTCAGCATTGTGTTCACCGAAATCCCTTACATGGTGAACAAGGCCCGTCTGATTGAAAAAATCGCCGAACTGGTAAAAGACAAAAAGCTTGAAGGCATCAGCGAGCTGCGCGATGAGTCCGATAAAGACGGTATGCGCATTGTTGTGGAACTGCGCCGCGGGGAAGTGCCGGAAGTCATCCTAAACAATCTGTTCGCACAAACCCAGTTGCAGGGTGTGTTTGGTATTAATACTGTGGCACTGGTCGATGGCCAGCCAAAAATTCTGAATCTCAAGCAGCTGCTGGAAGCCTTTGTCACGCACCGGCGTGAAGTGGTGACCCGCCGTACCATTTACGATCTGCGTAAAGCCCGTGAACGCGGCCACATTCTGGAAGGTCTGGCGCTGGCGCTGGCTAATATTGATCCGGTGATCGAGCTGATTAAAAAATCCCCGACGGCAGCAGAAGCGAAAGAACGCTTAGTGGCCACGCCGTGGCAGCCGGGCGATGTGCTGGATATGCTGGAACGTGCTGGCGAAGATGCCTGTCGCCCGGATGATCTGCCGGAGGAATACGGTTTCCGCGATGGCATTTATCATCTGTCGCCGGCTCAGGCTCAGGCCATTCTGGATCTGCGTCTGCAGAAGCTGACCGGGCTGGAGCATGAGAAGCTGATCGAAGAGTATCAGCTGAAACTGGAAGAAATTGCTGAATATCTGGAGATTCTGGGCAGCTCAGAACGTTTGATGCAGGTGATTCGTGAAGAGCTGGAAGCCATCCGCGAAGAGTATGGTGATGACCGCCGCACCGAAATCATCGCGCAGAAACGTGATCTGACGATGGCGGATCTGATTCCGGAAGAAACGCTGGTATTGACCCTGAGCCATGGCGGTTATGCCAAAACTCAGCCGATGGATACCTATCAGGCTCAGCGCCGCGGCGGTAAAGGTAAATCTGCCACGGCCGTTAAAGACGAAGACTTTGTCGAACGTATGCTGGTGGTCAACAGTCACGATACCGTGCTGTGTTTCACCGATGCCGGTAAGGTTTACTGGCTGACGGTTTATGATATTCCCCAGGCTGGCCGTAATGCTAAAGGCCGCCCGATTGTTAACGTACTGAATCTGGCGGAAGGTGAGCGTATCACCAGTATTCTGCCGGTGGATGAATATCGTGAAGATCAGTTTGTCTTTATGGCGACCGCCAACGGTACGGTGAAGAAAACCACGCTGGACCAGTTCAGCCGTCCGCGTTCATCCGGTCTGATAGCCTGCGAACTGGACGAAGGTGACTGGCTGGTCGGTGTCGCGATTACCGATGGCACGCAGGATATTCTGATGCTGTCAGATGCCGGTAAAGCGGTACGTTTCAAAGAGTCTGATGTGCGTGCCATGGGCCGCACGGCACGGGGCGTGCGGGGGATTAAACTGGCCGAAGGGCAGAAAGTTATTTCGCTGATTATTCCGGCGGAAGGTGGTTCAGTACTGACCGCCTCCCTGCGTGGTTTTGGTAAACGCACAGCCGTCACTGAATTCCCCACCAAAGGGCGTGGCACTCAGGGGGTGATCGCCATGGTCACCAGCGAGCGTAATGGTCCGTTGGTCGGCGCCGTGCAGGTGTTTGATGAAGATGAAGTCATGCTCATCAGTGACCAGGGCACCCTGGTGCGGACGCCGGTTGAAGGCGTTTCCGTACTGGGGCGTAACACCCAGGGTGTGACGCTGATTAAAGTAGCGGAAAAAGAAAAACTGGTTGGTGTTGAGCGTATCTGTGATGACGATGACGAACATCTGGATCCGGAAGTCACACCGCAAACGACGGATGAGGAGTGATCAGTTCTATGAAGCCAAGGACGCAGGAGCCTGATGTCAGAGACAGCGATGAGATCGATCTGTTTGATCTCATTGATGACATTAAAGCTAAGTGGTACTGGGTGATTGGTACTGTGATTGTGGCCATCGTGCTGGCGCTGGGCTATTTGCTCAAGGCCAGCCCGGTCTATGAAACGGAAGTTGTCTACAAGAGCGTGATGCCGGCGGATTTATTGCAACTGAATCAGCCGCGGCTGAAAGATATACTGGGTAATAATATTGCTCTGTCGCCGGAAGCTGCCTTTCAGCTGGTGCGTACCAAGGCCATGGCGGGAAGCGTCATCCGTTCTTTTTATCGTGAGCTGATTAATTCCGATAATGAGCAACTGAAAGCGTTGATTTACAACCCGGATATATCGGAAGAGCAGAATTACAGCCTGTTCGCCGAGCGGCTTAAGTATTCGGATTCCAAGGACTCGGATTTGTTTCTTAAACTGTCCTTTCAGTTGGAAGATCAGGTGTTGTCGGCTGAGGTGCTGAACCGGTTCAGCGAGTATCTGTTGCAGCGCAACCGTGAGGAAGTTATTCATTCTGTTGAGCTGACCATTGATGCTCAGCTGGACGAATGGGAATTAAAGGCAGAGCAGATGCGGACCGCTTATCAGGCGGATAAGCAACGGCGTCTGCTGCAGTTACAGGAAGCCGTTGCCATTGCCAGAACCATTAATCAGCAGAAACCTTTGTATAGTGGGGAGCGGGTTTTAGTCAGTAATGCACCACCACTTTATATGATGGGTGCCAAAGCTCTGAGTGCGGAAGTTGCGGAATTACGCGCCCGTTCTGAGGGGAACGAAGATCTGTATATCAATGGCTTGCCGGAGCTGCTGTGGAAATCCGACACCCTGAAAAGCACTCAGATAAAGTGGGATCAGGTGCGCTTTGCGGAAGTTGATCAGCCCGCTATTGTTCCGCTGAGAGCAGTGAAACCCCGGAAAACGCTGATATTGGCGCTGGCCATTGTCGCCGGTGGTATGGCCGGTATCCTGTTTGCCCTGCTGGCCGCTGCGCAACAGCGCCGAAGATACAACCAATCATTATGATCCGGCCCGTTCCGGGCCGATATTAAGAGTACAACCAGAGTACAACCAATGAGTCGAGCGTTTAATTTCTGTGCCGGTCCGGCCGCCTTGCCGACTGCCGTTCTGGAACGGGCACGTGAAGAAATGACAGACTGGCACGGTAAGGGCCTGTCTGTGATGGAAATGAGTCACCGCAGCAAAGAATTTGTTTCCGTGGCGGAGAAAGCGGAGCAGGATCTGCGCGAATTGCTGGCGATACCGGCCAATTATAAAGTCCTGTTCATGCAGGGGGGCGCCAGCAGTCAGTTTGCTATGGTGCCGATGAATCTGTTCCGTGGCGAGCCGGGCGGTTATCAGGCGGATTACATTAATACCGGGCAATGGTCGAAAAAAGCCATTGCTGAGGCCAGACGTTATGGTGACGTGAATGTGGCGGCGACAACGGAGGCTGATCATTTTACCTCGGCACCAGCGCAGTCTGAACTGAACCTGTCAGATGGCGCATCCTATGTTCATTACACTCCGAATGAGACCATTGGCGGCGTGGCCTTTGATTACATTCCGGAAACAGGCGATAAGCCTCTGGTGGCCGACTTCTCATCCAGTATTCTGTCTGAGCCACTGGATGTCTCAAAATACGGTCTGATCTACGCAGGTGCGCAAAAGAATATCGGGCCGGCAGGCCTGTGTGTGGTGATTGTGCGTGATGACCTGCTGGGGCAGACCATTGCCGGCACGCCGACCATGTTCGACTATAAAGTCGCCGCGGATGCCGCCTCTATGTACAACACGCCGCCTACTTATAGCTGGTATCTGGCCGGGCTGGTGTTTGAGTGGCTGAAAGAACAGGGTGGTCTGTCAGCCATGGCAGAAATCAACGGACGTAAAGCGGCCAAGCTCTATGGTTTTATTGATGGCAATGATTTCTATGCCAATCCCGTGGCTGTTAATAACCGCTCGAAAATGAATGTCCCCTTTACTCTGGCGGATGCCGGGCTGGATAAAACCTTCCTGGCGGAAAGTGAAGCGGCGGGGCTGTTGAATCTGGCGGGTCACCGCAGTGTCGGTGGTATGCGTGCTTCCATTTATAACGCGGTCTCAGAAGATGCGGTGGATGCGCTGATTGCCTTTATGGCAGATTTTGCACAGCGACATGGCTAATACACAGGACTCAGGCGGAAAAGGCTTCAGGCACTATGAGTGATGGGCAGACAGAAGCGCAGGAGCTGGATGCACTGCGACAACAGATTGATTCACTGGATCAGCAGATTCAGCAGTTAATTAATCAGCGGGCTAAGTGTGCTCAGGATGTGGCCGAGGTGAAGCAGCGGTATGCTGAACCCGGTCAGCATGTCACCTTTTACCGGCCGGAGCGGGAAGCGCAGGTGTTACGTAAAGTGATGGCACGTAATACCGGTCCGCTGGCCGATGAGTCCATGGCACGCCTGTTCCGCGAGATTATGTCCCAGTGTCTGGCTCTGGAAGAACCATTGCAGGTTGCGTACCTGGGCCCGGAAGGCACCTTTACCCAGCAGGCGGCCGTTAAACACTTTGGTCATGCCGTTCAGTGTCGTGGTGAAGTGTCCATTGCCGATGTGTTCCGCGAAGTGGAAAGTGGTGCGGCTAACTATGGCGTCGTGCCGGTGGAAAATTCGACCGAAGGCGTGGTGACTCATACCCATGACAGTTTCTTCGACTCCAGCCTGAAAATCTGTGGCGAAGTAACACTGCGCATTCACCATCATTTATTGATTAAACAGCCCGGGCAGACGATCCGGCGTATCTATTCTCACGCTCAGTCTCTGGGGCAGTGTCGGCTGTGGCTGGATCAACACTTTCCTGGTGTTGAGCGTGTGGCTGTCAGTTCCAATGCCGAAGCGGCAAGATTAGCCAGTCAGACGGCGGATTCTGCAGCCATTGCCAGTGAGGCCGCGGCTGAGTTGTATGAGTTGGTGGTTCAGTCAGCCAACATCGAAGATCGTCCGGACAATACCACCCGTTTTCTGATCATCGGGCGGGAAGAAACCGAGCCGGCTGGCGATGACAAAACGTCGATTCTGGTGGCCAACCGTAATCAGCCGGGGGCTCTGTATCAGGTGCTGGAGCCATTTCATAATGCGGGCATCAGTCTGACCCGCATAGAAACGCGGCCGGCCCGCAATGGTACCTGGAATTACGTATTTTTTATTGATTTTGAGGGTCATATCAAAGACCAGCAGATTGCGCCTGTGATGGAAGCCTTGCGTAACGTCGCGCTGGACTTTAAATGGCTCGGCTCTTATCCCAGAGCAGTGCTCTGACAACAGCTTCCCCCCGGGGGAAAGCGATCTGAGGCAAGATAATGACAGTCGACTTTACACAATTGGCGGTTCCTGGTGTACAGGCTCTGAAGCCTTACCAGCCGGGCAAGCCCATTGACGAACTGGCCCGAGAACTGGGGCTGGATGAGGCGGATATCGTCAAGCTGGCGAGTAATGAAAACCCGATGGGCCCCGGCCCGAAAGCCCTGGCGGCAGTCGAAGAATCCCTGCAGGAAGTCACTCTCTATCCGGATGGTGCCGGTTTTGAGCTGAAGACGGCTCTGTGTCAAAAACTGGGTATCCGGCCGGAACAGATTACGCTGGGGAACGGTTCCAGCGATATTCTGGATTTTATTGTTCGTGTGTTCGTCAATGACGGCGACAATATCGTGGTATCTCAACATTCTTTTGCGATCTATGGTCTGGTCGCCAAAATGGTGGGCGCGGAATGCATACAGGTTCCGGCGGTGGATTTCGGTCATGATCTGAAAGCCATGGCAGCAGCGATTAACGACCGCACCCGAATCGTCTTTGTCACCAACCCTAATAACCCGACCGGTACCTGGCTCAGCCGCAGTGAGGTGGTTGAGTTTCTGAATAATGTACCGGAGCATGTGCTGGTATTGCTGGACGAAGCCTATTTTGAATACGTGGACGAGCCCGATTATCCCGATGGGATTTCGCTGCTCTGTCAGTATCCCAATCTGGTGGTGGCCCGTACTTTCTCCAAAGCTTACGGGCTCGCCGCATTGAGGGTCGGTTATGGTGTTTCCAGTCCTGACATAGCGGATCTGCTGAACCGTGTACGTCCACCGTTTAATGTGAATTCTGCTGCGCTGAAAGCGGCGACAGCCGCTCTGGCGGATGAAGAATATGTAGCCGGCACGCTGGCTGAGAATAAAGCCGGAATGAAACAGCTGGAGGCTGTTTTTGAACAGCTGAAACTCCGTTATATTCCGTCAGTCGGTAACTTCATAAGTTTCAAAGTACCGGATTCTACGGATGAACATACGGTGTATCAGAATATGCTGCAGCAGGGCGTGATTATCCGTCCGGTGGGCAATTATGATATGCCCGGCTATCTGCGGGTGACGGTGGGTACCGGGCCGCAGAATGAAAAATTCATTAATGCTTTGAAAACGGTATTGTCTTGAGTGCTGAAGCCGGTTTTTATATTCCGCGTATCGCTGTTATTGGTCTGGGGCTGATTGGCTGCTCGTGGGTCAAAGGACTGCGGGCCAGAGGTTGTCTGCAACATGTCACCGGTTACGACCGTAATCTCGATTCCATGCAGGAAGCCCTGCGTGTTGGACTGATTGACGATTTCAGTACAGAGCTGACATCAGCGGTGAAGGATGCCGACCTGGTTATTATTTCCGTGCCGATACTGGCTGTGCGTCAGGTGCTGGAAGATCTGAAACCCGGCTTGAGCAGCCATACCGTATTAACCGACGTGGGCTCGGTTAAGGGCTCTGTCTTACGGGATGTGCAGGCGGTACTGGGCAAAGACTTTACAAAATTTGTACTCGGGCATCCGATTGCCGGCTCGGAACGCAGCGGTGTTCAGGCTGCGGATGAAAACCTGTACGTCCGGCATAAAGTGATTCTTACACCAACAGCGGGCACAGACCCGCAGGCATTGGCACTGGTCAAAGATGCCTGGCAGGCCGTGGATGCGGATATTGAAGAAATGTCAGTGTCCCATCATGACGAAGTGCTGGCAGCAACCAGCCATCTGCCGCATTTGCTGGCCTATTCGTTGGTGGATACGCTGGCAAACCGCCATGAAAATAAAGAAATTTTTAATTACGCTGCCGGCGGCTTCCGCGATTTTACCCGCATTGCTGCCAGCAGTCCGGTCATGTGGCGCGATATTTTCTCCGCCAATAAAGAGCAGGTGCTGAAGACACTGGACCTGTTCAGCCATGATCTCGCCTTTCTGCGTTCAGCCATTGAACAGGAAGACACCACCACCGTGATGGGGGTGTTAACCCGTGCTAAAGTGGCGCGCGATCACTTTTCTAAAATTCTCGCCCGCAGGGCCTATGTTGATCCTATGAAAACAGCCTCCGTAAATTATCTGGCCGCCCCGGGTGGGGCATTATCCGGCAGCTTCCGTGTGCCGGGCGATAAATCCATCTCACACCGTTCCATCATGCTTGGGTCGCTGGCCAACGGCACCACAGAAGTCAGCGGTTTCCTGGAAGGAGAAGACAGTCTCGCCACCCTGCAGGCTTTCCGTGATATGGGGGTGGTTATTGAAGGTCCTCATCGTGGCCGGGTGACGATTCATGGCGTCGGCCTGCATGGTTTGCAGGCACCGCCGAATACCCTGTACGTGGGCAACTCAGGTACTTCCATGCGTCTGCTGGCCGGACTGATGGCGGGTCAGAGCTTTGATGTGGAAATGAGTGGCGATGAATCTCTGTCCAAACGGCCTATGGGCCGGGTCGCCGACCCTCTGCGTCTGATGGGCGCGAAAGTCGATACCGCCGAGGGTGGTCGTCCACCCATCAAAGTGTACGGTGCGAATCAACTGAAAGGCATTCATTATGATCTGCCCATGGCCAGTGCCCAGGTCAAGAGCTGTGTGCTGCTGGCGGGTCTGTATGCGCAAGGTGAGACGTCTGTGACCGAACCGGCGCCAACCCGGGATCATACTGAGCGCATGCTGAAAGGCTTTGGCTATAAGGTTGAAGTAGACGGCAGTACCGTGCGTATTCAGTCCGGTGGTGAGCTGACGGCAACCAGTATTGATGTGCCGTCTGATATTTCATCCGCCGCCTTCTATATGGTCGGCGCCAGTATTGCGGAAGGCTCTGATATCACGCTGGAGCATGTGGGCATCAATCCGACCCGTATTGGTGTTATCAATATTCTGAAAGCCATGGGCGGCAATATTGAGATTCTGAACGAACGCGAAGTGGGTGGAGAACCGGTGGCCGATATCCGGGTACGCAGCGCTCAGCTGAAAGGTATTCATATTCCGGAAGATCAGGTGCCGTTGGCGATTGATGAATTCCCGGCCCTGTTTATTGCCGCTGCCTGTGCAGAAGGTGAAACCGTGCTGACCGGTGCTGAAGAATTGCGGGTGAAAGAAAGTGACCGTATTCAGGCCATGGTGGATGGTCTTGTGACTCTGGGGGTTGATGCCAGAGGCACAGACGATGGCGCCCGTATTCAGGGTAAAGGCAGTCAGGGAATGAATACTGCGGTATTTGGTGAAGGCGATATTGTGACTCATCATGATCATCGCATCGCCATGAGCTTTGCTATGGCGTCACTGCGCGGTTGCGGCACCATCCGCATACTGGATTGCGCGAATGTGGCAACGTCCTTTCCGGGGTTTATCGAACTGGCCAATAATGCCGGTCTGAATATCCGTGTCAGTGAGGGGTAATAACGATGACTAATATTCAGGCAGCCGTTATTACCATTGATGGTCCGTCCGGTGCCGGCAAAGGTACCGTCTGTGCCCGGCTGGCAGAAACACTGGGCTGGCAGCTGCTCGACAGCGGTGCTTTGTACCGCATCACAGGCCTGGCTGCGGACCGTAAGTCGATTGTACTCACTGACGAGGCTGCCGTGGCCGCCGTGGCCGCCGCGCTCGATGTGAAATTTGAGCCAACCCCGGACGGGGTGAAAGTGATTCTTGAAGGTGATGATGTCACGACTACTATACGTACCGAAGAGGTCGGTAGTCTGGCCTCTCAGGTCGCCGCCTTGCCGGCAGTGCGCGAGGCTCTGTTGCAGCGCCAGCGCGACTTCCGTGCGGCTCCGGGCCTGATTGCCGATGGCCGTGATATGGGCACTGTGGTATTCACCGACGCACCGGTTAAGGTGTTCCTGACCGCCAGTGCGGAAGAACGCGGAAACCGGCGCTACAAACAGTTGACTGAAAAAGGCATAAGTGCTAGTTTGCCCGCCCTTATCGAAGACATCCGCGCTCGAGATGAGCGGGACAGCAACCGTGCCGTGGCTCCGTTGAAGCCGGCAGAGGATGCTGTTGTGATCGACAGTACGTCAATGAGCATTGATGACGTGTGCGATCAGGTACTGAATCTTGTCCGTGAAGCAGGACTGATCTGAGATGAAGGTGGCGTGTCCGTCAGCTCCGTAACGGGGAGGGTACGACCACTTTTTAAAACTGACTAACCCCAGATATCTGGCTATCTGGCAGGTGTGCGTCTCGCTTTTTAACCCCTGAGACCCGCCGTAACACACAGGAAATACGCATGAGCGAAAGCTTTGAAGCACTCTTTGAAGAATCCCTTAAAGAACTGGACATGCAGGCTGGTTCCATCGTCACTGGTACCGTTGTTGATATCGACAGTGACTGGGTAACTGTTAACGCTGGCCTGAAATCAGAAGCTGTTATTCCACGCAGCCAGTTCCTGAACGAAAAAGGCGAACTGGAAGTAGCCGTAGGTGACGAGACTCAGGTATCTCTGGAAGCCGTAGAAGACGGTTTCGGTGAGACTAAACTGTCCCGTGAGAAAGCCAAACGCGCTGAAAGCTGGAAAGAGCTGGAAAAAGCCTTCGAAGCTGACGAAATGGTCATGGGTATCATCAACGGTAAAGTTAAAGGTGGTTTCACCGTTGATCTGAAAAACATCCGCGCCTTCCTGCCAGGTTCTCTGGTTGACGTACGTCCGGTACGCGACACAGCACACCTGGAAGGTAAAGAGCTGGAATTTAAAGTTATCAAACTGGATGCCAAGCGTAACAACGTTGTGGTTTCCCGTCGTGCGGTTCTGGAAGCGGCTAACAGCCAGGAACGTGAAGAGCTGCTGGCCAACCTGCAGGAAGGTCAGTCTGTTAAAGGTATCGTTAAGAACCTGACCGACTACGGTGCATTCGTAGATCTGGGCGGTGTTGACGGCCTGCTGCACATCACTGACATGGCGTGGAAGCGTATCAAGCATCCAAGCGAAATCGTTGCTGTTGGTGACGAAATCGACGTTAAAGTGCTGAAATTCGACCGTGAGCGTAACCGTGTATCTCTGGGTCTGAAACAGCTGGGTGATGATCCATGGGTCAGCATCAACGACCGTTACCCTGAAAACGCTATCGTGAAAGCACGCGTAACCAACCTGACTGACTACGGTTGTTTCGCCGAGCTGGAAGAAGGCGTTGAAGGTCTGGTTCACGTATCCGAAATGGACTGGACTAACAAAAACATCCACCCATCCAAAGTGGTTCAGGTAGGTGACGAGATTGATGTGATGATCCTGGATATCGACGAAGAACGTCGTCGTATCTCTCTGGGTATCAAGCAGTGCACCATGAACCCATGGGAAGAGTTTGGCACCAAGTTTAACAAAGGTGACAAAATCTCCGGTAAGATCAAGTCCATCACTGACTTCGGTATCTTCATCGGTCTGGACGGTGGTATTGACGGTCTGGTTCACCTGTCCGACATCAGCTGGAACGACAGCGGTGAAGACGCAGTACGCAACTACAAGAAAGGTGATGAACTGGAAACCGTTATCCTGTCTATCGACCCTGAGCGTGAGCGTATCTCTCTGGGTGTGAAGCAGCTGGAAAGCGATCCGTTCTCCGAGTTCGTTGCTGAAAACGACAAAGGCTCCATGGTTAACGGTAAAGTGATTGCTGTTGATGCTAAAGCCGCTACCATCGAAGTAGCTCCTGGCGTAGAAGCGACTCTGAAAGCGTCTGAAATCAGCCGTGACAAAGTCGAAGATGCCCGTAACGTGCTGAACGAAGGTGATGACGTTGAAGCTGTGATCACCACTGTTGACCGTAAGAACCGCACGATTGCTCTGTCTGTGAAAGCGAAAGACAGTGCAGAAGACAAAGCGGCTCTGAAAGCACAGCGTGACAAAGCAGATGCTGAAGTGACAGGTCCTACCACCATCGGTGATCTGATCAAAGAGCAGCTGAACCAGAAAGACTGATCTTCAGTCCTCTGATTCAAAAAAACCCGCTTCGGCGGGTTTTTTTATGCCTGCATTCTGTGGATATCCCTTATGGTATCCGCTATTCAGGCCCGATGGGCCTGTCTGGTTTTCCGCCGTTAACGCCTGTCTTCTCTGAGGCGGAGATTTCAGATTTGTTAAAAAGTGCTCTCCTGGCCCGTTGATTGGGTGCAAAATCCCGGCAATGCGACCAAAAAACAAACAGTACTTGCAAAAGGGGTTAGCTAACTGCATGATTTAGCTAGGTTTATTGCTGAGGTGACGGTAATGCCTCGGTGACGGCTTCCTTATCTGACGCCTGAGCCTGGTTCTCATGGAGGGAAAAGCTATGACAAAATCCGAGCTGATAGAACGAATTGTCAGCCGACAGCCGCAGTTATCATCGAAAGATGTGGAGCTGGCGGTCAAAACGTTGCTTGATCATATGTCCCAGACATTGTCGTCTGGTGAGCGCATAGAGATTCGTGGCTTTGGCAGCTTCTCATTGCACTATCGGGCCCCTCGGGTAGGGCGTAACCCTAAAACCGGTGAAACGGTGGATCTGAAGGGGAAATTTGTACCGCATTTCAAACCTGGCAAAGAACTCCGCGACCAGGTGAATGATTTTATGGATGCGGAAGAATACTGATCCGGGACTGAATGTATGAAAAAGCTCAAAATGGGTTTGAGTGTTCTGTTGACGATTCTGGTTCTGGCTTACGCACTGGCCTTTGCCGCTCACAACAGCTCATCTGTCGAGCTCGATTTTCTGGTCGGTACGCCGTTGTCGCTGCCGGTTTCCATCTGGCTGGGCCTGATGCTGATCATCGGAACTCTCGCCGGTCTGTTGTCCAGTCTGTTGGCTGCAGCCCGCTATCGTCTGCGCATCCGTCAACTAAACAAAGAACTCGCCGACACCAGGCAGCGCCTTAATAAACTCCCCTAGGTCTTTATATGATGGATAACCTGCTGGTCTATGTGCTTCTGCTGTCAGGCATTGCCATCGGCTGGCTACTGGGATACCGCTTCGCAAAAGGGGGAAAGAAAGCCAAAGCCCCTGATTGGATTCCCAGCGTTGAATTTCTTCTGGCAGAAGCGAATGATGCTTCGCTGGAACGCCTGCTGAATGTGCCACAGCTGGATGATGACGCCATCGATCTTTTTCTCAAGCTGGGTCGCACCCTGCGTGAGAAAGGCGAGGCGGACCGGGCGGTGCATCTTCACCAGTCTCTTTTTGCCCGTACCGGGCTGCCCAAAAATACCCAGATGATCCTTGAGTTAGAGCTCGCCATTGATTACAGCTATGCCGGACTTCTTGACCGTGCTGAGCGTTTGTTTCTGGAGTTGCTGAACACCCGTGGCCGGATTTTTGAGCAATCATCGCATTATCTGGTGGAATTATACGAAGAAGAGGGCGAGTGGGGGAAAATACTGACTCTGTATCGCGATAAAAAACTGGCCTCCGGTGCGGCGCTTGAACGACGGGTTGCGCAGGCCGCCTGTGAACTGGCTGAGCTGGCAACGGCATCCGGCGATTATTACGAAACCCAGAAACTGTGCCGGCAGGCGTTAAAAATAGACAGTCGTTGTGCCCGTGCTTATGTGGTTCAGGGAGATATGGCGCACTCCCAGAAAGAAGACAGAGAAGCCATTCGTTGCTATCTCAAAGCCGTGGAAGTGGATACGCAATCCGTGGTGGTTGTGCTGGACCGTATGACAGAAAGTTTTCACTCCGTTGGCGATATCGATGGCCTGATTTCTCACCTGGATAAACACTGGCAGGGCAGTCATTATGTTCCTGCGCTGACCGCCAGAACGGAATGCGTGGCCGAAAAAGAAGGCCCGGAAGCAGCAGTTACCAGCCTGTTGCAGGAACTGTCGGTCGCACCATCAAACCAGGGTTTTTTTGCTTTGGTTGAACTGGTTGTGAAATACCGGCTGCAGCTCGACAAGTCGCAGTTGCTGGTGCTGTATGATATTCTGCGGCGAATTGTAGAACATGAACCCAAATTTATTTGCGGTGCCTGTGGCTTTAAAGCCAAGGAATTTCACTGGCGTTGCCCCAGTTGCAAAGACTGGTCAACACTCAGGTCTTACATGCCGCAACTGACGCCGGGTAACCTCGAACTCTAGCGGAATACTTTATGACCGTTTCTTCAGCTGATAATAAATCTCCCATCGTCGTAGCACTGGATTTTCCGGACAGTGAGCAGGCCATTAACATGGCTGAACGTCTGAATCCACAGGAGTGCCGGGTGAAAGTGGGTAAAGAACTTTTTACCAGCGCAGGACCGGCGGTCGTCGAGAAGCTGCAGAATAAAGGCTTTGATGTTTTTCTTGATCTGAAATTTCATGACATCCCCAATACCTGTGCAAAAGCCATTGGTGCCGCTGCGGAGCTGGGGGTGTGGATGGTTAATGTACACGCCTCAGGTGGCCGGCGCATGATGGAAGCTGCCCGTGAAGAAGTGGAAAAAAAATCCCACAAACCCTGGCTGATTGCCGTGACTGTACTCACCTCCATGGAACGCAGTGATCTGGCAGAAACCGGTCTGGATGTTGAACCGGTCAAGCAGGTAGAAAGACTGGCGCAGCTGACAGAAAACAGTGGTTTCGATGGCGTCGTCTGTTCTGCGCAGGAAGTCGGCGTGATTCGTTCTCTGTGTAATCCCGGCTTTTTGACGGTGACCCCTGGTATTCGTCCGGTGGGCAGTGCGGCAGGGGATCAGCGGCGTATTATGACGCCGCCCGAAGCTCTGGCGGCTGGTGTGAGCTATATGGTGATCGGGCGGCCTGTTACCCAGGCGCCTGATCCTGAAGAAGCTTGCCGTAATATTCTGAATTCGCTGCGCGAATAAGGCTGGCGGTACCTATGAATGGATACGATTGGTACATAGTGCAGACCAAACCCCGTCAGGAGTTACGCGCTGAAGAACACTTACAGCAGCAGGGGGCTGAAGTCTTCAGTCCGTTTCTGACGATAGAAAATATTCGCTCAGGTCAGCGTCAATCGTCCCGCTCAGCCTTGTTTCCCGGATATCTTTTCGTTCGTTTTCTGAACAATCCATCACTTATTTCCAAAGTCCGTTCGACCCGCGGTGTCAGGCATTTATTGGTGTTTGGTTCTCAGCCCGCCAGGCTGGCGGATGATATCGTCAGGGATATAAAGGAACGTTGTCGTGGAGATAATGTTCAGGAAACCCTGAAGAAAGGACAGAAAGTGCGTATCGAATCGGGTCCGTTTCAGCTTTATGAAGGCATATTTGAAGAATATGACGGTGAACGCCGGGCAGTGATTTTTTTATCATTATTGAATAGTCAGCAGAAGCTGGTCATGGATTTGCATGATCTGACCATTGCCTGAAAATTGACACTCGAGTCTGATGGCATGAAAAGTCTGATAATTGCGACTTCAGGGACTATTCGCCACATAACCCTCGGGCGGTAGCGTGTCTGAAACCAGCCTGAGAATTGAGTGCGCTGCTGTGTCGCGTTGTCACGTCGCTTTGTTATATATAGCGCCGCCGCGATGTTGATATGATCGGCTGAAGCAGCCAGTGCCACAGATAATTTTCTTAGACTCAATTAAACAAAAAAGGCAAAAACTTATGGCAAAAGTAACAAAAGCAGTGATTCCGGTAGCGGGCCTGGGCACACGAATGTTGCCGGCTTCCAAAGCCATTCCGAAAGAAATGCTGACCCTGGCGGATAAGCCATTGATTCAGTATGTGGTAAACGAATGTGCGGCGGCCGGGATAACCGAAGTGATTCTGGTGACACATTCTTCCAAAAATGCAATCGAAAACCATTTTGATACCTCATTCGAGCTGGAGTCCACGCTGGAAGCCCGTGTAAAACGTCAGTTACTCGATGAGGTGCGCTCTATTACACCAGACGGTATGACCATTATGCACGTCCGTCAGGGGCAGGCAAAAGGCCTTGGACATGCTGTGTTGTGTGCTCAGCCGCTGGTCGGCGATGCGCCCTTTGCCGTGGTTCTGCCGGATGTATTGATTGATGATGCATCGGCAGATCTGGAGAAAGAAGACATGGCGGCCATGATCCGTGAATTTGAAAGCACTGGCGCTTCCCAGATTCTGGTCGAAGCTGTCGACAAAAATCAGGTTGATAAATACGGCGTGGTGGATCTCGACGGAGCAGATGTAAAACCTGGTGAAAGTGCACCGATTAAAGCCATGGTGGAAAAACCACCGGTTAATAAAGCACCTTCCAATCTCGCTGTTGTTGGCCGTTACGTCTTACCTGCCAGTATCTGGGAAATTCTGAAACACACCCCACCAGGAGCGGGTAACGAAATTCAGCTGACCGACGCGATCGTCACGCTGATGAAATCGTCCCAGGTCAACGCCTTCTATATGACGGGAAAATCTCACGACTGTGGCGGCAAGCTGGGCTATATGAAAGCTTTTGTGGAATATTCCATGCGCCATGATAAAGAAGGTGCAGAATTCACAAAATGGCTAAAAAGCATAAAGTAAACAAACGTTTACTGGATATTCTACTATAATTTAATGAGACCGGCGGGGCATACCCGCCAGCCCTGGAAGAAGAGACGAATGAAAATTGCAATCGCCGGCACGGGATATGTAGGCCTGTCAAACGCTATGTTGCTTGCGCAGCACAATGAAGTTGTTGCGCTGGATATTATCGAAGAAAAAGTCGATTTATTAAACAAAAAACAATCTCCGATTGTTGACGCAGAAATTGAAGATTTCCTATCGAACAGAACACTTAATTTCAGAGCGACGACTGACGCAGAGGATGCTTACCAGGGCGCAGAGTTTGTGGTGATAGCGACACCGACGGATTACGACCCGGACACTAACTATTTTAATACCAGCAGTGTTGAAGCGGTTATTCGGGACGTTAGCAGAGTTAACCCAGATGCTGTGATGGTTATTAAATCAACCATCCCGGTGGGATACACCAAAAAACTAAAAGAAGAGACCGGCTGTAATAATCTGATCTTCTCGCCTGAGTTTTTGCGTGAAGGTAAAGCACTCTACGATAATCTCTATCCTTCACGGATCATTGTTGGTGAGCAGTCTGAGCGGGCACAAACCTTCGCTGGTCTTTTACGGCAGGGTGCCTGGAAAGAGGACGTGGATGTACTTTTTACCGACAGTACCGAAGCCGAAGCCGTTAAACTCTTTTCCAATACCTATCTGGCCCTACGGGTTGCTTACTTCAACGAACTGGATACTTACTGTGAAACTCATGGGCTGAATTCCAGACACATCATCGAAGGGGTTGGATTAGACCCCCGCATCGGAAATCACTACAACAACCCAAGCTTTGGCTATGGTGGTTATTGTCTGCCAAAAGACACAAAGCAGCTCTTGGCTAATTTCGACCAGGTGCCTAACAACATTATTAGAGCGATTGTCGATGCAAACACTACCCGCAAGGATTTTATTGCCGATTCAATCATCAGAAGAAATCCAAAGATTGTAGGAATTTACCGTTTGGTTATGAAAAGCGGCTCAGATAATTTCCGCGCCTCCGCAATTCAAGGCGTAATGAAGAGAATTAAAGCGAAGGGTATTGAAGTCGTGGTGTATGAGCCGGTGCTGGAAGATGATGAATTCTTTAATTCTCGGGTTGTTAATGACCTGGAAGAATTTAAGAAAATGTCAGATGTCATTGTGGCGAACAGGCCATCGCATGAATTGGATGATGTTGTGACTAAAGTTTATACCCGTGATTTGTTTGGTAGTGATTGAATTAATTGTTAAAAGTGAGGCAATATCTTAGGTTTTATGTGTGTTGAAAATAGGATTAATACTTATCAAATTTATATCTATTTAGTCGATGAGAATAAAACTTCATATGTAAACTCTGAAGTGTTATGTGCAATTTTTAAAATGAATAAAATATGAATACGAGAACTTATGGCCAAATTCAACCAGATAGAAAGTGAAACAGAAATTACCGTGGCTGCTATTATACCTGTTTTTAAGGATGATCGGATTGATGCTGCAGTTAGGGGTCTAATAAACCAGGTTGTTCCATTTGATCGGATTATTATTCAAGATCCTGTAGGTAATTATGGCTATTTGGAAAAACTATCTGAAAATATCATTGTTAATAATGACAGTGATAATGGCCTATTTGATGGTATAGATAAATGTTTGGATAAGTATGAGTTTGATTACTATTTCCTGCAAGGGGCAGATGACATTGTACTAGATTGTGAGTTTGTCAAGAAGTTCAAATCATTAAATACTATGCCCGACATATTTTTTGGAAGAATTAAGATTGTTAGTGATCAAGTTGCTCGCTTCTGGCCGTTCGGAACATTGATAAGTATGGGGTTAGTTTTGCCACCACATTTTGGAAGTATATACAAGCGAGAGTTGCTGCTTAATCATCGGATGAGGGATTTTGCAATTGATGGAAATGTTGGTGCAGACAGTGCTTGGTTTTATACCTTAGATTTAAAGGCGCTGAGATTGCTCTATACCGATGATGTAACATTTAGTATGGCCGCTGGTGGAATTTCTAATAATGGGTTTGCGTCACCTATGAAAAATCTAATATGCATGGAAAGAAAAATCAGGAGTGCTGGAGGAAATTCATTCATATCCGTCTTTAAATACTTTATAGCATCCTTTATTAAGTTATTCTTTGTGAGAAAACTAAAATGAAAAATTTTAGCTACTTTCCAATATACTTGGATAAGAATAGTGAATTGATTGATCCTAAGAGTATTCGCAATAATGATTATAGTTATATTGGGTTGACGCATCTTTTGCTAAACGGATTTATCCCTCCACCTTTTACTCTTTATGAAAAAATTCAAACTATTGCACCTATGGATTCCTTTGACGGCTCATATGAATATACTGATTTGTTTCCTAAGTCAGAGGTGGGTTGTTATGGTTTTGATGAAGGTGTATTTGAAAATAAAGTTAAAGAATATTTAGACAGAAATGTTCCTTTTTCTGCAAAAGTTTCAATACTTTTTAGTGGGGGGAAAGATTCAACTACTTTGGCTTTATTGTTCAGGCGGCTGCGTCCTGATGTTCGTGTGAAACTATTTTTTCTAAATAACCTTGATGAAATCAATCGTGCTAAAGCGCTCTCAATTAGGCTTGAGTATGAGCTGGAAGTTGTTGATGTGAATTGGGATGATGTGATTGGCGCTTATGCATCTATGCAATATTTTTGTGGGGATCTGAGTGCTCCGAATTATATCGTTGCTCAGAAAAATGCCGAAAAGTGGTCGTCATTGATTTTTGATGGATCTGGAAACGATTTATATTCTGGACATATTCCTTCGCGTAATGACACTATTAAGTACCATTTGAGAAAACTTGTCGGAGAGATGCCGGTTTGGATGTATAGAGTAACTCCACCTAGATTCCGTTTTCTGTTTAGGCCCCGTTCGTTAATATTTACATATAACTACTTTCCTGTTGCGTCTGAGGTTGTAGGACTGAAACCGGACTTAGTTGGTCAATATAAAAAGTATTGGAAGAATGTTGATGATACGTTTAAGGTTAAGCCTATAGAAGATTTTAAGGTTAATACTCGAGGTCGCTTCCTTGATAACTTTCAAATTTATACTAAAACTTTTTGCTACTCTGGTTCAAGCCAAATTCTTATGCCATTCTGTGATGCTACAATAGCATCTTATTTAGCTAAGCTTTATACTAATGAGAAGTATGAAGGAAGTAGAAATAAAGAGTACTTGAGACGATATCTAAATTCTCATTTGAATTATGAATTAATCCCGGGTGGGAAGCAAGGGATGGAGTCTATTTTTCAAAAAGATGTCACCGGGATATATGCTCTTTTACGTAAATATAGGGAAGGATCTGAGTTTATTACTTTGAACTATAAAACTGCTGAAAAATATCCAGGTTGGGCGCAGTTGATTTGCGGAATGTGTATTTGGATGGATAAGCGTGGTTTATCCATTGATGAATTTTTTATAGAAGGGAAAGTATGAAACATCTTATAGTTACTGGCGGCCTTGGAATGCTAGGGTCGAATTTGGTTAATGCCAGTTTTGACTTGTTTGATAAAATAACTGTAATAGATTCCAATATTCGCGGTATGAAACAGTACGCTTTGGAATTGTGGGGGGCAAATAATGTTAATTTAATAAACCAAGATCTACGGTATTTATCAGAAGAAGCGATTAATAACTTAAAAAATAGCGAAGATGTAATATACTTTGTTCACTTAGCGGATGTTGTCGCTGGGATTGGGTATGTTTTTAATAATCAGTTTAGCATACTTGAAGAAAATACAAGTATTGACATAGCCGCTTTTAAATTATCAAAATTATTAGAAGCGGATAAAGTATTATATGCATCGACTGCTTGTGTCTTTAATCAAAATAGTCAACGTAGTATTGAATCCAAAATATCAATTACAAAAGATTTATACCCGGCATATCCAGAAAGTACGTATGGTTGGGCTAAGCTATTTGGTGAGATTGCTCTTTTCAATCTGTATGAAGAGAGCGATAACGTAAGCGTGATCTACTTCCACAATCTTATTGGGACACCGTGTGATTACTGGAGTGAACGTTCTCAAATGCTTCCTAGTCTAATAAATCGATTGTTATCCCTCAGAAACCAAGATTCAAAAGTTCTTACAGTTTGGGGAAGTGGTAAACAGGGGCGGGCGCTAATGCCTGTAAGGCTTGCTGTAGAATCTATTTTAAAACTTTTGGATATGGAGCAGATGAACAAACGAAACCAGGTCGGCCCTGAGTTTTGCACGTCGGTTAAGGATGTTGCTCAGATACTTTTAACATATGTCTCTGATGAATATTCTTTGGACTTTGATTTGACTAAACCCGAAGGTGATATAGGACGCTCTGTTGCTGAAGGCGAATGTGTGCTTGTTGACAAAATTAGAATAGAAGATGTTGAAAATGCGATATCGGACGTTTATCGCTGGATTGATAAGCGAGTAGTATAAGAATGACTGAGCATGTTATTTTTATACTGCCTAAAAAGTATTATGGAGGTATGGAAACTTCCAATCAAAAACTTATGGACTATTTTGCTAAATGGTTTTCAGTGAAGGTCTCCGCATATATTCATAAGGGAGGTGTAAATGAAGAAGCTTACAGGTGTGATGAATCTAAATTTGTTTCTATAATGTCGCTTTATTTAAGTGTATGTGCACTCTTTAAGGATAGGAACAAGCTATTATTTATAATTAATGGTGTCTTCCCATTGATCTGCATGATGCTTGTACCATTTAAGGTTAAGGCTGTTTATCAGCTTCATTGTACCTTGACATCTAATGGTGAATTGAAGTATTTGAAAAGAATATTTCTAAAAGGTTTAATAGCGCTGTCTTCGTGGAGGTTTGACATATATTGTGTATCTGAATCTTTGGCATTGGAAGTACAGGGGTACAAATGCTCTAGGAAGGCTAATATAAAGTTCTCTCCAAATGTTGTAGATGCTTGCGAGATTAAAAGTTTATCAAAGTCATATAGGGCTCTATTTGTCGGTCGAATTAGTCAGCAGAAAAACCCTTTTTTAGCTCTTAAAATTCTTAATCAATTAATTCTGTCTGGCCAAATCCGGGAAGCTCTTATGGTCGGTAAGGGTAACCTTGTTGATAATGTTAAGCTAAAGGCTTCAGAACAAATCCAATTTCCAGGATGGCTGAGTAATCCATACTCTCATGGAGGAGTGGTTTTGTTTACCTCAAACTATGAGGGATATGGTTTGGTTGTAATTGAAGCGCTTTTGAATGGATGTCTCGTCCTTGCAAGGGATGCTCCATATGGTCCTAGAGATATACTAAATAAAATTGATACAGATATGCTAATACCCTATGAGGCACCTCATGATTATTATATTGAACAGTTAAGAATTCTTAATGAAAAATATTCTTCTGCAGTGGAATGTAAGAAATTGAAGGTTTCTATATCGAGATATATAGAATATCTAAATAAAGTTAGGTATAAAAGTTGGGCAGAGTTCTTTTGATGATTTTGCTACAATTATTGTTCTTAATTGCCTTTCTTTTTCCTTTCATTCCTGGGGTTTTTTCTACAGATATTCAACCCTTCTTTATTATAATAGGCGGCATATGCGCTTTAATTTCAACGGTACGGTCAATTCTTATTTTTCCGTCAATTCTTTTAGTTGTATATTCGATATTGTTTAGTGATCAGCTGACATTAAAAGTTTTGGCATCAGTTGTTGGGTATATTGTTGCGTTTGAAGTCTGTCGCAAAATCCCCATTTCATTGGTTCGGAGTGTTTTATGGGTATACTTTCTAGTATCTCTTGTTGGTGCGGTTATCCATTATTTCAATTCCGACGCTTGGGGGACTATTAGAGAACTCCTGTCTTTAAGAAATGCTAATTACGAATACTATGCTCAATTTGCTCCTGAGCCTAGTATGTACTATATACAAATGGTTCTGATATATTTGGTCTTAGCCTGGTTTGACTTGAAATTTACTAAATTGCTTTATTTTGTAGTTTCAGTTGTCACAGTTGCAATAGGATCTGATATAAGCTTAATAATTTTATTTATGCCAGTGTTATTGGAAGTTTTTTTATATTTTATGTCGAAGGATCGGCTTCTTATGTGGATGAATAATGGTTCAATTCTTATTATTATGCTATATGGAGTTTTTTTTACTTTTTTCCCAGATTACTTTATGCTTTTTTTGGAATATTTTCATCGCTCTGAGCAGGTTCGACTGTATGATATCGGCCAAGTGTATCATGCAGTTAAGGGTAATCCATTTGGTTTGTCTGACTACTCAGAACTGATTTTAAAATTTTCTTTAGATCATCCCGGTAGGTTCAAAGATAATGACTATGGTTCAACATCAGCTCTCTCTAATATCATTTATTCAATAGGATTGTTTGGGTATTTACTGCTGTTGTGGATTATTAAGTACTACTTTAAATATGTAGGGATTTTTACGCTTGTAATTATATCGACAATTGGTTTGAGTTGGTTTCCGTTAAGTTTGATGGTATGTAAAGGAAGTGACAAGAATGCATGATGTTACGGCAATAATTCCCACTGTTGGGAGATTTCAAGAGGTTAAAGAACTATGCATGAGGTTGAAGCAGTATAATATTCCAAGTATCGTCGTGGTGGATGGTCCATATATCGATGACTTTGCCGATCTTTTACATATTGACTCTATTGCTAGAGTCAAGTTTTTAGATGAAAATCAGGGGCAGGCTATTGCAACGGATGTAGGGGTTGCTTTAGCCGAGACTGAAAAAATTATGCTAATTGATTCTGATGATTTAATCTCGATTCTTGATGACACCTGCTTTACTCAAACTCTTGAAGATATGGAACGTAAAGAGATTTTATTTCCAAATAGTATAAAGCTAGATGGAGGTAGAACGATTGAGAGAAAGAATTTATCAGAGGTACCAATTAAAAGTCTTCGGAAAAATTTTATTGGGGCTCAAAGTGGTGTTATATTTTTAAAGGATGATTATGTTGCGCTTGGTGGTCAAAGTAAACAACTTGAATCATGCAAGGATTGGGATTTGTGGATTAGGGCTTTATATAATGGTTTTAGTTTTAAGACATACAAGGCTGATATTTCGTATTCTAAAACATCAGATGGTATTTCACGGAATTTGACCAAAGTTCTTAATGGTCGATTTCAGCTGTGGCGAACTCATAATTGTTTATTTACTACGTTAGGGAGACCATATGATTGGTACTTGCTGCTTCGCTACGTAGCTTTTAATTGTGCTCCTCAGTTTAGTTGCAATGTTAGTTTGATATATCGTTTATTTTATCCAATACACTATTTTGTTTATACTTATGTTAAAAGCTTGTTGGGCCGTTAGAAATTATATTGTTAGAGTTGCGTATACGATAGTTAAGTTTGGCTGGTTGGCTTTACTATCAATTTGTGTAGGTTACTTTTATGGTTTTGGAAGTAACGAATCTATATTGATGCTCCTTCCTTTGCAAGCTATCTTGATTGCTGATTTCGGATTGTCTGTTATAGCTTCCGTTGAGAAAAAAAGACCTGGCAATTTAGTGTGTTTGTTCTTATCTTTCTTAGCTACATGCTCGACCATGTTGATTTATCTGCGTAATATAGAGGCTATATTCAATGCTGCTGAGTGTATTGCTCTTTTTAGTTTGATATTTCTATTTGCCTATTCGGCTATACTTATTAATTGTGTTGATTCGATACTAAGATCTAATGGCTATATTGTTCCTGTATCGATGACGATAATATCGTTTATTGGTGTTTTTGAGCTTTTAGTTTCTAGTCTGATGTTTCTTGACTTTAAGGTATTTTATTGCTCTGTTTATGTAGTGTTCATTCTTTTTTCTTTGGTGCATGCTCGAAAATATATTTTTAGAGAAAAGTACAATATTGAGTTGGCGCAGATTCCCAAATTTCTTTTTTTTTCTAACGGTGTACTCTTAGTCTACTTTGGGACTAGGTATGACTTGTCGTGGTTGAAGGGTGATGAGTTGATTTTGTTGGATTTGGCAGAGAAATCCTATGCTATTTTAATGTTCCCCCTGAATGTACTTCTGAATTTACTTCATTCAAAAGGAATAGATCTTAGGGTGGGGTGGTTTTACTTGTTGGCAGGGTTGGCATTTCTTATGATTGGGATGCTGCATTTGCTGGGGTATAATCAGATAGCCGTCTTCGCTGGAATTTATCTATTCAAGTTGTTTTTCTCAATCTATTCTTATTACGGGAATTATATTGATAGAGTAGCTTTAATTGGCGTTTTATTGGGGTTTATGTATCTAGTGTTATGTGTTTTGGCAAAAGTGATATGGGTTCCAGTTGAACTTTATCTTGAAGTAACATTAGCGATGATTGTTGGCGTCTTTGTGATTTTAGTAGCCTCAAATTTCATTAAAAAATATACAGTAACAATACGGAGAATTTAGTATGAAACGGGCTTTAATAACGGGTATAACAGGTCAGGATGGCTCTTACCTAGCGGAGTTTTTGCTTCAGAAAGGCTATGAAGTACATGGTATTAAGCGCCGTGCATCCCTGTTTAACACACAACGTATAGATCATATCTACCAAGACCCTCATACTGATAATAAGAACTTTATTCTACATTATGGTGATCTAACCGATTCTTCCAACCTGACCCGCATTTTGCAGGAAGTTCAGCCTGACGAAGTTTATAATCTAGGGGCTCAGTCTCACGTAGCGGTATCGTTTGAATCACCTGAGTACACAGCAGATGTGGATGGTATGGGGACTCTGCGTTTGCTGGAGGCCATCCGTTTTCTTGGTCTGGAAAAGAAGACCCGCTTCTATCAAGCGTCTACTTCTGAGCTCTATGGTCTGGTTCAGGAGATTCCGCAAAAAGAAACCACTCCTTTTTATCCGCGCTCACCTTACGCCGTTGCCAAACTTTATGCATACTGGATTACGGTAAACTACCGTGAGTCCTACGGCATGTATGCATGCAATGGTATTCTGTTTAACCATGAATCACCCCGCCGGGGAGAAACCTTTGTCACCCGTAAAATCACCCGCGGTATGGCCAATATTGCACAGGGGCTAGAGCAATGTCTGTATATGGGGAATATGGACGCGTTGCGTGACTGGGGACATGCTAAAGATTATGTGCGCATGCAATGGATGATGCTGCAGCAGGAAAAACCGGAAGATTTTGTTATTGCTACCGGGATTCAGTATTCTGTACGCCAGTTTATTGAATGGTCGGCGTTGGAACTTGGCATCAGCCTCTCATTTGAGGGTAATGGTGTAGAGGAAAAGGCAGTGATTACTGCCATAGATGGTGACAGAGCACCGGCACTAAACGTAGGGGATGTTATAGTGCAGATTGATCCGCGCTACTTCCGTCCTGCAGAAGTAGAAACTCTTCTGGGAGATCCTTCCAATGCTAAACAAAAGCTAGGCTGGGCGCCGGAAATTACTGCGCAGGAAATGTGTTCCGAAATGGTTGCTGAAGATCTTATGATGGCACAACGTCATGCTCTGTTGAAAGAGCACGGGCATTATGTACCAGTATCTGTGGAGAACTGATTGTGACCGCTTCCCGTAAACGTGTATTTGTTGCTGGTCATAAAGGTATGGTCGGTTCGGCGATTGTCCGCCAGCTGGAAATGCAGCCTCATATTGAACTAGTGTTGCGCCAGCGCTGCGAACTTAATCTGTTAAGTCAAGCAGATGTACAGGCTTTTTTTGATGCAGAAAAAATCGACCAAGTGTATCTGGCGGCAGCGAAGGTAGGCGGTATTATGGCCAACAATGTATATCCGGCAAATTTTATATATGAAAACCTAATGATCGAATGCAACATAATACATGCTGCCCACATGTGTGATGTTAATGATCTGTTATTTCTTGGCTCTTCCTGTATTTACCCTAAAATGACTGAGCAGCCGATGCGCGAAAGTGCACTTCTAACGGGGAGGCTGGAGTCGACTAATGAGCCCTACGCGGTAGCGAAAATTGCTGGTATTAAGCTGTGTGAATCATACAATCGTCAGTATGGTCGCAATTATCGAAGCGTAATGCCAACAAACCTTTACGGTGAAAACGACAACTTCCATCCAACCGATTCTCATGTCATACCGGCCATGATGCGCCGCTTCCATGAAGCAAAAGAAGAAGATGCTGCTGAAGTTGTCGTCTGGGGGACCGGTAAGCCTATGCGAGAATTTCTGCATGTCGACGATATGGCTAGCGCATCTATTTTTGTTGCTAATATTGATCAGTTGGTTTATGAATCCTGTACTTCTGAAATGCTCAGTCACATTAATGTCGGAACTGGTAAGGATTGCTCTATTGCAGAACTGGCGCACACTATGGCAGATGTGGTGGGATATCAGGGCAATATTGTATTTGATTCCTCTAAGCCGGACGGTGCTCCGCGCAAATTGATGAATGTCGACACGCTCAGGGAACTCGGCTGGCATTACAGTATTGAACTTAAAGAAGGCTTGCAGATGACTTATGAATGGTTTCAGTACCATCAGAGCGATTTCCGCAGCTGAATTCTATGGCAGAGATAAAAAGTTGGCTTGATGCTGATACTTTCCGTACCGTTGTTGACAGTACGCCATTGGTGTCTATCGACTTGTTAGTACGTGACAGCTCTGGGCATATTTTGGTTGGCAAGCGGGTTAACCGGCCGGCCTGTGGTTTCTGGTTTGTGCCTGGCGGCCGCATTCTTAAAAATGAGACGCTGGCTGATGCATTTGCCCGGCTCACTGAAAAAGAGATTGGTATTGGTTTAACGATACAAGATGCCTTTTATTTGGGGCTATATGAACACTTTTATGAAGACAGTATTTTTACCGCTGTAGGGGATGGGGTATCGACACATTACGTTGTCAGTGGCTTTGAAGTGGTATTGCCTGAAAGCTGTCCGGTACTGCCCTGTGAACAGCACAGCGAATATGCTTGGCTAACAGAGACAGAGTTCATGACCAGTGAATCGGTGCATCAGTACTGTCGCTGGTACCTGGATAAGGAAAAAGGTTTTTTATGATACCTGTAATTATGGCTAGTGGTTCCATAACCCTTTTATGGCAGCTTTCCCGTACGGCATATCCTAAACTGTTTTGCACTGAGCGGCTATCTGACCGTACTACGACAAACCGCAGTACATCTCAATGATCTGGTACCTGCAGATCTGAGGGTTATATGTTATGAAAAGCGCTTTTTCTGGTTGCTGAACAGATGTGTCGGTGGAATATAAAGCCTAGTATCTTACTGGAGCCTGTAGTGAGTAATATCGCTTCCGTTATTGAATTAGCGGTTGTATAGATTATGCGTAGTCCCTCGCTCGTCAATACCAAGGCGCTGGTAACGCTGATGTTAGCCACTGACCATGTTTCCGGAAGAGATTGGGTTGGTAAGTTTGGGGATATCTAAGTATTGTTCTCACAGAAGCTGAACCGGCTATGTCTACATCAGGTCTGGCAGCCCGTAAATCGTAACTCTCTACCCATTGAGCAGTTTGTTAAAAGTCGGGCAACGAAACTGAGTAGCGCTATTTTACTTAACAAGAGCCATAAATTAGCCCCAAAAAAATAGCTGTCGAACAATGCTATATTTTTGATCTGTGCAGACTAATACTTAGCAGCCTTGAAACAGTAATGTTCTGATTTTTATACCGCCTGTGAGCTTGGGGTATAAATATCGCGCGGCACTATAATTTTATTTGAATAGATGAAGAGGCTTTTAAGGTCTGCCCGGAAGAGTCTGTATACTATGCCATTATGGAACCTTTATCTAGAGAGGCTGGTGGACAAATATTGGTAACCCTTTTTGCAGTTCGCTAGAGCTGATACTAGCAACTGATAACTTTTATGAGATATTATTGAAAAAGGCAACAAAGATAACGTGATTATGGTAGGTGGCAGTCTGCTACGCGACTATGTGATTACGCAACAGTCAGCGAATCTGTTTGTTTCGGCTAACAGTCGTATGACCACAGCCTTGGCGGTCATCGACTTGGATATTATTGATAAGGAGAGTGCTTTTCTGGTCACCACCAAAAAAAGTTCAGGACGCAAAAAATCATTACGGAGGTTAAGCTGCGGGTCAGTAATGAGTATCGCCAGTACTGTGAGGCTATCACTTATGGGGTGAATATATCACCATAAACGAACTTGGATACTATAAGGCAAAGCGTATTACAACAATGGCGCGTGAAAGACTGTCACCCCAGATTCATCGCGAATGGGCAAAGCAGTAGATTATTGTATTTGGGGCGACGAAGGCAACTAATAGGGGATCAATTGTTTGCTCATGGAAAGACCAACGATTTATTTATCTTTTTAACGTGTACACTATCTAGGAAATCCCGGTATGATTGAGCTGGAAATGATTGAAGTGTAGTCCTGCTTAGTGGAGTAATATATTGTGATAACAAAGGATGCATATGAGTGAAACCAATAAAGCTAGGCTGAAGATATTGATTAGTGGTGGTAGTGGCTTTTTAGGCAGTAAGGTTCTTAGTGAGTTAGAGGAGCAATGTGAATATGATGTTTATGAAATAACCCGTTCCAAGAAAATGTGTAAAGGAAGTCATAGTTATAATATTAGATCATTTAATTCGGATACAGATTATAGTTCAATTATAAAAAATAAAGATGTTGTTATTCATATGGCAGCCAGAGCTCATATAACCATGGAGGATGTGCCTGAGTCATTGGTTGAATATCAAGAGGTAAATGTCGAAGGTAGCAAAAATCTGGCATTACAGGCTTCAGCAGCAGGTGTGAAGCGTTTTATTTATTTAAGCTCTATTAAAGTTTTAGGTGAGACTACTACTAGTCAGAGTCCATTCACTGAAAGTTCAATGGTTTCTCCTGTAGGTGCTTATGCGTGCTCGAAGTTGCAAGCTGAAGACGTTCTTAGGGATATATCTGCTGAAACAGGAATGGAATTAGTGATTATTAGGCCTCCTTTGGTTTACGGTCCCGGAGTTAAGGCTAATTTTCGTAGTATTATTAAATTGTCAGAAACGTACTTTCCTTTACCTTTCTCTTCAGTTTGTAACAAAAGAAGCATGATTTACCTAAGCAACCTGGTAGATTTTATAATTCGTTGTATTCACCACCCAGTCGCTGCAAATCAGACATTTTTAGTTTCTGATGGTCAGGATGTATCTCTGAAAGAACTAATTACTGAATTGCGTTCAGCGATGGGAAGAAAGCCTGGTTTGATACCTATGCCGGTTTCTTTATTCCGTTTTTTAGGAAAATTAACAGGGAAAGCGGATTTTATAGATAGGTTAGTAGGGGATCTACAGGTTGACTCTTCAAGGGCTCGTCGTTTGTTAGGCTGGGCGCCACCGTATACGTTTGAGCAGGGCATTAAAGAGACTGTAGATGATTATATAAAGAGGAAAAAGTGACGTGTTGCGAATATTGGATATTATCTTTTCTGTTTCTGGACTGATTGTGGGGTTTCCTGTTTTATTGATTATTTATGTGATTGGTTTATTTGATACAGGCTCACCTTTATTTATTCAAGAGCGGGTAGGGCGTTATAAGAAGTCATTTAATTTGGTTAAATTCAGAACTATGAAAGTTGATACGGCCTCGGTAGCGAGTCATCTTGCATCATCGTCATCTATAACTAAACTTGGTGGATTTTTGCGCAGAACTAAATTAGATGAGTTGCCTCAGTTGTGGAACGTTCTGAGAGGAGATATGAGCCTTGTCGGGCCGCGCCCTAATCTGCTTAATCAGGAAGAACTAATCAGAGAGAGGGATCAAAGGAAGGTTTACTCAGTTCGTCCTGGGATTACTGGGCTTGCTCAGGTGAATGAAATCGATATGTCGACCCCAGAACTATTAGCTGAAACGGATGCTCGAATGATTGCAGATATGTCGGTAGCTAATTATTTTAAATATATCTTACAAACGGTATCAGGAAAGGGTTCAGGCGACCGGGTGAATTAGGCGGCTTCTATTATTTTCTATGAGAAAGAAACTACGCCCCTTCTCTTGCATTAAACACCCAGTCTGAACACTCGCCCAGCTGATGGTAAGCTGCTGGAGCATCCAGCAGAATATCGATCACATCATCGACCCTGAACTCATGACAGGCTTTATCCAAACGGTGGAGCAGGTTGTGAGTCTCGGGCCACGGAATAAAGTTTTCGTGAGCCGACATAATCCTGGTGTGTGCCGTTTCTTTTACGTTGTCTCCCACCAAGAGTTCTTCATACAGTTTTTCGCCTGGTCTCAGGCCGGTGAAATGAATACCAATATCGCCCTCTGGGTGTTCTTTTGTTTTTTCAGTCAGGCCAGAGAGGTGAATCATGCGCCGGGCCAGATCTGTAATTCTGACGGGTTCACCCATATCAAGTACGTAGACATCTCCACCAGTCGCCATAGCACCGGCCTGAATAACCAGCTGTGCGGCTTCCGGGATAGTCATGAAGTATCGGATAATATCCGGATGGGTGACGGTTATGGGGCCACCTTCTTTGATCTGTTTGCGGAATAGAGGAACCACGGAACCGGACGATCCTAAAACATTACCAAACCGAACCATGGCAAATACAGTATCAGCCTGGCGGGTAGCAAGTGCCTGCAGTACCAGTTCGGCAACCCGTTTGGAGGCTCCCATTACATTGGTAGGGCGTACGGCTTTATCGGTTGATATCAGCACAAATTTACCGACACCGGCTTTTACAGCAGCTTCTGCACAGAACCAGGTGCCAAAGACGTTATTACGTACACCTTCAACCACATTATGTTCAACCATAGGAACGTGTTTGTAAGCTGCCGCATGATAAATCGTATTCACATCAAAGGCGGAGAAAATATTTTCCAGGCGATTCTGCTTTTGTACTGAGCCCAGAATCGGAATGATTTTGCTTGATAACTGATGTTGTGCTTTCAGAATGTTGAGTTCCTGGTCGATACGATACAGGCTGTATTCATTCAGTTCGACCAATACCAGCTGGCGGGGATTATTGATCAGAATCTGGCGACAAAGCTCCGAGCCAATGGAGCCGCCGGCACCTGTGACCAGAACGTTTTTCCCGAAGATATCTTTATGAAGAAGACTGACGTCGGGTAAGACAGGTTCACGCCCCAGAAGATCTTCGATGTCTACTTCTTTGATCTCAGTGATGGTTGCTTTGCCGCTGATAACATCCGTGACAGAAGGAGCAGTCAGTACTTCCAGAGGCATATCTGCTAATTGTTCAACAATCGCTTTTCGTTGTGCTTTACCGGTTCTGCCCAGAGCCAGCAGAAGCTTCTTGGTGCCGAATTTTTGCGTTACTTCAGCAATTTGTTCGCGCTTATAAACCCGCAGGCCATGAATTGTGATGCCAGCCTTAGCAGGGTCATCATCAATGAAGGCAAACGGGCGATAGGTTTCACTTTCGCGCAAAGCATTTTCCAGCGCGATGCCCTGGGTGCCGGCGCCGTAAATTAATACCGGCTCTGCTTTCAGTTTCGCTGCCTGGTTTGACAGGCTGCGGATCACGAGGCGGGGAGACCCCAGCAGTGCATAAGCGGTGAACAGGTAAATAATCAGGCTGGAACGGGGAACACTGGCCTGTGTGAAAAAGGCGAATGTGGCAAACAGCAGGGCGGAGGCAGCGATGCCCAGACCAAGTGTGAAAAAGGCTCTGCCGGTCATAAAGCGCACAACGGCTCGATAAAGGCCCAGTCGTACAAAAAATGGCACACTGACGGCAGTAGTTAATAGAATAGCAGTCAGGGTTTCGCTCGGCAGGTCAGGAAAGATATCTCCGTATCTGAGGGCGATAGCCAGGTAGGCAGCGATGGGGATGGATATCAGGTCGTAGATGACCGCATAGGTCCGTTTTCTAGAGCGTGGAGCATTTAAAAAGTAAGATATCATCATCTGGCCATCTTCCCATTCCATGGTCTTTTAGTATAGCAGTGCATGACAGAAGTGCCGTGAAATTAAAATAATTGCGTCACAAAACGGTAACTTTTACGCCAACTGTTTACACAGGTACCGATAGTGGTGAATTACTGGTGGCGAATGTCGGCCAGCGGCTAAATTGCTAACCGTCTTAAGTCAGAAATTAAACTGCTGCTTTGATCGATAAGAGTAGCTAAGAATGGTTTTTCTGAGAAAAAACAGAGTTGTTTATAGTCTGAAGAGTATTGCTGAAATGGCTCCCCGAGCTGGACTTGAACCAGCGACCAATAGATTAACAGTCTACTGCTCTACCGACTGAGCTATCGGGGAACATCAGCAAGTGGGCGCATTATGCAAAGGGTGAGCTGGGGTGTCAAGCATCTGTTTGATTTTCTTGCGTTTTATTTCACGATACCGGCTTTCGTCCGGCCGCTCAGTCCTTCGCTATGCGTGAAAATACAGCCCCTTTCTGATCACGGTACTTGGCATTTTCACGCTTGTTGTAGGGGCGTTTGGCCGGGCTGCTGAGCATTTCAAAGGAGAGGGCACATATCGTCATTCCGGGGCGAAGCGCCAGTGGCAGTTTGCCATTATTGTAGAACTCCAGAACGATCTGGCCTTCCCAGCCCGGATCAATCCGCCCTGCGGTCACATGTACCATCAGGCCAAGGCGTGCCAGCGAACTGCGACCGTCGAGCCAGCCCACCAGGTCATCGGGAATGGTCACAGATTCCAGCGTGGCACCGAGTACCAGTTCACCCGGATGAATGTAGAGCGCCTCGCCGTCTTCTATGGCGATTTCTTTGCCCATGATGCGGTTGATATCACGGTCCAGTTGAGCGCGGTCGCCGGACAGATCAAGGTGCGTTACTGAGTTGCTGTTAAATACCCGGAAGCGATGATCCAGGCGCAGGTCGACACTGATTCCGGCGATGGCTTCGGCATCAGGCACTGGCTCGATAAGAATGCTGCCCTGATCGAGTCGTTGTTCAATATCGCCGTCGCTGAGTCGCATGGTTGGGTGTCCTGTTGCTGATTGGCCGGGCTGCAGTGTACATCAAGCGAGGAGACTGCAGTAGCCGGCCGGAAGTGGTTTCACGATGCTATTTCAGATCGGTAATATCGATCTGGTAGCGTTTTTTGCCATCTTTCCGGTCCACCAGTCTTACCAGTTGGTATTGATGGTCGATGGCGTACCAGGCATAAATACTGCGGTCCTTATCTTTGCGGATCTGCTGAACCTTCAGAGTCTTCAGTTTGCCGATACGGGTATTGAGCTGCTCTTCTGCGACGACGCGGAAGTGAAAGTCTTTGGCCCGGTTTTTTTCAAAGACGTCATAGGTGAGTTCTTTCGCGCCCGCAGACAGATCAAGCCCCGCCTGCAGCATGTAGGTCAGGTTGTCCTGTACATGCTCATCCCAGGCATCCTGGTATTCTTTCTGTTTCTCCAGGTCGGTCACACGCCGCAGTTCCGGAGCGAAGACCAGGGTGCGGTCGTCTTCATTGAACAAGCCGGTTGCCCGGTAGCGGTACTCCAGCGGGTAAATCTGACCATCTTCTACCCGGAATTCCGACGTTTCAGTCAGGCCGGCAGCGCTGGCATCAGCCTCAAACACCAGCTGCCAGTGGCCATTGCTGAGCTGTCTCAGCGTCCGGCTGGCGTCGATGTCGATACTGAACCAACCCACTTTCCACTCGGTGGTGTAGTGGGCGGTAAAGGGTTTGAGCGTCATGGTGTTATTGTCTGCAGCCTGCAGCGACGCTGGCCGGGAAGTCGCTGTTGATGTCGATGTTGCAGTCTCTTCGGCTGCGAACGCGGTGAGCGGCAGAATAGAGCAGAGTAACAGCAGCCGGGTTATCCGTTTTGTCAGCATCATAAAGTCTGTTCAATCCATTCGTTGCAAGATATCCGGTTCTGACCGCAGGTTGAGGCGCGGAATTCCGCTGCAGTGATCAGTCTGTGGGGATCACTGTTCCAGACGCAGGCCACCGGCAGGCAATGCAATACCATCAAGCATGGCCTGGTTGTCTTTCATGGTCAGCCGTCCACTGACGAACCATTTGACCGCAATGGGGTAAATAATGTGTTCCTGCTGGCGTACCCGCTGCTGCAGAGCGTCAGCGGTATCATCGCTGCTGATTGTTACAACCGCCTGAATCACATTCGGGCCGTCATCCAGCTCTTCCGTAACAAAATGAACCGTCACACCGTGTTCTGTATCACCGGCATCAATGGCCCGTTGGTGAGTGTGCAGTCCCTGATATTTGGGCAGCAGAGAAGGGTGGATGTTGAGCATGCGGCCCAGGTAACGGCGCACAAAATCCGCCGTGAGGATGCGCATAAACCCGGCCAGAACGATGAGGTCCGGCTCGTATTCATCAATTTTGCGCATCAGAGCCACATCAAAATGCTCACGGCTCTGGAATCCGGAATGATCCACAACCTGAGCGTCGATATCCCGGTCGCGGGCTTTCTGTAAGCCCGCGACATCCGGTTTGTTGGATATCACCGCCGCGATGTCTGCATCGATATCACCGGCTTTGACGGCATCCGCAATGGCGGCCATATTGCTGCCACTGCCGGAGATCAGAATAACAATGCGTGGTTTCTTTTCCGGCTCCCCGGGCGAACGCATCATACGCGGGTTCCGATAAACTCAACCTGTTCTTCGTCTGCGGATTTTGGCTGGATTTCACCAATAATCCAGGACTGCTCACCTTCGGCATTCAGCAGCGCCACGGCGGCATCGGCTTTCTCTTCCGGAATCACCGCAATCATGCCGACACCACAGTTAAAGGTACGGTACATTTCTGCCGTTTCCACGTTGCCGGCGCTCTGCAGCCAGCCGAACACTGCGGGCCACTGCCAGCTGTTGGTGTCGATCACCGCTTTGCATCCTTCGGGTAATACCCGGGGAATGTTCTCCTGAAAACCACCGCCGGTCACGTGACACATCGCATGCACGGCGGACGCATTGATCAGCTTCAGGGCAGAGCGTACATAAATACGGGTTGGCGCCATCAGGGCATCGGCCAGTGGCTGGCCATCCAGATCAGCGCTCAGATCCGCTGCGGATACGTCGATGATCTTACGGATCAGGGAATAGCCGTTGGAGTGAGGACCGGAGGAGGCCATGGCGATCAGCTTATCGCCGGCCTTCACCTGGCTGCCGTCAATAATGTCAGCCTTTTCGACGATACCGACACAGAAGCCGGCCAGATCGTAGTCTTCACCTTCGTACATGCCCGGCATTTCGGCCGTCTCACCACCCACCAGGGAGGCACCGGCCTGTTCACAGCCTTCGCCAATGCCTGTTACGACGTCTGCCGCCACATCCACATTGAGTTTGCCGGTGGCGTAGTAATCCAGGAAAAACAGCGGCTCTGCGCCCGCAACGACCAGATCGTTCACACACATGGCGACCAGATCCACACCAATGCTGTCGTGTTTGTTCAGATCCATGGCCAGGCGCAGCTTGGTGCCGACGCCGTCGGTACCGGATACCAGAACCGGTTGTTCATAGCCCTGCGGCAGTTCAAACAGAGCGCCGAAGCCACCCAGACCGGCGAGCACTTCCGGGCGGCGGGTTCGCTTTGCCACACCTTTGATGCGCTCAACCAATGCATTTCCTGCGTCAATATCAACGCCTGCGTCTTTATAGCTAAGGGATTGTTTGTCTGTCATGCCATTGTCACTGGGGTACTGGGTGGAAGAAAGGCGCGTATTCTAACGATTTGTTCCCCGGAGTGCACCACTCAAATAGTGATGGCAGAGGTGATGGTGCAGCTGCAGGGCATCAGGGGCTGCTGTAACGCCCGCTGCGGCAGGGGCTGTGGTCTGCCTGCATCACAAAATCTGTCATCAATGCCCCTCGGGTGCTGGCTATCGGCGCTGTTCATGGCACAATACGGGCCGTTTACGATCCGGTACAGGCTGCGCGCCTGTGGCGCTGTTGTTGGCACTATTGCCGTCGCTGCCGGTCTGAACTCTGTCATTCATACGGGCTGTCCTGCGGGCCGGCCCAGGTAAAAGGAAGCTGTCTGTGCGAGCTGTCAGTCTGGTGATGTTGTTGTGTCTGAGCATGCTGGGCCATGCAGTGACCGTATCCGATCTTTATAGTGTCAGCGTGCCGGTGGAGGATCAGACGATGTCCAGCCGTCAGGCTGCCACTCAGATGGCGATGAAACTGGTGGTCGTGAAAGTATCCGGTATCTCTGCCAGTACGGCGCGGGAGCCGGTACAGCAGGCTGTTAACGCCGCCGACCGCTATGTGAAGAGTTTCCGCTTTAACCGGGATGACGATAACAACCTGTACCTTAAAGTGGTTTTTGCCCCCAACCTGATTGATAAGCTGCTCACCGATGCCCATCTGCCGGTGTGGGGCAAAAGCCGTCCGCTGGTGCTGCTGTGGGCCGGTGTGGAAGATGACCAGCAACGGCGGCGCGTCAGCGCCGATACCCCGGATTGGTATCGTTTATTTGATCAGGCGCTGGCGGAACGCGGCATTCCGGTACTCTGGCCATCCCTGGATCTGGAAGACGATGCAGCGCTGCCGCTGGAGCGCTTATGGGGCCTGTTCCGCTCTGATATCGACAAAGCGTCGCAACGCTACCGGGCGGATGCCGTGCTGGCCGGGCGCATGTCGCCGACATTGAACGGCGAATGGCGCTACAGCGGCTTTTTTGAGCACAATGGTGAGGTACAGGATATCAGCGCCCGGGCAGAGACCGCAGACGTGGTGCTGCGCCAGGTGGCTGAGCAGATTGCTGCATCCATGTCATCGCAGTACGCCGTGATCAATGATGGCACGACCGCGGGCCATGAAATACGTATCTCCGGCGTGAAGAGTTTCCGTGCTTATCATGATCTGCTGGCCTATCTGCAGGCTAATGTGGCAGTGAATAATGTACGGGTGAGGGCGGTGCATCAGAATGATCTGGTGCTGGATCTTGACCTGTCAGCGGACTGGAGTCAGGTGTGGGCGACGTTATCTTTGGATAACCGTCTGTTGTTGTCGGCACAGGGTGACTATATCTGGCAACCATAGGCATAATAAAAGCATGGAACATCAACAACTTACATTATCAGTGGCGGTTCGGGACGATGCCCGCTTCGCGAACTATTATGCCGGCCCGAATGAGCAGATCGTCCAGGCTCTGCAGCAGCAGTGGACGACCCATGGTGAGCCCTATATTTACCTCTGGGGTGCGGACGGTGTGGGCTGCAGTCACCTGCTGCAGGCAGCCTGCCATTACGCCGAAGGGTTAGGGCACCAGAGCGTTTATCTGCCACTGGATGAACTGGTGGAATACAGTCCGGCCGTGCTGGAATCCATGGAAGATCTGCCGCTGGTTGCGCTGGATAATGTCCAGGCTGTGGCCGCTCACCGCGAATGGGAAGAAGGCCTGTTCCATCTGTTTAACCGCATCCGCGATCGTCAGGGCCATCTTCTGATTGCCGGAAATCAGGCGCCCGGCCATCTGGGCATCGAATTGCCGGATCTGAGCTCGCGTCTGAGCTGGGGGATGGTCTATCAGATTGAACCGCTGGAGGATGACGATAAAATTCTGGCACTGCTGTTACGGGCAAAACGCCGCGGTCTGAATATGAATGACGATGTGGCACGTTTTATACTGTCGCGCGGTCCCCGCGATATGCAGGGGCTGTTTGATCTGCTGGATAAGCTGGATCAGGCGTCTTTGTCAGCTCAGCGTAAGCTGACGATTCCTTTTATCAAAGCAGAGATGGGCTGGTAGACGGCGTTAATGCCGCGCTAAAAGACACACAGACAAAAACGCCGCCGGTGAGCGATCACAGGCGGCGTTTTTTTGTGGCGTTTAAACTGCAAGCGGTCAGCTCAGAGCCTTAGTCAGGCGTGCCACAGCATCCTTAAGCGTATCCAGGCTGGTCGCAAACGACAGGCGCGCATAACCAGGTGAGCCAAAGGCCGAACCCGGCACCAGAGCGACACCGGCATCGGTCAGCAGTTTTTCGGCAAATGCCACATCGTCACTGATACCGGCTTTTTCCATGGCGCCTTTCAGGCTCGGGAAGGCGTAAAAGGCGCCGTCACCTTCAATGCAGCTGACGCCCGGAATCTCGTTCAGAGCCGCCACCAGATAGTCATGGCGCTCTTTAAACGCCTTAACCATAGGTTCCACACAGTCACGGCCACCGGTCAGTGCCGCTTCCGCTGCCACCTGAGAGATAGACGTCGGGTTGGACGTGCTCTGGGACTGAATTTTCTTCATCGCGCCGATCAGTTTGGCCGGGCCGGCGGCATAGCCGATACGCCAGCCGGTCATGCTGTAGGCTTTGGACACGCCGTTGAGCACCACGGTGCGGTCATAGAGTTCCGGACACACAGTGACGATGTTCTCGAATGCGAAGTCCGCCCACCAGATGTACTCATACATGTCGTCAGTCGCGATCATGATCTGCGGGTGTTTCTTCAGTACGGCACCCAGTGCTTTCAGTTCATCCGCGGTATAGGCCACACCGGATGGGTTGGACGGGCTGTTCAGTACCACCAGACGCGTTTTATCCGTAATGGCGGCTTCCAGTTGCTCAGCCGTCATTTTAAAGCGGGTGGCTTCGTCGGTTTCAATAATCACCGGCGTGGCTTCCGCCATTTTGACCATATCCGGGTAAGACACCCAGTAAGGTGCCGGAATCACCGCTTCGTCACCTTTGTTCAACAGCGCCAGTGACAGGTTGAAGAAGCTTTGCTTGCCACCGCAGGACACCAGAATCTGGGCCGGTTCATAGCTCAGGCCATTGTCTTTCTGCAACTTGCTGATAATGGCTTTCTTAAGGCCAGGCGTGCCGTCCACGGCCGTGTATTTGGTAAACCCGTTATTGATCGCCTCAATGGCCGCCTTTTTAATGTGCTCCGGTGTGTCGAAGTCAGGCTCGCCAGCGCCAAGGCCGATAATGTCTTTGCCTGCCGCACGCAACTCAGCTGCACGGTTGGTTACCGCCAGAGTCGGGGAAGGCTTGATCTGTTGAACGCGATCAGACAATTGCAGGTCCAAAATGTGTATCCTCAAAAAAAGCGATGGTGGTTACAGGCAGTGCGACGGATCGTTCCGCCGTCACTGCCAGTCAAAAAACCGTATAATGTTATCTGATATAGGCTGTAACTGGAATCCTGATGAGTAAGGCATTTGAGCTTTCTTCCAAATATTCTCCCGCCGGAGACCAACCCGAAGCCATCCGTCAGCTGGTCAGCGGTGTTGACGCCGGTCTGCTGAAGCAGACACTGCTCGGGGTCACGGGGTCGGGCAAAACCTATACCATGGCCAATGTGATCGCTCAGTGCGGTCGCCCGGCCATTATTATGGCGCACAACAAAACCCTGGCGGCGCAACTGTATGGCGAATTTAAGGAGTTTTTCCCGAATAACGCCGTTGAGTATTTCGTTTCCTATTACGACTACTACCAGCCGGAAGCCTACGTGCCGTCATCAGACACCTTTATTGATAAAGATGCCTCGGTGAATGAACACATTGAGCAGATGCGGCTGTCGGCCACCAAGGCCCTGATGGAGCGCCGCGATGCCATCATCGTGGCGACAGTGTCGGCGATTTATGGTCTCGGTGATCCGGATTCCTATCTGAAAATGATGCTGCACGTGGTGCGCGGCGATACCATCGATCAGCGTACTATTCTGCGCCGTCTGGCAGAGTTGCAGTACACCCGCAACGATGCTGATTTTCACCGTGGTACCTATCGCGTACGTGGTGAGGTGATCGATATATTCCCCGCGGAAAGTGATGATGAGGCGGTGCGCATTGAGTTGTTTGACGACGAAGTGGAGCAGATCGCCTATTTTGATCCGCTCACCGGTGAGGTGCTGAACAAAGTCGCGCGCGTCACTATTTATCCGAAAACCCACTATGTAACGCCACGCCAGCGTATTCTGGATGCCATCGAAGGCATTAAAGAAGAGTTAAGCGAACGGCTGGAGTATTTCCGCGAACATAATCTGCTGGTTGAGGCGCAGCGGCTGGAGCAGCGCACCAAGTACGATATTGAAATGATGCAGGAGCTGGGATATTGCTCCGGCATCGAAAACTACTCACGCTATTTATCCGGCCGCGATGAGGGCGAAGCACCGCCGACGCTGTTTGATTATATTCCGCCGGACGCACTGGTGTTTGTCGATGAATCCCACGTAACGATTCCACAGATTGGCGGCATGTACCGCGGTGACCGTTCGCGCAAAGAAACCCTGGTGCAGTTTGGTTTCCGTTTACCATCGGCGCTGGATAACCGTCCGATGCGCTTTGAGGAATGGGAAAAAATTGTGCCGCAGTGCATTTTTGTTTCGGCCACACCCGGAGTCTACGAACAGGATCATCAGGATGCGGTGGTGGAACAGGTGGTGCGTCCGACCGGGCTGGTGGACCCGATTATGGAAGTACGGCCGGCCACCGGGCAGGTGGATGATGTACTGCACGAACTGAATGAACGGGTTGCGGTTGGCGAGCGGGTATTAATTACCGTGCTGACCAAACGCATGGCGGAAGATTTAACTGAATTCCTGCTGGAGCAGAATGTGCGGGTGCGCTATCTGCACTCGGATATTGATACGGTGGAGCGGGTGGAAATCATCCGCGATTTACGCCTTGGCGAATTCGATGTTCTGGTCGGTATTAACCTGCTGCGGGAAGGCCTGGATATTCCCGAAGTTTCTCTGGTGGCGATTTTCGATGCTGATAAAGAAGGCTTCCTGCGTTCTGAGCGCTCACTGATTCAGACCATCGGTCGTGCTGCGCGTAACCTGAATGGTAAAGCGATTCTGTATGCCGACCGCATGACGGACTCGATGAAAAAGGCCATGGATGAAACCGAACGCCGGCGCGAGAAACAGCTCGCATTTAATGAAGAGCACGGTATTACGCCACAGGGCATTAAAAAATCGGTGGAAGATATTCTTGAGGCATCGCACGCACCGGGTAAAAAAGGCAAAGGGCGCGGGCGTGGCCGCAAAGTGGCGGAAGATAAAGCGGCTTATGACGCAGATGACTGGCGTTCACTCGAAGCGGCTGAGCTGGTGAAAAAAGTCGCGCAGGTGGAAGATCAGATGTTCAAGGCCGCCAAAGACCTTAACTTTGAAGAAGCCGCACGCCTGCGTGACCAGCTGCATGAAATGAAGCAGAAAGTGATCGAGAACAGCTGAGCTGTTCCCGATCCGGCGTCTCTGCTGCGGGTTTTAATCCGCGGCTGTGTAGGACTGGGTTGAATAGTCTTGCGCCGCTGGTTTGCCGATGGTGCTGACCTCCTGCATGTAATCGACGAACGACTGTGCGTAATCGAGGAAAGTATCGGTGGCGCGGCCATCGGCACTGACAGTACCAAAGGTAACATAGCCATCACGACCGGCTGCTGTGTAGCTGTTGCTTACCACGATCAGCTCATCGGTATCCTGCAATGCTTCCCAGCTGGAACCATCACGTTCACGTACCTCAATGTTGTACAGACGTTGTCCTGCCGGGCGGTTCATATCCACCGTCCAGCGGATACCGGCTCCATAGGGATACGCACCGGTAGAGCCATCCGGCGTATGGGCGTAGTCCACCGCCTCGTTCAGTACCTGGCGGATTTCTGCACCGGTCATTTCCAGGTCGGTCAGGGTATTGGCGAATGGCAGCAGAGTATAAGCATCACCAATGGTGATATTGCCGGCAAAAATATCCTCACGCACGCCGCCGCCGTTCTGGATGGCGATGTCGGCATTTTTACTCAGGTACAGGAACGCCTGAGCCACCACGTTAGCGATATCACTGCCTTTATCGGTTTCGCCCTCACAGGTCTCGTCACCGTATGCACGTCCCGGAATACGGGCCAGGCACAGGTCTTCACTGGCGGTACCGATGACGTTATTACGGAAGGTATCCAGCTGAGTGGTGTAGGTGTCCAGTACTGTCTGCGCGGCTGCATCCGGCGTCACCACGGCCAGCTGAGGTGCTGCATCCAGCGCCGCTTCAATCGCAGCCAGTTCTTCACCTTCTGGTGTGTATTCGTTTTCTTCTGCGTCTTCACGCAGTATTTCATCGCCCAGCAGCAGGTAAGGTGTGCCGGAACAAGTATCGACGGTGCCGTCGTTATTCCATTGCACGTTCAGTTCACCGACGACCTGAGCATATTGCCATGCCTGAACCACACAGGTGGTATCGCCATCGGCGTTGGTGACGATGGTTGGATAATCGCCACTGCTGTCCATACCAAAACCGGAAAAATCACCCAACAGAGTGTGGGAATCGCCACCGACGATGACATCAACATCGGTCAGCTGAGCGGCCATAGAGACATCGTTATCGTATTGGTAGTGCGTCATCAGGATGATTTTGTCGATGCCGGAAGCTTTCAGCTCATCAATCCTGTTCTGAGCGGTCGTGACTTCATCCAGAAACTGGGTCGTGGCCAGCGGGCTGGAACTTTGTTCAGTTTTGGTCTTGATGTCGATGCCGATGACGGCAACACGGTGACCGTCCACCTCAAAGATTTCGTATGGCTTGATGTAGTCGTCACTGTTTTGTGGTGCCAGTGGTGTACCCACCTGGGGGATAACGTTGGCGGCCAGTACCGGTGTCTGACAACTGCCGCTGTGCAGGTCATCAAGAAAATCCTTCAGGCCGGAATCACCGCGGTCAAATTCATGGTTACCTAATGCAAAAGCATCAAAGCAGACCTGATTCATCAGAGCCGCGTCAGCTTCGCCTTCGAACGAGGAAAAATACAGGGTTCCGGTGAGGGCGTCACCGGCGTGCAGAGTCAGCACATTATCCAGTTGCGCTTCACGGGCAGCGATCTGAGCCACAACACGGGGGAAACCACCGCTGGAAAATTCCGTAGCCTGCCCGGCAATATCCAGTGTGACTGAGTCCTGTTCCAGATGGGAGTGGTGGTCGTTAATGTGCAGAATATTCAGCGAGAGAGGACCTTTATCATCATCGTCGCTGCCGCAGCCAACCAATACAGCCACAGGAATGGCCATGGCCAGTGTTTTTATTGCTGACGTTTTACTTATCATCGTTCCGTTCCCTGATTGAAAATAATCAGGGATACGCTATGGGTGCCATGTGTCATTTAATTTACAGTATTTGTGCATTTCAATGACAATGAAATTGTTTGCCGCACATGGCACAGGGCGTCTTGCCGGCGTCTTCTGAAAGGAATCAAAACAGAGCTCTGAGAGGGATTAAAATGCCTGTGGTTTGCCGATGGCATAGCCCTGTAAAAAATCAGCCCCAAGCATCGTAAGGGTATTTTCCAGTACCTCATCAGAGACAAATTCAGCCACCACCCGGGCCCCGATTTTATGCGCAAGGTCGATGATGCTTTCGGTCACCAGTAATGACTTATGATCGGTCAGGATGGCGGAGACGATAGCGCCATCGATTTTTATGAAATCCGGTTGCAGTTCAACCAGGTGAGAAAAATTAGAATATCCGCTGCCAAAATCATCAATGGAGATACGGGCATTGAATTGTTTGGCCATATCAATAAAACGGCGTACCTGAGCATAATCACGCACAGATTCTGTTTCAGTGATTTCAAAGATCAGCTTATCTCCGCCACAGGCCCGCAGCTGGTCGTGAATAAAGGCCATGGTTTTTTCATTACTGATGTCTTCTGCTGAAAGATTCAGAGACACATGGCAGTCGCGGGTCTCCACCGCTCTGATGGCGGCCAGTACGACTTCCCGGGTCACCAGCGGGTAGTAGCGGGTTTTTTTAATGATATCCAGAAAAGCGGCGGGCGGGACGATGTTGGCGTCTTTTTCCTGTAACCGCACCAGTGCTTCATAATAATTCTGCTGGCCTGTTTTACTGTCCCGGATAGGCTGAAAATGACAGATAATACGCTGCTCAGTGAGCGCTTCTTTGACCGCGCGTAACCAGAACTGATTTTTCAGGTGGTCGTGACTATCGCTGTGCAGTACCGGAATCTGTTGGTGCTCACGATTCTGTTTTGCCTGTTGTAACGCGGCTTCTGCCATGGCCATTAAATGGCTGGAACCGGTGGATATCCCCATGGCCAGTTCAGTATCAATGACCTCGTCGTCAATCGTGATCGGGTTTTTATCCAGATAAGCGGTGATTTCCTGCAGATGCAGCCGCAGGCTGTCGATACTCATGCCCGCTGGTGGTACACAGGCAAACCCGGCGCTGTACAGCCGGTAGCAGACAATGTGTTCGCGGACCGATAACTGATTCAGAACCGCTGCCAGTTTACAGATCAGTTCGTCACCGATACCAATGCCGTAGTAATCATTAATGGATTTAAAAGAGCGCACATCCACCAGGGCCAGCAGAGTGATATCGCGGTTTTTCAGATCTTCCAGTAAACGCGCCCGGCTGGGTAAACCGGTCAGCGGATCTGTGCGCTGCTCGTGAATCAGCTTCTGCTGGTAGAGAAACTCAGTAATATCCGCGCCGATGCCGATCAGCTCGGTTAACTCGCCTTCACTGTTGGTAATCGGAAAGGCCATGCAGTTGATGTCAAAGTAACCCCGGGCATTGTTGCTTCTGGCTTTCAGTGTGCCACGCCAGACGCTGTTGCTATTCAGGTCCTGCCAGGCATCCAGCAGTGAGCGGCGGTCATCGTCGTCAAGAAACAGATCCGTCAGGTCTTTACCGTACACAGCATCGGTGTCATAACCGCTGATGTCACGGTATTTTTCATTAATATAAGTGACTTTGCCCTGTGGGTTACATTTGGCGACGATGGCGGCCTGATCCAGAGCAAACTTATATTGTTCCGACAGTTTCTGAATCTCGCGCAGCTCGACGGCGGTGGTATTGATCAGGTGCGTTAATGATTTCAGCACCGTCGGTTCTGAATGACAGGGGAGGGCTGTCTGAAAATGTTCAGCAGTTTCGTTTAACGTTCCGCTTTCCGACAGTGTCACAAAGGTGTTGGTGATATTCAGTACGCGGTTGCTGCCTGAGTGATGAAAATACTCGCCATAGGTAAAAAATCCTGCCATCGGAGCGCAATCACTGAATACGCTTAATTCGTCCGCGATATGCTCCTGCAGGAAGGCTTTGCGTCCGGTACAGGAATACATATAAATGGCGTCACTGGGAGGGCCGGATTTGATCTGTTGCGCCAGCTGCTGCGCTCTGGCCAGAATATTATTGACGTCGGCAACGCCGAAACGGACTTTTTGTCCGGGCGTAAAGGAGCCGGCATACAGCAGCCCGCCATCCTGTGTCTGGCCGATGGTGTCGCGCGCCTGCATCACGCCGTCATAGTGGGTCAGCAGAGGGAAAGCGTTGATGCTCTGTGGGATATCGCGGGTGACTTCCGTGCCGAGATAGTAGGCATAGCGATTGATGACCGGCTGATGATCCAGTTCGTAAACCACATTGCCGGCACAGCGGGTGACTTCCATTTCTGTACCGATCGGCGTCCAGTTCATGGTGTAGTGGCTGTGAACCCTGAGGACGTCGCTGTAAATAATCGCCACGGCGATGCCTGAGGTATGCACATCCGTGCCGGTGATCACATAAGTGGACTGATAGCGTGCGTTATCAGCGGCCGAGCCGCCTGCGACACAGAGTTGCGGGGCCGACGTCGCCAGGCCGGAAAGAAACTGTGCCGGGTCCTGATCAAGGCCGTTACCGAAAGCGATGACCAGTTTTGCGTTGCTGTGGCGCAGTTCAGTCCCTAACGTTTTTCCGGCCTGAAAGCCTGTGTCGGTGCTGAAGCGAACAGCACACTGGCTGTGCTCAAAGCAGGAAAAGGATATCAGCAGGGATTGCTCCAGCAGATGGTCACCGTCGATTTCACCACTGGTTGATGTCCCTATGACGGTAAAAGTAGGCAGCAGTTGTTGCAGTTCGGCGAGGACGCTGTGCAGACGATCTGTTGAGGTATCACCGGAGAATATCTGAATCAGGCCCTGGCGGGCCTGCAGCTGGTGACTGTCAGCGAAGTCGCGGAGTTTGCCTGGGGTCGTAAACCTGTGGTTGTAAAGTTGCATGAAACCGGTAAATCCATGGTCCGAATCATCAGGCAGCCTGAATGCGGTCAGCGTGCAGGCGTTATTGGCTGGTTTCTTAATATTAGCTGCCCGTAGCGGATCGGCCAGTATTTCCGCGCCTGTGATAAACAAGTTGGATGCCGGGGCGGGCTATCTCCATGATTCCTAACACTTTTCGCGCATCAGGGGTTGCGCTGGCGAAAAGGCGCGGATATTATACGCGCCTCTTCAGGACTATAGCTCAGTTGGTTAGAGCGCTACCTTGACATGGTAGAGGTCCCCAGTTCGAATCTGGGTAGTCCTACCAGACACAAAAAACCCCGCAAGGCCTGGCCTTGCGGGGTTTTTTATTGCCTGGTGGCAGGCGGCTGCCCGGGTTTAATCCAGTACCTCAAAGCTCAGCCCGGCGTTGGTCTGCAGCCGCCCGATAAAGCGCTCATCAAACATGGAGGCCGGGGTCCAGAAACCGCCGGCTTTATCTTTTTTCTGACCGCTTTCATCATGGTAATCCAGTCCCAGACTGACGATGGCTTCGCCAAGCATTTTCCCGGTACTGCCATAACCCGGATCACGGTCACCGGTAACTTTGGTCATCACGGTCTGGCCTTCTTCTGTACGGCCGATAAAACGGATATCAAAATAGCCGTTTTTCTGCTCCTCGGGTGATGGACCTTCGCCGGGTTTCGGCAGTATGTATTTTTCCAGCAGCCAGCGGCTGGGCTTCAGCGCAGCGCCCAGCAGGAAGGCGCCCATACCGGCAACCACAGTAGCACCCATCAACCAGCCTCTGGCACCGCGGCCAATCAGCATGGTTTCTTCATAGCGGAACTGATCGCCATAAAAGGATTTCCGCAGGGCATTGGAACGGTGTACCACACGGGTATTAATCGCGGCCATAATAAAAGGCACACTCCAGCTCAGCAGGTCACTGTCTTTCTCCACGCCTTTAGGATTGCGCTGGCGGGTTTTGAATGGGTGGTCTTTGGGGCAGAGAGCGTAGGGATTGGCGAGCAGCTTTTTCAGCGACGGGTCGGCCATGACTTCTTTGGTGAGCTCGACCATGCTGGCGATGGTGCCGCCGGACATACCGCCCCTGGCGGCTTTGACCCGCATTTTGACATCGCTGGCGGGTTTACCATAGCGGCGGTAGCTTTCTTCCTGCAAAAACCACACACCCATATCCGAAGGCACTGAATCAAACCCGCAACAATGCACAATGCGCGCCCCGGAGGCCACCGCCGCGGCCTCATAACGGTCCAGCATGCGCCGGATCCATTGGGGTTCACCGGTGAGATCGCAGTAGTCGGTACCCGTCTGGGCGCAGAGTTTAACCAGAGTTTCACCGTACAGCGCATAAGGGCCCACGGTGGAAACCACGGCGCGGGTCTGGCTGCACAGGGTGTTTAATGCTTCTTCGTCACCGGCATCGGCCAGAATAATGGGCAGAGCGGTGGGATCGATATCCAGAGGCGTCAGAATCTGGCTGCGTACCGATTCCAGTTTGCTCTGTGAGCGACCGGCAATGGCCCAGTTCAGTTCGCAGTTAACGCCATAGGTTGTCGCCAGATAGCGGGTGAGGATCTGGCCGACAAAACTGCTGGCACCATAAACGATCAGATGAAAGGGCTGTGACGCAGGCATAAAACGTTCCCCCGGTTGTTATTTTTGTACGCGTGAGTGAAGGCCCACCTTAACCGGATTTCTGTGACGTTTTAAGGGGCGCACGGGTCAAATTTGGGCTTCTTTCTGGCTCAACGCAATCCTCTGTGCAGCGCCTCTGCTTGTATATATGGAAATCCATATATACTATGGCGCCATGATGAACGAAGATGCCCTGTTGAAAGAAGTCATGTCGAAGGAAGTTCTGGAGAAGGAAGCCCTGGTGAAGGAAGTCATGGAGAAAGAAATCATCACTCCGAACACCCTGTTCCGGTGTCTGGCGGATAACACACGCCTGCAGCTGCTGTTACTTATTCAGGCAAAAGGCGAGTTGTGTGTATGCGATCTGATGGCGGCACTGGATATCAGCCAGCCGAAAGTGTCGCGTCATCTGCAACCGCTGCGTGAAAGCGGCCTGTTGTTGACCCGTAAAACCAGCCAATGGGTTCACTATCGCCTGAACCCTGAACTGGATGACTGGGTGAAAACCGTGTTAGAGCAAACCGCTGTGGCTAATCCGCAGCTGATTCCCACCTTGCCGCAAGCCGGCTGCTGTTAATGATGGATTAATATGCTGAAAATCCTTTTCGTCTGCACCCATAACCGCTGCCGCTCCATTCTGGCGGAAGCCATCTGCCGCGATGAAGCGGGCAACGCCTTTGATGTCCGCAGTGCCGGCAGTCAGCCCGCCGGCGTGGTTTATCCCGGTACGCTGAATTTTCTGCAGCAGCAGGGGCTGGATACGTCGCAACTGAAAAGCCAGAGCTGGGAAAATTTTGCAGAATTTAATCCCGATGTGGTGATTACCGTGTGCGACAGCGCCGCTGGCGAGAGCTGTCCATTGTGGATGGGCAATGCCATTAAAGTGCACTGGGGTTTGCCAGACCCGTCAAAAATTACAGATGAAAACGAGCAGCTGGCGCTGTTTGAGCAGGTGGCTGCTGAGCTGCGCCGCCGTATCGGTAGCTTAAAAAATATTAATTGGCAGGGTATGCCGGTGGAACAGATCAGGGCCACTTTTATGGCGCAGTCGGAAGACCAGGCCGGGAACCAGACAGAGAAATAATTATGGGTATTTTTGAACGTTATCTTACCTTGTGGGTGGGCGCCGGTATGATCGGCGGTGTGATTCTTGGTTTATTGCTGCCGGATTTCTTTGCCGTCGTTGCAGGCCTCGAAGTGGCGCGGGTGAATATGGTGGTGGCCGTCCTTATCTGGCTGATGATTTACCCCATGATGATTCAGATCGATTTTTCCGCCATTAAAGATATTGGCAAAAAACCGCAGGGCCTGGTGCTGACGCTGGTGATTAACTGGCTGATCAAGCCTTTCTCTATGGCTTTTATGGGCTGGTTATTTTTTAAAGTCTTTTTTGCATCGCTGGTGGATGCCCAGACCGCCAGTGAATACATCGCCGGGATGATTCTGCTCGGCGTTGCGCCCTGTACCGCTATGGTGTTTGTCTGGAGTCAGCTGACCAAAGGTGATCCGAACTACACCCTGGTACAGGTCTCGGTAAACGACATTATTATGATTTTTGCTTTCGCACCGATTGCTGCATTTTTGCTGGGCGTATCCGATATTCAGGTACCGTGGGAAACCCTGTTACTGTCGGTTGTGCTGTATGTCGTGTTACCCCTGGTGGCCGGTGTATTAACCCGGCGGATATTGTCAGCCGATCACCACAGTGAGCGTCTGCAAGCTTTTACCGCGAACATTAAACCGTTTTCCATTCTCGGCCTGATCAGCACAGTGGTGATTCTGTTTGCGCTGCAGTCGAATACTATTGTGGCAAAGCCATTCGATATTCTGCTGATTGCCATCCCACTGTTGATTCAGACCTACGGCATTTTCTTTATTGCCTGGTTTATCGCAAAGCGCTTAAAGCTTAAGCACAACATTGCCGCACCGGCCTGCATGATAGGCACCAGTAACTTTTTTGAGCTGGCGGTGGCGGTGGCCATCTCTCTGTTTGGTCTGCATTCCGGCGCAGCATTAGCCACGGTCGTGGGTGTTCTGGTGGAAGTGCCGGTGATGCTGTCGCTGGTGGCGTTTGCCAATAAACACAAATTTTAAGGAGCTGGTTATGAGTGATTCTGCGGATCAGATGAACGATATGCCAAACCTGATGGACGATATTTTTAACGTGCCAACAGCAGAGCGATTGTTTGCGCCACAACCGTCAGTCCATAAACCTAAAATCCTGTTGCTGTATGGTTCACTGCGTGAGCGCTCTTTCAGCCGTCTGGTCGTGGAAGAGAGTGTGCGTATTTTACAGGCCATGGGCTGTGAAACCCGGGTGTTTAATCCATCCGGTCTGCCGTTACCGGACGACGCAGAACCTGAGCATGAAAAAGTGCAGGAGCTGCGCGATCTGGTGACCTGGAGCGAAGGCATGGTGTGGTGCTCGCCGGAGCGTCACGGTTCCATGACCGGCATTATAAAATCCCAGATCGACTGGATTCCGCTGAGCTTAGGCGCGGTGCGGCCAACCCAGGGCAAAACTCTGGCGCTGATGCAGGTGTGTGGTGGTTCGCAGTCGTTTAATGCAGTCAACCAGATGCGAGTGCTGGGCCGCTGGATGCGCTGTTTAACCATCCCTAACCAGTCGTCGGTGGCCAAAGCCTGGGCAGAATTTGATGATAACGACCGTATGAAGCCCTCGCCGTATTACGACCGCATCGTCGATGTACTGGAAGAGCTGGTGAAATTCACACTGCTGACCCGTGACCGTAACGACGTACTGCTGGACCGCTATTCCGAGCGCAAAGAAAGCGCAGAAGAACTGATGAAGCGGGTTAACCAGCGCTCTATATGAAATATGCAGTGAAAGACGCTGCGAAAGTGACAAGCGCTGCAAACGCCATCGGGCTCGGTGTTCAGGAAGCTGCTTTACAGGTGTATATCGCCAACCGCCCGCCGTTACCTGAGTACGAAATGCTTTCTAAGCTGCAGCCGATGCAGCCCGGTGATATTGCCCGCATCGCGGCAGAAACCGGAAACCACTGGCGCAAGATTTTTAACGTGTATGCCAAGCTGGTGTTCGCACTGAAGCAGGCACAGGGCAGAGATGCGGGTGTCAGCCGCTGGCAGGATTACCGCGATCAGACCTTATTGCAGGCGCAGGGTGACGAAAGCCTGTTGTTCAGCCCGCCGGATTTAACTCAAGGATCGGCGTCAGCGCGGCTGGTATTGGCGAAAGGCTACGCACAGGCGTTAGGAATGAATGAACAGCTTAACTGGCTGGATGAATCCTTTGCTGTGCACACAGTATCCGGCGTGATTATTTGCCCGTATTTTGATTACCGCCAGTTGTCGGATATTAAGATTCAGCGGTTAGTGAGGCTATTGCAGGAAGGTTGAGCAGCGTCTGGCAGAAGAGGGCGATCAGGCGGCAAACAGACAATAAAAAGGGGAGCTGTTGCCCCCCTCACGCATTGCCTTTTTCAGTTGCTGTTTACTGCCAAGGCGTTTGGCTTTACTGCTTTTCTCGTGGACCCCGCCTTTGCGCATAATGGTCGCACAGGCGTGCAGGTTGCGGCACTGCTGTTTCTGGCCGTTCTGTTTATCAACAGAAGCCGCGCTGACTTTCTTTTTCATGGTCTATCCTCATGATGGTGATCATAGTGGCTGGTCAGACACTGACCATTGCCGGGCGCAATATTAGGCCCATGTTAGGGTGGTGCAAGGCTTTTTTGCTGTCATTGACAAATTTAATCAGCAAACCAGGCCGGCTATTTGCGGAGAACACTGACTCAGGTCGGAATCCGCGTATTCATAGTTGTTCTGTATCAGTATATGCTTCGCCGTAAAGTAACCGCTGGCACCGCCAGCAGCCGGGAAGAGCAGGTATGGGTGATATCGGGTCAATTAATTTTCTTAACTGGGTCAGCCTGATCTGGTTTGTAACCTGTTGGGTAAGCTATACCCAGTTTTCCAAGTATCGTGGTAAGACCACGGCTTCACTGTCTTCTGTGCTGCATGTACACCGCATCAACTGGATGCGGCGTCTGCTGGGGCGGGAAGTGCGTGTCGCTGATGCTTCCCTGCTGGCTAACATCGAACGTAATGTGAACTTCTTTGCTTCTTCCTGTGTGCTCATCATGGCCGGTCTGTTGACGGCAATGACGGCCGTTGATGAACTAGAAGCTATGCTGGCCAATGTATCCTTTGTGATTCATGACAGCCTGTCGACGCTGGAACTTAAGATGGCAACCTTAATCGGCATCTTTATTTATGCGTTTTTTACCTTTACCTGGTCGATGCGTCAGTTTGGTTTTGCCTCAGTGCTGGTCGGTGCGGCACCGGCGCCGGGCGAGGCCAACGTGACCGCCGCTGACCGTCGCAGCTTCGCCATTTATGCGGCCAAAGTGATTGACCAGGCCAGCCGCAGTTATAACTATGGGCTGAGAGCCTTTTATTTTTCGCTGGGCGCACTGGCCTGGTTTATTCATCCGTTTGCTTTTATGGGCGCTACCCTGCTGGTGGTCTTTGTACTCTATAAACGGGAGTTTCTGTCCAATTCTCTGTACGCCCTGATGGGGGTAGAGAACGTCGGAGAAAAAGTTTTTAAAGACGACAAAGAACTGTCTGATTTCTGACCGGCAGCCTCTGCCGGTTTGCTGTCAGTTTATTGTTCCAGCCAGTCGGCAATATCATTGGCGATACGTTCCCAGCCTGGTTCCGCAATCAGCCAGTGGGCATGACCTGGATAGCAATGAAATTCAGCGCCGTAACGGGCAGCCACTTTACGGTGAATTTTTGCTGGCGTAATGCGGTCATCTTCACCACTGACAATCAGCATCGGCTGAGTCACCAGAGCAGCGTTCACCGTACTGGCTTTGGCCGGGTCAATTAACCAGAAGCCGGTTTCAAATGTCGCACGCCCGCTTTCATAGCGCATGGCTGCCAGAGCCTGTGGAATGTCTGAATCCGGCAATTGATTGAAAATGGCATAGCGCGCTGCTGCCGCTGATAATTTGTTGGTTTTTTTCCAGAAGCCCCATCGCGTCATAACACCGGAAAAACTGCGTACCACCGACAGGGTTAAAGCGTGAATACCGGCCGGTGCGGCCGGGCACAGCAACACGGCTTTTTCTGCCAGCCCGCAGGCGCACAACATCTGCACCAGCAAGCCGCCCATGGAATGACCTATCAGGATGGGTGTCTGCGGCAGCCCTCTGATGAAGGTTTCGAGATCACTGGCGTAATCCAGCAGGCTGGTGGTGCCGGGCAATTCTGACCGGTTATCCACCGTCTGATGATGGCGCAATGCCGGTGCGTGACAGCTGTAACCTTTGTTTTCAAAGAAAGCCCGGTAATGATCAAACACTTCCGGCCCACACCACATACCATGAATAAACACGATAGAAGGCTTATTGTCTGCGGCCATGACTGTCTCCCTGTTATGCTTCCTGTGGGCAGGCGCAGCGTTTTATTTTATCCGGGTCTCGCATGTCTGCACGGGCGCCTATAGAATCCCTGTAACCCTAACAGGAGATTTTCATGCTGAACACTATTTTGCTGATCGTCATCGGCCTGCTGCTGGTCTATGCCCTGAAACGGGCCGGCGTTGGTGCCAAAGGGGCGGCCGAAAACCGCGCTCAGGGTGAAGCGTTTCTGGAACAGAACCGCCAGCGCGAAGAAGTCACAGTGACGGAATCGGGTCTGCAGGTTGAGGTACTGCAGGCCGGTGAAGGTGAGCGGCATCCGCAGAGCCGCGATAAAGTCCGTGTGCATTACCATGGAACTTTGATCGACGGCAGCGTGTTCGACAGTTCCGTACAGCGCAACGATCCCATTGTCTTTGGTCTGAATCAGGTGATCAGTGGCTGGACAGAAGGACTGCAGCGGATGACCGAGGGTGAAAAAGTGCGTTTGTATATTCCCCCGGACCTGGCTTATGGAAATCAGCGGGCGGGGAAAATTCCGCCGGGGTCTGTGCTTATTTTTGAAGTGGAACTGCTGGAAATTCTCAACTGATGGCCGGTATTTTTAAACGACTCGGGCAGCGTATTTTCCGTTGGCTCGACGGAGAGCCTCTGCCATTGCCTGAATGGCAGCCAGGCTGGTCTGACTATCTGCAGGATAAAGTCGTGTTTTACCGCACCCTGACAGATGCCGATAAAGAGACTTTTGAGTATCGCGTGCGCCACTTTCTGGCCACCACGGCAGTGGAGGGTGGCATACAGGTAAGGGTAACCGACGAAGACAGGCTGCTGGTGGCTGCCAGTGCCATTATCCCGGTGTGGGCTTTTCCTGACTGGCACTATTTTAATGTGCGCTCCGTTTTTCTGTTGCCGGGTCTGTTTAATGCCCGCTTTGAATGCGGTGAAAAAGACTCGTTAATCTCCGGCATGGTGGGCACCGGGCCAATGGCCGGAAAGCTCGCGCTCAGTAAACCGCATCTGCACGCAGGGTTTGATAATGCCCGTGATAAGCAGAATGTCGGTATACATGAATTTGCCCACCTGGTAGACGGCGCGGATGGTTCACTGGACGGATTTCCGGAACGCATGGAAAGTTATCGCGTGAGCGAACCCTGGTTTGCGCTGGTAAAACATAAAGTAGAAGAGATCGAGAAAAAACACACAGGTATATCGGACTATGCCACAGTAAACCACGCCGAATTCTTTGCGGTTGCTTCTGAATATTTCTTTGAACGCCCCGAATTAATGCAGAAAAAACATCCGCAGCTGTATCAGTGGTTATCCGAGTTTTATCATATCAACCTGGCGGAACAATACCGTTCCGCGCGCCGCAGCCATTGATTTCCGGTGCAGTGATGGGGTTATATATAGCGCGATATTGATACCGATGTACAATATTGGCGGCCGGTTTGTGCTCAAGCCGTGGTATGTAAGGCCACGTCAAATGCATAAAAAACCGGCTAACCTGAAGATACTGGGTCACTTATTACCGGAGTCACAACCCGTGCGGATAAAAACCATGCTGTTCAGTCTGTTGCTGTTGTTCCCGTCCTGGGGGCTGGCAGATACTGTGACGCTCGGCAGTTTTTATATTCCGTCTCTGGTTGAATCTGCACAACAAGGTACGTTTGTCGAGGTTGCCAGAAAAGTATCGGCTAAGGCCGGTTACCCGGCAGAGATTATTTTTTATCCGGCACAGCGTACCCGTGATGCCTTTGCCAGCGGACAATTAGACGGATTTTTTCCCGCCCTCAGTCAATCACTGACTCAGCCCCACTATGCCAGCAGCAGCTTCGCGCTGAAACGTATCTACGCGTTTACCCGGGCCGGGGATGATGTCATCACGTCGTTGCAGGATCTGCGGGGAAAGCGCATTGGCTATACCCTGGGATTTACCTATTCAGAATCATTACTGAAAGTACCGGAGGCGGAATATCAATCCACCATCCTGGAGCCGCAAAGTGTGAAAAAACTGCTGGCCGGACGTATTGATGTGTTACTGGGAGATGAAACCTCAACCCTGGGTGCTATCCGCGCGCAGGGGGCTGTACATCAAATCCATTATGACCCGGCTTCACCACTGGACGAACATCCCATCTATTTTGCTTTCCGTAATACGCCGCGGGGCAAAAAACTGGCCGCTGATTTCTCGGTGGTTATCGATGCCATGAAGGCAAACGGCGATTTACAGCAACTGCTCAGTCTGCCGGCAGCAGTACCTGCGGACTGATCTCCAGATTCCTGTCCGTGTTGCTCAGCCAGAGTACGCCATCCTGAATATTGGCCTGCAGCTGCATGGTACGGCCGGCCATTTCTTCCAGCTGTGCAATCATGTCAGCATTGAAATTGACTACCTTCAGGTTATCAAAACGCTGACAGGTATTTTTCATCTGGTCCCACCATAAATCTGCAGCACGGCCATGGTAGGTGTAAATAATCACTTCTCTGGCCTTATTGCAGGCTTTGCGGATGCGTTTTTCATCCGGCTGACCCAGTTCAATCCACAGTTCCACATCATCAATCAGCGAACGGGCCCATAAATCCGGCTCGTCATCGGTACTCAGACCGCGGGTAAATTCCAGATTGTCGGCGGCGTTTAAGGCAAAAGCCACAATGCGTACCATCATGCGCTCAACCGTTTCCGAGGGGTGCAGTGCGATGGTCAGCGGATAGGTCGCATAGTGGTGGCGGTCCATATCTGAGACCATAAGTTCTGCTTTATAGATGGTTGCTTTAAGGGCCATAACCTGCTGCTGATCAATGCTGGAAGAGGGCGCATTGTACGCTGTACACCAGCGTAATGGTTAAAGAATTTTAAAAGATACGGCCAGCGCTGCTTATGTCGCTTATCCCTGACGCGGGCGTTTAAAAAGCGTACCGGCAGTACCCCGCAACAATGGCTGAAAGCCCTGATGGGAAAAAGCGGCTGAGTCGCGCCCGCTTATTGCGGGAACGACGGGCTGAACACAAATGCATACAGTCCCAGTGCGATCAGTGCTGCGATGATCGCAATATTCGTCACAGTCTGGCGGCGTTTCAGGGCTTCATCTTTCGAGCGGATACCGGAACGTGCATGGCTGGCGCTTGCTCTGGTATGGGAAGGGGGGGCTGCACGCTTGCTGAGCGTTTGGCGCTGCGTTGCCGATTGGTGCGGCATAGCCGGTGACTGAATGGCGGTATGATCGCCCTGCAGTACATCCGGAATGCCGTCGCCGTCTTTATCGGCGAACATGCCGGAATCCATCATGGCTTTGCGGACGTCTTCCGGCAGGCCTTCAGCACTGTCGACTTCTTCACCATTGACTACGATCCGGGTTGAGTGAGTGCTGTAAACCTGGTTGTTTTCCGTGTTGCCTTCACTTAAATGGCGTGCGGCGAGCGTATCAAAATCCAGCCCCTGTAATTCTTCCATGACCTTTCGGGCATCTTCCGGTATGTCGTCGGGGGTGGTGTAGCGTTTGCCGTTGATAATGTATTCCCGGCTCATGAGTGTTGTTCCTGACCAATCAACAGGCGGTTATAGTAAGGGAATGAGGCGGTTCACGACAGTGATGCCTTGCACATACTTTACGACCGCCAGCGGCGCTGTGTTGAGGTGGCCATTACAACAACACCTCTACACAGCCGGTCAGACGAACGCTGATATCGGAAGGTTACGTCGCGTGCTCAGAGTACCTCGCTCAGCAGGGCTTTGGCTTCATCCAGCAGTTGCTGCAGGTGGTCTTCACCGTCAAAGCTCTCGGCGTAGATTTTATAAATATCTTCCGTGCCGCTCGGACGTGCCGCAAACCAGCCGTTTTCCGTGGACACTTTAATCCCGCCAATTGCCGCGCCATTGCCCGGTGCCGTGGTGTGCACGGCAGTAATGGCAGAGCCTGCCAGTTCATCGGCTTTGATGCTGTCAGCAGAGAGTTTCTTAAACGAGGCTTTCTGCTCGGCACTGGCCGGTGCGTCAATCCGGCGATATACCGGGTTGCCGTGTTGCTCAACCAGTTTTGCGTAATATTCAGAAGGCTTTAGGCCGGTAACCGCAGCGATCTCAGCCGCTAACAGGCACAGCAGTACACCGTCTTTATCCGTGCTCCAGGCCTTGCCATCAAAGGTCAGGAAGCTCGCTCCGGCGCTTTCTTCGCCACCAAACGCCAGCTCGCCGGCAAACAGACCTTTTACAAACCATTTAAAGCCCACCGGCACTTCGTACAGCTCACGTTCATGCGAGGCAACCACGCGGTCCATCATGGAGGAGGTCACCAGGGTTTTGCCGATTTTCAGCGTGCTGCTCCACTGCGGGCGGTGGGTCAGCAGGTAATCCACGCACACACACAGAAAATGGTTGGGGTTCATGAGCCCGGCAGCATCCACGATACCGTGACGGTCGGCGTCCGGGTCATTGGCCAGGGCGATATCAAACTGATCACGGGCGTTCAGCAGATTGGCCATGGCAGCGGTGCTGGAGCAGTCCATACGGATGCGGCCATCGTGATCCGGCGGCATAAAGGCGAACGCCGGGTCCAGGGTTTCGTTCACGACCGTCAGGTTCAGGCCTTCGTCTCTGGCCAGCGCCTGCCACACCGGCAGGGCGGTGCCACCCATGGGGTCAGCACCCAGTTTCAGGTCACTGTTGCGGATGGCGTCCAGATCCACCACGGTATCCAGCAGTGCGATGTATTCGCCGATGTAGTCGTATTCGCTGGCGGCTTTCAGGGCGTCGTCGAGTGAAACGGTTTTTACCTCAGCACAGCCATTGGCCAGATACTGGTTAGCACGGGATTCGATCCAGCCGGTGACATCGCCATCGGCCGGGCCGCCATCCGGGGTGTTGTATTTAATGCCGCCATCTTCCGGCGGATTATGGGATGGGGTGATGATCACGCCGTCTGCCAGCCCGGTGGTTTTACCGGCGTTGGCTTTCAGGATGGCCCGGCTGACCAGCGGCGTGGCGGTGACCTGTTGATCGGCCGCAATGCGCACGTCCACTTTGTTGGCCACCAGAACCTGCAGACAGGTTTCCCACGCAGAGCGCGACAGGGCGTGTGTATCCAGACCTAAAAACAAGGGGCCTGTGAAGTGTTCCTGACGGCGGTAATCCGCGACGGCCTGAGCGATGGCGAGAATATGCTGTTCATTAAAGGTGCTCTTTAACGCCGAGCCCCGGTGGCCGGACGTACCAAAGGTAACCCGCTGAGCGGCATTCTGTGCATCCGGTTTTTGCTCGCGGTAGGCATCCAACAGAGTCTTAATCACACGGCTTCCCTCGTAATATGGTGGTAACAAACCGCACATCACAGGCGCTCCGGCCGGATCAGTGCCATAACAGGCTCTACATTAACAAATATAAGGGTAGGAAGGCAGCGTACCCGGGTTAAGCGCCGGATTTTGGTTGGATTTGCCGGATTGGCAGACTGAAGCGCCTGTGGCATTTAAATGATTGTTTATGTTCAGTCGTCCGCGTTTTCAGGCATACGGCGGAGATACTTGGGCAACTGTTTTTTAAGCTGAGGAGCAGGGTTGTCTCTTAAAAATAATGAAGCAAGACTGATGACGTACATCACGAACGAAAACGCCAGAACAATCAGAGAGAGTAATTGCAGTGTTGGGTTTTCGACGAATTGGATAAAGGCTGTTGATATAAAAATAGCAGAGACAGACCCAATAACGATGGCTAATATAATCAGTTTTTGTCGAAGTAACTGCAGACGTTTCTTTCTGAATGGTAGTTTAAAGCGATATGTTTTAATGCAGATGTAGTTTTTTCCATTCTCTTGCCACAGCCTGGTTGCATAGCGACCTTTAAAGTAGGTACTTATCTGTTCTGAATTCAGATCTTCTGTGTTTATAAAGTTGATTTCTTCGTTTGATACCGTTTTGCCGTAGTAATCGGAAAACATACGTTCACGAAAATAGGTGGAATGTTTTATATTCAGATCATCTGCGTGTTTGATCAGAAACTCGCTGAGAGGCAGGCGATGCTGCAGGCGGGATAACGCTTTTTTGCCCAGAAACGTATAAACCGTCCAGATTCCAGCGGCTAAGGCGATTCCTGCGCTGACCAGAGTATCTGCTGCTATATCCATGCTGCCATCCCTGAGCTTCAAAATTACACTATGATAAATGTATCAATATTGGCATAAAGCGTAAATCACTGACGGTGGAGGCAGGGCAAGGGCAATTCTCACGCTTAGAAGCCATTCTTCCACTGGTGTGGGGATAATTTAGGTATGGTGTCGCGATAATCTGGTCATAAAGATAATCTGGTTATAAGTAGGGGGCGTGGGTACAGGAGCGCATTCAGGAAAGCAGCGGAACGCTCAAAGATACAGTTTCCGGAAGGGCAGATGACTCACATCCTGCGCCATACCTTTGCATCACACTTCATGATGAACGGCAGGGATATCCTCACACTGCAAAAGGTACTCGGTCACTCTGATCTCAAGATGACTATGCGCTATAGCCATTTAAGCCCCGACTACCTGAATCAGGTCTTGGAACTCAACCCCCTGAAAAACTGCAGGCTTGGTGAGAGGGCTAGGGTTGTTGGGTTGTATTGATTGATTAGATAATAGATTTATTCTTCAGCCGGCGTTCTAGTTAGTTTACTATATTTACTGAATGTGAGAGCTGTATATCCTTTTTTATCTTTATCTTTTAAGTATTCATATACCGTTGGGTCTAGCATGTATGCCGGATTTTCATTGAAATGTGCTTTGAATATTTTGCTATTATTGATTATGCTGGCTGTTTCTTGATCGATGTGTGAGTCAAAATTATATTGGAAAGACTCGATTGCGTTCCATATTTTGGGCCCGTATTTGCACTCTTCGTTAGCTATAAGATCCTTGCCCATTTTTCTGCAAAACATTAGCGTCACTTCTTTGAAATCTTTTGTTTTAAATTCGTACGTTGATTCGAAGTCATTCAGACTAAATGAGCGACTTATTACTTGTTGTTTTAGTAATGAATCTATTATTTGATTGTCATCATCCTTTCTAATTGTATCAAGTATTGCCATTTCATAGAGGATGGTTAACTCATCTTCTCTCCTTAGTGGTAATGACTTTACAAAGTTCTCTATGTTTTTTTGTTCTTTTTGGGCTTTATCTTTTAACGCTTTATCTTCTTCTGCTTTTGTTTTTTTTCTTTTTCTATTTTCTTTAATCGCTGCACATATGTATTTAATTGATTCTGTTATTATTTTGGCTGTAAGTGCTCCTCCTGCAAACCCTACAGTGAATAGCATGATTGAAAATATTATGAATGTTATTTCACTTATATCTTTGCTCATCGTTGTTTCTGTGATGAGTACATATACGAGTGACGCTCCCGCTCCCATTCCAGATAAAAGTAGGAATAGGCCTTTAATTGAGGTGTTGTCTTCTGTTATTTCGAAGAAATCTTTTATGTTGAAGTTAAACATGGCTTCCATTCCAAAAAAGAAACCCCGCCAAGTTAGTGTTTGCTAACCGGGCAGGGTTCGGAATACGTGGTGGCTATGGGCAGACTTGAACTGCCGACCCCAGCATTATGAAGTACTTTTAGTGCGATAGTATTAGTATCTGAAAATATTGTTTGAGTGGGTGTCGTTATTATGTAAATTGCAATCTTGTAGATAAATTTTCAATAAATATGTGGAGTTGCTATGGGTATCAAGCCAGGTCCAAAACCGATTGCTAAATCTACAGGTAAACCAGATCGCCGTCGAAGAGATAATAAGCAAACTCCCGGTAATACACCCGGGTTAAAACCGCATAAGCATAAAAAGAACGATTAGGTTTAGAAGAAGAGCCTGTCTCTTTTGCTGTGACAGGCTCGCTATTCCGGAAGGGGATTATGCTTGTTGTTTAAAATCAGTGTCTTCTTCTAATACATTGATCATCTTTTCTGGATTGATTTGTATTAGGCGCAGAAGTTTCTGTGTTGGTCCCGTTGGGTTGCGACGCTTTGTTTCCCAGCTCTTTATTGTTTCAGCACTGATTCCCAGTATGAGTGCGAACTCATCTCTGTTTTTTCCAGCTGCTTCGCGGATGGCTTTTACATCTAACAGATCGTAGCTATGGCTGTCTTCTTTAGCTGGTTCTTTGTATCCTTTTTCAATGGATACCATTTCCTTAGCGCTTGTAAGCAGGTCATTAAACAGTTCGTCTTTCATCGTGTACTCCTTAGCTAAGCTGATCAGCTACTTGTTTCAGCATGGCTTTTTGTTCGTTTGTAATGTTGTCGGCTTCATTCTTCGCATAGATCAGGGCTAAATATAGTTTTCCACTAATTGCCGATCGGTTGTAATAGATGATTCTAACTCCGCTACTTTTTCCCTTTCCGGGCCTCGACCAGCGGAGCTTTCTGAACCCTCCTGTACCTTTGATGACGTTCCCTAGCTCAGGGTTTACAATGAGAGCTTTCTGCATTTCTCTGAACTCATCATCTTCTAATAATTCAGCTCTGTGTTTGCTGAAACCACTCAGTTCAATGAATGTAAACATTTGCTCTCCATGTACAATGTACCTTAATATATCATGTACATTGTACATGTCTATATTGGATTTAGAAATTTTGTAAGTGATTGTAACTTGCTTTAGGGCTTCGTCTTTTTCTGTTCATGATAATGTTATTATTAGTTGCGTGTATACTTGAAAAGGATGTTTGAGTTGAGTAAGTCATTGATTATTATAGGTTTATTGATTTCTTTCTATGTCCATGCAGGGTCTAACTGTACGACTGAGTCTTCTTGTTTCCGCCCACGAATAACGTGGAAATGGGATTCCAATTATAAGTTGTATGATGTTTGCTCTCGCTACGCTAAACACCATTGGAAATACAGGCATTGCCGTATGGATGCGTACAAGCTTTTTAAGCAGAAATGTAAGTACGCTAAAAAGCAGAAGCGTCTTACCGGTGGTGAGTTGCGGGATAAGTACCGCATCGAAGAGAAAATTTATTGCCGTACATTTCGTCCGTAGGGTGTGAGCCGCTAACGCTTCCACCTGATCGCGGCTCTGTATGCAATCAGCCAGCCTTGGGGGTTGGCTTTAGCCTTTTCTGCTCCCGCTTTGTCATTGGACTGATTTGCCCGGCTTCAGGCAGTTCTTCTCCAGTTGCTAACCAGTAGCCATACTCTGGCCATAATTTGGCTAAAGCCTCTGTTTCCGCTGCACGCATTTCTACGCTTCCTGCTTTCACAGTTGCCCACCTTTTTCGTTTTATCCCTGTTCTCTCTTCAAGCCATGGGAGTTTTACTCCTTCCACTTCAAGAAGTAGCAAAAATCTATCAAGAGGCGTCGACATATAAAAAAATAAAATTAACCAATTATTTGGCTTTTATTGCAAATAATTGGTCATTCTCCTATTGTGATTCCTGTCAGGGTGTTGCAGCACCCGGTTAAACGTTCGTAACCGTCCAATGTATCCGAAAGCGCTGATTTCTCAAAGCGTAGGGGCCTTGGGCAAGGGGAATCTAAATGGCTATGCAATCGCCTATACCGCTTCAGGAAGAACTGCTCCCAGTCGATGAGGTTTGTCTGCTCGACGAATTCCGCGCCACCTTCCGCAATGAAACTGCTCATATGCCGGAAGTTTCCCTTCGTTACCTGCTCTGGCTTGTTCTCTCAGATCAACCCCTGGACGACGTTAAACGCTTCGCCAATCAGGTGCGTATTGATCTCAATGAACAACGACTCTCCCGATTTATTAAAGAGGCTCCATTTACCGGGCCGAATAACTCCGTCCGTCATGCTCTCGCGGTCGGGTGAAACATCAGAGGGCTTATAAAGAGGATATGACTATGCAATTTGAGATGCCTGTAACTCTCGTCGGTGGTATGACTTTTCAGCCGGATAACGGCAACCGCATTAACCAGCTGTTCGTTCTGAACAGTGATCCGACCAACCCTATGTATCGTGGTTTTGTGCCGGCCAAGATGACCTGTGAGCAGGTCGTTGTTGATTCCCTGTCACAGAATCCGGCTGATTACCCAATGAACGTGAAGCTGACAGTGATCAATAAGACTCAGGGCGGCAAAACTGTTCAGCATTGCCTTTCAATCATTAAAGAACAGCCTTCCCGTAAGGCGTCTTGATCATGAGTTTTATGCTCGTTTGTGATGGTGAAATTACAAGCGCGCTGGAATGTCCGGGCGGTTGGGTAGTTACGACGTATACCCCTCCGTTCGACATAACGCAGCTGTCTCCTGAGACGGCTGTTCAATACTTCGGTGCAGGATTTTTACTGCCCGTTGTTCCTCTCTCGGCTGCACTTGGTGTTGCCATTTTACTTAAACTTCTGAAAGGGTAAAAAACTATGGAAACTGCAATTACTGCAATTACCACAGCGGCGGATTTCTCGCCACTTGTGACAGGTCTCGGTGCACTGGGTGCCGCTCTGGCGGTTCCGTACATCACATACCGTGGTGTAAGTATGTTGCTCAGCGCTATTCGTCGCTAACGTGCCTGGAGAGGGGCTGGGCCCGGCCCCTGTTTTTATGCTTGATCTTTATTACTTCTCTTTCTTTGTTTCTGGTCTGGTAACAGCTTTTCTATTTTTTAACTGGATTAAACCATGAACAAGATGGCTTCTTATATTTATATCATTTTCGGTTTTTTATTAAGCCTGTCTCCTTCTGTTTTTGCTGAGTCATTGGATGATCTTTGCCCTTATGGTTATTCAGCTGAAGGGGGGCGTGTGACGTCTAAAGTAACTGATGAGTGGTTGAATGGTCCTGCTTCTTCCGGCTTTGTTTGTGCCGTTTTAGGCTCTGAAGAGCAGTCTGATGGACGGACTTTTTATCAGGTAGATTGCGTTCAGCAGGATTATTGCCCTCAGCCTGACCCAAACTGCCCGGAAGGGAATATGTGTACTAATCCTATTCCTGATCCCAATTGCCCTGAAGGTCAGGTTTGTACCCCCTCCTGCAATCAGGGTGATCTTGTAACGACTTCGACAGGGTTTCAGTGCGCTAGTCCTGATCCCGGTGGCCCAGACCCAGACCCAGACCCAGACCCAGACCC